>Ga0207864_1003154_pt1 | contig 14262 bp, 10 predicted proteins | sample HigsolmetaAR202D_FD_184834 | JGI IMG/M metagenome (GOLD analysis project Ga0207864, IMG submission 184834) | Ionic liquid and high solid enriched microbial communities from the Joint BioEnergy Institute, USA - AR20-2-D (SPAdes) (version 2) ...
CCCCGAGAAGGTGACGGCGCCGATCAGCACGCTCAGCACGATGGTGAGCGCCACGTCGACCGTCGCCGTGGTGAGTCCGCCGGTCACGCGCAGGTACTCGTCCGTGGCGACCAGGACGGACGCGCCGAAACTATGTGCCCACCGTCGATTTCGTCAAGCAGGTCCGACCGCGATCCGGGCGCGGTCTACCGCCCAGATCCCAGGCGCCGCAGCGCCGCTCGAGCCTCCTCGACCAGCGGCTGGAGCCGCGGGTCCGCATCCCGCCAGAGTTCCACGACGCGGGCGTAGTGCTCGACGGCGGCGACCCGTTCGCCCCGGCGCTCGTGGATCCGAGCGCGGTGCAGGTGCGACGGCGCCAGGTACATCAGGTCGTTCGCCGCAGGGTCGGGGAACGTCGCGTACCAGCGGAGCGCTTCCTCATCCTGGCCGAGCGTCTCGAGCACCCGGGCGCGAAGCCAACGCATGTGGGCATCGCCCTGCTCCCGGTCGTAGACGGGAAGCGTCGAGTCGGCGGCGAGCGGGAAGCTCTCGAGCGCACGGAGCGCCGACGCCGGGTCTTGCGCGGCGAGGGCGGCTTCGGCGCGGAGCAAGGCCTCGCCCCGCAGCCGGAAGACGTGGAACTGGGAATCGATCCCACCGCCTGCCGGCGTGGCCAGCGACCGGAGCGCGCGCTCCAGCCCCGCCATGTCGCCGGACCGGGCGGCCAGGATGCCGGCGAGCATCGTCCGCACCGGCGGATTGAGGGGCATGGTGGGGAGCATCGGCCCGGGCGCGCGATACCGCTCGATCCCGCGCCGGATCGCCGCGCGGGCCTCCTCTCCGAGGGGGTCGTACGGCGTGATCGCAAAGAGTCCCCGATACTCGAGCGCCTTGGCCGGATCGATCGCGGCCACGGAGTCGAGCCATGCGTTGGCCGCGGCGAAGCGACCCCGCGCGGCCTCGAGGATCGCCGCATAGAGCCGGACTTCGACGTGGCCCTTGGGGTCGCCGGCGGTCAGGTCCGGCGCGGGCCGGAGCAGCGGCACCAGCTTCAGGGTCGCGCCGGGGTCACTCCCGTGGGCGGCCGCGGAGAGCGCGATGTGCCACAACGGGGTGTGGTCGACGGTCCGGAGCTCGTTCCGCAGCCGCTGCTGCTCGGCCGTGTCGCCTGCGACCCAGGCGCGCAGCACCCGGCCCTCGAGGGCATGGTCCCCCGTGGGCTCCAGGCGCTGGAGCCGCCGGGTCAGGGTGTCGATCCGTGCCAGATCGCGGTCGTTGGCGGCGAGGCGCAGCACGTGGATGATCGCGGCGACGTTGTCGGGCGAGAGATCGAGCACCCGACCGAACGCGTTCCGGGCCTCGGCCGCCGGCCAACCGTAGGTCGGACCCCAGTGGAAGAGCGTCTCGCCGAGGTAGAACCAGGCATCCGCGTCGAGGGAATCCTCCGCGACCAGCGCCCTGAACCCGCGTTCCGCCTCGTCGGCCCGGCCGAAGACGTATGCCCTCCACGCCTCGGCGAACCTCCGGTCGCGCGCGGAGAGGCCGGCCCGGTGGCGGATGGCGTCCTCGGCTGCGCTTCGGGCGAGCCAGTCGGCGCCCGTCCAGTTCGCAGCCTGGCTCAGGCGGAGGTAGGCGAGACCGAAAGCGGTGTCGGCGCGGACGGCGCGCTGGAAATGCGACTGGGCCTCGGCGAACCGGGCGGCGCGAAGCGCCTGATCGCCGTAGACGAAAGCCTCGAGCGCGGCCATGGAACGCGTCGCGGGTGCGGCGCCCTCGTGGAGGATGTCACCGGCCGATCGCTCGAAGAGGCGGATCGCCACCTCGCGGACCAGGTCGAAGATCGAGTCGGGGCGCCCTTCGACGCTCACGCTTGCCCGAGGCATTGCGCCGCCGCGCCCGCCGTAGAGTGAGGCGTTGAGCCGCACCCGTCCCCCTGCCTCGAGGACGTCGCCCAGCACGAACTGGCCGGCGCCGAGCCGGGCGGCCAGGTCCCGCCCTTCCCGGGGACTCGTGGTCCCGTCCCGCGGCGAGTTGGTGGTAGCGAGCACGGTCCTCGGGTCCACGCTCTCCGTGCCCGGGAGCGCGTCCAGTTCGTGGGCCAATAGCGTCGCGATGCCCTCGCCGAGGTAGGCGAGCTCCGGGTCGCCCCGGAACGCGAAGGGGAGCACGGCGACGAGATTCGGCCGGGTCGCCTCGCCCAGCCCGCTGGACCGGATGGCCAGCGCGCCGATCACGACGAGGACGGCCACCACCGCGGCGGAGCCCCACCACCGCAGCCTCGCACCGGGCCCGGTGCCGCGCCACCGGCGGCGCCCCGCCCGATCCTCGGCGGCGGCCGCGTCGGACCCGGTGGCCCCGGCCGCCGTGGCGGGCTCCGAGTCACCCGTCGCCTGCCGGCCGGCATCGGGAGCGGCACCCGACGGGCTGGCCGCGCTCGGCGTACCGCCGGCCCCCGGCTCGCCGGTCGTGCCCGAGGCGCCGCCGGCGGCGCTGTCTGCACCACCGCGCGATCCGGCCGCCGGAGCCCCACTCGCCGCCACGCTCCGCTTCCGGATCGCCTCCACCAGCTCCCGCGTCTCCGGCGACGGCTCCGCGCCGAAGTCCTCCACAAGACGACGGGCGAACGCCTCGTACTCCCTCAGCGCCCCCGCGCGGTCTCCCGACTCGGCCAGCGCCGACAGCAGGCGCCTCACCACCCGCTCGTCGTCCGGCTCGATCTCCCGCGCACGGCGCAGCCACCGGACCGGATCGGACGATGTTTCCGCCTGCTCCAGGGCCGCGCGGAGCGCCCGGTCCCGCAGCCGCGCCCGCTCCAGATCAAGCCAGCGCTCGAACTCCGGCGTGCCGGACAGGAAGAAGCCCGGCATCAGCTCGCCGCGATACAGGTCCAGCGCACCGACCCGGTCGCCCGCGGCGAGGGCTTCCTCGAAGGCGACCACGTCACACCACACCCGTTCCGGCTCGAGCCCGACCTCTTCGTTCCCGAGACTGACGACGACCCCGTCTCCCAACTCCCGGCGCAGGTCGTAAAGGGTGCGGTTCAAAGCCGCGCGCGCGCGACGCTGGTTGAACTCCGGCCACAGCAGCGCGATCAGCGTGTCTCGCCGGTGCGGCCCCTGGGCAAGCCTGACGGCGAGGTACGACAGCAGCGCGAATCGCTTCGGTTTCTGGATCAGGGCAGGTGCCGCCGGCCGGCTCTGGCTCTCGACGGCTAGAGAGCCCAGAAGTCGCAAACGAAGCATCGCGGCGTAACGTCCTGGTCGGCGGTGTCTTGCCTCTCGGTCGTCGGAGAGGGGTGAAACGGCGGATGTCCGTGACGCTTGCGCGTTGATTCTACTTTGCCGTCCGATGCACGGCAAGCGGTGCTGCGCAGTAAACATGCGACGTTCCCCCGTCCTTCACGCGACGATTACGCGGCTCTTTCCCGACTCTTCCCCGCCACGTAAGAGCCGCGTAATCGGCAGCCCTCGCCGCGGAAGAGCCACGTAACGGGTCTCCCCCATATTCGGCGCGAATCACGGACTCCTTTCCGTCGCGCGCGCCGGACGCCCGCCTTCGGCACCGGCGCCGACGGAGCGGACGGCGCCGCGCTCTCCCCGGCGTCGTCCGTGATTTCCCAAACGTGAGTCCTGGACAGGAGGCGATGATGCTTCGAGAGCAGGATCCGGCCCCCGAGGCCGTTCCGGAGCAGAGCGCCGCACGGCCGGGAGCGGCCGAGCGGCTGCCCTACACCCCACCGCGCCTCGAGCGCCTCGGCCCCTGGAGCGCCCTTACGCTCCAGCAGTCCGTGCCGATCTTCCCTTGATCCGCACCCCTCAAGACCGAACGGAGAGACAGCGATGAGCAGACACACGCAATCAGGAGCGAAGAGGCTTCCACGCTGGAGGCGGCTCGGCCTCGCGCTGCCTCTCGTCGCCCTCGCCGCGTGCATGGACGAGCCCATGAGGCCGGCCGTCCCCGGCGACAGCGGCGGCAAGGATGGCGGCACCCGCACCCTACCCCGCGTCCTCGGCCTCGTCGAGGTCACGATCTCCGGGATCGGGACCAACCAGATGACTTCGACGGCGGTCAGCGCCCGTAGCGTGGAAGAGCTCGAACGGCTCCGCGCGCTCCGCGAGGTGGGTGTGGGCGGAAACGCCGGGGGCTCGAGCCCCGCGGCCGGTCCCAACGCCCGGCACGCCTTCACCCGACCCGCCAACGGCGACGGCTCCGGCGACGGCACGATCCAGCTCGAGCTGCTCTCGACGGGTTCCCTCACCCACGGCGAGCGGGGCAAGGACGGCTATCGCTACCTCTACGCCACCTACCGGGTGAGGAACGCCCAGCAGGACGGCACGCCCTACGATACGCCGAGAAAGAACCTCACGCTCGTCGCCGTGAAGTCGAGCGCGCCCAACAAGTCGATCGGCCACACGCCGGTCTCGCGCCTCCACCGCTTCGACGGCAGCCACGCCGATTCGGCCATCGCCCGGCAGCTCATCCCCACCGGCGCGGTGATGCAGAGCCGCGCCGGCGCGATCGAGCCCCGCTTCCCCGACGTGCTGCAGGTGCTCACGGAGGAGGAAGCGGAAGAGATCCTCGACCTCGCCACCGCCGCGGAGCTCGACATCGACGACGTCTTCCCGTACGGCTTCGTCGTGGCCAACGCCGCCAGGGACGATACCCGCGAGCTCGAGGCGAATCCGGCCGAGGGCCAGTTCGACGGGATCGTGACCTTCGCCTACAAGGTGCCGCTCCAGGCGAATCCGGCGGACGATCCCTTCACGGTGAGCATCCTCTTCCTCGCCGTCGACGACAGCGAGACGAAGATCACCCAGTCGCCCGAGGAGCAGACGCCGGAAGGCCAGGCCGCGTTCGAGGCACGCGCCGCTTCGCTCGGCGCGATCGCGGTCACGCTGCTCCCCGGAGGCGGCTACGACGGCGGCATCGCGAGCCGACTGGTGTGCTCGGCCCGCGTCGCCGGGCCGGTTGGCGCCCCCACGGCGGTCCTGCAGGGGACACGGTCGACCCGTTTCCTCGGCTTCGCGGTCACGCCGGGACCCACGCCGCGCTCCTACAGCTTCGCCGCCACGTTCGACGGCCCGGCCACCGGCTTCGACTCCAGCCGCTTCATTGTGCGGGGGCTGCAGAGCGGTGTTCGTTTCACGGGCGAAGCGTACACGGGAGACGGAACGACCACCGTTTCGACACCGGTCGGTACCTTCCACGCGGGCGAGGTCGTGGAGCTTGTCCTAAAGGCGGGTGCCTGCGTGGAAGGACTCCCGTACGTCGCGCGCCATCGCCTCCCGGCCGCGGTGGCGAGCGGTCAGTTCGACCCGAGTGGCAGGATGCTGGGGTACACCGCGGAACGCGGCGCCAAGTACATCACGATCGCAGACTGGAACGGCGATGGAGAACTCGATTTCGGCGTCACGAACCTGATCGATCTCAGCTTCATATCATGGACCCGGAGGAACTACCGGTTCGAGTTGCGGCTGGCGCCCGACCCAAAGGATTACGAGTACTGGTCAATGCGTGCCATACCCGGAGACGTGAACGGCGATGGCAGGATCGACATCATCGTGGCCAACCACAAGAACAAGAAGGTGCAGGTCTTCTTCGGAAGCGGTGACGGACGCTTCTCCGCCGGTCCAGAGATGACGGTCGAGGGCAACAACGCATTCTTCGCCGTGGCGGTAGGAGAGCTGAACGGCGATGGCGTGCTCGACTTCGTGGCGTACGAGGCTGAGGGAAAGAGATTTCTCGTCGGCCTCGGCAACGGGGATGGTACGTTCCAGTTCCCCTATGCGACGTATGGCGTTTCAGGCGATGTCCGTCCTTTCTTCAACGACATCGACCTGGCCGACCTGAACGGCGATGGCCGCCTCGACGTCGTCATGACGGGGAGCGCGGCCGTTCACATCCGACTCGGCAACGGAGACGGGACATTCGGCGACCTACGCACCCTTGGCGGGCTGATACGATCGCAGGAGATCGCCATCGCGGACTTCACCGGCGACGGCATCCTGGACATCGCCGTCGTCGACAACACCGCCTCGGCCGGCCTCGTCGTCATCTTCCGCGGCGTAGGGGACGGGACGTTCACCCGTCACCAGACGGTCACCATGCCCGAGGCCCGTGAACATGAGTCCATCACCGCCGGCGACATCGACGGCGACGGGGACATCGATCTGGCGACGGCCACAATGTCCAATGGCGGCAACGTGCTCATCCTGACGAATGACGGCGGGAACTTCGCGATGACGCAACGCCTGAGTATTCCCCGCACCGTTGGCGTCGAATTCGGGGACCTCGACGGCGATGGGAAGGTCGACCTCTTCGTCGCGTTCGACCCGATGACGACGCCCAGCCCTATTACAATATACTTCGGCCAATGAACAGTCGAACCGGCTCTGGATCGAACGCGGGCGGCGGGAACGCCGAGGGCCCCGAAAGGGGCCCTCGGATCATCCCTTCACTCGCAGATGATCTGCGGCGGCGGGCAGCCCATTGAGTTTATCACGGAAGCGAATTCGATAACCGACATCCCTGCAGATGTCACCGTCAAGCGCAACTCGAAATCTCCGTCCATGGGGTCTACGCCGAACGTGACCCAAGGCCCGGAACCAACCCAACCCTACCCACCTCCGACATCGATGTAATGAATGTCCCAGCGGTAGGTGTAATTGCCGTCCCCGCCGCTAACGTCCGCCGTCCACGTGTACATCCCCGGGCTGGTAATGATCCTTGGACCAGAGATATAGGCAGTCAGCGGCGGGTACGTGCCCTGGACCGACACACCACTGCTTGAACCGAGCACCTCGGCGGCTAGGTCGGCGGAACCAACTGCGACGTCCGTGACCGTTGCGGTGTTTGCGCCCGTACCGGTCATCGCATCCTCGTTGGAGATGCTCACACGCCACTTCACCGATGCTGCCGGGTTATCGGGCGGCTCTTGGGGCTCGGCGTTCATGACCAGGTCGTGGTCGCCGCAGGCTGCCAACGCGAGCACGAGCACCAGTGTGTGAACTCTACCTCGCATACTCGCCTCCTCGTGGAAGGGAACGTAGGTGAAACGGTCTGCCTGCCAGACCGACCGCTCGCTGGCCAGCCACGCAATTGAACGGCTGAACGAGTCGAGCAAGGTGGACGAACGTCTTACCGACCCTACTCTTCCAGATGCTGGAAAACGCTAAGACTTGGCACGCAATTGTCCGTTTGCTCGATCTCGCGCGCCCATCGGTCGACGACCCATGCTTCCTTTCGTCGCCGGTAACCCACGTCGCCGAGAACGACTTCTGCGGAAGCACGCGGCCCCGCACCCGAATCGGGTGCGGGGCCGATCGCCTTCATCCGCCCGGGCCACCGTCTCCCTCACCCCTCCACCGGCGCATCCACCTCGTGCAGCGACTTCACCTTCCCGTCCTCGAGGCGCCAGATCGCCATGACGGCCATCTCCTCCTTCTCGCCGTTGCGTTTCTCGCCCTCCAGGGTGTAGGAAGTCACGACCCTGTCGTCGGCGGCGATGGGCTCGTCCAGCTCGGAGATGCGGAAGCGCTCGTACTCCCGCATGTAGCGACCGAGGTGTTCGGAGTAGCCGCGCAGGTCGGAGCGGCGGCCGTTCACCACGTCCAGGGTCCACCTCCTGTTGCGGGCCGAACGTGCAACAGGCGGACCGGGAAGTCGAGAGCGCGTCGAACGACCCGATGGCGATCTTCCTCACGGTCGGTCTGCTCCAGGTCCTCCTGGGCGAGATCGAGCTCGGCCCGGGTCTCCTCAAGCTCTTCGTGCTCCAGATGAGCGTGGGCGCGATCGTCGGGGTCGCGATCGGGGTGGCCGCGGTGTGGGTGATCAACCGGGTGAACCTGGACGCCGCGGGGCTGTACCCGGTCCTCGCGACGGCGGCCGGGCTCCTCTCGTACGGCGTCGCGGCGAACCTGGGCGGGAGTGGCTTCCTGGCGGTGTACCTCACGGGGATCGCGATCGGGAACAGCCGAATCGTCTTCAAGACGGGGATCCTGCGCTTCCACGACGGGGCGGCGTGGCTCAGCCAGATCGCCATGTTCGTGCTGCTCGGTCTGTTGGCGTTCCCGAGCCGGCTCTGGGGCGTGGCACACGAGGGGCTGTTGGTGGCGGCCGCACTCATTTTCGTGGCGCGCCCGATCGCGGTGGGCGCGATCCTGCCGTGGTTCCGCTTCTCTTTGAACGAGATCCTCCTCGTCTCGTGGGTGGGGCTCAAGGGTGCGGTGCCGGTCGTGCTCGCGACCTTCCCGCTCCTCCTCGGCCTGGAGGGAGGCGAGACGATCTTCGACATGGTCTTCTTCGTGGTCCTGGTCTCGGCGGTCCTGCAGGGCTGGACGCTGCCGCCGGCCGCGCGGCTGCTCGGCCTCCAGGTCCCGCCGAAGCCCGAGGCGCCCGTCTCCCTCGAAATCACGTCCCTCAAGGATGTGGAGGGCGACATCGTCGAATACACGGTCACCGCCGACTCCCTCGCCGTCGGGCAGCCGATCCGCGATCTGGCGCTGCCGGAGGAGGCCGTGGTGGCGATGGTCGTGCGGGGCCAGCGCATCATCCCGCCGCGCGGCAGCACGCGTCTCGAGGCGGGCGACCACGTGTTCCTCGTGCTCCAGCAACGCGTGCGGCCCCTCGTCGACCTCGTCTTCGCCCGGGGCGCGCCGGCCCCGGGCGCGTTCCCGACCCACGTCGAGTTCCCGCTGACCGGGGACACGACGGTCGGCGACCTCAAGAACTTCTACGGCCTCGAGGTCGACGCGCCCTCCGACGACCAGACGCTCGATCAGCTCCTGCGCGAGCGGCTGGGCGACAAGCTCGCGATGGGGGCCGGGATCACGATTGGCGACATCATGCTCCGCGTGCGCGGGATCGAGAACGGCCGGGTCGAGCACGTGGGGCTCGCGATCCGGCCGCCGGAGGAAGTGCCCGACGACGCCCCCGTCGCAACGACGGGCAAGGCGAAAAAATCGTGAAGAAGTAACGAAAGGAGCGGCCGGCAGTGCCCGCCCATGTGCGTCGCACAGCCGGCCGCTCGCGTTTCCCCGCCCCCGCGGGAAGTCACGATCCCGCTGCCTCCCGCGGGAGGCTCGCGCCTCACGCCTCCTGCATCGCCTTCGCCTCCTGCACCAGCTTCGTCAGCGACTGCTTCGCGTCGCCGAAGAGCATCCGCGTGTTCTCGCGGTAGAACAGCTCGTTGTCGACGCCCGCGAAGCCCGGGTTCATGCTCCGCTTCATCACGATGACGTGCTGCGCCTTGTCGACGTCCAGGATCGGCATCCCGTACAGCGGGCTGTCGGGCTGCGTCCGGGCCGCGGGGTTCACCACGTCGTTCGCGCCGATCACGAGCACCACGTCCGTCCGCTCGAATTCCGGGTTGATCCGCTCCATCTCCCAGAGCTGGTCGTACGGGACGTTGGCCTCGGCCAGGAGCACGTTCATGTGCCCCGGCATGCGCCCGGCGACCGGGTGGATCGCGTACTTCACGTCCACGCCGCGCGCCTCGAGGAGGTTGGCCAGGTCGCGGACCTGATGCTGCGCCTGCGCGACGGCGAGCCCGTACCCCGGCACGATCACGACCGAGCGCGCGTAACCCATGAGGATCGCCGCGTCCTCGGCGCTCACCTCGCGGACCGTGCGGTCGCCGGCCGCCGCCCCGCCCGCACCCGTCTGCGCCACCGCGCCGAACGCGCCGAACAGCACGTTGGTGAGCGAGCGATTCATCGCGCGGCACATGATCTGGGTCAGGATGATCCCCGACGCGCCGACCAGCGCGCCGCCAATGATCAGCACGTTGTTGTGCAGCACGAACCCCGTCGCCGAGGCGGCGAGGCCCGAGTACGAGTTGAGGAGCGAGATCACGACCGGCATGTCCGCGCCGCCGATCGGGATCACGAGGAGCACGCCGAGGACGAGCGCGGCGGCGATCAGCATCCAGAAGAGCATCTCATCCGGCGCGCCGACCGTCAGGCGCGCGGCGAGGACGAGGATCCCGGCGCCGAGGAGCGCGTTCAGCGTCTTCTGGAGCGGGTAGGTCACGGCCCGGCCGGTCACGATCTCCTGCAGCTTCCCGAACGCGACAAGGCTCCCCGAGAAGGTGACGGCGCCGATCAGCACGCTCAGCACGATGGTGAGCGCCACGTCGACCGTCGCCGTGGTGAGTCCGCCGGTCACGCGCAGGTACTCGTCCGTGGCGACCAGGACGGACGCGCCGCCGCCGAAGCCGTTGAGCAGCGCGACCATCTGCGGCATCGCCGTCATCTTGACGGCGCGCGCGGCGACCACGCCGATCGCGCTCCCGATCAGCACGCCCACCAGGATACCGGAGAATCCGACGATCTCGCGGTCGAGCAGCGTCGCCAGGACGGCGATGAGCATCCCCGTGGCGCCGAGCGCGTTCCCTCCGCGCGCCGTCGCGGGCGAGGAGAGACGCTTGAGCCCGAGGATGAAGAGGACCGACGCGACCAGGTAGGCCGCATCGATCACGAGCTGGGTGAAGCCGGCGTGCGCGTTCATCGTTCACCATCCGGCTTGCGGCGGAACATCTGGAGCATGCGGTCGGTGACCAGGAAGCCGCCGACCACGTTGATCGTCGCCAGCGCGACCGCGGCGATCCCGATCGCCGTGCTGAGCGGCCCCTCCAGCCTGCCGGCCACGACCAGCGCGCCGATCAGCGTGATCCCGCTGATCGCGTTCGAGCCGGACATGAGCGGCGTGTGCAGGATCTGGGGCACCTTGTTGATGACCTCGAAGCCGATGAAGACGGCGAGGACGAAGACGTATATGGCGAAGAGCAGCCCTTCCATGGCGGCCTCCTAGTTCCCTGCTGCGATGAGCTGGCGAACGCCCTCGTGCACGACCTCGCCCTCCCGGGTGACGAGGCAGGCACGGCCGATCTCGTCCTCCTCGAGGTCGGAGCGGAGCGCGCCGTCCTGGAAGAGGTACTGGACGAGGGCGATGACGTTGCGCGAGTACATCTGGCTCGCGTGGACGGCGACCGCGCTGGCCGCGTTGTCGAGCCCGACGACGAGGACGCCGTGGTGGACGACCTCGCGGCCCGCCTCGGTCAGCTCGCAGTTGCCGCCCATCTCGGCCGCGAGATCGACGATGACCGAGCCCGGGCGCATGTCGCGCACCATGGCCTCGGTGATGAGGACGGGCGCGCGCTTCCCCGGGATCGCGGCGGTGGTGATCACGGCGTCGGCCTCGCGGCAGAGCTTGTGGAGCAGCTCCTGCTCGCGGCGGTGCTGCTCCTCGTCGAGCTCCTTGGCGTAGCCGCCCGCGGTCTCGGCGCCCTCGAGCGTGAGCCCGACGAACGTCGCGCCGAGGCTCTCGACCTGCTCCTTGGCGGCCGGCCGGATGTCGAACGCCTGCACGACGGCGCCGAGGCGCCGCGCGGTCGCGATCGCCTGCAGCCCGGCGACGCCCGCGCCGAGCACGAGGACGCGAGCCGGCGGGATCGTCCCCGCGGCGGTCATGAGCATCGGAAAGAAGCGGGCGAGCCGGTCGGCGGCGACCAGCGCGCCCTTGTACCCCGCCGCCGTCGCCTGCGAGGACAACGCATCCATCTTCTGCGCGCGCGTGATGCGCGGGACGAGGTCCATGCAGAAGGTGGTGATGCGTCGGTCGGCGAGACGGCGGACGAGGTCGGGGTGGGCGAGTGGGTGGAACATGGCGACGAGCGTTGCGCCCTCGGGGATCAGCTCGGCCTCGTGTCGGCCGAGCGCCTCGTGGTGCGTGGGCCCGCGCACTTTCAGGACGAGGTCGGCGTCCGAATAAAGCGAGGCGGGCTCCGCCACCACGGCGGCGCCCGCCTCGCGGTACGCCTCGTCGTCCGCACCGGCCGCCCGGCCGGCGCCGGCCTCGACCCGCACGTCGAAGCCGGCCCGTTTAAGGGCGGCGACGCCATCCGGCATGAGCGCGACGCGTCGCTCCCCTGGCCATATCTCTCTTGGCACCGCGACTCTCATGGCACCTCCCTGGGCAGGATGCGGCGGGCCGCGGACGGCGATCACCGCCTGCGCGGTTCCCGCCAAAGGGCAATCTAACACCCTGCCCGGGAGATGCTAGGGGTCGGCGGCCCGAGAGGCGCCTCCCGTCGCCTCAGAAGACGACGCCGATCGCTACCGCGTCCCGGCCGAGCGTGCCGCCGAAGCGGATCGCGAAGTTGCGCTGGAAGGACATCTCGAGCCCGATGTCGACGGCGACGTCGAGGTCCAGCTCGTCGTCGACATCGCCGAAGAACGCGTCGAGCACCACGCGCGGCGTGACGTACGGGACGAAGCGGACGCCGTCGGCCTCGAGCGTGCGGCCGAGCGTGATCCCTGCCGGGAACGAGAGGAGGAAGTCGTCGCCGATCGAGAGCCCGCCGCCGATCACCCAGTCGATGTCGAGCGGGAACTCGCGCGATGCGCGGGTGAGCCGGCCGTTGAAGTCGACGCCGCCGAAGATGGCGAGGTCATCGAAGGGCTGCTCGGCGATCCCGACGCGGAACCCGACGCCCTGGCTCGCGCGGCGCCAGGCGCCCATGAAGCCGAGGTCCCCGCCGTACGTCTCCATCAGATAGAGGCCGAGACCCGGCTGGCCGCCCGGCACGATCAGCATCGGCGAGTCCCACGCGACCTGGGCCGCGGCGCTCCCCGCGCCGGCCAGCGTGAGGCCGAGAGCCAGTCCGACAGCACGTAGACGCAGTCTCATGAATCACTCCGATCGTCTGGCGCCGCTGCGGCGCGGGGCAACCCCACCCCGCTCGCCCGCGGCGGTTTCACGTGCACCCCTCAATGACGTCGGCGCGCGGCCGGGCGTCACCGGGGCGTCCTCGAAGGCCCGACCACGGGCCCCAAGACCTCGGGCGCGGCGTCGAACCGCGTCGTATCCCCCACGATCACGACGGTGAACGCCTCCGGCCGGAGGTTCTGCCGGACGACGTCATGGACCGACTCCGGCGTTACCGTCTGGATCCCGTCCAGGTAGCTCGCGAGCCAGTCCTCCGGGAATCCGGCGAGGAGGTAGCTCATCTGGCGAGCGACGACCTGGGCGGGCGTCTCGAACGCGAACACGTAACCGTTGGCGATGGCGTCGATGGCGAGCCGGACCTCCTCCGGCGCCGGCGGCGCCACCGTCATCGCGGCGATCGTCTCGCGCACGCGCTCCGCCGCGGCGATCGTCGCCTCCGCCCGGGTCTGCGTGAACGCGCCGAAGACCCGCTCGCTCCGCCGACCGCTCACCCAGACCGACGACGCATGGTACGCCAGCCCCTCCTGCGTCCGCAGGCGATTCATGAGTCGGCTCGACAGCCCGCCGCCGCCGATGATCCAGTTCGCGATCTGCGACGCGTAGTACGCGTCGCGCTCCTCCATCGTCACGCCGCCCGCCTGTCCCATGACGATGGTGCTCTGCTCGAGCGGCTTGTGGATCACGATCACGCCCGGCTCCTTGCGGACCTGCGGCGCCGGGAGCGCCCCCAGCTCGCGCGGGCAGGCGGGCCAGTCGCCGAATGCGGCCTCGAGCCGCGGCACCAGCTCCTCGCGGGAGACGTCGCCCGCGACGCCGAGGACCAGGTTCTCCGCGCAGAAGATCTCGCGGTGCACCCGCCGTAGCCGCTCCGGCGCGAGGTCTTCCGGGTCCAGGTCCGACTCGTCCATGACCCACCCCGTCGGGTGGTCGCCGTACATCGCGCGGTTGAACTCGCGGATCGCGATCGTGTTGGGCAGGTCGCGCAGCCGGCGCACGGAGTCCAGCTCGCGGCGTCGCCACACCTCGACGCGGTCGGGGTCGAACCGCGGCCGCCGCATCATGGCGACCCAGAGCTCGAGGGCGGCGTCCAGGTGGCGCCGCAGCGTCGACATCGTGCCGAACGACACCCCGCCCGAGCTGCCGAACGATGCCCCGATCGCGTAGTACTCGACCAGCCGGTCGACGGAATCGGGCGCAAGCGACTCCGTCCCGCCGGAGAGCAGGAGCGAGCCGAGCGCCGTGGCCGCCGCGTAGTGGTCGCGGTCGAAGTACGGGTACCCGCCCCGGAAGTACGCCATCACCTCGACGATCGGGAGCGACGCGTCGCGGAGGTAGAGCACCCGCACGCCGTTCGACAGCTCGAAGCGCTCCGGCTGCGGCGGCTCGAAGCGGAGCGGCGGGAACTCGAGCGATTCGACGGCGGCGCGGCCGATCGCGGGCCCGGCGTGCGCGACCGCGCCCGCGGCGGTCCCGGGGCCATCGGCGGGCCCGGCCGCCGTCGGCGCCGGGCCGCCGGTGCGCGCCGTCGCCGTGCAGCCGGCCAGGGCGATCGCGAGC
>Ga0207864_1003155_pt1 | contig 14256 bp, 9 predicted proteins | sample HigsolmetaAR202D_FD_184834 | JGI IMG/M metagenome (GOLD analysis project Ga0207864, IMG submission 184834) | Ionic liquid and high solid enriched microbial communities from the Joint BioEnergy Institute, USA - AR20-2-D (SPAdes) (version 2) ...
AACGAGGTCGTTGTGCAGGATCAGGCCGCGGCCGTTGCAGTGCTCGCAGGTGTGCGAGAACGCCTCCAGCAGGCCCTGGCCGACCCGCTTGCGGGTCATCTGCACCAGCCCCAGCGAGGTGACCTCGGCGACCTGGTGCTTGGTGCGGTCCCGGGACAGGCACTCCAGCATGCGCCGCAGCACCAGGTCCCGGTTGCTCTCCAGCACCATGTCGATGAAGTCGATGACGATGATGCCGCCGATGTCGCGCAGCCGCAGTTGCCGCACGATCTCCTCGGCCGCCTCCAGGTTGTTCTTGGTGACCGTCTCCTCGAGGTTGCCGCCCTGACCGGTGAACTTGCCGGTGTTGACGTCGATGACGGTCATCGCCTCGGTGCGGTCGATGATCAGGGAGCCGCCGCTGGGCAGCCACACCTTGCGCTCCAGCGCCTTGGCGATCTGCTCGTCGATCCGGTACGCCTCGAAGATGTCGCGGTCCTCGGTCCAGTGCGAGAGCCGGTCGGCCAGGTGCGGAGCGACGTGGTCGACGTACTCGCGGATGGTCTCCCAGGCGTCGTCGCCGGAGACGACGAGGCTGGAGAAGTCCTCGTTGAAGATGTCGCGGACCACGCGGATGGTGAGGTCGGGCTCGCTGTTGAGCAGCGCGGGAGCGGTGGCCGACTTCGCCTTGCGCTTGATGGACTCCCACTGCTTGGCCAGGCGCGAGATGTCGCGCTCCAGCTCCTCCTCGCTGGCCCCCTCCGCCGCGGTGCGCACGATCACGCCGGCCCCGGTGGGCATGACCTTCTTGAGGATCTGCTTGAGGCGGGCCCGCTCCTTGTCGGGGAGCTTGCGGCTGATCCCGGTCATGGAGCCGTCGGGCACGTAGACCAGGTAGCGGCCGGGAAGGCTGATCTGGCTGGTCAGGCGGGCGCCCTTGTGGCCGAGCGGGTCCTTGGTGACCTGGACCAGGACGGACTGCCCGGACTTGAGCACCGACTCGATCCGGCGGGGCTGCCCCTCCAGCCCGGTGGCGTCCCAGTTGACCTCGCCCGCGTACAGCACGGCGTTGCGGCCCTTGCCGATGTCGACGAAGGCGGCCTCCATCGAGGGCAGGACGTTCTGCACGCGGCCCAGGTAGACGTTGCCGACGTAGGACTTGTGGTCGGCGCGGTCGACGTAGTGCTCGACGAGCACGTTGTCCTCGAGCACGGCGATCTGGGTGCGCTCGCCGATGCGGCGGACCACCAGGTCGCGCTTGACGGACTCGCGGCGGGCCAGGAACTCCGACTCGGTGATGACCGGGGGACGCCGACGCCCCTGCTCGCGCCCCTCGCGGCGGCGCTGCCGCTTGGCCTCCAGCCGGGTGGAGCCGCGGACCGCCTGCACCTCGTCCTCGATGGGCCGCTCGGTGCGCTCGGTACGGGCGGGGCGCACCCGCACCACCGTGTTGGGCGGGTCGTCGGGCTCGGGCTCGGTCACCACCTCGGCCCCCGAACGGCGGCGGCGCCGCCGACGGCGGCGGCTGGTGCCGGTGGTCGTGGCGGCCGCGGCCTCCCCGGTCTCCTCCGCGGCGGTTTCGGCCTGCTCACCGCCGGTCTCGGACTTCTCCGCGGCGGGCTCGGCGGCGCCCTCCGCGTCCTCGGTCGTGTCGGTCTCGGCGGCGGCCTCGCTCTCCTCGCCGCTGCGGGCCCGCGCCCGGCGGCCGCCCCGGCGCCGACGGCGCCGGGTGGTGGACCGCTCCTCCCCGACCTCTTCGGGGAGGTCGACGTCGCCCTCCTCGACGTCCTCCAGTTCGGCGTCGGTGTCGTCCGGGTGGACGGACTCCACGACCGGGGGCTGGAAGAGCACCACGGGCGGCTGGAAGGTGACGGTGGTCAGGGCCGCGGGCTCCGCGGGCGGCGCGGCCTGCTCCGCCGCGGCGTCGGCCCCGCTCTCCTCGGCAGCCCCGGTCCCCTCCTCGTCGGCGGAGGCGGTGTCCCCGGCCGCCGCGGACCTGCGGGTCCGGATGCGGGTCCGGGTACGGGTGGTCCTGCGGGTGCGCCGCTTGGTCTCCTCCTCCGCCGCGTCCTCGGCCGCCGCCTCCGGCTCCTGCGGGACCGGATCGGCGGTCACCAGTTCCACGGAGGTGGCGGCCACGGTCGTGGGCGCCGTCACCGGGATCGGATCGGGGTCGGGCGGAGGTCCGGCGGGCCTGCTCGCGGCGCGGCCCCGGCGCACCGGCTGGGCCAGGCGCACGGTTCCGGACATGCCTACCGCGGTCGAACCGTTCGACCGTGTGATCGTCTCTGTTTCAGTTGTCCCCTCGGTGCCGCCGGCACCGTTGCTGGGCTCGTTTTCGAGCATCCGGGCGGTCTCCCGTCAAGTTCTCGGGCGCGGCCCGCACGAGGTGCCCGGCCGCGGCGCGCAAGAACTGTCGTTGTCAATAATCCGCACCGGCGTCGCTGCGGCGCGACGTCGGTCAAAGTCCTTGAGGTGCGCTCACGTTCCCCGATCCGGATCGCGCCTCGGCGGATCCGGCGTGTGCGCTGACGACGGCGGCGCCTGCCCCGGAGGCCGCGTCGTCCGCGGCGAGCGGGTCCGCGATGGTTCCGGCGTCCTCGTCGAGCGGCCCCTGCGCCAGCCGGGTCATCCTCGTCGATGACTGCGGCGCGAGGCCCGCGATCTGACGGAGGCCGGTCACCACGTCGTCGGGTCGTACGGCAGGGATGGTGTGCCGCACGATCAAGCGAAGTATGGCATATGTCTCTTGTTGTTCCGTTGCGGCGCGCCTGTCGACGTCCAGCAGGAAGACGGCCGAACGCGCGTCGAAGCGGCGGCGTCCCTTCTTGGTGACCCGCTCCACCTCGACCTGCTCGGCCGCGAGGAACGCGGCCACGGCTGCCGCGGCGTCGTCGGGGGCGACGCCCGGAAGTTCGATTCGCCACTCCGACGCCTCCAGGCGGTCTGCCAGACCGCCCACCGCCGGGACCACCTCGAGGACGTCGATGCCCTGGGGCAGCGCGTCGTCGAGTCGCTGGCGCAACTCCTCGGGGTCCATCGGCTCGGCCAGAGTGATTTCGCAGTACTCCGCCTCACTCGCCACTCCCGTCGGGGCCGCGCCCGTGTAGGAGATCTTGGGGTGAGGCGAGAACCCCGCCGAGAAGGCCACGGGTACCCGCGCCCGGCGCAGCGCGCGTTCCAGCACACGGGCGATGTCGCGATGGCTCGCGAATCTCATCCGGTGGCGTTTGGTGTACCGCACGCACATCCGCTGGGTCGGGTTTCCGTTGGAGAGCGAATCGGCGCCCTCAAGTGCGGGGGGCAGCTCTGCTCCTTTCCTCGGACTCCCGCACGGACCGGCACGGCGCTCCGTGCCCTCCCGCGGGAGAGTTCGTCTTCTTTCCAGCCTACGGGGCGTATCGGCGCTTCCGCGCCACCGCCCTCATCGAGGTACAACCCCTCGCCGGACACGTGTGTTCCGGCACAGTCAAAGCTCTTCCCACTGGGACCGGGGTTGAAAAGCACGACCTCAGCGGGCGGCTGCCGCCGGACGCGGCCGGACGCCGCCGCGGGGCGGCGTGCGGGCCCCGGAAAAAATCCCGGTTCCCCTGCCAACCAACCCCGGATCCAGCACGTCCAAGTACGTGTACGGCCCGGCGCGAGCGGGGTGCCGGGCCGTACCCTCCCGGCAGAGCCCTCCCGCGCGGACCGGCCGTCCTCAGACCACGCTCAGCGGCAGCATTCTGCGTCCCGCCACGTCGTGGGTCTGGATCCTGGTCCCCATGCTCGGGCAGACACCGCAGTCGTAGCAGGGGCTCCACCGGCAGTCCTCGACCTCCACCGCCTCCTCGCCGTGCAGGGCGTCCTGCCAGTCCTGCCAGAGCCACTCGCGGTCCAGCCCGGCGTCCAGGTGGTCCCAGGGCAGCACCTCGTCGGCGCTGCGCTCGCGCACCGTGTACCAGTCCAGGTCCACCGGCTCGTCGGCGAGGACCTCCTCGACGGCCTTGACCCAGCGCTCGTAGGAGAAGTACTCGCTCCAGCCGTCGAAGCGGCCGCCCTCGCGCCACACCCGCTCCACGACCCGGCCCAGCCGCCGGTCGCCCCGGGAGAGCAGCCCTTCGATGATGGAGGGGCGCCCCTCGTGGTAGCGCAGCCCGATCGACTTGCCGTACTCGCGGTCGGAGCGGAGCGCGTCCTTCAGTTTGCGCAGCCGGGCGTCGACGATCTCGTGCGGGGTCTGCCCCGCCCACTGGAAGGGGGTGTGCGGCTTGGGCACGAACCCGCCGATGGACACCGTGCAGCGGATGTCGCGGCGTCCGGTGGCCTTGCGTCCGGCCCGGATGACCTCGCGGGCCAGGTCGGCGATGGCCAGGACGTCGGCGTCCTCCTCGGTGGGCAGGCCGCACATGAAGTACAGCTTGACCTGGCGCCAGCCCGCGGCGTAGGCCGCGGTGACGGTGCGGATCAGGTCGGCCTCGGTGACCATCTTGTTGATGACCCGGCGCATCCGCTCGCTGCCGCCCTCGGGCGCGAAGGTGAGGCCGGAGCGGCGGCCGTTGCGGGTGAGCTCGTTGGCCAGGTCGATGTTGAAGGCGTCCACCCGGGTGGAGGGCAGGGACAGGCCGGTGTGGGTGCCCTCGTAGCGGTCGGCGAGGTTCTTGGTGATGGCGCCGATCTGGCTGTGGTCGGCGCTGGACAGCGAGAGCAGACCGACCTCCTGGAACCCGGAGGAGTCCACCCCCTGCTCGACCATCCGGGCGATGGCCTGCTCGCTGCGCTCGCGTACCGGACGGGTGATCATCCCGGCCTGGCAGAAGCGGCAGCCGCGGGTGCACCCGCGGAAGATCTCCACGCTGTAGCGCTCGTGGACGGACTCGGCGATCGGGACGATCGGGTTCTTGGGGTAGGGCCACTTGTCGAGGTCCATGACGGTGTGCTTGTGCACCCGCCACGGCACCCCCTCCCGGTTGGGCGTGTACCGCTCGATCCGGCCGTCCGGCAGGTAGGTGACGTCGTAGAACCGGGGCACGTACACCCCGCCGGTGGCGGCCAGACGGGTCAGCAGCGCGTCGCGTCCGCCCGGGGAGCCCTCGCGGCGGAACTCGCGGACGATCTCGGTGATCGCCAGCGCGATCTCCTCGCCGTCGCCGAGGACGACGGCGTCGAGGAAGTCGGCGATGGGCTCGGGGTTGAACGCGGCGTGCCCGCCGGCCAGCACGATCGGGTGCTCGTCGGTGCGGTCCTCGGAGTGCAGCGGGATGCCCGCCAGGTCCAGCGCGGTGAGCAGGTTGGTGTAGCCCATCTCGCTGGCGAAGCTGACCCCCAGCAGGTCGAAGGCGGCCAGCGGCCGGTGCGCGTCCACGGTGAAGTGCGGCACCCCGTGCTCGCGCATGAGCTTCTCCAGGTCCGGCCAGACCGCGTAGGCGCGTTCGGCGAGCACGCCCTCGCGCTCGTTGAGGATCTCGTAGAGGATCTGGATGCCCTGGTTGGGCACGCCCACCTCGTAGGCGTCGGGGTACATCAGCGCCCAGCGCACCTCGGTGGCGTCCCAGTCCTTGACGACGGAGTTCAGCTCACCCCCCACGTACTGGATCGGCTTCTGCACGTGCGGCAGCAGCGCTTCCAACTGCGGGAAGACAGATTCGACAGTCATCGGGAAAAGGGCCTCACGTTCGCGGTCGCTGAGCAGCGGACAGGCGACGGCACCTGCTTCCTGCCAGGATAGGCGCCTTTCGCCGAAGCCTGGGAATCGTCACAGCGGCGCCGCCCCGGTCACTCCGCCCTCCGGGTGCGCGCGTGGACCGCCAGGACCAGGCCGACCGCGGCGAGGTTGGCGACGGCGGCGCTGCCCCCGTAGGACACGAACGGCAGCGGCAGCCCGGTGACCGGGGTGACCCCCAGGGTCATGCCGATGTTGACGAACCCCTGGAAGCAGAACCAGGCCGCCACCCCGGCGCAGACCAGACGCTCGTAGGGCTGGTCGCAGTGGGCGGCGATGCGCAGGATGCGCAGCAGCACCACTCCCAGCAGCACGACGACCGCGCAGCCCCCGACGAAGCCGAGCTCCTCGGCCGCGACGGTGAAGATGAAGTCGGTGTGCTGCTCCGGCACGAACTTGCCGCCGGTCTGCGCGCCCCGGAACGGTCCGGAGCCGATCAGGCCGCCCGAGCCGACCGCGATGATCGCCTGGTTGACGTTGTAGCCGGCGCCCAGCGGGTCGGCCTCCGGGTCGAGGAACGAGGCGAAGCGCGCCACCTGGTAGTCCTTGAGCAGGCCCAGCCACCACACCGCGAGCACGCCCAGTACCCCGCAGCCGATCAGGGCCAGCACCCAGCGCGGCGAGGCGCCGGAGAGGGCGAGCATCGCCAGGTAGACCGCGCCCAGCACGAGCGCGCTGCCCAGGTCCGGCTGCATCATGACCAGGCCGACCAGCACCGCCAGGGCCCCCAGGCTGAGCAGCACGTCCCGGCGGTCGGGCGCGCGCGTGCCGTCGCGGGGGCCGCCCAGCAGCGCGGCGACGGACAGGATCAGCGCGATCTTGGCGATCTCGGCGGGCTGGACCTGGACCTCGCCGATCGCGATCCAGGACCGGGAGCCGTTGACGACCCGGCCCAGCGGGGTGAGCACCAGGACCAGCGCGACGGTGGCGACCGCGAAGAGCACCGGGACGTAGGCGCGCAGCAGCCGGTGGTCCACCGTGGCCACGGCGACGCAGACCAGCAGGGCGGCCAGCAGGTGGCCCAGGTGCCGCCAGGCGTACCCGGTGGGCAGCGGCGGGCCGCCGGGCTGGAGGGTCGCCGACCACACCATCAGGGTGCCCAGCACCCCGAGGGCCAGCACCGCCCCCAGCAGCACCCGGTCGAGGCGGCGGGGCAGGAACCGGGCGATGCGCTGCCGCAGGCGCGGCAGCGGGGCGGACGGTGACGTGAGTCGTTCGACGCGGAGCGACATGCGGGGCCTTCCGGATCACTTGTCGAGCGGGCGGACGGTTCCGTCCGGGCGGACCGTGGGGAGCTGGGCGGGCAGCACGCCGCCGGGCAGCGCGGGGCGGGTCCCGGAGAGCCCGTAGATGCCCTCGTAGATCTCGCGGGCCACGGGCGCCGCCGTGGTGCCGCCGGAACCGCCCTGGGAGATCACCACCACCACGGCGAACCGGGGGTCGTCGGCGGGCGCGTAGGAGGCGAACCAGGCGGTGTCGTGCCGTCCGATCCCGGACGCGGTCCCGGTCTTGCCCGCCACGGGGATCCGGTCCTGGGGGAAGCCGTGGAACGCGGCGGCGGCGGTGCCGCTCCTGGTCACCTCCGCCAGGGCGGCGCGCAGGTAGGTCAGCGTCTCGTCGGAGACGGGCAGGCGGCCCGCCACGACCGGTTCGATCCGGGTGGCGCCGGAGCCGTCGGCCTCCAGCAGCGCCCGGCCCACGCGCGGCTGGTACAGGGTGCCCCCGTTGGCGATCGCCGCATAGGCGTTGGCCACCTGAAGCGGGGTGACCAGCAGGTCGCCCTGTCCGATGGAGAGGTTCATGGCGTCGCCGGCCCGCCACACGTACCCCTCGGCGCAGTGCTCGGCGGCGATCCCGGTGAGTTCGGCGGCGCGCTTCGGGTCCTCCTCGGCCACCTCGGGGTAGCCCTTCTCGGCCCGGCGGCAGGACACGGCGCGGGTGCGTTCCCAGTAGTCGCGCTTCCAGTGCCGGTCGGGCACCCGTCCGACCGCCTCGTTGGGCAGGTCGACACCGGTGGGCTCGCCGAACCCGAAGGCCCGTGCGGTGCGGGGCAGAGTGTCCTTGGGGCGGGGCACCGGGTCGGCCCCGCCGTCGGCGCGCCACATCCGGTGCGCGAGGTCGAAGAAGACGGTGTTGCAGGAGACCACGAGGGCCCGGCGCAGGTCGATGGTGCCGTGCCCGGCGCCTCCGGCGTTGCTGAAGGCGCGGCCGCCGACGCGCAGGGACCCGGGGCACTGGTAGCGGCCGTCCAGGCGCGCCCCCTCGGCCACCGCGGCGGCCAGCGAGACGACCTTGAAGGTGGAGGCGGGCGGGAGCTGCCCCTGGATCACGCGCGAGATCAGCGGGCTGTCCTCGTGCTTTCCCAACAGCCGGTTGTAGGTGGCCTGGTCGATCCCGTTGTTCCACACCGCGGGGTCGTAGCTGGGCAGGCTGGCCATGGCGACCACGGCGCCGGTGCGCACGTCGAGCACCACCCCGGCCGCGGAGTCGGCCGGATGTCCGGAGCCCCTGGCCCGTTCGATGCCCCGGGCCAGCGCCTTCTCGACGATGCGCTGCACGTCGGCGTCGATGTTGGTGACCAGGTGCGCGCCGGGGCGGGGCGGGGTGTCGCGCACCGTGTCGGTGACCTCGCCCCGGCTGTCCACGGCCAGGACCCGCCGTCCCGCCTCGCCGCGCAACTGCTTGTCGTAGGCGAGTTCCAGGCCGTCGCGCCCCACCGGGAGCGCTCCTTCGTAGCGGATGTGGACGTGCGGGTTCTCCCCGGCGCGCCGCTCCTCCTCGGTGGCCGGTTGGAGGTAGCCCACCAGTGTCGCGGCGGCCGCCCCGAGCGGGTGGTCGCGCACGGTGGTCTGCTCCGCGACGATGCCGGGGAACTCGTCGGGGTGCTCCAGGAGCCGCCGTCCCGCCTGGGGGTCGACCCCCTCGAGCAGGGGGACCGGCCGCTGGGAGGCGTCGACCCAGCAGGGGTGGTCCGGTTCGGGGTCGCACTGCCGGACGCGGTCGTGCAACTGCTCGAACGGCACGTCCACGGTCTCGGCCAGGCGTCGCAGGACGGCTTCTCCCCCGTCGGCCTGGGCGGCCAGGACGTGGGGCTCGGCCGCGATCACCAGTTCGGTCCGGTTGCGCACCAGGGGGCGCCCGGTGACGTCCAGGATCTGTCCGCGTTCGGCGGGGGTGACCACCACCCGGATGCGGTTGCCCTCGGCCAGCGCCCGGTAGTGCTCCCCCATCGACACCTGGAGGTACCACAGCCTGCCCACGAGGACCGCCAGCAGGCACACGACCAGCACCTGGGCGATCAGCACCGGTCCGCGTCCCGTGGCGGGACGGGGTCGGAGCCCGGGCGTCCGCACCGGGTTGTCCATCGGTCTCTCCCTCTTCCTGACGCACCGTGCCGCTGGCCGCGGCGGAGTCGTTTGCGGGGGGAGCGGGCGGGGGCCGGGCGGTCAGGGCGCGAGCGGTGTCACGGCGCACGGTCAGCGCCGCCGTTCGGCGACCAGGACCCGGTTGAGCTGGTCGTCGTTCTCCACGCAGGCGCCCGTGCCCAGCACCACGGAGTCGAGTGCGTTCTCGGCGACGTGGACGGGCATGCCGGTCTCGTGGCGCAGCCGCTCGTCCAGGCCGCGCAGCAGCGCGCCGCCGCCGGTGAGGACGATGCCGCGGTCCATGATGTCGCCCGCCAGCTCCGGGGGGCAGCGGTCCAGGGTGGTGCGCACGGCGTCGACGACGGCGCAGAGGGGCTCCTCGACGGCCTCCCGCACCTGGGCGGCCGGCAGGACCACGGTCCGGGGCAGGCCGCTGACCAGGTCCCGGCCGCGCACCTCGGCGTGCGTCTCCTCGTCCTCGGTGGGATGGACCGACGCGACGGCCTTCTTCAGCTCCTCGGCGGTGCGCTCCCCGATCATCAGGGAGTGCTCCTTCTTGACGGCGGCGATGATGGCCGCGTCGAACTCGTCCCCGCCGACGCGGATGGACTGGGAGACGACGATGCCCCCCATGGAGATGATGGCCACCTCGGTGGTGCCGCCGCCGATGTCCACGATCATGGTGCCGGTGGGCTCGTGCACGGGCAGCCCGACGCCGATCGCCGCGGCGATGGGCTCCTCGATGATGGTGACGCTGCGCGCCCCGGCCTGGAATCCGGCCTCCTTGACCGCGCGGTGCTCCACCGGGGTGATGCCGCTGGGGACGGCCACGACCAGGCGCGGTTTGATGAAGGGGCGTCGGCGGTGGGTCGTGCGGATGAAGTGCCGCAGCATCCGCTCGGTGGTCTCGAAGTCGGCGATGACGCCGTCCTTGAGCGGGCGTACGGCGGTGACGCCGACGGGGGTGCGGCCGATCATCTGCTTGGCCTCGGTGCCGACCGCGAGGACGCGGCCGGTGGAGGAGTCGAGGGCCACCACGGAGGGCTCGTTCAGGACGATGCCCTGCCCACGCAGGTAGACGAGGGTGTTGGCGGTGCCCAGGTCGACCGCCATGTCACGGCCGAGAAAAGCGGGTCTGGTGATCATGTGCGGGATCCTCAGCGGCGTCGGACGGCATACGGCTGTCGGACGGGCACGACACGGTCGCGGGTACCGCGGTGCGTTCCATGCCCCCGTCGCCGACAAGGGTAACTCTCCGAGTTCGCGTAGTTACGCAAACGCGCCGCTTTGCCGCAGGATGCCGCAGACACGACCGTGGCCGGACGGAACGTTCCGTCCGGCCACGGTGGGACATCCCTGCGCCGGGGCGTCGGCGGGTCCGGGACTCCCGCGGGCTCAGGCCAGGTTGGGGAAGAAGAGCTTGATCTCGCGGTCGGCCGAGTAGGTGGAGTCCGAACCGTGCACGATGTTGGCCTGCACGTCCAGGCCGTAGTCGCCGCGGATGGTGCCCGGGGCGGCGATGATCGGGTCGGTGGCCCCGGCCAGGGAGCGGAACGCCTCGACCGCGCGGTTGCCCTCCACGACCATGGCCACCAGCGGGCCGCTGGTGATGAACTCGACCAGCGAGGAGAAGAACGGCTTGTCGGTGTGCTCCTCGTAGTGGGTCCTGGCGGTCTCCTCGTCCAGGGTGCGCAGTTCGAGGGCGACGATCTTGAGCCCCTTGCGCTCGATGCGGGAGATGACGTCGCCGATGATGTTGCGACGCACGCCGTCGGGCTTGATCAGGACAAGGGTGCGCTCCACGGTTCTCTTCTCCTCGACGGTTCGTTCACTGTGCACGGTGCACCGGTCCGGAACCGCCGCCTGCCGCGGCGTTCCGCGTCCGGTGGTGGGTACCCTACCGGTTCGGCCGCCGCACTCCCGCGTCTCCGCCCGGACGCTCCCGGCACCGGGTCAGGCTTCTCCCGCGTCCCGGGAGGCGGCCTGCATCGCCTCGACCCGCCGCCCCAGCACCACGCCGGCGATCCACAGGCCGACGAAGACGATGCCCAGGTAGGCCAGGCCCGGCACCACCAGGCCGCTGGCGAGGAACGCCGCCTGTAGCACACACGCCGCATAGAAGCCCCAGGTGAAGCGTTGCAGTGCGGCCAGGACCAGCGCGGCCAGGGCGAGTCCGCCCCAGACCGCTCCGGCCAGGCCGGGCGTGTGGCCGCCGAGCTGGATGGCGACGGGGACGGCCAGTCCCAGCACCACCGCTTCAAAGGCCAGGACAACGGCGCAGACGGTCCGCACGGTCACTCCTTCTTCATCAGGTGGGCGGCGTCCCCGGCGGTGACCACCGAACCGGTCACCAGCACTCCGGCCCCGCCGAACTCCGCGTCCCGCTCGGCCAGGGTGACCGCCAGCTCGATGGCGTCGTCGAGCCGGGCGGCCAGGTGGACGCGGTCGGGGCCGAAGACGTCCTCGGCGATCTCGCGGAGCTGTTCCGGCGGCAGCGCGCGCGGCGAGGAGTTGGCGGTGACCACGATCTCGTCGAGCAGTGGTTCCAGCGGCTCCAGGATGCCCTCGGCGTCCTTGTCCGCCAGGATCGCGACGACGCCGACCAGCCGGTCGAAGGTGAACGCCTCGCGCACCGCGTCCGCGGTCACGGTCATGCCCGCCGGGTTGTGGGCGGCGTCGACGAGGACGGTGGGGCTGGTCCGCATGATCTCCAGCCGTCCGGGCGAGGAGGTCTTGGCCAGGGCGGCGCGCACCAGTTCGGGGTCGAGCCCCTCCTCGCCCTCGGTGGGGGCGGCGAACGCCTCCACCGCGGCCACGGCCACGGCGGCGTTGGACGCCTGGTGGGTGCCGAACAGCGGCAGGAAGATCCCGTCGTAGCCCGCGTGCAGTCCCTTGAGCGCGATCTGCTGTCCGCCGACGGCCAGGTCGCGGTGGACGACGCCGAACTCCATCCCCTCCCGCGCCACCTGGGCGCCCACCTCGGAGGCGCGGCGCAGCAGCGTGCGGGCGGCGGGCAGGGTCTGCTGGGCGAGCACCGCGACACTGCCGGGCTTGATGATGCCCGCCTTCTCCTCGGCGATGCCCTCGACCGTGTCGGCCAGGTAGTCGGTGTGGTCGACGGCGATGGGGGTGACGACGGCCACGTCGGCCTCGACCACGTTGGTGGCGTCCCAGGCGCCGCCCATGCCCACCTCGACCACGGCCACGTCCACGGGCGCGTCGGCGAACGCCGCGTACGCCATGACGGTGAGCACCTCGAAGAACGACATGGGCACGTCGCTCTGCTCGTCCACCATCCGTATGTACGGCAGCACGTCGGCGTAGAGGTCCGCGAAGGCCTGTTCCGAGACGGGCTCGCCGTCGATGACGATGCGCTCGCGCATGCTCTTCAGGTGGGGGCTGGTGTAGCGCCCCACCCGCAACTGCCGTTCCCTGAGCAGGCTGTCGATCATCCGCGCGGTGGAGGTCTTGCCGTTGGTCCCGGTCACGTGGATGACCCGGTAGTTGGCCTGGGGGTTGCCGAGCAGGTCCATGGCCGCTCGCATGCGGTCCAGTGTGGGGTGGATGATCGACTCGCCCGCGCGCGCGAGGATCTCCTGCTGCGCCTCCTGGTACTGCGGATGCACGTGTCCCCTGTTCACAGCGTTGGTTTCTCCGGCGACTTGCGCCTTCAGCCTACCCCCGCGGGAATCGCACTCCTGTGCCGCCCGAGCCGTCGGCGCAGGTCACCGACGGCAGGCCGGGTGGGCGCTGCGGCGGGGACCGCGAGGCTTTGCCGTTCTTTTCCCTGTCCAGCGCCTTGCGACCGGCCGGGGGGACAGTGGTGGTGAGGAACCATCCGCTGACGAGGGGAGATCGGTATGCGCCGCGGAAGGACCACCGGTCCGGGGCGTCTCGGGGCGGCGGGAGTGCTGACAGCAGTGCTCGTCGCGGCGGCGGGCTGCGGCGGCGACGCCACACCGGGGAAGGGCGGCGACGACCCGCGCCCCACCGGGGCTCTCCAACAGGAGCAGGAGGAGGGCGTGCCCCCCACGCCGCAGGCTCCGGCGGGGGGCGTCGACCTGCTGGGCGCGCGCGACGCGGCGCTGCGGGAGTATCCCGGGAGCGTGGTCTACAGCGTCGAGCTGGAGGAGGACGACCGCCAGTGGAAGGTGGAGCTCGTCCACGAGGGCACCGCCCGCGAGCTGGGCGTCGAGACGGACAGCGGCAAGGTCTCCGAGCTGCGGGGCGAGCGGCCTGACGGCCCGGACGCGGACCTGTCCGGGCTGCCCGCCGACAGTCTCGACACCGCGGTCAGGACCGCTCTGGAGGAGACCGGAGGCAGCCGTGCCACCGACGCCACGGTGGACGTGGAGAACGGCCAGCGGGTCTGGGAGGTCGAGGTCGACGACAGGCAGACGGTCGACGTCGACCCGCTGACCGGGAAGGTGGTGACGCCCGGTTACTGACCGGCCGCCCGTCGGCGGGTGCGCGGTCCGGCCGCGCTCCTGCCGACGCCGTCTCAGGCGCTCTTCTCCTCGGGCTCCGGCGGCAGCGCGGTGCGCGGCACGATCGTCGGGTAGACGTGTTCGAGAACCGCCTCGCGGGTGATGATCACCTGCGCGACGTCCTCGCGGCTCGGCACCTCGTACATCACCGAGAGCAGCACCTCCTCGATGATGGCGCGCAGCCCGCGGGCGCCGGTGCCGCGGATGATCGCCTGCTCGGCGATGGCGTCGAGCGCGTCGGGAGTGAACTCCAGCTCCACGTTGTCCAGCTCGAACAGCCGCTGGTACTGCTTGACCAGGGCGTTGCGCGGCTCGGTGAGGATGCGGATGAGCGCCTCCCGGTCGAGGTTGTGCACGCTGGTGATCACCGGGAGCCGTCCCACGAACTCCGGGATCATGCCGAACTTCAGCAGGTCCTCGGGCATGACCTCGCGGAACAGGTCGGTGCTCTCCATCTCCTTCTTGGAGCGCAGCACCGCGTTGAAGCCCATGCCCTGCTTGCCGGTGCGGGCCTCGATGATCTTCTCCAGGCCGGAGAACGCCCCGCCGCAGATGAACAGCACGTTGGTGGTGTCGATCTGGATGAACTCCTGGTGCGGGTGCTTGCGGCCCCCCTGCGGGGGGACGCTGGCGGTGGTGCCCTCGAGGATCTTCAGCAGCGCCTGCTGCACGCCCTCACCGGAGACGTCGCGGGTGATGGACGGGTTCTCGCTCTTGCGCGCGA
>Ga0207864_1003164_pt1 | contig 14215 bp, 12 predicted proteins | sample HigsolmetaAR202D_FD_184834 | JGI IMG/M metagenome (GOLD analysis project Ga0207864, IMG submission 184834) | Ionic liquid and high solid enriched microbial communities from the Joint BioEnergy Institute, USA - AR20-2-D (SPAdes) (version 2) ...
ATGGGGTCGAGTCCGAGTTCCCATACTTCGATCGCGATGCTTCCGAGGATGCCGATGGCGTTACCCAACACACACAAGAGAGGAAGCGCGATCAGGCAAGCCAGAATGCGCGGGACGACGATGCGTTTGATCGGCGAGGTGCCGAGCGCGCGCATGGCGTCGATCTGTTGCGTGACGACCATCGAGCCGATTTCCGACGCGATACCCGCTCCCACCCGCGCCGCCAGCATCAAACTGCAGAAAACGGGACCCATCTCACGCACGATCGAAAGGGCCACGATCTTGGGAACGTAGAGTTTGCCGCCGAATTTTTCGAGGCCGAGACCGAACTGCAGGGCCATGACCATGCCGGTGCTGACAGCCGTTATGAACACCAGGCCCATTGAACGCACGCCTACGAAGTAAACCTGCTCTCCGACTAGATTCAAAAGGAGCGGGCGGGCGAAGAGCTCGCGCAAAAATTGTCTGAAGAGGAGGACGGCTCCTCCGAGCGCATGCGCGAAACTCAGAATGCGTCCGCCGAGAGCGGTGGATGCGTTTCGGATCATGGCGCCTGGAAACTCCTTAAAAATCCGTCGAAAAATTCACGGTCTGTTTCGAAAACAGTTGGAAGCCCCACGTGGGAGAGCGTGTAGGTGCAGCCGTTTTTCTGGAAAATTACCGCACGCACGCGTGTCGGCACTCCTTCGACTCGACCTTCGACTTCAATGTCGAGCGCTTCACGAGCGTTGAAAAGACGCAACTCCCGGCGAAGAACTTTCAGGTCGCGCAGGTCCAAGAAAAGTTCACGCGAAACGGCTTCAAGGCTTTGGGGCGAAGGTTCATTGCAATTCGAGAAAAAGCTGATGGAATTGCCGTTTTCCTTGTTTTGCCAGGCAGCATCGGCCGTAGTTGACTTCAAAACGAGATACGGTCGAGGCGGAGGCATGAAGTGCACGCCTCTAGAGCGCTCGCCTTTTTGGGGAGCGATGTTCAGTGAAACGCACGCTGAGAGCGCTACGAGCATTGCGAGCTGTGTGAGCGCGATACGATGTCGTAACAAGTTCATTCCGTCCAATGCGCCTTTGCCGGTTGAAAACACTCACGAATCTTAGATTCGTATCGGTTAATTCGCTGTGAAACAAAACTGGATTTCCGAAAGATTTTTCGGAGATACGATGGAGACGGCCTTTCGTCGAGTCCAGTATGGTTCCGCCTGTCAAAAACGAACGTCGCCGTCATTTCTTTGTCACGGCCTTGAGCTTGTTGGGGCGCGGAATGCGAATAAAACGATTTTCGCTGCGCGAACCAAATTGGCACTGGATGTGCTCCATCGATTTTGACGGGGTTCCAATTTCACGTCATCGAAAGGTCGAGTCGAGTGAGGAATCGGGCGAACACACTGACATTAGTCCAGATAATGAGCGTCCTCGCGATGCTGGCGTTCGCAATTCCGGTCCGCTTCGCGTTCGCGCAGGTCACGGTTGAAACGACCCGGATCGGCGACGCGACCCATTTCGAGTTCAGGGGCATGGGTGAATGGAAATACGAGGTACGGCGTGAAGGCAAAAACGGCGAAGTCATCGTCTTGCGTCTTCCGCCTCTGAAGGTTGAGGATGCGCGAAAGCTGAAATCTTTGAATGACCCCTTGATAAAGTCGGTTCGGATCAAGGAGAAAGCCGTCGACGATTTGACTGAAGTGTATTTTACGGTCGATACCCGCACGGATTATTTCGATTACATTACCGACCAGCCGTCGCGTTTGATCGTCGACTTCTTTCCGAAGGAGCCCGATGAACAGAGTGAGCCGCTCGCGGAGAAATTGCCGGAGAAAAAGACGCCTAAATCGTCCGGGCCGCGCCGGCCCGCCGGATCGGATCTCAAAATCGCAGTGAAAGCGGAACAGCCGACTGTGCCTTCACCCAAAGAGAAAACGGAAGCGCGGAAGGATTTGAATTACGGGATTTTCGATGGCGGCGATCCGGAATTCGAGCGATTCGCCATCAAGGATTACGAGATCAAAGGCGACCCGGTGAAGACGAGCCGCATGAACTTTTATCTGCCGTTTCCGATGCTTGATCTCGGAGTTCCCCATTTAGAGGCGATCCTAAACGTTCCGCCGACGTATGAGATTGTCGCCAACGAAACGCGCGTGAATAAGGAAGCGCGTCTCTTGTTACGTCTGTTCTCGGAAAAGAAGCGGGCCGTTTTCATTAAAGCGGCCGATGAGTTTCTGAAAGAGAATCCCGATAGCCCGTATGACGAAGTCGTGCGCTACATGGCGGCGGACGCACACTACGATATTTGGCTCGCGTCCGGCTCGCTCGACGATTTCGACGCCGCCATGAACCAGTATTTGGCGTTGACGGAGAAGTATCCGGAGTCTCCGATGACGCAACGGACCCTGCTTTTGATGGGATATTCTTATTTGGACCGCGGGGACAGTTTCGGGGCGCTCAAAGGCTTTGAGAAGTTCACTCGCATGTTCCCGGAGTCGAAATACATCGACCGTGTCCGCCTGTCGGTTGCGAGCGCTTATTTGCGCCTCAACCGCTATGACGATGCATACTCGATTCTCGACGATCTCGAGAAGAACGGAAAAACCCAAAAAGGGCGGCAGGAGGCCGCGTATCGTAAAGGCGACGTTTTCTTCCGTAAAAAAGACTACGCTCAAGCGATTAAACAATACCAGGGGGCGATCGCTCGTCATCCCTCTGTCGCGGACGATTATCCGAATGCATGGTACAACATTGCCGAAGCGGAGTTCATGCTGGGCAATTTCCGCAAAAGCATTGAAGACTATCGTACTTTCCTCCGTAAGTTCCCGGATCATCCCTACGATTCCTATGCGATGACGAGAATCGGCGAGTTGTTCGGGGTTTTCGGCGTTGATTCGGAGCGTGCGATGGGCGCGTTCCGCGAGAGCTTCTTCCGTTATCGTTCGACGCCTGGGGCCGGTATCGCTCGCATCCGCATGCTGACGGCGAAGATGCCGCAAATGAAGGAAAAGGAACTTGCGAGCGCGATCAGCGAAATTCAGTCCATCACGGACCGTTACAGCCCGCACACGGCGACGGGGAGTCAGGGGGAGATCACGGCTCTCGTGCCGAAAGAAGCGCACGGCCCGGCTCCACGTAAGCAGGAGCTTCAGGGTATCGATGAATTCAGTACCATCTTGGTCGCCGATGGATACACGGCCCGCAAAGATTACGCGACGGCGGCTCAGGGGCTGATCAAGTTCCTTCAGAAAAATCCGGCGACACCGAACAAGGACAAGTTCGTCGCCCGCATCGTGAACAACATCAGCAAAGGCATCGAGGCGGCGGTCGATCGCGGCGACTTCATGAACGCGTTGGAGCTTTTCGCCAAGAATTCGCCGGTTTGGTTGAAGGATACGAAACGTGTCGACATTTGTTACGATGTCGGGCGCGCTTATGAACTCGCCGGCGTATTCAAGGAAGCGACAAAAGTCTACAACGACTGCCTGGCGCTTTTGGGCAAGAAGAACGGTAAGGACGGTAGGAACCAGGAAGAAGTCCTTTTTGAAAGAAAGATCGGCGAAGATTCCATCCGTCTGCGGATCGCCGCCGCGGAGGTGAAGGACGCGCGTTTCGCCGAGGCGGAAAAGGAGCTGAAGAAAATTTCAAAAAGCGCCGAGCTGAACGAAAAAGAACAAATCGAACGCGCCGAGATCGCCGTGGAAATCGCTGAGGCCAGCGGTCAACCGAAAGCGGCACGGCAGTATCTCGAAGACCTTTTGAACTATTGGAAGGGGGATAAACGGCTGACGAGCCCCCTGCATCTCCGCATCGCGCGTTTGTTGGTAGCGGAAAACGAACTGAAAAGCGCCAGCCAACACTTGGAAGAAATCATCGCTTGGAAAAAGGAAGATCCTGCTAGCGTGAGCGACGATATCCATGCCAGCGCCTTGGAAACTCTCGGCGACGTTTTCGTCAAACGCGGCATGCGGAAAGAAGCCGCCGCGGCTTATCGTGAGCTGCTCGAGACATACGAGCCGTCGCGCCGGTTGGCGGCGGTCCGTTACCGGCTCGGCCAGCTTCTTTACCAGGACGGAGATTTGAAGGGCGCCGAGTCGGTCTGGAACGGGCTGAGCGCGAGCGAAGACGGCATTTGGAGGAAACTAGCCGTCGAGCAAATGGAAAGCGCGAAGTGGCAGAACGAATACAAAAAGTATTTGGAGCGCATTCCGGCGGCGGCCGAATTGCGCAAACGTTGACACCGCAGGGATGGGGTGGAGATGAGGGTGAAATTTATCGGTGAAACTTTCGACGTGGATATGTTGAAAACCGCCGATCCCGAGATGAAGCGCCTGCTTCAGCTCGCTGAGAACGTTTCATCCAGCCGCGCGACGGTTTTGATCCGCGGTGAAAGCGGAACCGGCAAGGAGATGCTGGCGCGCTTCATCCATTCGCGCAGCCCTAGGGCGAACCGGAGAATGGTCGCCGTCAACTGCGCGGCGATTCCGGGCGAACTCTTGGAGAGCGAACTCTTCGGTTACGAGAAAGGGGCGTTCACCGGCGCGACGCAATCGAAACCGGGGAAGTTCGAACTCGCGAACGAGAGCACGTTTCTTCTCGACGAAATCAGTGAAATGCCTCTGGTGCTGCAGGCGAAACTTCTCCGCGTGATCCAGGAAGGCGAGGTCGAACGCCTGGGGGCGAAAGCTCCGGTGCGGGTGAATGTGCGCTTGATCGCGACCACGAACCGTGATCTAGAAGAAATGGTCCGTCTGGGCCAGTTCCGTGAGGACTTATTTTACCGTTTGAACGTCATTCCGATTCATCTTCCTCCGTTGAGGACTCGTCCCGCGGACATCGACCTGCTCGCGCGGTTCTTCGTTGAGGTATCCGCGCATATGAACGGCAAGCCCCCGAAACGTCTTTCGGACGATGCTTTGGCGAAACTCCGTGAATGGCGTTGGCCGGGCAACGTCCGCGAACTTGAGAACGTCATAGAAAGATCTGTCCTGATGTCTCCGGGCGATGTGATCCGAGCGGAAGACATCATGATCCAGGCGCGTCCCACCGACGAAGTTCTTCAGCCGACTTCTCGCGGTCCTGAGCTCCGGCCGGGAATGACGATTTCCGAGGCTGAACGCCAATTGATCATGAAAACACTCGAATACACGAACCAAAACCGGACGCGGGCGGCGCAAATGCTGGGTATCAGCATCCGGACGTTGCGTAATAAGCTGCACGAATACGGCGTCACGCGCGCGAACAATGAGGAGCGTATCGATGGCTGATCTGTTTGATAAAACCACGCGAGCTCTCGGAGCCGCCGTCAATTTCCGGCAGATCCGCAACAACGTGATCGCTTCGAACATCGCGAACGCCGAAACCCCCGGGTACCAGGCGAAAAAGGTCGATTTCGAAGAGGCGTTGGCGCGGGCACTCGATCTTGAAGGACTCGGAAACCTTGAGGGGTTGGAGCCTGGGCACTTCCCCGTCGGGCGAGGCGCCCTTTCGAGGGTAAAAGCCGACATTTATGAAAATCCCGACGTTCAAGTTTCGAACGACGGGAACACGGTCGACCTGCACCGGGAGATGTCGGCGTTGGCTGAAAACAGCATCATGTACAAGGCCGCGATCCAACTGATTAACAAGAAAATGGCGGCACTGAAGTACGCGGCGACTGAGGGAGGTAGATAATGGACATTTTGAGTGGACTCCGCGTGAGCGCGAGCGGGCTGGCCGCCCAGCAAATGCGGATGAACACCATTAACAGCAACATCGCGAACGTCAACACCACTCGCACTCCCGAAGGCGGACCGTACCGCCGGAAAGATGTCATCCTGGAAGCGATTCCCGACGCGCGTAGCTTCGGTGAGATCCTCACGACCCAACCGCAGCGGGACGTCCAGAGAGTAATTGTTTCAGATGTGGTCGTCGACAGAAAGGCTCCGATCTTGAAGTACGAGCCCGATCATCCGGACGCGAATGAGGACGGCTACGTGGCCTATCCCAATATCAATCTCATGGAGGAAATGGCCAATATGATAATGGCTACGCGAGCTTACGAAGCCAATATCGCCGCCATGAACGCGACCAAGGATATGGCGATGACAAGTCTCGAATTAGGACGTTAGGAGTAGGACAAAATTTCCGGTCCTAAATGCAGTATAAGGATTAAGAATTTCATATAAGATATAGGAAGAAGCCGCGTTTTTCGCGTTCTTCCCTGAAAACTTCGGCCAGGACGAGCCGGACAAGGAAGGCAAACCATGGACGGTTTGACGATCAGACAAGGACAAGCCCTGCTCAATACCGGGAAGACCGCAAGCGAGTTGCGGTCGGAACAGTTCCAGCAGCCACTTCAAACAAACGATCCTGGCGCCAAGTCGTTCGCTGACACGCTTAAAGATGCTGTCAACACGGTCAACGAGTTGCAAAAAACGGCTGACAAAAAGATGCAGGAACTCGCGACCGGGAAAACCACGAACATTCCGGAAGTAATGATGGCGGCCGAGAAAGCTGACATCGCGCTTCGTTTAATGGTGCAAATGCGCAACAAGATCATCGAAGCGTACCAAGAAGTGATGAAAATGCAGGTTTGATAGGTGGGTATGCAGAACTTAATCCGAAGCCTTGTCGTCCAGTTTCGTGAGTTCTACAAGAACCTCACTCCGATGAAGCGGATGTCGATAACCGTCGCATCGGTTATCGTGCTCGCGAGCATCGGCTTGGTGCTGGTCATGGTCTCCGGAACGGATTACGTTCCTTTGTTGAGGGATATTCCCGACGATCAAACCGCCCACATCGTCGAAAAGCTCCGCGAGAAGAACATCCCGTTCAAGGTTCAGGACAACGGCCGCGTCGTTCTCGTGCCGAAGGAACTCCAGCATTCGACTTACATGGTTCTGATGTCCGAACTCGGTTCGGGGAAAATCGGCACGATCGGCTTGGAGCTCTTCGATAAACAGGATTTCGGTGCGACTTCCTACGCGCAAAGAATCAATTACCAAAGAGCGCTCCAAGGGGAACTCATGCGCGCCATCAATACTTTGGATGCGGTCAAGCGCTCCAAGGTGATGCTCGCGCTTCCGACGAAGAAAACCTTCCTCGAAGACGGTGGGAAGCCGACCGCGAGCGTCGTCGTCGAGCTCCACGGTGGACGTGCGCTGACGGACGACCAAGTCCGCGGCATCACGTATCTTGTCGCGAACGCGGTGGAAGGGCTTGAACCTGAGAACGTGACGGTCGTCGACTCGCGAGGAAAAGTGCTTTCGAAGCCGAGTGATCCGATGGCGGCCGGAAACGCGCAGCTGGCGGAACTCCAGTCACGGAAAGAGCGCGAACTTGAAGAAAAAATCGAAAACATTCTTTCGCGCGTGGTCGGTAACGGAAAAGTGATCGCGCGGGTCAGCGCGCAACTGACAAACCGCCACATGCAGACCATGGAAGAAAGCGTCGACCCGGACAAGACGGCGCTTCTCAGTGTGCAAACGGAAGAAGAGCATCTTGACGGCGCACGCACCAGCCCGACGGGTGTGGCCGGCGCGCGCGCGAACCTGCCGGGTGCGGACACCGGTCAGGTCGGTTTCACCCAGAACGTCCGCAAGGAGTTGAAGCAACAGAACTTCAGCGTTCCGAAAACGGTTCGTAACATCCGCGAAGCCGCTGGCAGTATCGAGCGCCTGACGGTCGCGGTCGTGGTGGACGGCACGGTTGCGACGCGAATCAACGAAAAAGGTGAGGAAGAGGAGGTCTACACTCCGCGTACTCCGGAAGAATTGGCGAAGTTCGAAACCATCGTGAAAAACGCGATCGGCTTCAATGAAGCGCGGGGAGACTCTGTCAAGATCGAGAACATCCGCTTCACGAAAGAGGACTTCACCGAAAGCGAACGGCTGATGACGACCCTCGAGCGCAAGAAGCTCATGAACTCGCTTCTCAAGTGGGCGCTTTTAGCTCTCGCGCTTACGATGTTCTTCTTCCTCGTGATCCGGCCGTTCATGAGATGGGTGACCGACAGCTTCCAGGATTCCGTGGAAGACCTGTTGCCCAGAACGATCGAGGAACTCGAAGAGTTGCAGTCGGTGGATAACACACTTCCGGGCATGTCGAGCGCGCTGCCTGTTCTTGAGGAGTCGCTCGATCCCGATAAAGCTGAGTCCGAACTGTTGAAAGAACGCATTATGTCCTTGATGGAGAAAGATGAAGAAAAGGCCGCCGGTGCGTTCAGTCTCTGGCTCGTGAGAAAGGATACCTGACCCATGAACGCGATTCGCTTAGTCAAACCTGACGGCATTGATTACGACAACCTGAAAGGTTTTGAAAAGGCCGCCATTCTCATGAACTACCTGGGGCCGGCCGCAGCGAAGAAGCTTTTGAAACGGATGGATGACGGTGACATTCGGAAGCTGCTGACCGTCATGAACAAGCTTCGGATCGTCCCGATCGCCGTCACGAAACGCGTTCTTGAGGAGTATTATGAACTCATCAGCGAATCGGAGGATTACATCTTCTCGGACGCGGTCACTTCGAAGGAAACTGTCGTCGAAGCGCTCGGCGAAGAGCGCGCTCGCGGTGTGCTCGGTCACTTGAACGTCAACACATCTTCACGCCCGTCGCTCGAGAGCTTGGAACTTGTCGACGCGAAAAGCTTGGCGAACTTCCTGATTCACGAGCATCCGCAAACGGTTTCGGTCATCCTGGCTCATCTCGAGCCTGAAAAACGGGGCGAGGTTCTGAAGCGCTTGCCCGAGTCTTTGCAGGCTGAGGTCGTTCTGCGTATGGCGAACCTCGATCATGTGGCTCCGGAGCTGATTCAGGAAGTTGACCGTGTTCTCAAAGAAGAGCTTGCGAATCTCGGTACCGTCGAGCAGGCCACGTTGGGCGGCGTTCAGCCGGTGGCCGAAATGCTCAACGTCATGGACAAGAACACGGAGAAGGCGATCATGTCGCGGATCGAGGAACGCGACCCGATCCTCGCGGAGGAAATCCGCAAGCTCATGTTCGTCTTCGACGACATCGTCAAGATCGACGACAAAGGCATTCAGACGCTCCTCAAGGAGGTTCCCAACGAGAAGCTCCTTTTGGCTCTCAAAACGGCGAGCGAAGAGATTCGCAACAAGATTTTCAAGAATATGTCGCAGCGTGGAGCGCAAATGCTCAAGGAGGACCTCGCGAATCTCGGTCCTTCGCGTCTGTCGGACGTCGAGGCGGCTCAAGTCGAAATCGTCAACATCGCCCGCAGGCTCGAAGCCGAAGGCAAAATCCTTATCGCGCGCGGCGGTTCGGAAGACGCTCTGGTCTGATAGAGGGACGGCGGAATGTTATTGCGGAAGATCGTGCTCTCCAAAGAGGAAGCGGACAAAGTCGCGGTGGCGTATACTCCGATGCGGTTTCCCACGGTTATCCAGCCGACTGCCCGCGACTTCGTGGCTCTTCAGACCCGTGCGGACGGCACGGAGCCGAGTTTCCGTATCGACAAAATCGTCGCTCAACAGACAGGTATCGCCGATCTCGAACGGTTGTCGATCGAAGAGAAGGTCGAACGGGAAGCGCTGGCGAGAGTCAAGGACCTGCAGGAGCAAGCGTACCAGGAGGCCTACCAGCTCGGTTTCGACGAAGGGCGCGAAGCCGCGTTCGTCGAGCGGAAGGTGGAACTGGCGCACAGTCTCGACCGTTTGTCGAGTCTTATAGCATCGATCGAGCGCCTGAAAACCGATTTGATCGCGAGCAATGAGACGCAGATCATGCGGCTGACCTTCGAGATGGCGAAACGTATCGCCATGCATGAGATTTCTATCCGCCCCGACGCGGTTTTGGAAGTGATGAGGCAAGCGGCTGAAAGCGCGCAAACGAACGAGACGATCACGATCCGAGTCTCCCGGGACGACTACAATTTCATTGAAACGGTGAAGGACAAGCTCGGGAAAGACTTCGACTTCCTCCAACGGGCTAAACTCGAGGCCTCCGATGAGGTGACTCACGGCGGATGCATTATCGAAACGAGTTACGGAGCTGTGAACGCGACCGTCGAGCAACGGCTTTCGAAACTTTGGGAAACTCTCGCGGAAAAACTTCCGAAAATCCGCGACATCGTGAAGGTTGAGGGATCGGGGCAAGCAGCGTTTGACGATGTGCCGGATATCCCCGTGATCGAAGACGAATCTTCAGACGGAAGCGAAAACGAGGAGCGTTGATTTGGCGGCGCCTGAAGAGATTTACGATCTTCGCTTGGAACGTTACGAGAGGGTTCTCGAGCGCACTTTATTGACGGAAGACTCGGGCAAAGTCACTCGGGTCGTCGGTCAGGTGATCACGGGATACCTTCCCGGAGCTTCGGTCGGCTCGGTCTGTGCGATCTATCCCTCTCAAGGATTCGATAAGTTTCTTGCCGAAGTCGTCGGGTTCAATGACCGTAACGTGCTTTTGATGCCTCTCGGAGATATGCGAGGTGTGGGCCTTGGCTCGCGCATCGTACTTGAGCGGCCGGTGGCGACCGTCAAAGTCGGACCGCAACTTTTAGGAAGGGTGATCGACGGTCTCGGAGAGCCGCTCGACGGCTTGGGGCCGATCGATTCGATTGAGGAGAGTCTGATTTACAATCCCGTCGGGAATCCGCTCGACCGAGAGCCGATTCACGAACCGGTGGACCTCGGAGTGCGCGCGATCAATTCCCTCATTACGGTCGGGCGCGGACAGCGGGTGGCGATCATGGCCGGCTCCGGCGTCGGTAAGTCGGTTCTCATGGGTATGATGGCGAGAAATTCGAACGCCGACGTTAACGTGATCGCTTTGATCGGCGAGCGCGGTCGGGAGGTCAAGGAGTTCATTGAGGAGATCCTCGGTCCCGAAGGATTGGCTCGCTCGGTCGTCGTCGTTGCCACAAGTGACCAAAGCCCTCTCTTGCGGATGCGTGCTTCCTACGTAGCGACGACTCTAGCGGAATACTTCTGCGGACTCGGCAAACACGTTCTTCTGATGATGGACTCTGTCACGCGTTTCGCGATGGCGCAAAGGGAAATCGGCTTGAGCACAGGAGAACCGCCGGCTTCGAAAGGTTACACACCGAGCGTGTTCGCTGCTCTTCCGAAGATGCTCGAACGTGTCGGCGCTTTCGCCGGCAAAGGCTCCGTCACGGGGCTCTACACGGTTCTCGTCGAAGGCGACGACATGGACGATCCGATCGGTGACGCAGTCCGGTCGATCGTGGATGGTCACATCGTTCTCGACAGGAAGCTTGCGAGCCGCGGGCACTTTCCGGCGATCGATGTGTTGCCGAGTACAAGCCGGGTGATGAGAAATGTCGTCAGCAAGAAATTCCTCGCGTTGGCGAGACGCATGCGCGGTCACTTGGCCGTTTACCGGGACGCTGAAGATTTGATCAACATCGGCGCTTACAAGGCTGGTTCGAATCCGGAAATTGATGAGGCGATCCGTGTTTATCCGCAAATCGTTTCGTTCCTCAAACAGGACATTGACGAATCGACGGACTTGAAGACCTGCGAAGAGCTGATGGAACAGATTGTCGGTAGCTGATGAAATTTAAGTTCAAGTTCCAGAAATTGTTGGATCACAGGCGCGCCTTAGAGAACGTAGCCCGGCGCGAATGGCTTGAGGCAAAGGCGGCCGTCGATAAGGCGCGGGCCGAGCTTCAGGACATGTACGCTCAAATCGACGCTGCCCGCATGCGAGCTTCGCAGATCGAGAAAGAAGGCGGCGCGCGGGGCGGCGAACTGGTGCAAATCGACGAGTTCATCTCGGGCCAGTATATCCGCATCGAAAGACACCGCGCCGCCATGCGGCCGTTGATCGAGGAAGAGGAGCGGAAGCACGAGAACCTCGTCGCAGCCGCCCGTGAAAGAAAAACGATCGAGAAATTGCTCGAAAGACACTACGAAGACTTCCGCTTGAAGCGGAAGAAGCAAGAACTCAAATCGATAGACGATCTTGTGGTCATGCGCTTTCGCCACGCAGAGGACGATTTATGAATAACGGGTACGAGCGGTTTTTCAAGCAGGCACAACAGGCCAGAGGTCTTGTCGACAGTAAGGAGCCGAAGTTTCGGTTGAAACCGAAGAAAGAGGCGAAGCCCGAGACGCCCGAAGAACGTTTGCGTAAGGAAATCGCTAAACGTATTCGCGCGAAAAAACGCCAGGCTTTGGAGAGGAAGAAATTGCCGGTTTATCCCGTTGTCGTCTCGGCCATCGCCTTCGTTCTTTGTGGCCTCGCTTACCACTATTCGGATGAGCTCGTTTGGCTGGAAAGAATTGAGATCGGCTTCCTCGGCTCCGCGCGGGCGGCGGGCGAAACTGCTTCGAACGAACCCCTGAAAAACGTCGCGCAACCGGCAAAATCGTCCCAGGACGGTCGAGAACAAGCGGCAAACTCTGCCGGGCCCAACGGCGGGACGGTTGCGAAGCCGTCAGAACAAACGAAGCAATGGACCCAGGAAGAAATCAATTATTTCACTAAGTTAAACGAACGGAAGAGAGAACTGGATCAGCGTGAGGCGGAACTCGCGAAGTTGGAAGAGGAATTGCAGAGAAGAAAAGAAGAACTCGACGAGAAGCTCAAACAGCTCGAGAACATGCGGGCTGAGATTTCTAAAGCGCTTGCTTCGAGAGTGGCGGAAGACCAAGCGCGAGTGATGAAGCTCGTCGAAGTTTACTCTGGCATGAAGCCAGCACAAGCGGCGAGGGTGATCGAGACATTGAACGAGGATTTGGCGGTGGAAGTTCTCGAGAAGATGAAAAAGAAAAACGCGGCCGAAATCCTCGATATGATGGATGCGAAAAAAGCGCGCCGTCTCTCGGAACTCCTTGCGGGATATCAAAAGACGGCTTCGTCTGAAGCGGAAGTGAGAGTGCCTGCGAACGCTGAAGAAGGGAACTGAGGGAGCATGAGCTTGATTAACGGGCTGAACTTTGATTTCATACCGCGCGCGGCCGATTTCAGCGGCGCGCGGTCACAAGGAGCGGGCGAAACCGGCGCGAAGTCCGGTTTCGAGTCCGTCCTTGAGAAGGAATCGACGCCCCAAGCCGCCAAAGACTTCAAGAAGAAATGGCGAGAGCAGGACGAACTGAACGCCGCCCAGGCTTCTCCTCTTTTATCCAACGCGAACCAACCGGTGAGCGTCGAGCCTGAAGGCGCCGCAACGAACTCCGTGCAAGTGTTTGCGCCGGCGGAAAACGCACCGAGAACCGGCTCGTCGCCGGTCCGCGAGGCGATTCCGGCTGGGGTGAAAACGGACGAGGTGGCGGGCGCGACTCGTCGCCAAGCCATGGAGGAGTTTCTGAACTCCATGGAGAACGAACTCGGCATCAAACCCGAGAAAGTCATCGAAGCTTTCTCTCGGCTCGACGGCCAGGCGCTGCTCGCATCTCCGGAAGACACGGCGGAAGAATTCATCGCAAATCTTGACCTTCCTCCTGCCCAGGAGCCTCGCGCGGCTGAACTTTACATGGAAATGCTGCGTGTGATCGGGGAGGTGGAAAGCGACGAAAAACTTTCGGATCGTGCTCCTCAGATCCATATCGACGTGGTCAGTAAGCGGGAGCAGTCGTTGCGCGAGGTGAACCGCTCGATCGACGAGTTGAACGCTGCATTCGCGCTTCGCAATCGCGTCGTCGGTACTCCGATGAGTGAATCCGAACGTGCGAAATTCGCCGTTGAACGAATGGATGCGCAGATTGCGCAGCTTATGAATGAGCGCCGTTTGAAGGCGGAAAAGAACGCCGATGACCAAGATGTGACTTTCGGACTCGGCGTCCTCGGAGTGACGGCGGGAACGAGCGGGGCATCGGGCGCTTCGGTTTCGGAAAGTGTGACGGAATCGACGAATGCCGTTCGCATGATGGGCGATGAGAATGTCGGCGGGCGGGCGATGTTGCAGGAGAGCCCGCATGACTTTTTCGCTCAAGAAGGCGAGTTGAAAGGCGCGAAGAAGGTTGGATCGAAAGCCGCTGATTCCGCGGGCCATGAGTCGCTCGTGAAAGAGGTGAATACCGCGTATGCCGACGTCGAAGCGGCTTACATGGGAGTCGCCTCGAAGGCGAACGGTTTCTCGCTGAATGACGTGAGCGGGGAAAACGCGGGGACGACGTTGGCTCAACCGCCTCCGACCGCTGAAGACGAGAAAGAGAATATCCGCGAACTCGTCCGCCAAGCCCAGATCGCTCTTAAGAACGGTGGCGGCGAGGTGAATGTTGAGTTGAAGCCGGAAGGTTTAGGTCAGGTTCGTATAAGAGTGAGCCTTGAGGACG
>Ga0207864_1003165_pt1 | contig 14213 bp, 11 predicted proteins | sample HigsolmetaAR202D_FD_184834 | JGI IMG/M metagenome (GOLD analysis project Ga0207864, IMG submission 184834) | Ionic liquid and high solid enriched microbial communities from the Joint BioEnergy Institute, USA - AR20-2-D (SPAdes) (version 2) ...
CCAAACAAATCCGACCGCGGCACTAGGGGTTCGGGCGGGGGCGCTCGCCGGGGCGTCGGGAGCGTGCTGTGGCCGGGGCGTCGGGCGCCTCCGGCGCGCGCCTCGGGCGGGGCCGGGCGGCTACGGGCGCGGCGGCACCTGCGGCTCGCCGAGCCCGTAGGTCTCGTAGGCGCCGAAGCGGGCGAAGGTCTTGTGGCGGGGGCCGTGGAAGTCGGAGGAGGCGGTCGGGACCAGGCCCAGCTCCTCGCAGAGCCCGAGCAGGTGCGCGGTCTGCTCGCGGGTGTGGGTCGGGTAGAAGGCCTCGACCCCGTCGGCGTCCAGGGAGCGGACGAGGTCCGCGACCTCGGCCGGGTCGGAGACGTCCCAATAGGGGTGGGCGACGACCGCGACGCCGCCCGCGGCACGGATCAGCTCCACCGCCTCGGCGGCGGTCGGCCAGCGGCGTGGCACGAACGCCTTCGCGCCCGGCACCAGGTACTCCTCGAAGAACGGGCCGAGGTCACCGGTCGCCCCGGCGGCGCGGGCGATGTGGGGCCGGCCGATCGAGAGCGCGTCGCCGGCCTCGCGCTCCGCGTCCTCCAGCGTCAGGTCGAAGCCCTCGGCGCGCAGCCGCTCAATGATCTCCTCGGCGCGCGCCACCCGCTCCCGCTGGGCTCGCTCGCAGACCGGCGCCATCTTCTCCAGGTCGATCCAGTAGCCGCAGACGTGCAGGTCTTCCGCGTACTCGTGCACGCACGACATCTCGACTGCGGGCACCAGCTCGATCCCGTGCCGCTCGGCCGCCTCCGCCGCCTCCGCGACGCCCGCCACCGCGTCGTGGTCGCTCAGCGCCAGCGTCGTCACCCCGGCCGCGGCCGCGGCGGCCACCACCTCGGCCGGCCCCAGTTCCCCGTCCGAAACCGTCGAATGCGCCTGCAGCTCAACCAACACGGACCCGCAGCCTATTTGTCACCGACCAACGACGAGGCCTGCCGGGGGCCGCCCCCGGCAGGCCCCACGCCACGGCCCAGACAAATAGACTGCGCCGCCGTGTTCAGCAAAGTGCTCATCGCGAACCGCGGCGAGATCGCGATCCGCGTCGCCCGCACGCTGAAGGAGATGGGCATCGGCTCGGTCGCGGTGTACTCGGAGATCGACCGCGATGCCCCCCACGTCCGCGAGGCCGACGAGGCGTTCCTGATCGGCCCCGCGGTGCCCGCCGAAAGCTACCTCGACATCGGCAAGATCATCGAGACCGCGCAGCGGGCCGGCGCCGAGGCGATCCACCCCGGCTACGGCTTCCTGGCCGAGAACGCCGAGTTCGCCCGCGCCTGCGCCGACAACGGGATCGTCTTCATCGGCCCGCCCCCGGAGGCGATCGAAGCGATGGGCTCCAAGACGCGAGCGCGCGAGATCATGGCCGAGGCCGGCGTGCCGATCGTCCCCGGCGCCACCGAGCCGGCGGAGAGCCTCGAGGACGCGCGCCGCCAGGCGGAGGAAGCCGGCTACCCCGTCGCCTGCAAGGCGGCCGGGGGCGGCGGCGGCAAGGGCTTCCGCGTCGCGATGAGCCCGGAGGAGCTTGAGGAGGCCTACGAGGGCGCGGCGCGCGAAGGGGAGAAGTTCTTCTCCGACCCGCGCGTCTACGTCGAGCGCTACCTGGAGGACCCGCGCCACGTCGAGGTCCAGGTGCTCGCCGACGGGCACGGGAACGTGATCCACCTCGGCGAGCGCGACTGCTCGATCCAGCGCCGCCACCAGAAGGTGATCGAGGAGGCCCCCGGCCCGCACGTCGACGCCGAGATGCGGGAGCGGATCGGCAAGATCGCCACCGACGCGGCGGCCGCGGTCGGCTACCGCGGCGCCGGCACGGTCGAGGGGATGCAGGTCGGCGACGAGTACTTCTTCCTCGAGATGAACACGCGGGTGCAGGTCGAGCACTGCGTGACCGAGATGGTCACCGGCATCGACATCGTCCGCGAGCAGATCTTGGTCGCCGCCGGCGAGCCGCTCTCGGTCTCCCAGGAGGACGTGCAGCTGCGCGGCTGGGCGATCGAGTGCCGGATCAACGCCGAGGCGGCGGACAAGAAGTTCGCCCCGGCGCCGGGGAAGATCACCGCCTACCGCGAGCCCGCCGGGCCGGGCGTGCGCGTCGACTCCGGGGTCGAGGCCGGCTCCGAGGTGACGCCGATGTACGACCCGATGGTCGCCAAGCTGGTCGTCTGGGACGTCGACCGCGAGCACGCGACGCGGCGCATGCTGCGTGCCCTGGACGAGTACGAGATCGGCGGCCTCACGACCCTGATCCCCTTCCACAAGGCGCTGCTGTCGACCGAGCAGTGGGCGAAGGGGGAGACCTGCCGCGACCTGATGGAGGACGCGGAGTGGCTGAAGTCGACCGCCCCCGAGGCGGCGCTGCAGCCCGAGGAGGCCGAGGACGGCAAGGAGCTGGTGACGCGCGAGTACAAGGTCGAGGTCTCGGGCAAGCTCTTCGACGTGCGGGTGATCGGCGAGGCCGTGGGCGGCGGCGCCGCGGCGGCGGGCCCGGCCCGCAAGCCGCCGAAGCGGGAGCGCAAGGGAGGCGGCGGCGGTGCCGCGGCCTCGGGCAACGACCTGCCCTCGCCGCTGCAAGGAACGGTGCTGAAGGTGGCGGTCGAGGAGGGCGCCGAGGTGGCCGAGGGCGACCTGATCTGCGTCATCGAGGCGATGAAGATGGAGAACGAGATCACCGCCCACCGCGCGGGCAAGGTGACCGCCCTGAAGGTCAGCGAGGGCGCCGCGGTCTCCAGCGGCGACGTCCTCGCCACCATCGAGTAGCCCGGGTCAAGCGGAGTAGCCCAGGTCGAGCGCTTGTAGCCCACAGGGCTACAAACCGCAACGGCAGTCGGCGCGCAGTCGGCGCGCAGTCGGCGCGCGGCGTCCCTCAGTTGCGTTTTGTCGCCCTGTGGGCTACAAACCGCAACCGGCCGCGCACCGGCGGGGCGGGCGGGGGCCGGGAGCGCGCGCCGTGGTGGGGTCAGCGGGGGGTGCGGCGGGGCGGCTTCTTCTTGCGGGCGCGTTCCTTTTCGCGCCGTTCGCGTTCTTTCTGCCGCTTCAGGCGCGCCTGCCGGCGCTTGGTCAGCGGCAGCTTCGGCAGCACTTTCGAGCACTCGCGGCCGACGCAGGCGGCCAGGCGGCGCAGGTGGCGGTGCAGGAAGTTGCGGATCGGGGCCAGGTTGCGGTCACGGACGCGGTTGTTGAGCTCGTTCGGGTCCTTGGTGATGTCGTAGAGCTCTTTCTCGCCGCTCGGCCACTCGATGTACTTGTAGGGGCCGTAGCGGATTCCGACGTAGTCCTTGGGCGGCGCCACGATCGAGGCCGTCGCCCCGCCCCCGCGGCCCCCGCCGCGCCGCGCCGCCGCGGCCCCCGCCGCGCTCGCCCGCCCGCGCAGCTGTTCGGCGTTCGGCTGCACGTCGGTTTCCTCGACGAAGGACTCGAACAGGATCGCGCGGCGGCTGCGCAGCTGCGGGTCGCGCATGTACGGGACCAGCGAGCGCCCGTCGATGCTCTTCGTCGCCTTCGCCCCCGCCAGCTCGAGGATCGTCGGCGCGATGTCGATGTTCGCCGCCAGCTCGCCGCTGACGCTGCCGGGCTTGATCCCCGGCCCGCGCATCAGCAGCGGCACGTGCGTCGACGGCTCGTAGGCGAGGAACTTGCCCCCGGTCAACCGGTGCTCGCCGAAGAAGAAGCCGTTGTCGGAGAGGAAGATGACGTAGGTGTTGCGCAGCCGGCCCATCGCGCCGAGCGTGTCGAGGAGCCGTTTCACCCCCTCGTCGATGTCGCGCAGCGACTCCAGCGCCTTCTGGTAGTAGACGCGGTAGGTGCGCAGCTCCTGCGGGGAGACGTAGGGCGCTTCGCGGATGAAGCGCGGCTTGTCGTTGACGTTGCCCTCGTTCAGCCCTTCGGAGCGCTTGCGCGGCAGCGGCGCGCCGGCGAAGAGGTCGTAGTTGCGCGGCGTCGGCTCGGGCCCGGCGGGGCGGCGGAAGTCCCCGTGCGGCGCCGTGTAGTCGAGCTGCACGTAGAACGGCTTGTCGGGCGGCGTGCCGAGCATCTCTTCCGCCGCGACCCGGGTCAGGACGTCGGTGAGGTGCAGGCAGGGGAGGCCGTTGAGCGGCGCGTCCGGGCAACCGAAGTCGTCGCGCTGGCCGTATTCGCGCGTCTCCCAGCTCCCCGAGTCCCCGTAGGGGCCCTCGATCGTCCCGTTGTTGTTGAGCTTGTAGCCGTAGAAGTAGTGGTGGGTGTCGGCGTTGAGCACCGAGTGCCAGGCGCTCCAGCCCGGCGGCACGTAGGAGCCGTCGTCGTAGGGCGGGTCGCCGTACCCGTTCAGCCACTTGCCGACGTGCACGGTGCGGTAGCCCGCCGCCTGCAGCCAGGTGGCGAGGTTGTTCGACCAGGCGCCGCGGCGCGCGAACCCGATCGAGCCCCCTTGGGGGTTGTTGTTGCCGCGCACGTTGTTGTTGTGCGCGTAGCGGCCGGTCAGCAGGCTCACCCGCGAGGGGCAGCAGAGCGGGTAGGGCACGTAGTAGCGGGTGAAGGTGATGCCCCGTTCGGCGATCAGCGAGAGCGTGTTCGGCATCGCGTAGATCGGCGTGCCGGCCGGCGCGATCGAGGCGTAGAGCTGGTCCAGCGTCTGGTCGTCGGTCTGGATCAGCAGGAAGCTGGGCCGCCCCTGGGGCAGCGCCCGGCCGCCCTTCGCCTTCCCCTTCGCCCCCGGCGCCGCGCCCGCGTCGGCGCCGCCCAGCGCCGCCCCGGCGAGCAGCAGCCCGCAGGCGAGCAGCGCGGCGAGGACCGGGCGCAACCGCCGGCCGAGTCGCGGGTGGGGGCTGTGGGGAACGGAAGTCGACATTGAGGCACGCCGCTACGGCGCCTTTCCCGATGCTTGGAACCGACGCTGCGCGTCGGAGTTGCGCTGAACGCTAGAGGCGGCTCAGGACGCGCCGAGCTTTTTCACGGCTTCGCGGAAGTTCTTCACCGTGGCGCTCGGGGCTTTGCGTCCCTGCAGCTTCTCGTCGTGCCGATTGACCCAGATCACCGGCACGTTCATTTTCAGCAGCGGCGCGACGTCGGTCGTGTAGTTGGAGGCGATGTGGAGCCAGCCTTTCTTGCCGCCGATCCGCCGCGCGCACTCTTTGAAGTGGGTCGGGTCCGGCTTGTAGCTGCGCACCTGCTGCGCGGTGACGACGATGTCGAGTTCGGTGCGCAGGTGGCGGCGGGAGATCCCCAGCAGCTTGTCGTCGATGTTGGAGATGATCCCGACCTTGTACTTCTTCGCCAGCCGGTCCATGGCGGCGTTGGCCTCCCGGAACGGCAGCCAATAGGCGACGCTGTCGGGGAGGAACTGCGCCCGCGAGGGCTCGATCTCCCAGCCCAGCTCGCCCGCGACCTTGACGATCGTGCGCCGCAGGACCTCGGCGTAAAGCTCGTAGGAGCCGCCCATGATTTCGGCCTGGACCTCCATGAAGCGCTCCAGGAACGGCCCCTCGTCGAAGCTGAACCCGTCTTTGGCCGCCTCCTTCTTGCACGCCTCGACGATGCCTTTCTCCCAGTCGATCAGCGTGCCGTAGCAGTCGGTGGTCACCCACTCGATGTTTTTCAGGCTGGGAAGCGCCATAGCGGGGGCGGCATTATGCCAAGGCACCCCGCCCCCGCGCCTTCCCCCACCGCCCGCCGCGCGGGGCGAAGCCCGCCCGCCCCGAGCTGCATCGAGTTCCGCTGCCGTAGCGGCTGGAAGTCGACCCGGCTCGGGTGGGGCCTGGCGACGGCGAGGGGCGGTTCTCGGATAGGGTGCCGGCCGCACTTCGACCGCCACCGAGATGGATCTCCTCGAGTACCAGGGAAAGCAGCTGTTCGCCAAGCACGGGATCACGGTCCCGAGCGGTGAGGTCGCCGACACCGTCGAGGAGGCGGTCGCGGCGGCGGAGCGGATCGGCTACCCGTGCGCGATCAAGGCGCAGGTGCAGATCGGTGGCCGCGGCAAGGCGGGCGGGATCAAGATCGCCGAGAACGTCGAGGAGGCGCGCGCCCACGCCGACGCGATCCTCGGCATGGACATCGTCGGCCCGCACGGCGAGGGGCCGTTCCGCGTCGACCAGGTCTGGGTCGAGCGCGGCTCGGACATCGCCGAGGAGTACTACCTGTCGGTGATCCTCGACCGCGGGGAGAAGAAGCTGCTGGCGATGGTCTCCGCCAAGGGCGGCATGGACATCGAGGCGGTCGCGGCGGAGGACCCGGACGCGCTCGTCAAGCGCCACATCGACCCGACGCGCGAGTTCGACCGCGAGGCGGCGCGGGCGATCGTCGCCGACGCCGGGCTGGCCGCGGACGCGGTCGACGCTGCCGCCGAGGTGCTGACGAAGCTGGTCGAGGTCGCCGAGCAGGAGGACGCGACCCTGATCGAGGTCAACCCGCTGATCGTCACCGCCGACCGCCGAGTCGTGGCCCTGGACTCGAAGGTGACGATCGACAACAACTCGCTCTTCCGCCACGAGGAGCTGGCGGAGATCGCCGCCGACGTCGACGACCCGCAGGAGGCGATGGCGAAGGAGAAGGGCCTCACCTACGTCAAACTCGACGGCAACGTGGGGATCCTGGCCAACGGCGCCGGCCTCTGCATGTCGACGCTGGACGTCGTCGCGCAGGCGGGCGGCGCGCCGGCCAACTTCCTCGACGCGGGCGGCGGCTCGAAAGCGGAGGCGATCGTCGACGCGCTGGAGGTGATCACCTCGGACGAGAAGGTGACCGCGATCCTGTTCAACATCTTCGGCGGCATCACCCGCTGCGACGAGATCGCCAAGGGGATCGTCACCGCCTCGCAGCAGATCGGCCTCAAGGTTCCGCTGGTGGTGCGCCTGGACGGCACCAACTCCGAGGAGGGACTGAAGATCCTCGCCGAGGCGCAGCTCGAGAACCTGCACCAGGAGACGACGATGCTCGACGCGGCTCGCCGCGTGGTCGAGCTCGCGGGGGCGCCGGCATGAGCATCATCGTCGGCGAGCACACCAAGCTTGCGGTCTCCGGCCTGACCGGCCGCGAGGGCTCCTTCCACGGCCTGCGCAACAAGGCCTACGGCACCGACGTGGTGGCCGGCGTGACGCCCGGCAAGGGCGGCCAGGACGTCGAGGGCATCCCGGTCTTCGACACGATCAGGGAGGCGGTCGAGGAGGCGGGCGCCAACACCTCGATGATCTTCGTCCCGGCGCGCTTCGCCGCCGCGGCGATCAACGAGGCGATCGAGTCCGGGGTCGAGACGGTGATCGCGATCACCGAGGGCATCCCGGTGCTCGACATGCTGAAGACGTACTGGAAGGCGAAGGAGGCCGGGGTGCGGCTGATCGGGCCGAACTGCCCCGGCGTGCTCTCGCCCGGCAAGGCCAACGTCGGCATCATCCCGGCGCAGTTCTTCGAGCCGGGGCCGATCGGCGTCGTCTCCAAGTCGGGGACGCTGACCTACCAGATCGGCAACGAGCTGAAGCAGGCCGGGACGGGCAACTCCTCGATCGTCGGCATCGGCGGCGACCCGATCGTCGGCTCGGACTTCATCGACATCCTGAAGCTGTACGAGGAGGACCCGGAGACCGAGCTGATCGTGATGGTGGGCGAGATCGGCGGCGACGCCGAGGAGCGGGCGGCCGAGTTCATCGCCGAGCACATCTCGAAGCCCGTGGTCGCCTACATCGCCGGCTTCACGGCGCCGCCCGGCAAGCAGATGGGCCACGCCGGGGCGATCATCTCCGGCTCCTCGGGCACCGCGCAGGCGAAGAAAGAGGCGCTGGAAGCGAAGGGCGTGCGGGTCGGCGAAAGCCCGACCGAGACGGCGCGGATCGCGGTCGAGACCCTGCGCTCGCTGTAGCGCGCGCCCCCGCCCGAGCCGCTCATCTCCCCCTCCGGAACTGCATCAAGTTCTGCTGCCATATCGGCCAGAAGTCGATGCAGTTCGGGCGGCAGAGCCGGGGCGGGAGACCGGAGAGCCGGGGCGCGAGACGGGTGGCCCCGGGACGGGAGGGCGCGGTGCGGCCGGCGCGGAGGCGTTGGTAGGGTCGGGGGCCCGATGGCCGCGGACCTGATCTCCTTCGCCCGAGGGGCGCCGAGCGCCGACATCCTGCCGCACGAGGCGGTGCGGGAGGCGGCCGCGCGCGCCCTCGCCGGCGACTGGGAACGGGCGCTCTCCTACGGCGGCGGCGCCGGGCACCCGGGCCTGTGCGAGTGGATCGCGGAGCGCCACGGCGGGCTCGACCCGTCGCAGGTGATGGTCACCAACGGCTCGCTCGAGGCGGGCGCGATGCTCTTCTCGCACCTGCTGGAGCCGGGCGACCGCGTTGCGGTCGAGCAGCCGAGCTACGACCGCACGCTGCTGATCCTGCGCCGGCTCGGCGTCGAGCTGGTGCCGGTGCCGCTGGAGGCGGACGGGCTCGACGTGGGGGCGCTGGAAGCGGCGTTGGCCGCCGGCCCGATCAAGCTCGCGCACGTGATCCCCAACGCCCACAACCCGGCCGGGTGCACGCTCTCGGCCGCCAAGCGCGAGCGCCTCGTGCAGCTCGCCGCTGAGCACGGGTTCTGGATCTTCGAGGACGACCCCTACCGGGAGCTGCCCTTCGAGGGCGAGCCGCCCGCGACGATGCTCTCGCTCGACCGCGCCGGGCGGGTCGTCCACGCCTCCTCGTTCTCGAAGACGGTCAGCCCCGGGGTGCGCGTCGGCTACCTGGCCGGGCCGGCGGAGGAGATCGCCAAGCTCGCCAAGCGCGCCAACGACACCTACATCTCGCCCAACATGCTGGCCGGGGCGGTGGTGCTGGAGCTGTGCCGCTCCGGGGCGCTTGACCGCAACATCGAGGCCGTGAAGCGGGAGCTGAAGGCGCGCCGCGACGCGCTCGTCGCCGCCCTGCGCGAGCGCCTGCCGGAGGCCGAGTTCGTCGTCCCCGGCGGGGGCTACTTCCTCTGGCTCGACCTCGCCGAGGGCACCGACACCGTCGCCCTGCTGGCGGAGGCGAAGGCGGGCGGCGTCTCGTTCGTCGCCGGGCCCGACTTCATGATCGAGGGCGGCGAGCGCAGCCTGCGCCTCTCCTTCGCCCCCGTCCCGCCGGAGCGGATGGACGAGGGCGTGGGCCGGATCGCCGCCGCGCTCGAGCGCCTGCGCGAGGCGGCCGCCGCCTAGCGCCCGTAGCGGTCGTCGCCGGAGAGGACCAGCGTCTCCGGGATCGTCGCCCGCGGGGGCGGCGCCGGGTTCGCCCGCACCGAGACCGTCTCGGCGACGCTGCGGCTGACGCGGTGCTCGTTGCCGTTCGCGGTCACGGTGACGAACTCGTCGTCGGAGGCGCTCACCTTGCCTTCCAGGCCCGGCTCCAGCCCCGCCCGTTTGAGGTAGCGCAGCAGGTCCTCGGCCTCGTTCTCGAACCGCAGCACGGTCACGTCGGCGCCGACCTCGACGTCGGCCAACAGCGAGCCCTGCTCGCGCGCGCCCTCGACGATCGGGTGCCCGTGCGGGCAGGTCGTCGCGTCGCCGATCGCGGCCCGCATCCGCTCCTCCAGCACCGGCGACATCGCGTGCTCGATCCGCTCCGCCTCCTCGTGCACTTCGTCCCAGGGGATGCCGAGCACGTCGGTGAGGAAGCGCTCGATCATGCGGTGGCGGCGGACGATGTAGCTGGCGTGCTCGCGCCCGGACTCGGTGAAGGAGAGCGATTTGTCCGGGTTGCGCTCGACGTGGCCGTTCTCGACCAGCCGCCCGATCATTTCGTGCACCGTGGGCGGGGAGAGCTGCATCGCGCGGGCGATGTTGGCCCCGGTGATCGGCAGCCCGGCCTCCTCCAGCCAGTACATGACCTCCAGGTACTCCTGCTCCGCGACGGTCGTCTTCTCCGCAGACAAGCTGTTGCTCTCCTTGCTCGAAGTTGAAGTTGCGTCCGATACTAATCGGTGTTCGCGCAGGCCCCGGCCGCCCGCGCGCCGGCCTCAGCCGCGCCGCACCAGGGTGGAGACGACGGCCTCGTAGAAGCCCTCGCCCATCTCCCCCTCGGTGACCGTGACGTTGTCCCAGGCGGGCATCGCGGCGCGCAGCCCCGGGTCGTGGCGCGGCCCGTTGGCGACGACGAAGAAGCGCCCCACCGCCGTGGCCACCTCGAGGTCCTCGACCGAGTCGCCGACCGCGATGCACTCCGACGGGTCGTAGCCGCGGGCGCGCGCGTGGGCGGCCACGGCCGCCGCCTTGCCGACCCCCTTCGGCACCAGGTGGTAGGCGTGGGTGCGCCCCTCGACCCCCGGCATCGGGGTGCCGATCGCGCCGTTGTCCAGCAGCCGCAGGTCGTCGTCGCCGCGCTCGGCGAGCAGCGCGTTGGCCTCCGCGACGTCGACCTTGCCGCGGAAGAGGTGCGAGTGGACGCGCCCGTGGTGCCACGGCGAGTGGTACTCCAGCCGCCCCGGGAAGCGCTCGAACAGCGCCTGCGGGATGCCGCGGGCCTCGATCTGCTCGTAGATCGTGCCCTGCTCGTTGGGCCGCAGCTCGCCGGTCAAGAGCGTCTCCTCGCCGTCGATCGCGAACGCGCAGCCGGCCTCGTAGATGTAGGAGGTCTGGCCCATCAGGCGGGCGGCCTCGCGCACCTGCGGCTCACGGCGGCCGGACATGATCACCACCTCGACCCCGGCCCGGTGGCAGGCCTCCAGGGCGCGCGCCTGGGACATCGAGAAGCCCCCCTCGGCGTCGCGGAAGAGCACGCCGCCGGGCCCGAGCAGGGTCCCGTCGAGGTCGGTGTAGACGCAGCGCAGCGGCATCGGCGCTGCAACGGTAACCCAGTCCGTAAGCTCGGCTCCCGATGAGGACCTGGAGGCTGGCCCGCAGAGAGCTGGACCTCGGCCTGCCGCTGGGGGCCGGGATCGTCAACGTCACCACCGACTCGATGTTCGAGGGCGCGCGCAGCGGCACGCCCGAGCGGGCGGTGCGCGACGGCCTGGCGCTGGTCGAGGCCGGCTTCGACATGATCGACGTCGGCGCGGTGGCGGCGCGCAGCGGGCCGCCGGTCCCGCCGGAGACCGAGGCGGCGGCGCTCGTGCCCGCGGTCGAGGGCCTGGTCGCGGCGGCGCCGCCGGCCGACGGGTCGGGCGCGGGCCGTCGGGTCGGGCCCCCGGACGGGGTGCCGATCTCCGCCGACACGTTCCAGGTCGAGGTGGCGCGGCGCGCGCTGGCCGCCGGGGCGGAGGTGGTCAACGACATCTCGGGCGGCGGCGAGGAGATGTTCGACCTGGTGGCGAGCAGCGGCTGCGGCTACGTGCTGATGCACATCGAGGGGCCGCCGCGCGTCGACCGCCCCTGGCGCGAGTACGACGACGTGGTCGACCACCTGCGCGCCTGGTTCGAGGGGAGAGTCGAGCTGGCCCGGGAGCTTGGCGTGGCGGAGGAGCAGATCGCGATCGACCCCGGCCTGGACTTCGACCTCACCACCGAGCAGAACGTCGAGATTCTGCGGCGGCTCGGCGAGCTGCGCGCGCTCGGGCTGCCGCTCTACGTCTCCCTGTCGCGCAAGGACTTCATCGGCGCCCTGCTCGCCGGCTCCTGGGAGGAGCGCCTGCCGGCCCGCGAGCGCGAGTGGGGGACGGTCGCCGCCGTCGCGCTGGCGGTGCGCGAGGGCGCCGACGTGCTGCGCATCCACGACCGCAGCTCCCTGCAGGCGATGCGCGTCGCGGGCCGCATCCGCGAGGCCGGGACCGTGGCGGACGGCGGCGCCGTCGACGCCGCCCCCCGCCCGGCGTCGGGAGGCGAGTGATGGCGCGCGGCGGGTCGCTGCTGGGCTCGACCTGGGCGCCGGCCGTCGACCCGGCGCGGCGCGACGGGCGGATCGTCGCCGAGACCGCGGAGCCGGGGCGGCGCGCCCGCCCGGCGCCGCTGCCTGCCGAGCTGCACCCGGCGCTCGCCGAGGCGCTGCGCCGGGCCGGGATCGCGGCGCTGTACACGCACCAGCTCGCCGCTTGGGAGGCGGCCGCACGCTCGGACTTGGTGATCACCAGCGGCACCGCGTCCGGCAAGAGCCTCGCCTTCAACCTACCGGTGCTGGACGGGATCGCCGCCGACCCGAAGCGGCGGGCGCTGTACCTGTACCCGACCAAGGCGCTCGCCCAGGACCAGGCGCGCAAGCTGGCACAGCTGCGCCCGCCCGGCCTGCGGCAGGCGATCTACGACGGCGACACGCCGAAGGAAGAGCGCCCGGCGATCCGCCGCCGCGGCAACCTCGTCCTCACCAACCCGGACATGCTCCACGTCGGCGTCCTCCCCCACCACCGCAGCTGGGGCGACTTCCTCGCCAACCTCGGCTGGGTGGTGGTCGACGAGGCGCACACTTACCGCGGCGTCTTCGGCTCCCACGTCGCCAACGTGCTGCGCCGCCTGCGCCGCGTGGCGCGCGCCTACGGCTCGGAGCCGCGCTTCCTGCTCGCCTCGGCGACGATCGCCAACCCGGTGGAGCTGGCGGAGCGGCTGGTCGGCACGAGCTTCGAGCTGGTCGACGACGACGGGGCGCCGCGCGCCGGGCGGGAGATCGCGATGTGGAACCCGCCGCTGCTCGACCGCGCGACCGGGGCGCGCCGCTCGCCACTAAGCGAGGCGGCCGACCTGCTGGCGGAGCTGGTCTGCCACGGGGTGCGCACGATCTGCTTCCTGAAAAGCCGGCGCGGGATCGAGCTGATCCAGCGCTTCGCGCGCGAAAGCCTGGAGCGGCGCGGGCGGCGGGAGTTGGCGGCGCGGATCGCGCCCTACCGGGGCGGCTACACCCCGCAGCAGCGACGCGAGGTGGAGGAGCGGCTGGCGCGCGGCGAGCTGCTGGCGGTGGTGGCGACCGACGCGCTGGAGCTGGGCATCGACGTCGGCGAGCTGGACGCGGCGATCTGCGTCACCTTCCCCGGCACCGTCGCCAGCCTGCGGCAGATGTGGGGGCGGGCGGGGCGCCGGCGGCGCGGGCTGGCGGTCTACGTCGCCGGGATGGACGCCCTGGACCAGTTCTTCTGCCGCCATCCGGAGGAGTTCCTGGGGCGGCCGGTGGAGGCGGCGATCCTCGACCACGGCAACGAGCAGATCGCCTCCCGGCACCTGGTCGCGGCCGCCTACGAGCTGCCGCTGAGCGACGAGGACGAGGAGGTCTTCGGCCCCGGCTGGCGGGAGCGCGCCGAGCGACTGGTGGCGGCGGGAGAGCTGCGCCCTTCCGGCGGGCGGCTGCTGCCGCGGCGCAGCGGCTTCGTCGCCTCGCGGATCGCGCTGCGCTCGGCCTCGGCCGAGTCGGTGGCGGTGATCGAGCGGGACTCGGGGGAGATGCTGGGCCTGGTCGAGGCGGAGCGCGCCTTCACCACGGTCCACCCGGGGGCGGTCTACCTGCACCTCGGCCGCGCGTACGAGGTCGAGTCGCTGGACATCGACGGGCGGCGGGCGCTCGTCTCCCGCTTCGACGGCGACTGGTACACGCGGCCGAAAAAGGAGACCGAGATCTTCATCGAGCGCATCCACGAGCGGCGCGAGGTGGCCGGGGTGGAGCTGCACTTCGGCGAGGTCTCGGTCAGCGAGCAGGTGATCGCGTTCCAGCGGGTCTCGATCTCCGACCAGGAGCCGATCGACATCGTGGCCCTGGAGCTGCCGGAACAGAGCTTCGTCACCCAGGCGCTGTGGTACGTGCTGCCGGGGGAGCTGACCGGGGCGCTGCCGTCGGACGCGCTGCTCGGCTCCCTGCACGCGACCGAGCACGGGCAGATCGCGGTGCTGCCGCTGATCGCGATGTGCGACCGCTGGGACATCGGCGGTCTGTCCACCAACGTCCACTTCCAGACCGGGCGGGCGACGATCTTCATCTACGACGGCCACCCGGGCGGGGTGGGGATCGCGCGGCGCGGCTACGACGCCTTCGAGCGCCTGCTGGCCGACGCCGAGCGGCTGATCGCCGAGTGCCCGTGCGAGTCCGGCTGCCCTTCCTGCGTGCAGAGTCCGAAGTGCGGCAACCTCAACGAACCCCTGCACAAGGCCGGCGCCCTCGAGCTGATGCGCCTCATGCAAGCGCCGTAAGTCATGCAAGCGTCGTAAGCCGCCGGCCGCCGGCCACCGCCCACCGGCCACCGCCCACCGGCCACCGCCGGTCGGCCACCGCCGGCGCCCCGCGGTTGCGGTTTGTAGCCCTCTGGGCGACGAAAGGTCCAGTGAGGCGGCCCGCCGTCCGAGGCCGCAGTCCCGCCCG
>Ga0207864_1003173_pt1 | contig 14183 bp, 13 predicted proteins | sample HigsolmetaAR202D_FD_184834 | JGI IMG/M metagenome (GOLD analysis project Ga0207864, IMG submission 184834) | Ionic liquid and high solid enriched microbial communities from the Joint BioEnergy Institute, USA - AR20-2-D (SPAdes) (version 2) ...
CATCGTCAGCGTGCGATCACGAAGTGCGGGCTCGACCGCGGCGATCGTCGCGAATGCGCGGCCGTCGTAAAGCAGGTGCTCGTAGATGTCGTCGGTGAGCACGAACACATCCGGTGCGTGCACCAGTACGTGTGCCAGCGCGCGCAGCTCGTCGGCCGTATAGGCCGCGCCCGACGGGTTCGAGGGCGAGTTGAGCAGCACCCACTTCGTGCGCGGCGTGATCGCCTCGGCCAGGTCGTCGGGCTGCAGCTTGAACCCCCGCTCAGCACGCGTCGGCACGAAGACGGGCGTGGCCCCCGTGAGCAGGACGATATCCGGATAGCTCACCCAGTACGGCGTCGGAACGATCACCTCGTCGCCGGGGCTCAGCGTCGCCATGAAGGCGTTGTAGATGACCGCCTTGCCGCCGGGCGAGACGTTGATCTCGGACCGCGTGAACGTCAGGCCGTTCTCGCGCCGGAACTTCTCGATGATCGCGTCCTTGAGCTCCGGGATGCCGTCGACGTCCGTGTATCGGGTGCGGCCGTCGCGGATGGCCCGGACGGCCGCCTCGGCGATGTGCGCCGGCGTCCCGAAGTCGGGCTCGCCCGCGCTGAGGGAAATCACGTCGCGGCCCGCCGCCTTCAGCGCGCGCGCCTTAGCCGTGATGGCCATCGTCGGCGACGGTTTGATCCGGCCGAGAGCCTGCGACTGCACTGTGGGGCCTGCCACGAATTCGTCCTCGTCTCAGAGAAGCCCGTGCTGAAGCAGGAAGACCAGCGCGCCACCGATGTAGCCGAGCAGCGCGAACGGCCCGATCTTCCGCGCGTACCACAGGAAATCGATGCGCTCGAGCCCCATCGCCGCCACACCGGCGGCCGAGCCGATGACCAGGCAGCTGCCCCCCGTTCCGGCCGAATAGGCCAGCAGCATCCAGAACCGGTGGTTCATCGGCAGGTCGTACATGTCCATGCCGGCCGCCACGAGCGGCACGTTGTCGACCACGGCCGACACGAGCCCGATCACGAATGCGATGACGTCGCGGTTGGGAAGCAGCTGGTCAAGCCGTACCGCAATCGACGGCAGCACGCCGGTGGCCGCCAGCGCCCCGACAGCGAGCAGGATGCCCAGGAAGAACAGCACGGTCGCCATGTCGATGCGCTTGAGCACGGCGACAACGCCGGTGGACGACCGGGTGGCTTCGTCGAGCGTGCGGTCGACGAACTCCGAGACGATCCAGAGGATGGCCAGGCTCAGCATCATGCCGACGAAGGGCGGCAGGTGGGTGTAGGCCTTGAAGACCGGCACGCTCAGCAGCCCCAGCACGCCGAGCACGAGAAACAGCGTGCGGTGCCACTCCTGAATGCCGCCGTTGTCGCCGTTCTCCTCGAGCCCGACCATCACCGGCTGCGCCACGGCCGACATCTCGCCCTTCACCAGGCGCCCGACGATCAGCAGCGGCACGAGCAGGCAGACAACGCTCGGCAGGAAAAGGTCGCGCATCACTTCGACGGGACCGATCTTCTGGCGGATCCAGAGCATCGTCGTCGTCACGTCGCCAATGACCGTCCACGCCCCGCCCGCGTTGGCCGCGACGATCACCATGCCGGCAAACAGCAGGCGCGTCTGCCGGTCGGGGATGACCTTACGCAGCAGCGAGATCATGACGATGGTGGTGGTCAGGTTGTCGAGCACCGCCGATGCGAAGAAGGTGAGCCAGGAGACGAGCCACAGCAGCCGCCGGCGGCTGCGCGAGGTGATGTTGCGGGTGATGACCGAGAAGCCTTCGTGCGCGTCGACGAGCTCGACGATCGTCATCGCGCCCATCAGGAAGAACAGGATGTAGGCGGTCTCGGCGACGAGATGGAGAAACTGGTTCTCGACGAGGAACGCGCGCGGGATGTCCGACGGGTCCACGCCGGCGGCACGCTGGGCCTCGACGAACTCGGCCGGGATGACCGACATCGGCACCAGCGCTTCGTATCCGATGGCATAGAGCGCCCAGCAGAGCGCGCCGATCAGCAGCGCGGCTGCCGCTTTATTGATCTCGAGCTGGTGCTCGAGCGCGATGGCCAGATAACCGAGAATGAAGACAACGACAATGAGGGTGAGCATATGGTCAGCACGGACGGACGAAATACGGCGGCGGAACTGTACAAGGAACGCGGGCCGGCTTCCAACGATATCCTCCGGTTCTGAGGCGTACAGGCTATGAGCTGTCCTCCAGACCCTGCCCTGCCGGCCGCCTCGGAGGCCGCCGACCCACGACTGAGCCGCCCCTGGCCGGGTCCGTGGGGCGGCGTGCCGCCGTGGGACGACGTCCGCCCGGCGCTGTTTCCGCCCGCGTTCGAACGGGGCATTGCGGAACTGCGGGCCGGGATCGCGGCCATCACCCGCAACGGCGATCCGGCGGACTTCGAAAACACGATTCTCGCGCTCGAGCGCACCGGCCGGACCCTCGACCGCACGCAGGTGCTGTTCGGCGTGATGGTCGAGAACTCCAACACATCAGAGTATCAGGCTCTCGACCTCGAGTGGTCGCCCCGCCTCGCCGCTGCCGGCGACGAGGTGGTGTTCAACAGGCCGCTGTTTGCACGCATTGCGCAGGTCTACGAGGGCCGGCACGACGCCGGCCTCGACCCGGAGCAGACCCGGCTCGTCGAGCTGGTGCACGACCGGTTCGTCCGCGCCGGTGCCCGCCTCGAACCGGCCGATCAGGCGCGACTCGGCGCCATCAACCAGGAACTGGCCGGTCTCTTCGCCGGGTTTTCGGCCCGGGTCCTGGCCGACGAAAACACGTGGGTGCTGCTCACCGACGAGCGCGACCTGGCGGGACTGCCCGCCTCGTTCGTCACCTCGGCCCGGGCCGCCGCGGCCGAGCGCGGGATCGCCCACGGCTGGGCCATCGTCAACACGAGGTCGAGCGTCGAGCCGTTCCTGACCTGGTCGCACCGCCGTGACCTGCGCGAACGGGTCTGGCGCGCGTTCAAGAGCCGCGGCGCCAACGGGAACGCTCACGACACGAGGAGGCTGATCACCCGCATCGTGAAGCTGCGCGCCGAGCGCGCCCGGCTCCTCGGCTACCCGAGCCACGCGCACTGGCGCATGGCCGAAACGATGGCCGGTACGCCGGATCGCGCCATCGCGCTCATGCAGCGCGTCTGGACGGCCGCTGTCGCCAGGGTGCGCGAGGAAGTGCGCGACATGCAGGCGCTGGCCGACGCCGAAGGCGCCGGCATCGTCATCGAGCCGTGGGATTACCTCTACTACGCGGAGAAGGTCCGGCGCGCCCGGTTCGACGTCGATCACAACGCCGTGCGCCCCTATTTCACGCTCGAGCGGATGCTCGAGGCGGCCTTCTGGGTAGCAGAGCAGCTCTTCGGCCTGCGGTTCACGGAGAACACGGGCGCCGTCCCCGTCTTCCATCCCGACGTCCGCACGTGGGAAGTCACCGATGGGGCGACGGGCGCGCACGTCGGGCTGTTCTACTTCGACCCCTTCGCACGGCCGGGCAAGCGTTCCGGCGCCTGGGCCACCGCCTACCGCCGCCGCGAAGGCTTCGACGGCGTGCGCACGCCGATCGCGGCGAACAGCTGCAACTTCATCAAGGGTGCGCCCGGCGAGCCGACCCTGCTCTCGCTCGACGACGTGCGGACGCTCTTCCATGAGTTCGGCCACGCGCTGCACACCCTGCTGTCGGACGTGACGTATCCGTCACTCGCACCGACGCCGCGCGACTTCGTCGAGGTGCCGAGTCAGCTGTTCGAGTACTGGGCCGGCGTCCGTCCCGTGCTCGATCGATTCGCCCGGCACTGCCGGACCGGTGATCCGATGCCACAGGAACTGCTCGATCGCATCGGGGCCGCCGAGACGTTCAACCAGGGCTACGCCACGGTCGAGTACCTCGCCTGCGCCCTGATCGACATGGACCTCCACCTGCGGCCCGACGGCATCGACGACGCGGACGCGTTCGAGCGGGAGGCGCTCGAACGCATCGGCATGCCGCGCGAAGTCACTCCCCGTCACCGGCTGCCGCACTTCTCGCACCTGTTCGGGTCGGATGCGTACTCGGCGGGCTACTACTCGTACATCTGGGCCGAGGTCATGGTTGCCGATGCCCGACAGGCCTTCGAGGAAGCCGGCGATCCGTTCGATGCCCCCACGGCCGGGCGCCTCCGACGCTACCTGCTGGCGCCGGGCAACTCGACCGACCGCGCCGAGGCCTACCGTCTGTTCCGCGGCCGCGACCCGGAGCCCGAGGCGCTGCTGCGGCTCAGGGGACTGACGACGGCCGTCAGTAACCGATCGTGAACCGCTGCCGGATGTGCCGCGGGTTCTCGAGCTCGTCGACCAGCGCGATGGCGTAGTCCTCCATCGAGATCCGGCTCTCGCCGTTCGCGTCGGTCACGACGGTGTCTCCGCCGAGCCGGAACCTGCCGGTCCGCTCGCCCGGAGCGAAGTTCACGGCGGGCGAGAAGAAGGTCCAGTCGAGATCGGTCACCTGCCGGATGGCGTCGAGGAAGCGCGCCCCGCCGGCGGGCTCCGGGCTCTCGCGGAACTTCGCGAGCGCCGGCGTGTCGAGCAGCCGCTGCCCTTCGGCGTTGAGCAGCGAGGCTGCTCCGCCCACGATGATCCAGCGCCTGACACCCGAGGCCCGGACGGCGCCGATGAGCGTCTCCGGATCGGTGTTGCGGAACGGCACGGCACTGACGACGACGTCGTGGCCGGCGAGAATCTTCGCGAGCGCCTCCGGCTCGTTGACGTCGCCGCTCACGGCCGTCACACGGGGATGCGCGGTGATGTTCGCGGGATTGCGGGCGATCCCCGTGACCGTGTGGCCACGCGCGACGAGCTCGGCGAGCACCCGCGAGCCGACATTGCCGCTTGCACCGATGAGCGCGACGCGGCGGGGCTCGGCGGCGGGCGTCTGACCGCCGGCCGACGCACCCGCCTGAAACATCACGGCGCCGGACGTCAGCGCCGCCAGCAGCAGCAACGGGAAACGAAGAGTCTTCAACATACGGATACCGCGCCGACGATACGGCGGTCGGGGGTGGCTCCGCAAGCCCTTGCCGTCGCCGGCGGGCGCTGACGGTTCCGGTTGTGCTGAAGGCAGGATCGTGAAACCCTGATCCCGCGCCTGCCAGTGGGGAGATCGGTCATGACCGTTGCCGCGCTGGTCCTGTCTACGCTCGCATCTGTTCCGATTCACGCAGCCCCGGCGCCGGCCCCGTCCGCGTCGGCCGGCGCCTCCCTCCAGGGCGCGCTTCCGTGCGTCGTCGAGACGCGCTGGCTGAACGACGACATCCCGTCGATCGACCGATCGGCGCCGCAGCCGCTTGTCCTGTTCACGGCGACCAGCACCGACTGTGGAGCGACAACGACGCTGAGCGCGGCGTATTTCGATCGGCAGGACCGGCTCGTCTGCAGCGGTACGGTGTCGCTCACGATACCGGTGAACCGGACGCGCCCTTACCGCCACATCGAGCTGAACGCGGGAAACGTCTATCAGTTTCTCCGCTGGGTCAACGGCCCGTCGCGAACCGCGCGCCAGTGGTCCGCGCTCGAGTGCAGGACGCCCGACGACACGGGCGAGGTGCACCCGACCGCGCTCGCCGGCGCGTCGCGCCTGCGTCTGCACGCCACGACGCGCGCGCCCGGCGACATCGGCACGACCGAGGTCACGCTCGAGCTCCGGTAGGCGATCGTCCCGGCGCCCGGTCCCGGGCAGCAATGCGCTGAATCCGTCCGCCGGAGGTGCCCGCCTGCGTTTTATACTGGAGTGATGCCCGGCTCGCCGGAAGAGCTACCGATCGCCAATCCCCTCCGCCGCAACATCGCCATCGTTGCCCACGTCGACCACGGCAAGACCACGCTCGTCGATGCCATGCTGCACCAGAGCGGCATTTTCCGCGCGAACGAGCGGGTCGCCGAGCGCGTCATGGACTCGAACGACCTCGAGCGCGAGCGCGGCATCACGATCCTGGCGAAGAACACGGCGATCCGGTACGGCGACTACCTGATCAACATTGCCGACACGCCCGGCCACGCCGACTTCGGTGGCGAGGTCGAGCGGACGCTGTCGATGGTCGACGGCGTGATGCTGCTCGTCGATGCCTCGGAAGGGCCCCTGCCGCAGACGCGCTTCGTCCTGCGCAAGGCGCTCGAGCGCCGCCTGCCGCCCATTGTCGTCATCAACAAGATCGATCGGGCCGACGCACGTGTGCAGGACGTGCTGAATGAAGTCTACGATCTGTTCATCGATCTCGACGCCACCGAGGAGCAGCTCGAGTTCCCGGTTCTGTACGCCGTCGCGCGCGACGGCCTGGCGACGACCGACATGGCCATACCGGGCCGCGATCTCCGGCCACTGTTCGACGCGGTCATCGAGCACATTCCCCCGCCGCGCGGCTCCGTCGATGCCCCGCTTCAGGCGCTCGTCGCCAACCTCGATGCGAGCGACTACCTCGGGCGTCTGGCCATCGGCCGCATCTTCAACGGAAGGGTCCGCGTCGGCGATGCCGTGTCGGTGTGCAAGCTCGACGGCAGCGTCCAGAAGACGCAGATCACCAAACTGTTCATGTTCGAGGGCCTCAAGCGCGTCGAGGTGACCGAAGCCGCCGCCGGCGACGTCATCTGCGTGGCGGGCATCGAGGGCATCATGATCGGCGAGACGATTGCCGCCGCCGAGAATCCCGAGGCCATTCCCGCCATCTCGGTCGACGAGCCGACCGTCTCGATGGTCTTCGGCGTCAACACGTCGCCGTTTGCCGGCCGCGACGGCCGCTTCGTCACCTCGCGCCAGATCCGGGAGCGGCTCGACCGCGAGCTCATCGGCAACGTCTCGCTTCGCGTCGAGCCGACTGATTCACCCGAGCAGATGAAGGTGATCGGCCGCGGCGAGCTGCAGCTGGCCATCCTCATCGAGATGATGCGGCGCGAGGGCTACGAGCTGCAGGTCTCGCGGCCCGAAATCGTCACCAGGGAGATCGACGGCGTCCGGTCGGAGCCGGTCGAGGACCTCGTCATCGACGTCGCCGAGGACTATCAGGGCATGGTCATTGCCGAGGTCGGCACGCGCCGCGGCACGCTGACGAAGATGGTCAACCACGGCAGCGGGCGCGTGCGGCTCGAGTTCCGGATTCCGGCGCGCGGCCTGATCGGCTTCCGGACGAAGTTCCTCACCGAGACGCGCGGCACCGGCATCATGAACCACGTCTTTGCCGGCTGGGAACCGTGGGCCGGCCCGATCCCGGCACGGCCGACCGGCGCGCTCGTCGCCGATCGCGCGGGCGTGGCCACCGCCTACGCCATTGCCAACCTGCAGGAGCGCGGCGAGCTGTTCGTCGAGCCGGGCACGCCGGTCTACGAGGGCATGATCGTCGGCGAGAACTCGCGCGCGAACGACCTCGACGTCAACATCTGCCGCGAGAAGAAGCAGACGAACATGCGCGCGTCGACCGCCGAAGAAGGCATCCGCCTCGTGCCGCCGCGCGTGCTCAGCCTCGAACAGGCGATCGAGTTCATCAACGACGACGAGCTGGTCGAGGTCACGCCGAAGCACCTGCGGCTGCGCAAGCGGGTGCTGGCGGCCAACATGCGTCCCCGCCGCGCCGAATGACGCGCGGCGCGTGACGAACCGCGCCGGATCGGCCAGAATCTGGGCCAGTGCCCACCTTTCTGCGGAGCCTGGGCTGGCCGGTCGCCATCATGCTGCTCGGCGCTGCGTTCTACGCCGTCCTGGCGCGGGACGCGATGCCCGACTTCGAGGTGTACCACACGGCCGCTTCGAGGCTGCTTGCGGGCGAACCGCTCTATCAGCCCGCCGACGCAGCGCCCTTCACGTTCATGCCGATCGTGGCGCTCGCGCTCGCGCCGCTCGGCATCGTCGATCACGACGTCGCGAAGTTCTTCTGGTTCACGATTTCGGCCGGCCTGCTGACGGCGTTCGTGCGCTGGGCCGTCCGCAGCCTGCCCGAGCGGCGTCGCCCCGAATCCACCCTGCAGTGGCTGACGGTCGCCGTCCTGCTTCCGTTCTATCTGCGCGAGCTCACGATGGGGCAGACCGACGTGCTGCTGGGTGTGCTGCTGATGGGTACGCTGCTCGCCGTGCAGATCGAGCTGCCGCGCGTGGCGGGCGTCATGCTGGGCATTGCGATATTCATCAAGCCCTACGCGCTGCTCCTGCTGCCGTGGCTGGCCTTCGCGCACGGCGCTCGCGCCGCGATCGCTGCCGGCATGGTGCTCGGCGTCGGTCTCGTCCTGCCGGCGGCCGTTTTCGGGTGGACGGGCAACGTCGAGACGCTCGTCGCCTGGTTCCGCCTCGTGATCGAGTCCGAGTCGCCCGTCACCGCTGCAGCGTTCGCCGGCAACGTCTCGATGGGCAGCCTGTGGATCGGTCTGCTCGGTCTGAACCGGGCGGCGGTGTTCCTCACGGTGCTGTCGACCACGATCGTCCTGGGGCTGGTGGCAACCGTCTGGGTGCACCGCCGGACGGTGCTCGAGCCCGACTATCTCGAGTGCGCGCTGGTCATGCTGCTCGTTCCGTTGCTGTCGGCGCGCGCCGGCGACTACACACTGCTGCTCGCGACGCCGGCCGTCGTGTGCCTCGTCGACCGCTGGCGCGAAATCTCTCCGCGGTGGCGGGCGGTGGCCGGCGCCGGGTTCGTGACCATGCCGGTGGCCGTCGTGCTCACGGCCGCTGGACTGGCCGCGCTGTCGCCGGTCGTGACGCTGGCGGCGCTGCTGCTGGCCGGTTCGACGGCCAACCTGCGCTGGCAGGGGCTGGCCTGAAAGGCGTGCCTGCCGGGAACGGGCCGGTTTTCGGCGAAATTCCGGCCCCGGTGGCCCGAACAGCCGCCGGGCGGCTCCGGCTAGTGAAAGAATTCACAATGTGCTATAGATCGGAGGTTCGCGTGTCGGCAGCGAGGTGCGCATGGAGCACCCGGAGCACGACTCACCGCTGACCCGCGCGCTGAAGGCCTTCCAGGGCCATGTCAGCAGCGTGGGACCGGCGGCCGCGGCCGGCTACGGCCTGGTGGGAGCCATCGTCGTGCTCGGCGCAATCGGCTACGCGCTCGACGCCCGCTACGGCACCTCACCCGCGCTGGCAGTCGCCGGGCTGCTGCTGGGTGTGGCCGTCGGCCTCTATCAGCTCGCGAAAACTCTGTGGCGGCGATGAAACAGGTGTTCTGGATGACGGCGGGATGTGTCGCCGGCTGGCTGACAGCCGCGGCGCTCACCGATCGATCGGTTGAAGCGTTCTTCGGCATGGCCGGTCCGCTCGCCGCCGCGGTCGCCACCTGGCTCGCGGTCGAACGGACCTGGCGCCGCGACCCGGTGCAGGTGACGCGCCTGCTCATCGGCGCCCTGTTCGTCAAGATGCTGTTCTTCGGCGTGTACGTCGTCGCGATCAGCCGGGTGCCCGGCATCGACCTGGCGGCGTTCGCCGTGGCGTTTGCCATCTTTTTCGTGGCCCTGTACGCGGCCCAGGCGTTTCTGCTGCGCCGTCTGACGACGGTCCAGCCATCCTGATTTCCGGCCTTCTGCATGAACGAGCACGCACAGATTCCAGACGCGCACGCTGCCGGGGCCGCCGCCGAGGCGGCCGGCGAGGGCTTCGATGCCGGGACGCTGCTGATCGGCCACATCGCCAACAGCGATCCGCATCACCCGCTGATCCCGCTGCCCGTCGTGTTCGGAATCGACCTGTCGGTCACCAAGCACGTGTTCATGCTGTGGGTGGTGGCGGCGCTGGTGTTCGTCACGGTGACGCTGCTCGTCCGCGGCTACCTCAAGCGGGGAATGACGGCGCCGACCGGCGCGATGAACGCGCTGGAGTTCATCGTCGAGTACGTCCGCGACTCGATTGCCCGGCCGAACCTCGGCTCGAAGTGGCTGATGGCGTGGACGCCGCTGCTGCTCACGCTCTTCATCTTCATCCTGGCGGCCAATGCCATCGGCCTCGTGCCGATTTTCGAGGTGCTCGGGCTGCTCAACCACTACGTGCTGCACGCCTCGCCCGACTCGTTCCTGGGCACGCTGCTGCACGGCGGGTCGACGATCACGGCCAACTTCAACGTCACGGCCGCGCTCGCGACGATCACGTTCTTCGCGGTCATCATCGCCGGATCGCGCGCGCACGGCTTCGTGCAGCACTGGCTGAACCTCGCCCCGAAGGGGCTGCCGCCGCTGCTGTATCTGCTGCTCGTCCCGCTCGAGCTGCTGAGCATGTTCGTGCGGCCGTTCGCGCTCACGATGCGACTGGCGGCCAACATGACAGGTGGTCACCTGGCGATTCTGGCCTTCCTGTCGTTCGTGTTCATCTTCACCGAGACCTTTTCGACCGCCCTGGCGGGCATCGGTGTCGGGCTGCTCTTCTCGGTGCCGGTGTCGACCGGCATCTACGCGCTCGAAATCATCGTCGTCCTGGTTCAGGCGTACGTGTTCACGCTGCTGTCGGCCGTGTTCATCGGCATGGCCATTCACGCACACCACTAAAGTCAACGAGAGACCGGAGGGACTGGAACATGGGTGAAGCTGCTTCTTTCGTGCCGTTCGCTTACGTCGGCGCTGCGCTCGGAATCGGAATGGCCGTGATCGGCGCCGGCCTCGGCATCGGCCGTCTCGCGGCGGCATCGGCAGAGGCCATCGCCCGGCAGCCGGCCGCCGCCGCTCAGATCACCGGCGCGACGAACCTGCCGCTCTTCCTGCTCGAAGGCGCGGCCATCATCGCCGAGGTGTTCTGCCTGCTGATCGTCCTGATGAAGTAGGGCCGTGGACAATCCCCTCGTTCAAGTCGATCCCGGACTCTACGTCTGGACGATCCTGACGTTCCTCGTCCTGGCGGCACTGCTGGCGAAGTTCGCCTGGCGGCCGCTGCTGCACGCACTCGAGCTGCGCCGGAAGTCGATTGCCGACGCGCTCGAGGAGGCGCGCAAGGCCCGCGAGGAGCTCGCCCGCGTGCAGGAGGAGGGCGCGCAGCTGCTCGTCGAGGCGCGGCGCGAGGCCGACGCCATCGTGTCGGCCGCACGCGCCGACGCCGAGCGCTTCCGTCAGGAGATGCGCCAGCAGGCTACTGACCAGGCCGCCGGCATTGTCGAGCGGGCGCAGCGCGAGATCGAGCGCCAGACGGCCCAGGCCGTCGCGCAGCTGCGCCAGGAGGCCGTCGACCTCTCCTTCGCGATTGCGTCGAAGGTGCTGCGCCGTACCGTGACGCCGGCCGACCACGAGCGACTGCTCGACGAGGTGATCACCACGCTCGATCAGGAGCGGCCGGACCAGCGCCCGTCGTAGCGCCGGCGGCAGTTTTCCTCACGGCCCGATCCGGCCCCAGGCCGGGTCGGGCCGTCGTTTCTTCTGCCGGACGCTCCTGCACCTTCGGGCCTCCCGCTATACTGCCCGGTAGGGGGTCTGCATGCACACGCACCACGCGCGGCGGAAGCCGCAGGTTCCGCTCCTTCTCGCGATCGCCTGCTGCGTGAGCATGATTGGCGCCGCCCTGGCGGCCGCGCCGCAGTCCCGGCAGCGGGCGATTACCGTGACCGTCCTGCGCGACGGCACACCGGTCGACGAGCTCCAGCCGGACGACGTCATCGTGCGCGAAGACGGCGTTGCCCGGGAAATCATCGCCGTCAGCCCCGCGCCGCCACCGACCCACATCGCGCTGCTCGTCGACGACAGCCAGGCCGCCATGCCGACCATCCGGGATCTGCGTGACGGACTGAACGCGTTCACCGACCTGGTGACATCGCTCGATCCGCCGCCGGCCGTCCGGCTGACGACGTTCGGCGATCGCCCTACCGTGCTCGTCGACTTCAATCCGTCGTTCTCGGCGGTCAGCCGCGGCATCGACCTGATCGCGCCCCGGCCGGGTGCCGGCGCACGGCTGCTCGAGGCCATCCAGGAAACCACCCTCGCGCTGCGGACCCGCAAGGCCGAACGCCCGCTGATCGTCGCCTTCGTCGTCGAGGCGGGGCCCGAGTTCAGCGATCTGCGCCACCGCCAGGTGCGCGAGGCGCTCGAACGGGCCAACGCCTCGCTCTGGGTGCTGCTGTTGACGGCCCCCGGCGGATACGACGGGATGTCGGAGACACAGCGCGAACGCGATCTCGTGATCGGTGATGTCACGCAGCAGAGCGGCGGCACGCGGGAGATCGTGCTGGCCAGCCAGCAGCTGCCGCAGGCCTTCCGCAACCTTGCCGCCCGGATCGCCTCGCGCTGGCAGATTACGTACGGACGGCCCGACACGCTGATTCCCCCGGAGCGGCTGGAGATCTCGGGCCGCAACCGGGACCTGCGCGTGCTCGCACCGGAATGGGCCGCACCATGAAGCTCGCCGGGGCGGCCGCCCTCCTGCTCGGGCTGGTCCTCGCCGCCGGTACGCCTGCCGCGCAGCAGGTGTTCAGGACGACCACCGACATGGTCTTCCTGAGCGTGACGGCCGCGCGCGGCGACCGCATCGCCGGCGGGCTGGAGGCCGGCGATTTCCTCGTGTTCGAGGACGGCCGCCCGCAGAAGATCGAAGTCTTCTCGCGCGAGCCGCAGCCCATTGCGCTTTCGCTGCTCGTCGACGCCAGCATGAGCATGGAGTCGAAGATGTCGCTGGCGGCCGAAGCGGCCACCGGCTTCGTCGACCGCATGCGCCCGGGCGACACGGCCCAGGTCGTGGCCTTCAACCACAGCGTCGACATCCGGCAGTCCTTCACCGACGACCGCCAGCTGCTGCAGCAGGCGATCCGCACCACGCGGCCGAGCGGCCAGACGGCGCTCTACACCGCGCTGTACGTCGCCTTCGGCGAACTCGAACAGATCGGGCGTCGGACGCGCGGCGAAATCCGGCGGCAGGCCATCGTCCTGCTGTCGGACGGACAGGACACCACCAGCCTGCTCGACTACGACGCGGTCGTCGACCGCGCGAAGCGATCCGACGTGATCGTCTACGCGATCGGGCTGCGCGACCCGACCGAGCGCGACGCGCTCGGCGCCCGCCAGCACGAAGTCGGCCTCCGCATGCTCGCCCAGACGACGGGCGGGCGCGCGTTCTTCGTCGACACTCCCGGCCAGCTCCCGGCTATCTACAACCAGATCGCCGACGAGCTCGAAGCGCAGTACACGATTGGCTACGTTTCGGACAACACCCGCTACGACGGCAGCTGGCGCGAGATTGCCGTGCGCGTGACGGCGCCAGGCGTCACGGCCCGCACGCGTGCCGGCTACTACAGTCCCAGGGTCAGACGGTGACGCGAACCGGCAGGGTCGTCATCATCGGCGCCGGACCGGGCGATCCCGGCCTGATCACGGCGCGGGGCCTCCGCGCGCTCGGCGAAGCCGACGTCGTCGTCTACGACCGCAACGTGGAACGGCTGCTGCGCTTCGCGCCGCCGCACGCCGAGCGCATTGCCGCCGGCGCGCCGGCCGAGCGTGACACCGCCCAGGACGCCATCTCGATGCTCCTCGCCGAAAAGGCGCGCGAAGGCAGCATCGTCGCCCGACTGAAGTGGGGCGATCCGTTCGTGTTCGACAGCGGTGCCAAGGAGGCGATGTTCCTCTATGAGCAGCGCATCCCGTTCGAGATCGTGCCCGGCGTGCCGGCAGCCGTGGCGACCCCGGCGTACGCCGGCGTCCCGGTCACCTACCCGGGCGCCGGTGATGCGTTCGTCCTGCTGCGCGGCCAGGAACACCCGGCCGATCCGGTGCCGCCGATTGCCTGGACGGCCCTGGCCGGCCTCGAAGGCACGATCACCTCATTCGTCACCGGTGCGGCCGCGTCGACCGTGCTGCAGCAGCTGCTCGACCATGGCACGCCGCCCGACACGCCGGCGGCGTTCATCACCGACGGCACCCTGCCGACCCAGCACACTCTGACCGGATCAATCGCCACGATGATCGCGAGCGTCGCAGCGGTCGACAGCGGGCCGGGGCTGCTCGTGGTCGGCAAGGCAGCCGGGCTGCGCGAGCACCTGCGCTGGTTCGACGACCGCCCGCTGTTCGGCCGCCGGATTGTCGTGACGCGATCGCCCGAGCAGGCGCCGGAACTGGCCGACGCGCTCGAGGCGCTCGGCGCGCAGGCCGTCCAGGCGCCGACGCTCCGCATCGTGCCACCCGAGGATCCGGAGGCGATCGACCGGGCCGCAGCGGCGGTGGCCGACTACGACTGGGTGGTCTTCGGATCGGCAGGTGCGGTGACGCGGTTTCTGACCGCG
>Ga0207864_1003176_pt1 | contig 14165 bp, 9 predicted proteins | sample HigsolmetaAR202D_FD_184834 | JGI IMG/M metagenome (GOLD analysis project Ga0207864, IMG submission 184834) | Ionic liquid and high solid enriched microbial communities from the Joint BioEnergy Institute, USA - AR20-2-D (SPAdes) (version 2) ...
CTACATGGTCGCCCCGGCGGCCTTCACCGCGCAGATCACCAAGCTAGCCGAAAACACCTACCTCTCGCCCGTGCTGCCGACTCAGGCGATCGTGTCGCAGTTCATCGCGCAGAACTGGATGCAGCAAAACATCGAGGAGTTGAAGCGGTTGTACAAGCCGCGCTGGGCCGCGATGAACGAGGCGATCGAGCGCTACCTGCCCGGCGTCGAGTCATCGGCACCGGACGGCGGCTTCTTCGTGAGCGTGACGCTGCCCGAATCGGCCAATACCGCTAACTTGCTGGCGCGCGCCAAGGAGATCGGCCTGATCCTCACGGATGGCCAGGCGTTCTACGCCGACCCCGACGAGGGCGAGGTGCCCAACGGCGAGCGCTTCGTACGGTTGCCGTTCTGCGCCGTCACCCCCGAGCAGATCGAAGAGGGCGTGAAGCGTTTGGCGAGCCTGCTGTAATTCCACGTCTCTATGGGCAAAAACTGCTTGTTCGCAAGCATTTGAGCTACATCAGCGTGGTATGATCATTTTGTTGGCTGCGATTAGGTTTTTACACCGCCGAATCGCAGCCAATTTGTATTGTTAACGTTAGCTTATGCTCCTCCATTAATTCATAACCACTCCTGCATCATCAAGCTCATTTTTAATGCAAACAGTATATTGTTAACAATCCTACAGGCGCATCAGCAATACACAAACCCGTCTGTTGTTTCTCGTTCGAAATATTGTTCGATTCAGGCGTTTCAAAAGATATTGTCACAGCTTTGAAGCCGGTCTCAGTCGATCCACACTCGGTTCGAGGCATCCAATACCATAAATGATCTATCCGATTATTTCGAGAGGTTATTTGTAACCTTGCTGAGGTTTTGGTGATCGTATCGCATTAGTTGACGAATAGACGTGTCTCGTGTATGATCTAAGTACAAACAACTTAGCCCCAAATGGTATATGTTCAGGGCATTACTGGTCATTCACCCCACATTTTTCATCGGTATTGCTCAGCCGTGTGACAAACCATTGAGTATCATTTAAGATGATGCTTTTTGTCCAGATGTTCTTAATCGATTACTAGCGTCTGCTGAAAGGCACAGCATAGTGGCAACCATCCGAGATGTGGCCACCTTAGCAGGAGTCTCAACGGCAACCGTTAGTCATGTGCTTAATGACAGCCGTCCAGTAAGTTCAACCTTACGCGACCGGGTGCACTTGGCCATGAAACAGCTTGGCTACCAGCCCGATGTTGTAGCACGAAGCTTACGGCGCCGCGAGACGCTAACGCTCGGGCTGTTTGTACCAAGCCTCGAGATTCCGCTTTATGCTTGGGTCGCCAATAGTGTAGAAGCCGCAGCACATGCGGCGGGGTACAACATTATCTTGTGTTGTGCGGGCTGGTCGTTGTCGCGGGAGTTGGCGGCACTTGAGGAGTTAATGGCCCGCCGCGTCGATGGAATGGTCTGCATCAGCGCCGCCATTCGAGCCGAGCACCTGCGCCCGATGCAGCGACGCGGCATCCCGATCGTCTGGCTCGAACGGATGATGCCAGGCGGTACGATCGATTCGGTATTCGTGAACAATTTCCAAGGCGCCTACGATGCCACCCGTCATCTGATCGAGTTGGGGCATCGACGGATCGGGTGTATCATGGGCATGGCGGATTCGCAGTTGAGCAACGAGCGGTTGATCGGCTATCAGGCGGCGTTGAGCGATGCAGATCTGCCGTTCGACCCGACCCTTCTGCAACGGGGCGATTATACGCCGCCGAGCGGTATCGCTGCGGTCAACGCCCTGTTGGAACTGCCGAACCCACCAACCGCGATCTTTGCATTTAACGATTTAATGGCTATGGGCGCGCTACAGGCCCTCCATCGCAAAGGGCTGCGCGTCCCCGACGATGTCGCTGTGATCGGTTTCGATGGCGTCCCACTCACACAATATATAACTCCAGCCCTCTCAACTATCGAGCAACCCATCCCCACGATCAGTAAGCAAGTAGTGTCGTTGTTGTTGGATCGGATCAACGGTGGAGCACCCCGCGAAGCTCGCACCATTATTGCTGAACCGACATTGGTGGTACGAGCCTCGACTCAAGGCTATGATACAGAACCACATCGTTGTGATGCTCTCGAAAGTCACCTCACATAGTTGTGAACACGTGCTCGTAAGCACGAACGGGAGGGTGGAGTGTACCAGGTTGTTACCGTCACTACTGGGAACGGTGATACCCTCACTAATATCACTGATGCTGTGCGCGCTGTGGTGAAAGCCCAGAACGTGCAGACAGGGATCTGTTTTTGTATTGTGCCCCATACAACTGCGGCAATCACAATCAACAGCGTTCTTGATCCGAATACGTCCCGCGATATTATCGACGATGTGCGTCGGCTCGTGCCGACGCGCACCGATTTTCACCACATCTTCGACACTCCCTCCGATGCGGCTGCTCATATCAAAGCCAGCCTGATCGGGAATACCACCACGATTTTGATCGAGCACGGCGATTTAGTGTTGGGCGATTCTCAAGGGATCTTGTTCTATGATTTCGATGGTCCCCGCAAGCGTCAAGTGATCGTGAAGATTATTGAGGGATGATTCTTAAACATGACGTCTACAACAAGGTCATCATCCCTCTCGACGAGTACTACACGCCGCATTCGGTATATCCCGATCGCTCAAGCCGTTCTAGAGAGCCTGTAGCAATACCGTTTATTGGGTGGCTACGGCGATCTCATCGGTTTCAATAACGACACCCACATGCCCGGCGACCCGGTATTACGGCGCTCGCTGCGAGCGACCGACTTGTTCGTGCCCTATAAAGTGCGCTGCATCCTCCACGGGCTTACTACCGGACATCGAAGACACTGCTGCTGTCGATGATGATCGATTTCGAGGGCGATCCCTCGATGTGTTGTGAAGTTACACCTCAACGGCATAAGCTTGGGCATTCCGCTCTTGTTTGTGGATTCATACGCGTTTTGCAATGATTTTACACATTTTTCTTTCAAAACTACATTATCGCGCATTGTACGCCGTTTGGGAAACGCCATAACCACATTATTGCTGTCGTTTCTCACTTTGGATATGGGGACAATTCGCATATGCAGCATTCCAATGGGTTTCTGGTATTTATTCGCAAATTTTGGTATTATATTCATGCTTGTAATCGTTTAATCGATACACATGCAGCCACGCAGCTTCAGCGTTTTTGCGCGATCAGACGCGCCACTGTAATGCAATGCAGCATTATAGAGGCTTGGTTTGGCGTGTCCGCCACTTTTAGTTGGGCAATCACAGGCGCAGCGGCGCGAGAAATTCAGCGCGGATATCTGGCAGCCGAACAGGCCGAGCACCATGCAGCGCAGTTGCAGGCTGTTCCAGCTCAGATGCGGGAGGTGCTCAACCAAGGTAAACCAATCACCGATGGATTGGCGACTCAGTTGTATGAGAGCGAGCGACGGCGCGTTTTCACCTTTGTGGGTGCCGAGCCAGGCATTGGCGCGGCATCTGTAGGCGTGGCCCTATTGACCAAGGGGCCGCAAGTAGTTGCGTTTGCTGTAGAGGAATTTCATCATGGACTTCATATCGCGACCGTGGCTGAAGAGGATGTGGTGGTGCTTATCGCGCCAGGCAGCTCAGCAAACCAGCGCTTCTTGGTTTCAGCGCGCTCGGTGCATACCTGGGGGGCGTACTAGGTGGCGCTCATCGATCAGCCCAACAGCCTCTTTGGGACGTACGCCGACTCGACGCTCGTTTTGCCCGCGCTCACAAAGCCAGTAACTCCGTCACTGATGTTGCCCCCGCAGCATCAGTTGTGTCCGAGCTTTGCAAGAGGTTCGTTCGAGCCACCAACGTCCCACACGGTGCCATAGCGCGGCTATGGTGCCGTGTTGCGTTAGGCGTATAGTGATTTGTTGATGCTCGTATCAAAGCGTTCACTCGAAAGCAGCACACAAAGCGAGGTTCAAGCATCCTTCAGAAAACGAATGGCGCCGTTCTGCAACGTGGCAGAGCGGAGGAGGTTACGTATGTTCGACATCCTCGCGGTTGGTGGCATTGATGCGGATCTCGTGCTTACTGTCGATCATCTTCCGTCGTCCGACGAGAAGGTGATCGACACATTCGTTGGACAGAAGGCGGGCGGCCCCACCGCCATCAGAGCCTGCGCCGCGAGCCGTTTGGGGCTGCGCGTGGCAGCGCTCACCGTCACAACCGAGCATAAGGCCGAGATCCAAGCTCTTCCCGTACCAGTAGCCGATACCATCAGCGTTGGCGATCCCTTCAACGCAACATTTCTTACATTTGGCGGAAATCGAACACTTTCTGAGTCAGGCGCATCACCAGGCATCCTGAGCGCGCGAGAAGGCTGCGCTCGACACACCAAACACGCTTGCCGTTCAACGTGCAACCCGTGGCAGCACCCAAATGCTGCACAGGGCTCATTTGCTTTGTGAGGTAAGGATGGAACAGATGATGTCTGCCGCAACGATGATCGCGCAGGTGGAGAGCCTGCCAGCCATGATCCGCTCGGAGTTCGAGCGGTTTGACTCATCGGCGCGCCTCCTGCTGAACCACGACCAATGCTTCTCGATCAAACGCATCATCATCACTGGCTGTGGAGATTCGTACATGGCTGGCCTGGCAGCCGAGTTGGCGTTCGAACAACTGGCGGGTATCAGCACCGAGCCAATGAACGCTATGCAGGCGGGCCGCTACGGCAGCCAGTTCTTCGATCAGAGCTTCCCACGCAACCCGTTGGTAATCGGCATTTCCGCCTCTGGCTTGGTGGCGCGCACACGCGAGGCGGTGGGATTGGCTCGCGGCCAGGGCATCCTCACGGTGGCGCTCACGGGCAACCTAAACTCGCCGTTGGCCCGCGCCGCCGAAATGACCTTCGATTGCGGATTGCCCGCGTTCGCGCCCGCACCAGGAGTGCGCACGTACCGCGCCTCGCTGCTCGCGCTCTACCTGCTGGCGATCCGCTTCGCCGAGGTGCGTGGCCGCCTCACCCAGGACGAGGCCAACGATATGCGCGCTAAGCTCAAAGGCACCGCCGATGCGATCGAAGCGACCATCTACATGATCGCGCATCAAGTACGGGCGCTGGCCGAGGCGGTATCGCATCACAGCAATATCGTGTTTGTGGGCGATGGGCCGAATTACGCCACGGCACTGTTCGGCGCGGCCAAGGTGATCGAAGCCGCTGGACGACATGCAATGGGCCAAGACACCGAGGAATGGGCGCATTTGCAGTACTTCGTCAATACCGACCCGAGCACACCCACGTTTGTTATCTCCCCGGGAGGGCGCGGCCACGATCGAGCCACCGAACTGATCGCCTCGATGAAACAGGTTGGCCGCACAGTGGTGGCGGTAGTGCCACAGAGCAACCAAGCGATCGGGCCGAATGTCACGTGGTGGCTGCCCGTGGTCGGCTCCGTCCCCGAGATCTTCACGCCCATGGTCTACCCGGTCGCCGCCGAGCTCTTCGCGGCCCACCTGGCCGACATCCTGGGTGAGACGCCCTTCCGTGGCTTAAGCGGGGTGTATCAGAGCGACTCAAACATCATCCAGAACAGCGCCGTGGTGCAATCGCTGGCGCTCTAACGCACGACCTTGGCACACATCCTCAGCCCGCGTGTGCCAGCCTCTTTTGGATGCTCGTTACAATCGTTGAACTCCAGAGAAAGAGTGAGGCATGACACCAGAATACGTCACTTGTGCCAATATCGTTATCGATGATATCGTCCTAGCCGATGGCCATTCTTGGATGAATATCCTGGGAGGTGCAGGTACTCACGCGCTCTGTGGTATGCGGATTTGGTCGGATCAGTTGGGGTATGTTGCGAGCGTCGGCGAAGACTTTGATCCGCAACACCGCGCGGAGCTACTAGCACTTGGGGTTGATCTTAGTGGCGTAAAGGTGTGTCCCGAGTATCAAACGGCACGATGTTGGCAAATTTTTGAATGGAACGAACGGCGTACCGAGATCTTTCGCACAAGTGAAGAAGCGTTTTATCGACTTACCCCGAGGTTCGAAGATATTCCGCCCGCTTATCTGGCAGCCAAAGGCTTCCATATGCTGAGCAGCACTATGAGCGAGTTGCTCGCACTGATCGAGCGGTTGCAGGCCGCAAACCCTAACCTTTATCTCGCCTGGGAGCCGAGCCCTTTGCAATTGACCGCCACACCCGAAGAAATGCAAGCTGCCCTGCCGCGTGTCACTGTGTTCTCACCGAATCAGGGCGATGCCCAAACCATCACGGGGACCGCAACGCCCGAACAGGCCGTAGAAAAGCTGTTACACTGGGGAGCGCCGATCGTGGCCCTGCGCATGGGTGCCGATGGTTCGATGATCGCGACCGCCAGCGGCGAGCGATACCTCATCCCCGCCGTGCCACCCAACGCGCTCGTCGATATGACTGGTGCGGGGAACGCCTATGTCGGCGGGTTGCTCGTCGGCCTGAGCAGAGGGTTATCGCCCGTCGAGGCCGGCGCCTACGGGGCCGTCAGTGCGAGTTTCGCGCTGGAGCAATTCGGGCTTATCCGCATCTCGCCCGAACTACAAACCAAGAGCGCGCACCGTCTCGCTTGGGCACAGTCGCGTATCGAACAGATCGCCTGATATGCCAAGGACGGCGCGAACAGTTCGGGAATGTGTCACCTTCACAATCCGCTTGCTCTGGCGATGGCTGGGGCTGCTGCGGTGATCCTAGCAGGGTCCATGTTGCTGATCGTGTTCGCCTGCTTGGCGATGCTCAGCACACTGGCGCTGCCCGAAGATCTGAAGGGCGATCTACCAACTCTATGAGTATTCGAATCGCAAAGGAGATGCGTATGGTATCGCGAACTGGGCTTGTTGAAGCGGCGCGCGGCCAACGTCCGCTCGATCTGGTGATTCGCGGCGGGTTGCTGCTGAATGTCTACACGGGCGAAGTCTACCCAGCCGATATCGGCATCTACGGCGACCGCATCGCGATCGTGGATCGGGATCGGCGGCTGGGTCTGCAGGGGCGCAACGAGTTTCAGGCGCGGGGCCATATCGCGGTGCCGGGCTTCATCGACACGCACGTGCATATCGAATCGACGATGGTCACGCCGCCCCATTTCGCCCGCGCCGTGCTGCCGTTCGGCACCACCACCGTCGTGATCGACCCGCACGAGATCGGCAATGTCTACGGTCGGGCGGGCATCGAGTATATGCTAAAAGCCAGCGAAGGGCTGCCGCTGCGCGTCTACCTCACCATCCCGTCCTCGGTGCCCGCTGTGCCGGGCTTGGAGACAGCCGGAGCGGTGTTCGAGGCCAGCGACATCGCCGAGATGCTCACGTGGCCCCGCGTGATCGGCGTGGCCGAGTTGATGGATTATCCGGGCATCATCCAGCAGACGCCCCGGATGGCGGCGATCGCCGAAGCGGGATTGCGGGCCGGGAAACGGCTGGAGGGCCACGCGCCGCTGGTGGGCGGGCGCGACCTGGCGGCCTACTTGGCGGCGGGTGTCGATTCCGACCACGAATCGCGCGATTGGGAGGAGATGCTTGAGAAGTTGCGGGCCGGCATGTGGGTGTATGGCCGCGAGAACACCTTCCGCCGCAGCGCAGCCGACCTGGCGCGGGCGCTGGAGGAGGTGCCGCACCCTTGGAACGTGGCGCTCTGCACCGATGATATCGACCCCGACGATCTGTTGCAGCGCGGCCACCTGGATCGTGGCCTGCGCGTGCTAATCGACGAGGGTGTTGATCCCGTGTTGGCGATCCGCTTCGCGACGCTGGGTGGCGCGACGCGCTATGATCTCACGGATCTGGGCGCGATCGCGCCCGGCAAACTGGCCGACATCGTGCTGGTGGAATCGCTGCGCGGCCTGAAGGCCAGCGCTGTGTTTGCGGGCGGAACCTTGGTGGCACAGCACGGCCATCTGGTGACGGAGTTCGCCGATCCCATCCCACCGCCAACGCAGAACAGCGTGCGGATCGCGCCTGTCTCGGCGGAAACGTTCACGCTGCGCCGTTCGCAAGCGCAAGGCGTGGAGCGTGTGACGGCGCTCGCCATCGACAGTAACCGCACCACCACGCTCACCGAGTTGAGCATCCCGTTCGAGAACGGCGAATGCGTGCTGCCGCTGCCTCCAGATGTGACGCTGCTCAGCGTGGTGCCGCGCCACGGCCAAACGCATCGACCCTCGCTCGAACTGCTGCACGGCTTGCCACTACGCAACGGTGCCATCGCCACCACCGTCGCGCACGACAGCCACAACCTGATCGTGGCCGGGCGCCACCCCGCCGATATGGCGCTGGCGGTGCAGACGGTGGCGGAGATCGGTGGCGGCGTGGCGCTGGTGGAGGATGGACGCGTACTGGCGACGGTGCGCCTGCCCGTAGCAGGCCTGATGTCCACCGAGCCAGTGGAGACAGTGGCGGCGGAGGTGCGCGCCTTCAACCAGGCGGCCCGCGCGTTGGGCATCGGCGGCTCATCGCCGGTACTGGCGATCTCGGCGTTGGCGCTGCCCGTCGCGCCGTTCTTCCGCATCACCGATCTGGGCCTAGTCAACACGCTCACTCAAGAATTTGTGCCGGGCGCGCGGGAATAGGTGGTACAATCGAGCACCGTCTGATCGCGATTTCCCTTCGCCAATAAACGATTTCCGCAACAAAAACAGGAACACAATGAGCAACAAACTGATTATCGACACTGATGTGGGTGTGGATGACGCAATCGCGCTCCTGATGGCGCTCGCAGATCCGAACTGGGAGATCATCGGCATTACGGCGGTCTCCGGCAATGTGCCGCTGGAACGGGTGGTGCGCAATATCGGGATTGTGCTCGATGCCGCTGGTGCCCAGCCGATCCCGTTCTTTCGCGGAGCTGCCCGCCCGTTGCTGGCCGAGCCAGTTCACGCGGATAGTGTGCACGGCCAGGATGGCTTGGGTGATGCGGGATTCCGCGCATCGAGCCGCACGGTGGCCGATCAGGAACACGCCGCCCTAGCGATTGTGCGGTTGGCACGCGAGAACCCGGGCGCGACGCTCCTGGCGCTCGGCCCACTGACGAACGTCGCGTTGGCGCTCAGCCTGGAGCCGGAGTTGCCGCGATTGCTGAAACAGACGGTGGTTATGGGTGGCGCGGCCTACGCACAGGGCAATATCACGGCGGTGGCGGAGTTCAACATCTACGCCGATGTCGAGGCGGCTGCGCTGGTCTTTGAGCGCGGCCTGAACCCAATCGTCCTCGATTGGCACACCACGCTGCGAACGCCGGTCCTTTGGAAGGATTGGGAGGCGCTGCTGAACGCGGGGCCGTTGGGGCAGCAGTTCGTGGCCCCGATGACACAGGCGTTGGCGGAGCGCTCGCGAGAACACGGGCGAGAGGGCATGCTCTGGCCCGATCCACTGGCGTTGGCCGTGCTGCTCGACCCACAGTGCGCAACCACCTACCCGGCCCGCGTCACGATCGATACCAGCCACGGCATCGCACGGGGCATGACGGTCATCGACACGATGCGCCGCAACAGCCTGCCGTTCAACGCCACCATTGTCGATTCGGTCGATGTGGGGCGCTTCCAACAGTTGCTCGAACGGGCATTTCGTTTGCCCTGCCATTTGTGATGTTGGTTGTGAGAAGCCTTCTGAAAAGCATTCCAATGCGGAAGCAACAGACATCAGGGGGTTATAAACGTACAACGCATGTTGATGTGCCTTCTCTACGAGAGCGTGAGATGCGCCATTCGGCGAGAGTGCGCGTACTCACGAGCAACTCGGCTGCTGCGCAAGCCCAAAGGGGCCAACTAACTGCGGCCCCTTTGGAAACCCCCAGCCGGGGCTTATCGCCCTGGACCCCAAGGAATCCGCTCTGTCAGGTGGGTATCGTTTGGTTCCTCGGTATGGTCCTTGTTCGGTGGTCTGTATGCGCTTTTTGCTTGCTGACATGTAGGTGTCGCTGCTCACAACATCCTGATGCTTTTTATACCAAATCCGAATGATTGCTTACAGAATCAACACACTTGCTGAACAACATTGCTTTGGCGTTAGATTGATACCACCATTTCCATGGAATGTGGTGTCGATGCGCTGCGCGTAGCAGCGCATCGACACCACAAAAAGAAGAAATTACCTTGCTGCCGCAGGCTAAAACGGGTTTTATTGTGATACTGTCCAACCGGATTTAATATCAGAAAGCTTCTGAGGAACGATCCAGCACACATCCGCCGCTAGCGCAACAAAAAAGCATCCGTCCAGCGAGCGCTGAACGGATGCCAAACGTAGCGGATAGACTTACGACTCGAGCGTGCTCAGGTCGCCTTCCGGCAAGCCCTGCGCGCGAGCCTTGAGCACGCGGCGCATAATCTTGCCCGAGCGGGTCTTGGGCAGCGAGGACACAAACGTCACCTTCTCGGGGCGAGCGATCGGGCCCATCTCCTTGCCCACATGCAGGCGGAGTTCCTCGGCCAGTGCATCGCTCGGCTCGACGCCCTGCTTGAGGATCACGTAGGTGTAGATCGCGTTACCCTTCAGTTCGTGCGGCAAGCCGATCGCGGCGGCCTCGGCGACTGCGGGGTGCGAGACCAGCGCCGACTCGACCTCGGCGGTGCCCAGGCGGTAGCCCGAGACCTTGATCACATCGTCGATGCGGCCAATCACCCAGAAGTAGCCGTCCTCGTCCTTGCGTGCCGCGTCGCCAGCGGTGTACATGCCCTCGATGCGCGACCAGTACTGCTGGATGTAGCGCTCCGGCGAGCCGTAGATGGTGCGCAGCATACCCGGCCACGGCTTCTTGATCACCAGCAAACCGTCCTCGTTGGGCTTGGTCGGCTCGCCTTCCTCGTTCAGCACGTCGGCCTCGATGCCCAGGAACGGCTTGGTGCCCGAGCCAGGCTTCAGCGGCGTGGTCGGGTTCGGCGTGATCATAAAGCCGCCCGTCTCGGTCTGCCACCAGGTGTCCATGATCGGGCAGCGCTCGCCGCCGACCACGCGGTAGTACCAGCGCCACGCCTCGGGGTTGATCGGCTCACCGACCGAGCCGAGGATGCGCAACTTGCTCAGATCGTACTTGGCGGGCCACTCGTCGCCGAAGCGCATCAGACCGCGGATCGCGGTCGGCGCGCAGTAGAGCGCGGTCACGCCGTACTTCTGGGCGATCTCCCACCAGCGGCCCGGGTTCGGATAGGTCGGCGCGCCCTCGTAGATCACTTCGGTCATGCCGAGGATCAGCGGCGCGTAGACGATGTACGAGTGACCCGTGATCCAACCCGGGTCGGCAGCGCACCACCACACATCGTTCGGCTTGAGGTCGAAGACCATGCTCATCGTGGTGGCGATGTAGGTCTGGTAGCCACCGCAGGTGTGCACCAAGCCCTTGGGCGTGCCCGTCGTGCCCGAGGTGTAGAGCATGAACATGGGATCTTCGGCATCCATCTGCTCGGTTGGGCAGTGCTCGTCCATACCGGGCTTCGACACGATATCGTGCCACCACACGTCGCGGCCTTCCTTCATGTAGATGTCGTGGCCGGTGTGCTTGAGCACGATCACGCGCTTCACGATATTCGATGCGCGATCAACCGCCTCGTCGGTGATCTTCTTCAGCTCGACGATCTTGTTGTTCATCCAGCCGCCGTCGCCGGTGATCAGCACCTTCGACTGGGCATCCTCAATGCGCGAGTGCAGCGCATCGGTCGAGAAGCCGCCGTACACCACCGAGTGCATCGCGCCGATCTTCACCACGGCCAGCATCGCGAACACCAACTCGGGCACGCGCGAGAGGTAGATCGTGACACGATCGCCCTTCTGCACGCCCTCGCTCTTAAGCGCGTTCGCGAAGCGGTTCACTTCGGCATCCACCTGCGCGTAGGTGTAGGTCTTCGTCTCGCCCTGCTCGGATTCCCAAATAATCGCTACTTTGTCACGATTCGGGCCTTCCAGATGGCGCTCCACAGCATTGTAATAGGCGTTCGTCTTGGCACCAGTGAACCACTTGTAGAAAGGAGCGTTCGAGTCATCGAGCACCTTATCCCACTTCTGGTACCAATTCAGGTAACGATCCGCCATCTCGGCCCAAAACTCCTCGGAGTTAGAGATCGTCCAGTTGTAGAGTTCCTCGAAGGACGAGAAGCCCTTCTCACGGGCATAGGCCATCACATTCGAGTTCTCTACCATCTCCTGCGAGGGATAGTAGAACTTGGGGTGCTCACTCTCGCTCGCGGTGTTTGGTGTGGTTTGTTCAACGGTCATAAGGACTAACTCCTTGTCGTGTAATATAACGATTCATCGCTAGCAGGCGGAATGATGGTGCCGATATGCTAACGATCACTACCTGATGATGTCATTTGATGACGGAGATGCGCCCAAGCCTGACGAGCCTCCTCGACCGAACTTTCGTCCTCAATGGTGGTGATATCGCCCGGCTCGCGGTCCAGTGTCACGGCCTTGAGCACGCGGCGCATGATTTTGCCCGAACGGGTCTTCGGCAGCATATTGACGAACTCGATGTTGCCCAACACCGCCACCGGACCCAATTCCTGGCGCACTGTCGCTTGCAGTTCCTTCACCAGTTCTTCCGAAGGGGCGTACCCTTGGCGGAGCACCACGAAGGCCGCAATAACCTCGCCCCGCAACTCGTCGGGCCGCCCCGTCACACCGGCCTCAGCCACCGCCGGATGCTTCAGGAAGGCGGTCTCAACCTCGATCGTGCCCAACCGATGGGCCGCGATCTTGATGATCTCATCGGCACGGCCAGCAAACCAGACGTACCCATCCTCGTCGATCATCGCCGAATCCCCGGTGGAATAGACGCCCGGGATGCGCTGCCAGTAGTCCTGGCCGTAGCGTTCCGGTTCGCCCCACAACTCCGAGACTAAGCCAGGGAACGGCCGCTTGATCGCCATAATACCCTTCTCGCCTGGCGGCAGAGGTTCGCCATCTGGCGAGAGGATCGCCGCCTCGATACCGGGCAGCGGTATGCCCGCCGAGCCGGGCTTGATCGGCAGCAAGCCTAAACCATACGGATTGCCGAAGATCGGGCCGCTGGTCTCGGTCTGCCACATATGGTCGATGACTGGGATGCGGTTCTTGAGCGCCTCTAGTTGCAGCCACTCCCACGCCGGAGCATTCAGCGTCTCGCCCGCGCAGAACACTCGCTCTAGCGAGGAGAGATCGGCGCGATGGACGTACTCGGTGCCGTAGCGCATCAGCAAGCGCACCGCGGTCGGCGAGGTGAACAGTCCGGTCACGCCGAACTCCTCGATCGCCCGCCAGATCATGCCCGGGTCGGGGTGATCGATCGCCCCTTCGTACACAAGTGTGGTGCAGCCGCTCAGCAACGGCGCATACACGATGTAGGAGTGCCCGACGATCCAGCCGATGTCGGAGGTTGACCACCACACATCGGTTTCGCGCATGCCAAACACCCATTTGGCCATGCTGTGAATATGTACTTGATAGCCGCCGTGTTTGTGAACCGCGAGTTTGGGGCGCGCTGTCGTGCCCGAGGTGGCGAGGATGAAGACTGGCTCGTTCGCTTCGAGCTCCACATACCCCGAATCGTGGCCTTGGCCCTGCGCCAAGAAGGTGTCCCAATCCAGGTCGCGTTCGCGCGGTGAGGGATTGCTCGCGCCATCGCGCCACAACGTAATCACCCGCTCGATGGTTGGGCAACCGAGCTCCAGCGCCGCATCGGTGAGCGGCGTCAATGGCACATCCTTGCCCTTGCGGAAGGTTTTGTTGGCCGTGATCAACAAGCGCGAGCCGCTCGCGTTGATCCGATCTGCGAGTGCGCCCGCGCCGAAGCCCGCGAACACTACCGAGTGGATCGCGCCGATCCGCGCGATCGCCAGCATAGTAATGATCGCTTCAGGGCAGGTTGGCATATAGAGGGTGATGCGGTCGCCCGCCTTGATGCCCTGAGCGCGTAAGGCCGCCGCCACACGTTTGACTTCGTGCAGCAGCATACCATAGCTATACACCCGACGTTCACCACGTTCGTTGAAGGCGATCAGGGCAGTGTGGCCGCCCCAACCGCGCTGAACATGGTAATCGAGCGCGTTGTAAGCGATATTCGTTTTTGCGCCACAAAACCAACGAAACGTAGGTGGTTGCCAATCAAAGACTTGATCCCACTTACGAAACCAAGGCAACGCATCTGCCGCACGTGCCCAGAATGTATCTGGATGCTCTGTCGCGTCCTGCCGCCAT
>Ga0207864_1003183_pt1 | contig 14122 bp, 13 predicted proteins | sample HigsolmetaAR202D_FD_184834 | JGI IMG/M metagenome (GOLD analysis project Ga0207864, IMG submission 184834) | Ionic liquid and high solid enriched microbial communities from the Joint BioEnergy Institute, USA - AR20-2-D (SPAdes) (version 2) ...
GGGCGTCTCCTGCGCGGAGGGCAGGGGGCCGCTGCTCTCGGGAGGCGGGTCGGAGGGCCGAGAGGTCGGAGCCGGGACGGCTTCACCACCGCGAGGCGTGTCCAAGACAGGGTCCTTCGTGTTCGGGGGGTACTGGGGAGGAGTCAACACTATTGGGGCATCCCGCGGGGCGCGGGACGGATCAGGTGGACAACCCGGTGAGACGCCTGCCGGGCGCCCCCGGTTCCGCTCACCCCTCCGGTGGCCGGTACCGGACACCCACCGACGCCAGCAGGTCGGCCAGTTCGGCCTCGAACAGCGGCTCCATGTCGTCGGGTCCGAACACCATGTTGTGGAAGACCTCCATGCACACCAGGCCGTACAGCCGCACCCAGCAGGCGGTGAGCACGCGCAGCTCCCCCTCGGAGTGCCGGCCTGCGATGCCGGCGCTCCGGGCGAACTGCTCGAGCTGGCGGCACAGCTCGGGCGTGAAGGAGCCGGAGTCGGGGAGCGGGATCCGGTCCTCCTCCAGCAGTCGGTTGAACAGGGTGAGGAAGGTGGAGGCGAAGCGCTGCCCCTCGCGCAGGGCGGCCTCCTCGTGGGGTCCGGAGGGCTGGTGGGGCGGGCGGGGGCCGAACAGCAGGGCGAACTCGGCCCGGTTGGCCAGCGCCCAGGAGCGGAAGGCGCGCAGGGACGCCAGGAGGCGGCCGTCGACGTCCTCCTCGGGCACCCCCGTGTTGGCGTCGGTGATCCAGGCGCTCAGCTCGGCGAAGAAGTCCGCCTGCAAGGACAGCAGCAGGTCGTTGAGGCTGGCGAAGTAGCGGTAGAGGGCGGGCGCGGTCATCCCCATCTCGCGGGCGATGGCGCGCAGTGAGACGCCTTCGGCCCCCTGTTCGACGAGGCGGCGCCGGGCGATCGCCTTGATCTCGGTGAACGCGGCCTCGCGCAGCCGCGCCCGACGCGGTTGCGGGGAGGCGGCGGGCGGGGCGTTGCCGGTGGGCAGGTCGGTGGTGTCCTTGTGCATGGCCTTCCTTGAGCACAGTTTATGCGGCTGGCGGTGGCTGTTTCGGTGGAGTTAGCGCCGTATGCCGGAGTTAACGGTGTTTGCTAACATTATCGCCGTTTGCTGAAATCCAATGCCCTAGGGAGACGCGTCCATGTTCTCTGCGCTCGGCCGGTTCACCTATCGGGGGCGAGTCTGGGTGCTCCTGGCCACGGTGGTGTTCGTCGTCTTCGCCGCGCTGTGGGGCACCGGGCTGTTCGGCTCGGTCAGCGACGGGGGGTTCGAGGACCCCGACGCGGAGTCCACCAGGGCGGCCGAGGTGATCGAGGAGGAGCTGGGCCACGACGCGGTGGACGTCGTGGCCGTGTACCGCAGCGACGAGCTGCGGGTGGACAACCCCACCTTCGCCAAGGCGGTGCAGCGGGTCCTCGACGACCTGCCCGACGAGTACGTCAAGTCGGCCACCAGCTACCTGGACGAGGACCTCAGCGACATCGAACGCGGCATCCTCGTCTCCGAGGACCGGCACGCGGTGTACGTGCCCATCACCCTCGTGGGCGAGGACCAGGTCGAGCGGATGGAGTCCTTCGAGGCGATCGCCGCCGACCTCGACGCCGGTCCGCTCGACACCTACCTGGGCGGCTCCGTCGCGATCCAGAGCGAACTGTCCGAGCAGGCCGAGACCGACGTGGTGAGCGCCGAGATGATCTCCCTGCCGGTGCTGCTGGTCCTGCTCGTCGTCATCTTCGGCGGAGTGGTCGCCGCCCTGATGCCGCTGGCCGTCGGCGGTCTGGCGGTCCTCGGCGCGATGGTCCTGCTGCGCGCCCTCACCTACCTCACCGAGGTGTCGGTGTTCGCCGTCAACGTGGCCAGCATCCTCGGCCTGGGCCTGGCCATCGACTACGGCCTGTTCCTGGTCAGCCGGTTCCGCGAGGAGATGCGCCGCAGCGGCGACGTCGCCTCGGCCGTCCCCGTCACCCTGGCCACGGCCGGGCGGACCGTCGCCTTCTCCGGCGTCACCGTGCTCATCGCCTTCGCCGGGCTGCTGTTCTTCCCGCAGCCCATCCTGCGCTCCATCGGCCTGGGCGGCATCGCCGTCGTCCTGTTCGACCTGGTCGCCGCGCTCGTCGTGCTCCCCGCCCTGCTGGGGGTCATCGGCCGCCGCATCGACGCGCTGCGGCTGCCCCTGCCCCGGCGGCGCTCCGGCGCCCGCGCCGACGACCGCGTGGGGGGCTGGTCGCGGCTGGCGCACAGCGTCATGCGGCGCCCGGTGCTCTACCTGCTCACCGTCACCGCCGTGCTGGTCGCGTTCGCCTCGGCGCTCTTCTCCCTCGACGTCGGCTCCACCGACCAGCGCTACCTGCCCGACGAGGCCGGCAGCCGCCAGGCCACCGAGATGCTGCGGGAGGACTTCCCGGCTGGCGGCGTCAGCCAGATCGACGTGGTGGTCACCGGGGACGTCGCAGAGGACGACCTGGCGGACTTCGCCGCGGAGCTGGCCGACCTGGACGGGGCGGAGGGCGCCGGGGTCGGCCGGGTCGGGGACGGCGTCGCGCACCTGACCGTCGCCTACGAGGGCGAGATCGACGACGACTCCACCGCGGACCTGGTGGCGGCGGTGCGCGGTGCCGACGCCCCCGCGGGCGCCGACGAGGTGCTGGTCGGCGGCCCGGCCGCGCAGCAGCTCGACAACATCGACGCCATCGTCGAGACCGTGCCCGCGACCCTGCTGTTCGTCACGCTGACCACCCTGGTCCTGCTGTTCCTGGCGTTCGGCTCGATCGTGCTGCCGGTCAAGGCGGTGGTCATGGGCCTGCTGTCCCTGGGCGCCTCCCTGGGCGTGGTCATCTGGGGCTTCCAGGAGGGGCACCTGGCCGACCTGCTCGGCTTCACCGCGGTCGGCACCATCGACCCGACCTTCCTGGTCCTCATCATCATCGTCGCCTTCGGCCTGGCCATGGACTACGAGCTGTTCCTGCTCAGCCGGGTCCGCGAGGAGTACCTGGCCACCGGCGACAACACCCACTCGGTGGCGGTGGGCCTGCAGCGCACCGGACGCATTATCACCAGCGCCGCGCTGCTGCTCATCGTGGTGCTGGCCGCGATGGGCGTGTCCGACCTGCTGTTCCTCAAGATCATCGGCATCGGTCTGGCGGTGGCGGTGGTCGTGGACGCCACCCTGGTGCGCGCCCTGCTGGTGCCCGCCACGATGCGCCTGCTCGGCGCCGCCAACTGGTGGCTGCCCGGCCCGCTGCGCCGGCTGCACGACCGCATCGGCATCACCGAGGGCGAGGAGGCCGTGCAGCCCCGCCGCGAGGAGAAGGCGGAGGCGGGCGTCGGCTCCTGACCCCGCGCCGAGCCCGGATTGCCGACGGTCCCGCCCCCGGAGCCGCTCACACCGCCGAATGCGGCTCCGGGGGCGGAGCCGTGCGAGAAATCCGGAGAAACCTCTCCCTTTCCTCCGGGGGTCTGGTGTTAATTTCACTTCGGGACGCAGCAGATGGGATTCTCGCTGATCCGTCCCGATCTGGTCCGCTCCAGGAGAGGAAAGGAGATTTCCGTGAACGGCGACGGCAGCAACTAGCAGCGGAAACGAAGAACATGAGGGTTGGAGGACCAGGTCTTCCAACCCTCATGGAAATCTGTGTGAATGTGTTTTCACGACGTGTCTTCGCGGGCTGTCGCCCAGAGAAGAAAAGTTTTTCTTATCGCTTCGAGTTCCTGATGCGTTCGGCCAGCACGGCCAGTTCCGCATCGTCAGCGCGGGTGTGGTCGTGGGAGGACAAGTAGCCCCGGTACCGGTCGAAGTAGACGTCCACCGAGGAGCGCACCGCCCGCCAGGCCGCGCCCTCGTTGCCCGCGGTGCCGTGCATGGGGAACAGTTTCGCGTGGGCGTGGTCCACGCCGTATCCCTCGTACATGATCCCGGTGCGTGCCACGTCCGCGAACGCGGCGTCCAGGCACCGGGCCGCCTCGCGGGCGGCCAGGTGCAGGGCGAGGTAGGCGTCGGTGTCCATCCGGACCACGTAGCTGGGCCGGTGGGCCTTGGGGATCACCACCGAGAACCCCTCGGTGTTGGGGAAGATCGACAGGAATGCCAGGTGGTCCTCGTCCTCCCAGAACGGGTGGCAGGGCTCCTCCCCGGCGGCGATCGCGCAGAAGACGCAGGAAGCAGCGGAAGGCAAAGAAACCTCCTTCGAGGTTGGTTGTGGTCGTGTAGTCAGGGCTGGAGCGGACCACAGGTTGGGCAGTCGGGATCGGGGATGCTTGGCTGCTCGTCCAGGCGCAGTTCGTGGGTCCACACGCCCACTCTCCGGCCCAGTGACTGCACAAATCCGAAATCGCCCAGGTATTTCAGAGCGTCAAGACTGGCCAACGCGGAGGAGAGCATGTTGGTCGGACCGTGCGAGGGAGCCTGGTACCGGCGGTTGATGCGGGATATCAAGGCGTCGAGTTCCGCGTTTCCTGAAGGGGCCTGGGCAGTCAGTGGACGACAGGACCAGCATCCCGTCTTCCCGGGGACGATCAGTGGTCCCCATACCGCGATGTCGTTGACGTAGCACACGTTGAGCCAGGCTGTTTCGGTCGTGACGCAGTGGGCGTTGACGAGTTCGGTGATGCCCGTGGAATCGGCGGACAGCACGAGCAGGTCGGCTTCGGGAAGGGCAGCGAGATCGGAGAGGTCGGTCATCCGTCGTCTGATCGTGCACACCTCGACGTCAGGGTTGCGGGAGCGTAGCTCCCGTGCCAGGACCTCGCATTTGGCTGCACCGACGTCGGACTCGGTGAACAGGTACTGCCGGGTCAGATTGCTCTTCTCGATGTGGTCGGCGTCGACGAGGGTCACCTGGCCCACTCCGGCGGTGGCCAGGGTGACCGACATCAGATTGCCGATACCGCCGCAGCCCAAGAAGACGATGTGGCTGTCCGCCAGTCGCTTCTGGACCTCCTGCGAATCGGCACCCGAGAGCCTATAGAACAGGGAGGGGCGGCTGTAGCGGTCCTCCGGTCGGTAGGAGCCTGCCGGGATGAGGTAGTGGCCGCTACGAAAGATCTCCACGATTTCCTCAGCACGCCCAGGTGAGAGCCCGCATTCGCGCTCCAGGAAAGCAGCGGCCTCACCGTGAGTGCGGGGAGCCGAGTAGTGGTCGGCGAGACGGATCAAGGGATCCCAGAGGGACGAGTCGTCAAAGACCCGTTGAATGGAACCGAAACCGAGGAAGAGTTGACCGTCCTGAATACCGATTCGGACGTAGGGAGCGAGTGTGTGTGGTTCCTGAAGGACCTCGGCCGTGCTCTGACCCACAACTGACGCCTTTCACGGAAGTGGTCGATGACTGATGAGTTCCTGGTCCTGGACGGTAGAAGCAGCCGTTGGGTCAAGGAGCAAGGTTGCTTGAGATTGCTGACGTAGTGGTGGGAAATTTTTGAAGACTCCGCAGAGAGGCGGACAAACTGAGAGTACCTACCGAGGAGGAGAGGTATGAAGCTGCGCAAGCTTGGAACGACGTCAGTTGGCGGGAAGTGCCCTACTCTGTACGAAACGGACAGCGGGGACATCGTCGTGCAGGGCTACCGACTCACCGACGCCGAGGCGCTGGCTCAGTTGGAGGATGTGCTTCCCAACGAGACGTTCGTCATCGTTCCTCGAGAACTGATGGTTCGTTTCGCGCCCAAGGAGTAGCGGTATGCGCGAATACCTGAACGATGACGACTTCACTGCTTTGTTCCGGTCTTATCGGTACACTGCGTGGCGTCTGGAGACTCGGCGCTACTACGGCAACGTTGGTGAGGACAAGCAGTTCCAGGAGTGGTTGGCGGGGAAGGACCCCGGAGTCGAGTGGCTCAGACCGTGGCTGGGCATGGTGCGGGAGGAACTCGCCAAGGGGAAGCGGATGGAACGGGTGCGAATCGTCGATAACCCGCCCTCGGATTACCTGCGCTGGGAACTGTGGGCCACTCCCTACAACCTCGCGGTGGGTGAGGACATCCGCTACCTGTCCCGGGACCACCCTATCGTCGCGGAACTTCCCGACGAGGATTTCTGGATCTTCGACAGCCGCACCTTGGCGCGGTTCGAGTTCGATGGCGATGATGTCGCCGGCATCTGGCTTGACGACACTCCTGAAGCTGTTGTGACTGCTCTTGCCGCCCGGGACGCGGCGTGGCACCATGCGCTCACCTACACCGACTACCTGGCGGCAAGGGTGGGATGACCGACTACCAGACGGCCCGGACCTCCTTGGGGGCGCGGTTACGTGAGATCCGGATGGAGGCCGGGCTGTCAGGGCGGGCGTTGGCCCAAGCCCTGGGGTGGCATCCGTCAAAAGTGTCCAAGCTGGAGTTGGGCAGGCAGACCGCTTCTGTGGCGGACCTGAAAGCATGGGCGGCGGCCTGTGACGTGCCGGAGACCGCCGCCGAACTGCTTGCGATGCGCAGGACGCTGGAAACCCACTATGCGAGCTGGCGCCGACAGCTTGCTGGAGGCACCAGGGCCAGACAGGCGACCTTCGTCGACGTGGAGAGTCGGATGCGTCGACTCCGGGCTTTTGAGACAGCAGTGGTTCCAGGACTGATGCAAACCCCTGACTACGCCCGATACGTCCTGCGTAACGTGGTGGCCCTACACGGCGCACCGGACGATGTCGAAGCTGGTGTCCGTACCCGGATGGAACGCGCCCGCGTCCTCGAAGATCCGGGAAAGACGTTCGACATCGTCCTGTGGGAGCCGGTTCTGTATGCGCGGGTTTGCCCGGGGGAGGTCATGGTTGGCCAGTTGGACCGTATTGCGGAGCTGATCATCCGCAAGGGTTCGATGATCGGGATTGTTCCGCTGCACATCCGGCTTCCCGCGATCCCCGAACACGGCTTCTGGATCTTCGACGACGACCGTGTGAATGTGGAGACGGTCGGCGCAGAGCTCTCCCTCACCGACAACGACGCGATCGAGCCCTACCGCCGGGTCTTTGCGAGGCTCTCCCAGGCAGCATTGCGTGGCCAGGCCGCACTGCGCCTTGTGGCACGGGCACGGCATCAGCTCGTACCTGTCTGATGACCGGGGCCGCCGCTGACTCCCCGGGCCGCGGACGGGGAACGGCCCCGCCCCCGGAGGAGAGTCGGGGGAGCGGGGCCGCGTCCGCGGGGGCGCTGCTACGGGGTCACAGCGCCTTCAGGCCGTCGGGGTGGAAGCGGGACCCGTTGACCTTCTCGGAGATGCCGGTGCGGTCCAGGTACGGGGTGATGCCGCCCAGGTGGAACGGCCAGCCCGCGCCGGTGATCATGCACAGGTCGATGTCGGCGGGCTCGGCCACCACGCCCTCGTCCAGCATGATCCTGATCTCCCGGGCCAGCGCCTCCAGGGCGCGGTTGAGGATCTCCTCCTCGCTGGACGGGGAGCCGCCGCCGGTGAAGAACGCCCGCACCTCGGGGTCGATGGTGAAGTCGGGGCCGTAGATCGTGGTCCTGCCCGCCTCCACCAGCGCCTTGAGCTGCTGGGACACCCGGAAGCGGTCGGGGAACGCGGCGTGCAGGGTCTCGGCCACGTGCAGCGCCACGGCCGGGCCGACCAGTTGCAGGAGCAGCAGCGGCGACATGGGCAGGCCCAGCGGCGCCACCGCGCGGTCGGCGACCTCCGGCTCGGTGCCCTCCTCGACCGAGGACAGCACCTCGCCCATGAACAGGGTGAGCAGCCGGTTGACCACGAACGCGGGCGCGTCCTTGACCAGCACCGCGGTCTTCTTCAGCTTCTTGGCGGCGGCGAACGCGGTCGCCAGCGCGGCGTCGTCGGTCCGCTCGCCGCGGATGATCTCCAGCAGCGGCAGCACCGCTACCGGGTTGAAGAAGTGGAAGCCGACCACGCGCTCGGGGTGCTTCAGGTCCGCGGCCATCTCGGTGACCGACAGCGACGAGGTGTTGGTGGCCAGCACCGCCTCGGCCGAGACGTACTCCTCGACCTTGGCGAATACCGACTTCTTGACCGACATCTCCTCGAAGACGGCCTCGATGACGAAGTCGGCGTCGGCGAACGCCTCGTACGACAGCGACCCGGTGACCAGGGCTTTGAGCCGGTTGGCCGTGTCGGCGTTGACGCGGCCCTTGGCGAGCAGCTTGTCGACCTCGCCGTGCACGTAGCCCACGCCGCGGTCCAGCCGCTCCTGGTCCAGGTCGGTCATGACCACCGGGACGCCCAGGCGGCGGGCGAACAGCAGCGCGAGCTGCCCGGCCATCAGGCCCGCGCCCACCACGCCGACCTTGGTGACCGGGCGGGCCAGCGACTTGTCGGGCGCGCCCTTGGGACGGCGGGCGCGCTTCTGCACCAGGTTGAACGAGTACAGTCCGGCGCGCAGCTCGTCGCTGAGGATCAGGTCGGCCAGCGCCTCGTCCTCGGCGGCGAAGCCCTCGTCGCGGCTGCGGTTCTTGGCCTCGGCGACCAGGTCGATCGCGCGCAGCGCGGCGGGGGCGGCGCCGTGCAGCTTGCCCTCCACGGTCCAGCGCGCGGTGGCGACGGCCTGGTCCCACGCCTCGCCCCGGTCGACCTCGGGACGCTCGACGGTGATGTCGCCCCGGACGACCTTGGCCGCCCAGCGCAGCGACTCCTCCAGGAAGTCGGCGGGCTCGAACAGCGCATCGGCGATGCCCATCTCGAACACCTGCGGACCCTTGATGGTCTTATTCTGGGCCAGCGGGTTGTCGATGATCAGCTTCAGCGCCTTCTCCGCGCCGACGAGGTTGGGCAGCAGGTAGGTGCCGCCCCAGCCGGGCACCAGGCCGAGGAACACCTCGGGCAGCGCGAACGCGGGGACGCCGGAGGAGACGGTGCGGTAGGTGCAGTGCAGCGCCACCTCCACCCCGCCGCCCATGGCCGCCCCGTTGACGAACGCGAAGGTCGGCACGTTCAGTTCGCCGAGCTTGCGGAACACGTCGTGGCCGAGCTTGCCGATGGCGCGCGCCTGCTCCCGGTCGGTGATCTTCGGTACGCCGTTGAGGTCGGCGCCCACGGCGAAGATGAACGGCTTGCCGGTGATCGCCACGGCGACGATGTCGGTGCGCGCGGCGGCGGCGTCGATCGCCTCGCCCAGGCTCAGCAGCCCGGCGGGGCCGAAGGTGTTGGGCTTGGTGTGGTCGTGGCCGTTGTCCAGGGTGATCAGGACGGCCTTGCCCGCGCCGTAGGGCAGTTCCACGTCGCGGGAGAGCGCCCGGGTGACGACCTCGTCGGCGAACTGCTCCCGCGCGGCCTCGATCGCGCTGCTCACTTGGCGTTCCCTTCCCAGTTGGTGTTCTCCCACAGGACCGTTCCGCCCATGCCCATGCCCACGCACATGGTGGTCAGGCCGTAGCGGACGTCGGTGCGTTCGGCGAAGAGGCGCGACAGCTGCATCATCAGGCGCACGCCGGAGGAGGCCAGCGGGTGGCCCAGCGCGATCGCGCCGCCCCACGGGTTGACCCGCGGGTCGTCGTCGGGGATGCCGAAGTGCTCCAGGAAGGCCAGCACCTGCACGGCGAACGCCTCGTTGATCTCGATGAGGCCGATGTCGTCCATGGTCAGGCCGTTGCGGCGCAGCAGCTTCTCGGTGGCCGGGACCGGGCCGATGCCCATGACCTCGGGATCCACACCGGCGAAGGAGAAGTCCACCAGGCGCATCTTGGCGGTCAGGCCGAGTTCGGAGGCGACCTCCTCGGCGGCGATGATCGCGCCGGTCGCGCCGTCGTTGAGCCCCGCGGAGTTGCCCGCGGTCACGTTGCCGTGGGGGCGGAACGGGGTCTTCAGGCCGGCCAGCGCCTCCAGGGTGGTGCTGGGGCGCGGCGGCTCGTCGGCGGTGGCCAGGCCGTAGCCCTGCTCGGCGCTGCGGACGGCCACCTCCACCAGGTCGGGCTGGATCTTGCCCTCGGCGTAGGCCTTGGCGACCTTCTCCTGGCTGCGCACCGCGTAGGCGTCGGCGCGCTCCTTGGTGATGGTCGGGTAGCGGTCGTGCAGGTTCTCGGCGGTGTTGCCCATGACCAGGGCGGAGGGGTCCACCAGCTTCTCGGAGAGGAAACGCGGGTTGGGGTCCACGCCCTCGCCCATGGGGTGGCGGCCCATGTGCTCGACACCGCCGGCGATGGCCACGTCGTAGGCGCCGAAGGAGATGCCGGCCGCGGTGGTGGTCACCGCGGTCATCGCGCCCGCGCACATGCGGTCGATGGCGTAGCCGGGGACGCTGCGGGGCAGTCCGGCGAGAATGGCGGCGCTGCGGCCGATGGTCAGGCCCTGGTCGCCGATCTGGGTGGTGGCGGCGATGGCGACCTCGTCGATGCGCTCAGGGGGCAGCGCGGGGTTGCGGCGCAGCAGTTCGCGGATGACCCGGACCACCAGGTCATCTGCGCGGGTCTCGGCGTAGAGGCCCTTCCCGGCCTTGCCGAACGGAGTGCGCACCCCGTCGACGAAAACGACGTCGCGGGCAGTTCGCGGCACGATTGCCCCTCCTTGTTCCAGGCGGATGGCGGAGTTGTCACCACCCATGCTACTCATCAGTAACTAATGGTGCGAGTACGGGAGCGCGCCTTCTTCGGGGTGTTGCGCGGCGGAGGACCGCGGGAGGGGAGCCGCGCGGTCAGTACAGGGCGGCGGCGTCGCCGGGCCGCCCCGCCGCGCGGTAGGCGGCGGCCAGGTCGCGGCGGACGCGCAGCGAGAGCAGCCGGACCTCGGGATCCCCGGCCGCGGCCAGACAGTTGCGGTAGGTCTCCCGCAGCACGCCGACCGCCTCGTCGGGCCGGTCGGAGTGCACGTAGGACAGCCCCAGCCGGTGGTGGACGGCCAGGGTGCGGGGGTGGCGCGCGCCGAGCCTGCGGCGGCGCTGGGCCAGCACCGCCCGCAACTGCTCGCGGGACTCGTCCTCGCGGCCCGTCCGGCACAGCGCCAGCGCCAGGCCCAGCCGCCAGGTCTCCGCCTCCTCGACGGAGAAGGCCGCGTCCCGTTCCAGGGCGCAGCGGTAGTGCGCGACGGCCTCGGCGAACCGGTCGGCGCGTCGGCAGGCCGACGCGAGGCGGGCGCGGGTGAGCACCGTGTCGGGGTCGTCCTCGCCCAGCCGGGCCGAGCGCTGGTCGAGCAGCCGCCGCCAGTGCTGTGCGGCGTCGGCGAAGCGGGCGGCGTCCTCGTGGCACAAGGCGAGGTTCTCCCGGACCACCTCGGTCAGCGGGTGCTGTTCGCCCAGCGTCCGCACCGCGTCGTCCAGGGCCCGCGTGAACTGGGCGGCGGCCTCGTCGCTCCGTCCGGACGCGGCGTACCCGCCCGCCAGGTTGTTGCGTGCGGCGATGGCCTCCGGGTGCTCCTCCCCGTCCCGCGCGACACACTCGGCGAGAGCCCGTTCCAGGACCGCGGTCCGCGCCTGTGCGGGCGCACCGCCCGCCGGAGCGGGGACGTCGGCCGCCGACCCGGGAGGGAGCAGTCGCCGCAGCGCCCGCCGGGCTGCGGACAGCACGGAGGAGAACCAGGGGAGCAGCGCGCCGGAGCCCGCACCGGTGCCGTCGCGCAGCAGAACAGTCACGGTTCAATAACATCACGGGTGGTGCGGTGCAAGGACGGGAGCGACGGACCCCGGCGTATGGGATTCGCCACTTCCGCTCGCCCGGCCGCCCTCACCGCGCCGCCGACCGCAGCGCCTCGGCCAGCGCCGCCGCGGTCAGCTCGGTCTGCCAGTTGCGGGCCTGGTGCTCGCGCAGGTGGCGGGCCACCGAGTCCGCGTCGACCGTCCGGGGCGGCGACCACGCCAGGCGGCGTACCGCGTCCGGCGGCAGCAGGTTCTCCGTCGGCATCACCACCCGCTCCGCGATCTCGGCCACCACGGCGCGCACCGCGTCGAGCCGACGCGCCGCGGCCGGGTCGCGGTCGGCCCACCGGTTGGTCGGCGGCGGCCCGTCCCCCGGCGGGCTGGGCTGGGGGAGTTCCGCCGGTCCCATGTCGCGCACCCGGTTGACCGCCTTGATCCACGCCGGGACGTAGCGGCGGGCCAGCCGGACGGTGAACGCCTTGATCTCGGTCAGCTCCTGGGAGGTACGGGGCATCGCCAAGGCCGCCTCCACGATCGCCGAGTCCTGCAACACCCGCCCCGGGGACAGGTCGCGCTCCCGGGCGATCCGGTCGCGCTCCAGCCACAGCTCCCGGACCACGCCCAGTCCGCGCTGGCTGCGGACCCGGTGGATGCCGGAGGTGCGCCGCCACGGGTCGGGGCGCGGCTCCTTGGGGGGAGCGGCCAGCACCGCCGCGAACTCCTCGCGCGCCCACTCCAGCTTGCCCGCCTGGTCCAGCTCGGCCTCCAGCGCGTCGCGCAGCTCGACGAGGACCTCCACGTCCAGCGCGGCGTAGCGCAGCCAGTCCTCGGGCAGCGGCCGGGTCGACCAGTCCACCGCGGCGTGCTCCTTGGCCAGCCGGACGCCCAGCACCCGCTCCACCATCGTGCCCAGGCCCACCCGCTGGTAGCCCAGCAGCCGACCGGCCAGCTCGGTGTCGAACAGGCGCTGGGGCCGCAGGTTCACCTCGGTCAGGCAGGGAAGGTCCTGGTGGGCCGCGTGCAGCACCATCTCGGCGTCGGCGATCGCCTCCCGCAGCACCGTCAGGTCGGGGCAGGCGACCGGGTCGACCAGCGCCGAGCCCGCCCCCTCGCGGCGTAGCTGGACCAGGTAGGCGCGCTGCCCGTAGCGGTATCCCGAGGCGCGCTCGGCGTCCACCGCGACCGGTCCGCTGCCCGCCGCGAACGCGGCGGCCACGCGCGCCAGCTCCTCCTCGTCGGCGACGACCGGCGGAAGTCCGCCACGGGGCTCGGTCAGCAGGGGGGCCGCGCTCGTCTGCGCCGAGGTGGTGTCGGGTTCGGGGCCTTCTTCGGTCTTGGAGTTCAGCACGTTCGCCACACCCCTACGGTATGTGGTTGGCGCCGCCTTCCGGTTGCCGACCTCTCAGGCCGGACGTCACAGCCGCGGTCTGCGGGAGATGTCGGCCACGTCCACCGGCGGCAGCCCCGCGGCGGTGGAGAGCAGGTCCAGCCAGGCCGCCGTGTGCGCGGACAGGTCCCCGTCCTCGGTCGGAGTCCAGGAGGCGCGCAGCTCCACCTCGGTCGTCGTGGGCTCACCCGCCTTGAGGCCGAACCCCTCGGTGGTGGCGCGGGTGACCGTCCCGCTCAGCGCGCGGTGCCCGACGGCCCGGGTCGCCAGAGCCTCGGTCAGCCAGCTCCAGGCCACCTGTCCGAGCAGCGGGTCGCCGGCCATGTCGGGCTCCAGCTCGGCACTGACATAGGCGACCACCCGGAAGGAGCCCGGCCAGTCCCGGGTGCCCTCGGGGTCGTACAGGACGATCAGCCGCCCGAAGGCCGCGTCCTCCTCACCGGCGCGCACCGTCGCCGACATCGCCGCCGCGTACGGGGCGAGCCGCCGCGGCGCGGGGATGTCCTCCAACACGATCTCAGGCCGCACCGTTCGGGCGCGCAGGCTCGCGACCGCCCGCGCGAACACGGGAGGGGCCTCGTCGGCCCTGCTGTGAGGGGGCATGGTGGAAGCTCAGCCTTAATCTTTCGGGTCACCGGAAGGGCACGGCACGACGGTGGCACGAGACCCGTTGCGGTTCGCAGACTTTTGTCGGCGTGTCGGAGTTTCGTGATGATCTTGGGACATGCCGTACGGTCACCTGGGGAGCATGGCACGATCGGAAGCGTGACGCTACAAGACTCTGCTTTCCTCCGGGCCTGTCGGTGCCAGCCGGTCCCGCACACCCCGGTGTGGTTCATGCGCCAGGCGGGGCGCTCCCTGCCCGAGTACCGCAAGCTCCGCGAGGGCGTGGCGATGCTGGACGCCTGCGCTCGGCCGGACATGATCGTCGAGATCACCTTGCAGCCGGTGCGCCGCTACGGCGTGGACGCCGCGATCTTCTTCAGCGACATCATGGTCCCGCTCAAGGCCGTCGGGGTGGACCTGGACATCAAACCCGGCGTCGGCCCGGTCGTGGCCGCACCGGTCCGCGGTCCGGACGACGTGCGGCGCCTGCGCGACCTGGAGCCCGACGACGTGCCGTACGTGACCGAGGCGGTCGGGGAGCTGGTCGGCGAGCTCGGTGACCGGCCGCTCATCGGCTTCGCCGGGGGGCCGTTCACGCTCGCCTCCTACCTGATCGAGGGC
>Ga0207864_1003187_pt1 | contig 14097 bp, 13 predicted proteins | sample HigsolmetaAR202D_FD_184834 | JGI IMG/M metagenome (GOLD analysis project Ga0207864, IMG submission 184834) | Ionic liquid and high solid enriched microbial communities from the Joint BioEnergy Institute, USA - AR20-2-D (SPAdes) (version 2) ...
CCGATTGCCGCGAGAATCGCGAGAATCAGGACCAGGCGGACGATTCGCCAGATCCGCCGCGGCCAGAGATGACGCCGCACCAGCTTGCGGACCAGCGGCAGGGCGAGCGAGTCCTGCGGCGTCAGCGACTGGTAAACCTGCCGCATCTCGGCCAGCAGGCGGTCGAGGTCGTCGCCAGCCACCGGCTGAAGGTCGCGCCGGCCGACGGCCAGATGGTTGGCAGCCGCCTGCATGCTGCAGTCCATTGCCACTGCCATCGCCCGGGGATCGAGGCCTTCGGCATGGTGGAGGAGGATGGCCTCGCGGGGCTGGGGCGGCAGGAGTCGCAGTGCCCGGACAAATGCGACGTATTGCGGCGACGGCTGGCTGACGGCGGAGACCAGCACGTCCGACCTGGGGTCGACCTCGGATGCGGCAGTTCGCGTCAGCAGAACGGTGTGGTGGTGGAACCACCGCTGCACCTCGTCGGGGTGCTTCCAGTCTGGCAGGCGTCGGATCGCTCGCTGAAGCATGGTCCGGGCGACGCGCTCGCCACTGCCGCGATCGCCGGCCATGGCCATCGCCAAGCGGTAGACGGCGGGGTAATGCTCGGTAAGAAGCTGCGCCACAGCGTCGGCTTTGAGCTTGCGGGCGCGATTGAACAGATCGGGGTCAGCCATCGGTGGGGGATTGTACAGAAGGCCGCGCCGGCCATGCCACCATGCCGGTCTGTGTGTTCCGGGACACAATGTCCCGAACACAGTCTTGAAATTTAACGAGTAGTGAACCAGAATGGCCCGCCGTATCGGCAGATCGTGCACACGGGGGGCAGATCGACCGATAAACCGGGCATCAATTGCCTTGTTTGTGCAGATTGATCGTCGACCAATGGACTGGTCGATAGACCGAAAAGCGTTTGCCAGTCACGACCTGATGGCAGCGCGTCGCGTGGCGGGCGTAGGCCACGCGATCGCATTTCGGCCTTCGGGGCCAATGGAAGGGCCATGGACAGCTTTCTCATCCGCGGCGGCACTCGTCTCAAGGGCACAATCGAGATCTCCGGCAGCAAGAACAGCGCGCTGCCGATCCTGGCAGCCTGCCTGATGGCTGACGGGAAGACCACGCTTCATGGCGTGCCTCGTCTCAGCGACATCGATTCGATGCTCAAGCTGCTGGATGAGCTCGGTGTGCGCACGTATCGCCACGACAGCCCCGGCAAGAGCCGCGTGGCGGCCCATCCGGCGCTGAACGGTCCGCTGGATCTGGAAGTCACCGACACCACCAAGTGCGAAGCCCGCTACGACATTGTCAAAACGATGCGGGCGAGCATCTGCGTGCTGGGTCCGCTGCTGGCGCGGCGTGGCCGGGCGGTGGTTTCGATCCCGGGCGGATGCGCGATCGGCGATCGGCCGGTTGATCTGCATGTCCGCGGGCTGCAGAAGCTTGGAGCCGAGTTCCGGACCGAGGGCGGCAACATCGTCGGTGAGGTACGTGGCCGGCTGAAGGGCACGCGGATGTACCTGGGCGGGGCGCAGGGGCCGACCGTCCTGGGGACGATCAACGTCATGTGCGCAGCCGCGCTGGCGGAGGGCGAGACCGTCCTCGTCGGGGCGGCCTGCGAGCCGGAAGTGGTCGACTGCGCCGAGATGCTCATCAAGATGGGCGCGAAGATCAAAGGCCACGGCACGCCGGAGATGCGCATCGAAGGCGTCGACAAACTCACTGGGTGCGAGCATCGCGTCATCCCCGACCGCATCGAATGCGGCACGTTCATGATCGCAGCCGCCATCACCAACGGCGAGCTGGAGCTCAAGCATTGCAACCTGGACCACCTGATCGCGGTCACCGACCGGCTTGAGGAAGTGGGCGTCCATGTGACGCGCGAGAACGGCACGATCCATGTCAGCTCGTCGCGCCGGCTGAACCCCATCGAGATGACGACCCAGCCGTATCCGGGCTTCCCGACGGACCTGCAGGCTCAGTTGATGGCACTGCTGTGCCTCAGCGACGGGATGAGCGTGATCACGGAGCGGATCTTCCCGGATCGATTCCTGCACGTCGGCGAGCTGAACCGTATGGGCGCCCGGATCCGTAAGGAGGGGGCGACGGCGGTGATCCAGGGCGTGAAGGAACTGCAGGGGGCGACCGTGATGGCCAGCGACCTGCGGGCGAGTGCGGCCCTGGTGCTGGCGGGTCTGGTCGCTCGCGGCGAGACGCGGGTGGACCGCGTGTACCACATCGATCGCGGCTACGAGAAGATCGAGCAGAAGCTGGCGGCTGTCGGCGCGGATATCGAGCGTGTCCGGGAGTGATGGTTCACGCGAAGACGCGAAGCGGTGAAGGCGTGCATGGCGGGACGGCGTGCCCGCAAAGATCTGATATGAAGAGCGTCTTGTGGCTGGCGAGTCTCGCGGGCTGATCGTTTAAGGATACCTCTGTCGTGTGCCAACTGGGCCGAAGGGTTCCGCCTTGCCAGGCGATGGTGCGCCTCACACAACTGCTTCGTTCCTACGTCCCTTCGCGTGAGACGGATGATCCCATAGCTAAGCACACCCGGGATGCTTGACCTGCTAAACCGCCGCGCTTACTCTGTCGCTCCGGTTCGTGCAAAAATGCACGAAGTCGGTGCGGATCGCACGGCTCACCGGGCGGAGCGACATTGATGGCCTCCTCGCCGCCAGATAAGCGTCCGCCGAAAGCGGATTCGGACAGCTCGCTGCAGAGCTGGTACCGGATGACCAGCGTCGGCATTGAGTTTATCGTGGCGGTTCTGCTGTTCGGCGGAATCGGCTGGTACATCGATGGGCGGATGGAGACATCGCCGTGGTGCATGCTCTGCGGCTTTATTGTTGGATTTGTGGTGGGTCTGTACATGCTGATCCGCCAAGCCGGCAGAATGTTCCACGACTGACCGCAGGCTGCTGATGAGCGAGACACCCGCCACGCGAACTCCCGTTCGGCTGGGCCTGGCCCGGCTGATTGTGGGCGTGGCTGTCGCGATGATCATTGCCGGCGGGCTGATGGCCGGTGTGCTGGCGGTGATCGGCGATGCGTCGCTGTGGCGCGGTCTGGCGGCTGCGTCCGTGATCGTGGCGATCGCGGCGGCGCTGTCGGTCCTGCCGATCTGGATCGGAGCCCAGATGATGGGCGTCGCCGGCGCGGCGGGCGGGTTCATGCTGGCGGGCTTTGCCCGGGCCGGCTTGAGCATCGCCGGGTGCCTGGCGGTGATCTGGAAATGGGACTATCCGCCCATGACGACGGTCCTGTGCATGGGCGTGCATTACATGGCTGTGCTGGCGGCGGAGTCGATTATCGTCGCCAAAGCGATCTGGAGCCGGCCGATCGAGTAGGTCTTGCTCGACGGCGTAGGACGAAGAACAGGGATGAACGCGATGATTCCATTCTTGGCCGCTGGGAACCCGCTGGAGCACGTGGTGGATCACCCGATCGTGACCGCAGGCGGGTGGTATATCCTGACCAACCACATGGTCATGATGATCATCGCAGCCATCCTGATGCTGCTGATCTTCCCGGCTCTGACGCGGCGCTACCGTGATGGCGAGCTTGTGCCCACCGGCACGCGGAATCTGTTCGAAGCCATCATGATGTTCATCCGCAACGACGTCGCCAAACCGGTCCTCGGCGACGAGACCGACCGGTTCATGCCCTTCCTGTGGACGCTGTTCTTCTTCATCCTGTTCAACAACCTGCTTGGCCTGCTGCCGCTCGAGCCGCTGACCGGTCCGATCATGCGTGCGCTGTTCGGTGAGCATGCCCATGCCGTCTACGGCACGGCGACAGCCAATATCTATGTCACCGGCACGCTGGCGTTCATCGCGTGGCTGGTCATCCAGATCAGTGGCATCCGTGCCAATGGCGTCGTGAATTACGCCAAGCACTTCCTGGCTGGCGCGCCTGTGTACATGGCGCCGATCATGGTGATCGTCGAGATCCTCGGCATGATCGTGAAGCCGGTCGCCTTGGCCATCCGTCTTATGGCGAACATGACGGCAGGGCACATCCTGCTGGCCGTGCTCGCCAGCTTCACGGGCATGGCGGCGGCCGTCGGCATCGGCACGCTGGCGGGCGTCGGCATCGCGGTGATCCTCGGATCGACCGCCATCATGGTGCTCGAAACGTTCGTGGCGTTCCTCCAGGCGTACATCTTCACCTTCCTGACGGCGCTGTTCATCGGGCAACTGGTTGTCCATGAGCATGAGCATCACGAAGGCGAAGGGGGTCACCATGACGAGCGGCATGAGACGATCGGCAGCGGTGACCTGACCGATTCCCACCGCATCCCCGACGCGGCCCGGCAAGCCGGAACGCATATGGCGGGGTGAGGCGTCGGGAATGATGAATGACGAATGAAACAGAAGCCCGATCGCTTCATGCATCATTCAGCAGTCGTCATTCATGCGAAACAGACCAACTACGGCGACCGCAGCGAGGGTTGTCGCCATTTAGGGAGATGGTCCCGGTAGTTTTGAACGAGCCTCACCTCGCGAGGCGGGTTGTCGCACCGTACCTGTAAACGGGCGAAAGAAAGGTTTTCCAATGAAGCGCGTCATGATCATGGCTGTGCTGGCGATGATGCTTCTGCCGGCAGCGGCTGCTCTGGCCCAGGAGGCTGCGCCTCCGGCCGGTACGTACCTGTTCCCGCCCAGCGACGTCCAGACCGTCGGCGAGAACCAGCAGGTCCTGAACCCGACCGCCGCCCTCGGCGTCGCGATCGGCCTGGGCCTCATCATCATCGGTGCCGGTCGCGGCATCGGCGCCATCGGCAGCCACGCTGTCGACGCCATTGCCCGTCAGCCGGAAGCCGGCGGCCGCATCTTTACCTCGATGATCATCGCCGCGGCGCTGATCGAAGGCGTGACCCTGTTCGCGATCGTGGTTGCGATGATGGCGCTGTAAGGCGTCGCAGCCGACGACAATCCACCCGCGGGCCGACTCACCGTCGGCCAGCGGGTTTTCATGGAGGTCATGATGACGAAACTGAAGTGGGTTTGTCCGGCGGTGATGCTCCTGTGCGCCGGAACAGCCATGGCCGCCGAAAGCGAGTCGGGTGGTTCGCCCTCGCTGATCGGCCCGATCAGCGCAGGGGCCATTCCGGCGCTGACGACGCTGGTCGTCTTTGTCCTGCTGCTGATCGTCCTGGGCAAGTACGCCTGGGGCCCGATCGCCAGCGGCCTCAAGGCCCGCGAGGACAAGATCCGTAAGGACATCGCCGATGCCGAAGCCGCCCGTGCCAAGGCTGAGGCCACACTCCGCGAATACGAGCAGCGCCTCGCCTCGGCTGAGGAGAAGATCCGCGAGCTGATGCAGCAGGCCACTGCCGACGCCGAGCGTGCAGCCGAGAACATCCGCCTCCGCGGCCGCGAGGAAGCCGAAGAGATCAAGGAAAAGGCCCAGCGCGAAATCGAAGCCTCGCGCGATGAAGCCCTCCGCGAGATCTACCGCCAGGCGGCTGAACTGTCGACCAGCATCGCCGAGAAGATCATCCGGCGCAACCTCAACGCTGACGACCAGCGGGATCTGGTCGAGCGGAGCCTCGAGCAACTGGAGACGGTGAAGGCGTAGAGCGGGCACTTTCAACCGCAGAGACGCGGAGACGCAGAGAGATCCCTCGGTGGAGTCCTCCGCGCTTCCGCGTCTCGTCGGTGAATCAGTCTGAGATGGAACATGGCCTCAAACAACACACAACATCCCCCCGTCGTCGTGGCCTATGCTCGGGCGCTGCTGGAGGCGGCGACGGAGCAGAAGGTGGCGGAAGCGGTGGGGGCGGAGCTGGCTGAGCTGCGGAAGATCGTCGTGGACAACGACGATGTGCGGCGATTCTTCGAAAGCCCCGGCATCAGCGAAGCCGAGCGGGCGGCTGTTCTGGACAAGGCCCTCGGCGGGTCGGTGTCGCCTCTGGTGAGCAACTTCCTCAAGGCGCTCAACCGCCGCGGTATGCTCGGGAAGTTCGCAGCCATCGCCGATGCCTACCGGTCGCTGCTGGATATCCAGCTCGGCAAGGTGGAGGTCGACCTCACCGTCGCTGTCGGCTTGAGCGATGGCGAACTGCAGAAGGTGCGCCGGCGGATCGGTGCGGCACTGGGCAAGGATCCGGTGGTCCGTCAGCAGGTGGACGACAGCATCATCGGCGGGATGATCCTGCGGGTCGAAGACCGGGTGATCGACGCCTCGGTCCGCCAGCAGTTGCAGACGATGAAACAGCGGCTACTGCAGCCGGTGAAGGCGTAACAGTCAACAATACCAGGCACAAACGCAATTCGGAGACATCAGATGGCGATCAATGTGGCGGAGATCACGAGTGTCCTCAAACGCGAGATTGCGGGCTTCGAGCAGGAGCTGCAGGTCAGCGAGGTCGGCACGGTCATGGAAGTGGGCGACGGCATCGCCCGCATCTACGGCCTGCGCAACGCGATGGCTGGCGAGCTGCTGGAGTTCGCCGGCGGCGTGATGGGGCAGGTGTTCAACCTCGAAGAGGACTCGATCGGCGCGGTCGTCTTCGGCGATTACCTGAGCATCAAGGAAGGCGATCCGGTGCGCGGCACCGGGCGCCTGCTGGAAGTGCCGGTGGGTGACGCGATGATCGGTCGCGTGGTCGATCCGCTGGGCCGTCCGCTGGACGGCGGGCCGGCCATCAACGCCACCGAGACCCGCAAGCTCGACATCGTCGCCCCGGGCATCGCCGAGCGTCAGCCGGTGAAGGAGCCGCTGCAGACCGGCTTGAAGGCGATCGACTCGATGATCCCGATCGGCCGCGGCCAGCGCGAGCTGATCATCGGTGACCGCAAGACCGGTAAGACCGCCATCGCGATCGACACGATCATCAATCAGAAGGGCACCGGCGTGAAGTGCTTTTACGTCGCGATCGGCCAGAAGGAGTCGAGCGTCGCGGCGATCGTGGAGCAGCTTCGTGAGCACGGAGCGATGGAGTATACGACGGTGGTCGTGGCGGCTGCGTCCGACCCGGCGCCGCTGCAGTACATCGCGCCGTACGCCGGCTGCGCCATGGCCGAGTACTTCATGTGGAAGGGCCAGCACACGCTGTGCGTATACGACGACCTGTCGAAGCAGGCGGCTGCGTATCGCCAGCTTTCGCTGCTGCTGCGTCGTCCGCCGGGCCGCGAAGCCTATCCGGGTGACGTGTTCTACCTGCACTCGCGCCTGCTGGAGCGTGCGGTGAAGCTGAGCGACGCCAACGGCGGCGGCTCGCTGACAGCACTGCCGATCATCGAGACGCAGGAAGGCGAAGTGTCGGCCTACATTCCGACGAACGTCATCAGCATCACCGACGGCCAGATCTACCTCGAGCCGGACCTGTTCTTCGCCGGCGTCCGCCCGGCCATTAACGTCGGCATCTCGGTGTCGCGCGTGGGCGGCAACGCCCAGACGAAGGCGATGAAGAAGGTCGCCGGCTCGCTGCGTCTGGACCTGGCGGCTTACCGTGAACTGGAAGCGTTCGCTCAGCTCGGTACGGAGCTGGACAAGCGCACGCAGGCCCAGCTCGATCGCGGGGCGCGCCTGGTCGAGCTGCTGAAGCAGCCGCAGTTCCGTCCGATGTCGTTCGAGCAGCAGGTCATGGTCATCTACGCCGGCACGAAGGGCTACCTGGATGATGTTCCGGTCGATCAGGTGACGCGCTTCCAGGACGAGTTCCTGCGCTACGTCGACACGACGGTCCCGGGCCTCCGCCAGACGCTGGCTGAGAAGAAGGACCTGACCGACGAGATTGAGAATCAGCTCAAGCAGGCCCTGGACGGCTTCAAGGCTCGAGCCTGGAAGAAGTGATCTCGATTTTGGATTGCGGATTTTGGATCTGAGATTTGAGATTTCGGATCTCAGAGTTGGGATTACAGATGGGTGACGCATGAGGCGACGTGGTGTCGCTTCATGCGTCACTGCACATTCATCACCTGTCATGTCAGACGACTCCTCATCCTCCGGAAGCGCAGAGCGGCGGCAGCCGCGGACGATCGGCGGGCCGTTGGTGCTGCTGGGGCTGCTGGTGATCAGCATCGCGCTGATGGTGTTCTTTGTGGTGATGTACCAGGGGATGGGGCGTGCCAAGGAGTCGCTGCCTGCGGATCATCCGCTGCGCTCCTCGACCAGCCGGCCCGCCGAGCATATAACGGGCGGCGATGAGTGAGGTTGAGCTGCTGTTCCTCGGGACGGGCACGAGCGCAGGCATTCCGATGATCGGCTGCCATTGCGCGGTCTGCACGAGCCCCGATCCGCGGGACCGCCGGACGCGTCCGTCGGTCGTGATCTCCTACGGGGATTGCCGCGTGCTGGTGGATACGTCGCCGGAACTTCGGCTGCAATGCGTCGCTCAGCAGGTCGACCGGATCGACGCGGTCGTCTTCACGCATGCCCATGCCGATCACATCATGGGGCTGGATGATGTGCGGCGGTTCAATGCCCTGCGAGGCGGGCCGCTGGAGGTGTTTGCCGAGCCGGCGACGCACGCGGTGCTGCGGCAGTGCTTCGGCTATGCCTTTCGCGCGCCGGATCCGGCGATGAAGGTGTTTCGCCCGCATCTGATCCCGGTGGACATCACCGGGCCGTTCGAGATCGGCGGTACGACCTGGACGCCGATTCGGCTCTATCATGGTGAAATGCCGGTACTGGGGTTCCGCATCGGCCGGTTGGCGTATTGCACGGACGTGAATCGCATTCCCGAGGAGTCGATGCCGCTGCTGGAGGGGCTGGATGTGCTGGTGCTCGACGGTTTGCAGTGGAAGACGCACATGACGCATTTTTCGCTGACGCAGGCCATCGAAGTGGCCCGGCAGGTCAAGCCGCAGCAGACGTGGTTCACGCATATTGCCCATGGCGTCGGGCATGCGCAGACGAATGCCGAGCTGCCTGAGAACATGCAGCTTGCGCATGACGGCCTGCGGGTCCGTGCCCGGCTGGATTGAACTGCCATGAAACGCTATCGCGCCATCGCCGAGTACTACGATCCGGAGTATGCCGCCAATGACATGCTCCAGAGGGACGTGCCGTTCCTGCTGGAGCATCTGCCGGCGAGGTCCCAGCGGATCCTTGAGATCGCGGTTGGCACCGGCCGGGTCGCCATCCCGCTGGCGCAGGCGGGGCATCGGGTCGTCGGAATCGACTATGCCCGCGAGATGCTCGAGATCGCCCGTCGTAAGCGCGACGCCGTGGGTCTGCGCGAACGCGAGCTCGAGCTGATCGAAGCCAATGTGCTGGACTTCGATCTCGGCCGGAAGTTCGATGTCGCCTGCATCCTGTTCAACACGTTCCTCAACTTTACGACGTTGGAAGAGCAGGACCTCCTGCTGGAGAACATCCGCCGTCATCTCAAGCCGCGCGGGCGGATCTGGATCGACATCTTCAATCCCGATCCCGAGCTGCTGGCCCAGCCGCGCAGCGAAAACCTCGAACCGACGCTCTTCTACGTCCATTCGCTGGATCGAACCGTTCAGCGGACGACCGACGTCGAGCGACATCCCGATCTGCAGCTTCAGCGGATCACGTTCCGCTACTGCTGGTTCGACAACGAGGGGCGCGAGCATGTTGAGCGTATCACGTTCGATCTGACACACCTGTTTCCGCGCGAGCTGCAACTGCTGCTAGAGCGGCACGGGTTTGAGATCGTGAACCTGTGGGGCGACTACGACGGCAGCGATGTGACAGCCGATTCGCCGCGGATCATCTGCGATGCCCGGCTGAAGCGTGGTCGAGCCGAGCGGCGGTGAGGCGATGGCCGTTGGTTGTGGCTGTTGTCCGCCGGCGCCATTGCCTATGATGGTGATGACGGGAAAGCCGAGGAGCAGCCTATGAAACGGACATCGACCATGGCACTTCAGCAGTCGGAGGGGAAAACGGCGATCCAGCGGCAGATGGTGAGTTTCAGCTTTTTCCGGCTGGATCGCGAGTTTCGTCGGCTCGACCAGGCCGAAAAGAAAGCGGCAGCCGAGGAGTTTGCGGCTGTGATCAAGGACCGGCCGTCGGGCATGCAGTGCCTGACGTACAGCACGGTCGGCTTGAAGGCGAACACGGATTTTCTGCTGTGGCGGATCGCGCTGTCAGCCGATGCTTTTCAGCAGCATCAGGCCGCCATCAACCGAACGCGGCTGGGGGCGTATCTCGATACGCCGTATGCGTTTCTATCGATGACAAAGCGCAGCATGTACGTCGATCGGCTGGATCCGTTCCACACACCCGAGTCGCGTACGCACATCATTCCGGGGAAGCGCAAGTACCTGTTTGTCTACCCATTTGTGAAGACGCGCGAGTGGTATCTGCTGCCGCTGGCGGACCGGCAGGAGATCATGAACGTCCACATCCGCGTGGGCAACAAGTACCCCAGCGTCAAACTCAACACAACTTACAGCTTCGGCCTGGACGACCAGGACTTCGTCGTAGCGTTTGAGACGGACGAGCCGAAGGATTTTCTCGACCTGGTCATGGAGCTGCGCGAGACGCAGGCGAGCAAGTACACGCTGCGCGATACGCCGATCTTCACGTGCGTCCAGATGCCGGTCGAGCAGATCCTGGAACAGTTGTTCTAGCCGTGGTTGCAGGCCGGGGGGACAGAAACATCGAACGCGCCTGGTCGCGGAATTCCAAGCCGTGATTTACGATGGGGTGCCTATGAGTATCGCGGCAAGCATCGACAGCAGGCTGGAGTATCTGACGGGATTGCGACGCCAGTTTCACCAGATCCCGGAACTGGGGTACCAGGAGATCGAGACAGCCAAACTGATCCGGCAGGAACTGGACCGGCTGGGCATTGCGCATGTCGACGGCGTGAAAGGCGCGCCGACAGCGACAGTCGCGTGGATCGGCGATCCGACCAAGCCGTGCGTGGCGCTGCGGGCCGACATCGATGCACTGCCGATTGTCGAGCAGACCGGCTTGCCATATGCCAGCCGTCACGATGGCGTGATGCACGCCTGCGGGCACGACGGGCACACGACGATCCTGCTGGGCGTCGCGTCTGTCCTCAAGTCGATCGAGGCTGAGCTGGATGTCTGCGTCAAACTGCTATGGCAGCCGGCTGAGGAGGGCGGCGCCGGGGCGGAGGTGATGTGCAATGCCGGTGTGCTTGACGGCCGGATCGGCCCCAAGGTGCAGGCGATCTTCGGCCTGCACGGCTGGCCGGGTATCCCGCTGGGTGTCGTCTCGACGCGCCCCGGGCCGCTGATGGCTGCGACGGACTACTTCGAAGCCACGTTCACCAGCCACGGCGGTCACGCCGCCTTCCCGCATCTTTCGCCCGATCCGATTGCCACCGCCGCCACGGCTGTGCTCGATCTGCAGCAGGTCGTCAGCCGCGAGACGGATCCGACCGAGCCGGCTGTCGTCAGCGTCACGCGCATCAACGCCGGCACGGCCGACAACATCATTCCCCCGGCCTGCACGATCTCCGGCACCGTCCGAACGCTCAGCGGTGCAATGCGCACACGCGCGCACGACGCCATCCAGCGACGCTGCGAGGGGATCGCGTCAGCCAACAGGTGCGGCCTGGAGTTCCAGTGGGAAGACGGCTATCCGCCCGTGATCAACGATCCGCAGATGGCGGATTACCTCAGCCGCGTGGCGCAGGACGTCTTCGGCCCTGGCCAGTTCCTCCCGGCTGCCCGCCCGGTGATGGGGGGCGAAGATTTCGCGTACTACCTCGAGCACGTGCCCGGATGCTTCTGCATGATTGGTGTGGAGCCGCCGGGTGCGAAGGATTACCCGGGTCTGCACAGCGACCGGTATGACTTCAACGATGCGGCACTGCCGGTGGGGATCCGGTTGCTCAGTGAGTTGGCCGTGCGGTACGGACGCTGATCTGTCGCTGGTGCTTTGTCACTTGTCACTCGCCGAGCGTTGTGTGGGCGGAGGTGTTGCGCGTGGGGGCCGTGGCAGGCAATAGCCTGCCCTACTCGTTGCACAGGTAGGGGTGCATGGCCATGCACTCCTCGCCCTTCGAGGGGGCACATTGTCATGTGCCCCCACAAGATCCTCCGTCGCTGACGCGCAACCTAGACACTCATCCCATCGTCCGCGTCGGCCTGTTGCTGGGCCTTCATGGCCTCCCATTCCTGGAGGGTGATGAGGGCCTCGCGGGCTTGGGAGCCCTTGTACTCGCCGACGATGCCGGCTGCGGCCATCGCCTCGATGAGGCGTGACGCGCGGCTGTAGCCGATGGTCAGCCGCCGCTGCAGAAGCGACACGCTGCCGCGCCGCGTCTCCAGGACGATGCGCACCGCGTCGTCGAACAGCTCATCCTTCACGGCGTCGTCGTCGACCGAGCCGGGCGGGCGAATCTGCACCAGATCCGGCTCGAACTGCTGCTCAGCCAGCGACTTGACGAGCTTGACGCTCTCGCGGATCTCCTTGTCGTCGATGAACGTGCCCTGGCCGCGCGTCGGCTTGCTCGCGCCGGGCGGCAGGAAGAGCATGTCGCCCTGACCAAGCAGGACCTCGGCGCCGTTCTGGTCGAGCACGATGCGCGAGTCCATCTTGCTGGAGACGCGGAACGCGATTTTCGACGGCATGTTGGCCTTGATCAGGCCGGTCACGACCGTCGCCTGCGGACGCTGGGTCGCCAGGATCAGATGGATGCCGACGGCTCGGGCCTTCTGGGCCAGTCGCACGATGTGCGATTCGACTTCCTTGCCCGAGGTCATCATCAGGTCGGCCAGTTCGTCGACGATGATGACGATGTAGGGCAGTTTCTTGGGGATCTTGGCTTCTTCCTCGGGGGTCGAGGGGTTGAAGCGCTCGATCAGCTCCTCCTGCGTCAGGCTGTTATATCCCTTGATGTTTCGCACGCCGGCTTCGGCGAGGAACTCGTAGCGCTCGTCCATCTTCTGGCAGGCCCACTCCAGCACGCTGGTGGCGCGGGCGGCGTCGTTGATGACGGGGCACATCAGGTGTGGGATCTCCTTGAACGGCGCCATTTCCACGACCTTGGGGTCGACCAGGATCAGCTTCACCATGTCCGGCCGCTGGGTGTACATGATGGACATGATGATGGTGTTGATGCAGACCGACTTGCCCGAGCCGGTGGTGCCGGCGATGAGGCAGTGGGGCATCTTGGTCAGGTCGGTGATGAGCGGCTCGCCGCTGGCGTCCTTGCCGAGGAAGATCGGGATGCCGCCTTCCTTCATCAGATCCGGCGGGGCGGCCTGCATGAGTTCCTTGAGGCGGACCTTTTCCTTCTGCTCGTTGGGCACCTCGATACCGACGGTGTTCTTGCCCGGCACGGGCGCAACAATGCGGACGCTCTCCGCCTTGAGGGCGCGCATGATGTCGTTGCTGAGCGCGGTGATCGCCGAAACCTTGATGCCCGGCGCGAGGCTGATTTCGTACATCGTGATGACCGGGCCGGTATCGATCTCGACGACGCTGGCGTCGATGTCGAACTCCTTGAGCGCCTGCTCGAGGATGGCAGCCTTCTCGCGGACGTACTTTTCCTGCGATTCGGCATAGCCGTGCTCGGCGTCGGCCAGAGCGTCCCAGTTGGGCAGGTGGTACTCGCCCAGCTCCTTCGGCGGCGGGGGAGCCGACTGCCGCGGGCGTACCATGGCTGGCAGCTTGACGACGATGTCGTTCTTCGGTGGCGGGGGCACAACCTGCTGCTCGGGCGGCGGGATCTCCACCGGCTCGGAGGGCTCGGGGGCGTCCTCGTCGCTGTAAACCGTATCTTCGACAGGCGGGGCTTCGTCGTCCTCGTAGGACAGCTCGATCTCCTCGTCGTCGGGCTCGGCTTCGACATCCGCGTCCTCGTCCGTGTTGACGGGCTCGGGCGGGTCGATGTGCATGCGCTCGGCGAGCTTGTCGCGCTCGCTGCGACGCGACACGGGGATGATCGGCGAAGCTGCTTCTTCGGTGTCGGCTTCGTCGATTTCTTCGTCTTCTTCCTCCACCTGGGCGGCCTTGGTGGCGGGCTTTTTCTTTGCCGGCCGCGCAGCGACGGCGTCGCGCGTCACAAAGCGGGGCAGCGACGGCAGGCGGGGGATGGTGATGAAGTCCCAGTTGATCTTGGGTGTACGGGTGCGGAGGTTGTTGACGGCGCTGCCGACCAGGGCCGGCGTGCGCAGCACCAGGTCATCGGCTGCCAGCAGCAACCCGACGAGGATG
>Ga0207864_1003195_pt1 | contig 14063 bp, 13 predicted proteins | sample HigsolmetaAR202D_FD_184834 | JGI IMG/M metagenome (GOLD analysis project Ga0207864, IMG submission 184834) | Ionic liquid and high solid enriched microbial communities from the Joint BioEnergy Institute, USA - AR20-2-D (SPAdes) (version 2) ...
GCGGCGTGACGCTCCCCCTCCTGGCGACGCAGGTCCTGCGCTCGGCCGCGGCGCTGCGCCTCGGGCCGCAGCCGTGTGACCGGTTCGTCTTAATCCTTTTGTCTTCTTGATAGTCCTTGACAGATCGAGAGGAGGATTGGTACGTTCTCACTAGTCAAGACGTGCCATGACGGTGCGTCCACGAGATCCGAAGGAGTGCTCCCATGAAGAAGCTGTCGCCCCGCGTCCTGGCCGTCCTGACCGCCATCGCCGCTCTGCTGTCCACCGGCGCTGCGAGCCGCACCATCTGGTGAGCCGCTGACGCGCAGCCTGGCCCGCGCGCCGCATACGCTGCGCATCGGGCCAACGTTGTGCACAGAACAGGTGCGCCGACCCGGACTATCTGGTAGAAAACCCTCCACCGGGTTCGTCCGCCGCTGACCTGGATGGCAAGGAGTGGAGATGAGAAGGCTGCCCGCCTGCGTGCGTTCCGCGCTCTCGATCGTGGGGGCAGTGCTGTCGACCAGGGCGGGCATCCGCACCATCTGGTAGCACCCCGGGTCGGCTCCGCCCGGGCGCGGGGAGGGCTAGGCTTCCACCCGCAGGTCCTCCCACGGTGCCGAGCTCATCGGCGCCGGGAGCAGGAGACGCCCGGGTGAGCACCGCAGACGCCGCGACGACGGAGAGGCAGCGGCAGCCGCTCGCGTTCCGCCTCTACGTCACCGCCATCCTCGGCGTCGCGCTCGCCTTCGTGCCGGCGGGTGTGGCCTACGTCGTCCACGACCCCCTGGAGGCGGTGGCGTGGGTGCTGTTCATCTCGGCGGCGAGCCTGCTCACCGTGCCCATGCTGCCGAAGGTCGACGTCGACGCCGGCCTCGGCGCTCCGGTGAGCGTGGCCGCGGCCGTGATCCTGGGGCCGCCGCTGGCGCTGGTCGTCAACCTCGTGAGCGTGGCGGGGGAGCGGGAGCTGTCCGGCGGGGCGTCCCTGTGGGTCATCGGCTTCAACCGCGGCCAGGTGGCGCTGTCCGCCGGTGCCGCGTCCTGGGCCGCGCACCACTGGGTCGCGCCGAGCGAGCCGTGGGGGCCGGTGGCGAGCACGCTGGTGGCGGTCGTCGTCTACAACCTCGTCAACGCCGGCGCGGTGTCGGTGGCCGCCTGGTGCCTCGGCCGGCTGGGCCTGTCGGAGGCGGCCAAGGGCGCCGCCGCGCCGTTCCCGCGCTTCGCCGTCGACTTCGGGCTGGTGGCGCTGCTGGCCCTCATCGTGGTCGGGGCGTACCCCACCGTCGGCGTCTTCGCCGTCGCCCTCATGGTCCTGCCGCTGTGGCTCGGCTACAGCGCGCTGCGCTCGGCGCGGGAGAGCGAGGACCGCGCCCAGGAGCTGGACCTGCGGGTCCGCGACCTGGAGACCCTCAACGCCCTGGGCGCGGAGCTGCTGGCGGCGCGACGCCGCGACGACGTGCCCGAGATCGGTGCTCGCGCGCTGCGCGCGGCGCTGGAGAGCGACGACGTCGAGGTGTCGCTGGCGGGGGAGATCAGCCCGGGGCTGGCGGTGGTGAAGGTGCCCGGCGCCGAGCCGGCCGCGGTCGGCGTGCCCGCGGACCTCGGCGAGCGCTCTGTGTCGGTGGCCGAGGGCATCGCCGGGCTGCTGGGCATGACCCTGCAGCGCATGGAGCTGGAGCAGGAGCTGGCCGAGGTCGAGCGGGCCCGCTCGGCGCTGTCGACCCAGATCCTGGAGGAGGGCACGCGCGAGCGCAGCCGCATCGCCCTGGAGATCCACGACGACGTCCTGCCGTACCTGGCGGCGGCGGAGATCCAGGCCGACAACGTGCGGTCCGCGCTCGTGGCCTTCGACCGCGAGCGCGCCGACCGTCTCGCGGTGGCGACGCGCGACGCCATCCACGACGGCATCGCGCAGCTGCGCGGGGTCATCGACGCGCTGCGCCGCCAGGTGGTCGTGCCGGGCGGGTTGCGCAACGGGCTGCTGGAGGCGCTCGAGGAGCTGCGGCTCAAGCACGGCGTCGACGGTCGGCTGCACGCCCCCGAGCCGCTGCCGCCGGTGCCCTTCGCCGTCGAGATCCTGCTGCTGGAGACGGTCCGTGGCTGCCTCGCCAACGTCGCCCGCCACGCCCAGGCCTCCCGGGTCGACGTCGGCGTCGACGTGAACGGGTCGTCGATCGTCGCCTCGGTCCGCGATGATGGCAGGGGGTTCGACCCGCGCGCGGTGCCGCCGGGCCACGACGGCCTCGCGCTGATGTCGCAGCGGATCGAGCTCGCACGGGGGAGGTTCGCGGTGAGGAGCGCCCCTGGAAAGGGAACGACTGTGCAGGTGGAGGTGCCGGTGTGAACACGCCCAGCGCGTCGTTGGATCCGTCCGCTCCTGCCGCGAAGGAGCGCAACGGGAAGACCATCCGCATCGTCATCGCCGAGGACCACGGGGTGGTGGCGGACGGCATCGCCACGATGCTGTCGTTCGAGGAGGACATGGAGGTGGTCGGGCTCGTCACCACCGGTGAGGAGCTCATCGAGATGGTCGAGGAGCTCAAGCCCGAGCTCGCGCTGGTGGACGTGAACCTGGCGGGGGGCATGGACGGGCTCGCGGCGGTCAGGGTGATCCAGGAGCGGGGACTGCCGACCGAGACCATGGCCCTGACGATGTTCACCGACCACGACACCGTCACCCGCGCGGTCGCGGCCGGCGTGCGCGGCTACCTGCCGAAGAACGTGCGCCGCGACGAGCTCGTGCAGGCGGTGCGGGCGGTGGCGCAGGGCAAGGGCTTCCTGCACCCGGACGTGACGCGGCCGTTCCTCGACCGCGTCGGCCCCATCGCGCTGCACTCCAGCCTGCAGCCGCTGTCGAAGCGGGAGCAGGAGGTGCTCGAGCAGCTCGCCACCGGCAAGTCGACCCGCGAGATCGCCGAGGCGCTGGGGCTCGGCGACGAGACCGTGAAGAGCCACCTGTCGCGGATCTACCACAAGCTCAAGGCGAAGGACCGCGTCGAGGCGGTCGTCGTCGCGATGCGCCACGGGCTGGTCCGCTGACCTCTTCCGCGCGCAAAGAAACGGCCCGGGTCCGAAGACCCGGGCCGTCGGCTGTTGGGAACAGCCGGCGGAGGTCGGGGGGCGGGAAACCCTTCCTCCGCAAGTACACCGTCTGCGGGGGGAGGGGGCGGGAACCCGCCCCCCGCATGGTGCCTCGAAGTGAGATCTACTATGCCCTCCTGCTGGCGGATGCCAACCCCGTCGGCGAGATTTTTCCCGTCCGTCGGGCCACGACACCTTGGACTTGGACAACTTGGACGCCCTCTAGGTTGACATCCGGAAGTCCGCGCGGCAACACTGCGGGACACGCTCGTCAGAGAGGAGGTCGCGCCATGGCCCGGTTCCACCGCGAGGGCCTGCGCGTCCGCCTGCTCGTATCCGTTCCCGCGCACCCGGACTGATCGTCGCGACTGCGATCCGTTCGGGTGCAGACCTCCTCGGCCGACTCCGGCGGGAGGTCTTTTTCGTCCCCGAGAACCGCGTCCACCGCCACCACCACACGAGGCCCGACATGGAGATCACCGGCGCAGAGGCCGTCATCAAGTCCCTGGAGCACGAGGGGGTCGAGGTCGTCTTCGGGGTGCCCGGCGGGGCGATCCTGCCCGCCTACGACCCGCTCATCGACTCGCCCATGCGCCACGTCCTCGCGCGCCACGAGCAGGGCGCCGGGCACATGGCCGAGGGCTACGCGCTCGCGACGGGCCGGGTGGGCGTGGCGATCGCCACCTCCGGTCCCGGGGCGACCAACCTCGTGACCGCGCTCGCCGACGCCTACATGGACTCGGTCCCGGTGGTGGCCATCACCGGCCAGGTGTCGACCGCCGCCGTCGGCGGCGACGCCTTCCAGGAGGCCGACATCACCGGCATGACCATGCCGATCACCAAGCACAACGAGATGGTCACCGACCCCGAGCGGATCGCGGGGGCGATCAAGGAGGCCTTCCACATCGCCTCCACCGGCCGGCCCGGGCCGGTCCTCATCGACATCCCCAAGGACGTGCAGAACGCCCGCTTCTCCTTCTCCTACCCCGACCGCCTGCGCCTTCCCGGCTACCGCCCCACGGTGCGCGGCCACCAGAAGATGGTCCGCGAGGCGGCGGTGGCGATCACCGAGGCGCGGCGCCCCGTGATCTACGCCGGCGGCGGGATGATCAAGGCGGGCGCGGCCGCCGAGCTGCGCGAGCTGGCCGAGCTGGGGAACCTGCCGGTCGTCACCACGCTGATGGCGCGGGGCGTGTTCCCCGACAGCCACCCCCAGCACCTCGGCATGCCCGGCATGCACGGCCACTGGACGGCGATCACAGCCATGCAGCGCGCGGACCTGCTCATCACCCTGGGCGCCCGCTTCGACGACCGCGTCACCGGTGACCTGTCCACCTTCGCGCCCGAGGCGAAGGTCATCCACGTCGACATCGACCCGGCCGAGATCGGCAAGAACCGCGAGCCGGACATCCCCATCGTCGGCGACTGCCGGGTGGTCACCGGGCAGCTGATCGAGGCGCTGCGGCAGGCCCTCGACGAGGCCGAGGAGACCCCGCAGGAGCGCCTCGCCGAGTGGTGGACGACGCTGCGCCGCTGGATGGCCGAGCACCCTCTGCGCTACGAGCAGGAGGCCGACGGGCCGCTGAAGCCGCAGACGGTGATGCGGGCCCTGTCGGAGCGCCTCAACGGGGAGGGGATCGTCGTCGCCGGCGTCGGCCAGCACCAGATGTGGGCGGCGCAGCACATCCGCTACGAGCACCCCCGCACCTGGATCAACTCGGGCGGCCTGGGGACGATGGGCTTCTGCGTGCCGGCGGCGATCGGCGCCAAGATCGGGCGCCCCGACGTGCCGGTGGTGGCGGTCGACGGCGACGGCAGCTTCCAGATGACCCTGCAGGAGCTGGCCACCGCGCGCACCGAGGGCGTGCCGGTGATCTTCTGCGTCATCAACAACGGCTCGCTCGGCATGGTCCGCCAGTGGCAGGAGCTGTTCTACGACCAGCGCTACTCGCAGGTCGACCTCGGCTTCGACGTGCCGGACCTCGTCAAGCTCGCCGACGCGTACGGCTGCGTGGGCTACCGCTGCAGCCGCGCCGACGAGGTGGAGTCCACCCTCGACAAGGCCTTCGCCGTCGGCGAGGTGCCGGTGGTCATCGACTTCCGCGTCGACCAGACCGAGAAGGTCTTCCCCATGGTCCCGGCCGGCGGCTCCAACGACGACATCATCGAGTCCGCCGAGCAGTGGTACGCCAAGGCCGCCGGCGCCAGCGGCGGCGGCGGCGAGCCCGGCGGCGCCGCGCGCGCCCAGGCGGGGGAGGAGACCCGATGAAGCACACCCTGTCGGTGCTGGTCGAGAACAAGCCCGGGGTCCTGGCGCGGGTCGCGGGCCTGTTCTCTCGGCGCGGCTTCAACATCGACTCGCTGGCGGTCGGACCCACGGAGGTCGACTCGATCTCGCGCATGACGATCGTGGTCGACGCCGCCAGCCAGCCCCTCGAGCAGGTCACCAAGCAGCTCAACAAGCTCGTGCACGTGCTGAAGATCGTCGAGCTGGAGCACGAGTCCGCCGTCGAGCGCGAGCTGCAGCTGGTCAAGGTGGCGGCCTCCGGGGCCACCCGCTCGGAGATCATCGAGATCGCCGACGTGTTCCGCGCCAAGGTCGTCGACGTCGACGTCGACGCCATCACCATCGAGGCGACGGGGTCCCCCGAGAAGCTCGCCGCGATGGTCCGCCTGCTGTCCCCCTACGGCATCCGCGAGCTGGTCCGCTCCGGGATGATCGCGGTGGGACGCGGCAGCAAGTCCATCACCGAGGGCCGCTCGCTGCGGCTGGAAAGGTCCGCGTGATCCATGGCTGAGATGTACTACGACGACGCCGCCGACCTGGGCGTGCTGGCGGGCAAGACCGTGGCCGTGCTCGGCTACGGCTCACAGGGGCACGCCCACGCCCGCAACCTGTCGGACTCCGGCGTGTCCGTGGTCGTCGGCCTCTACGAGGGGTCGCGGAGCCGCGCCGACGCCGAGGCCGCCGGGCTGGAGGTCCTGCCGACCGCCGAGGCGGCCAAGCGCGGCGACCTTGTGGTGGTCCTGCTCCCGGACCACATCCAGGCGCAGGTGTACCGCGACGAGATCGAGCCGGGCCTGAACGAGGGCGACGCGCTCGTGTTCAGCCACGGCTTCAACATCCACTACGGCCAGATCACCCCGAAGCCGGGGGTGGACGTCTTCATGGTCGCGCCCAAGGGGCCCGGCCACCTCGTGCGCCGCACCTTCACCGAGGGCAGCGGCGTGCCGGCCCTGTTCGCGGTCGAGCAGGACGCCACCGGCTCGGCCCGCCAGCTCGCGCTGGCCTACGCCAAGGGCATCGGCGCCACCCGCGCCGGGGTCATCGAGACGACCTTCCGCGAGGAGACCGAGACCGACCTGTTCGGCGAGCAGGCGGTGCTGTGCGGCGGCGTGTCGAGCCTGGTGCAGAAGGGCTTCGAGACCCTCGTCGAGGCCGGCTACCAGCCCGAGGTCGCCTACTTCGAGTGCCTCCACGAGCTCAAGCTCATCGTCGACCTGCTCTACGAGGGCGGTCTGGCGCGGATGCGCTACTCGGTGTCGGACACGGCCGAGTACGGCGACTACCTGCGCGGCGAGTTCGTCGTCGACGAGGGCGTCAAGGAGCGCATGCGCGAGACGCTGCGGCTGGTCCAGGACGGCTCCTTCGCGCGCGACTGGATCTTGGAGAACGCGGCGGGGCGGCCGTCCTTCACGGCGCAGCGGCGGCGCCAGGCCGAGCACCCGATCGAGGAGGTCGGCACGCGGCTGCGGGCGATGATGCCGTGGCTGCCGCAGCCCACCGAGCACTAGCGCGGCACTAGCGCGGCGCGCCGGGCGCGCGCGGCGCGCCGGTCGGCCGGTGGCCGCCCGCGTGGGGCCGCGAGTACCCTGACCCGCATGACGGCGACGATCCGCGAGCTGCTGGCATCGGGGCGGCGCTCGTACTCCTTCGAGTTCTTCCCACCGAAGACCGATGAGGGCGAGGCCACCCTGTGGCGGACGATCCGCGAGCTGGAGCCGCTCAAGCCGACCTTCGTGTCGGTGACCTACGGCGCCGGCGGGTCCACCCGCGACCGCACCATCCGCATCGTCCAGCGCATCGCCGCCGAGACGAACATCACGGCGGTCGCCCACCTGACCTGCGTGGGCGCGTCCCGCGACGAGGTCCGCGCGGTGATCCGCGACATCGCCGCGGCCGGCATCCGCAACGTCCTCGCGCTGCGCGGTGACCCGCCGGGCGGCCCGGACGCCGAGTGGGTCCCGCACCCCGACGGGCTGCAGCACGCCGACGAGCTCGTGCGCCTGCTGCACGAGGAGGGCGACTTCTGCGTCGGCGTGGCCGCCTTCCCGGAGGGCCACCCGGAGGCGCCGGACCTGGCCACCGACGTGAAGCACCTGGCCAACAAGGTCGCCGCCGGCGCCGACTTCGCCGTGACGCAGTTCTTCTTCGACGCGGCCGACTACTTCCGGCTGGTGGAGATGGCGGGCGACGTCGGCTGCACGGTGCCGATCATCCCGGGGATCATGCCGGTCACGAACGTGTCGCAGATCGAGCGCTTCGCCAAGCTGTCGGGTGCCGCCTTCCCCGCCGACCTGGCCGAGCGGCTGCACGCGGTGGAGGACGACCCGGAGGCGGTCCGCGCCATCGGCGTCGAGGTGGCCACCGACCTGTGCCGCGAGCTGCTCGACGGCGGGGCGCCGGGGCTGCACTTCTACACGCTCAACCGCTCGACCGCGACGCGGGAGATCTACGAGCGCCTCGGCCTGCCCGCCTGAGTTCGCACTGCCTCGGCGCTTGTGAAGCCACTCACAATGTCTACAGTGAGGCTGCTCCTGCTGTCCGGAGCAGCCCGACGACCCAAGGACTGAACGACGATGCGCGTCCTCGTAGCCGACAAGCTCTCCGACGCCGGTGTGGCGGCGCTGAGGGAGCACTTCGACGTCGACGTCAGGACCGGCCTGTCCAAGCAGGAGCTGCTGGAGGCGATCCCGGACTACGACGCGGTCGTGGTGCGCTCGGCCACCACCATCGACGCGGACGTCATCGCCGCCGGCAGCAAGCTGAAGGTCATCGCCCGCGCCGGCATCGGGCTGGACAACGTCGACGTCAAGGCGGCGACGGCGCGCGGCGTGCTGGTGTGCAACGCCCCGCAGTCCAACGTCGTCAGCGCCGCCGAGCACACGGTCGCGCTGCTGCTGGCGCTGGCGCGGCGCATCCCCGCTGCCGACGCGAGCCTCCGCGCGGGCGAGTGGAAGCGCAGCGAGTTCCAGGGCGTGGAGCTGCAGGGAAAGGTCCTCGGCGTGCTCGGGCTCGGCCGCGTCGGCACCCTCGTCGCGCAGCGCTGCGCCGCGTTCGGCATGAAGCTGGTCGCCTACGACCCCTACGTCACGCCGGAGCGGGCGCAGTTCCTCGGCGTGGAGATGGTCGGCTCGGTCGGCGAGCTGTGCGAGGTCGCCGACGTCCTCACCGTGCACCTGCCCAAGACGCCGGAGACGGTCGGCATCGTCGGGGAGGCCGAGCTGGCGCGCATGAAGCCGACCGCCCTGATCGTCAACACCGCGCGCGGCGGGCTGGTCGACGAGACCGCCCTGTACGAGGCGCTGGCGTCGGGGCGGATCGCCGGCGCCGCCCTGGACGTGTTCTCGACCGAGCCGATGACCGACTCGCCGCTGTTCCGCCTCGACAACGTCGTGGTCACGCCGCACCTGGGCGCCTCGACGACCGAGGCGCAGGACAAGGCCGGCACCATGGTCGCCGAGGCGGTCGTGCTGGCGCTGCGCGGCGAGTTCGTGCCCAGCGCCGTCAACGTCATGGTGTCCGCCGGCATCCCCGAGTCGGTGCGGCCGTTCATGCCGCTGGTGGAGAAGCTGGGGCGGCTGTTCACCGCGCTGCACGCGGGCCACGCCAGCGAGCTGACCGTCGAGTACATCGGCAAGATCGCCAGCGAGGACACCTCGGCGCTGACCCTGTCGGCGCTCAAGGGGCTGCTCGCCGACGTCGTCAACGAGCCGGTCACGTTCGTCAACGCGCCGCTGCTGGCCGAGGAGCGCGGCCTGAAGGTCGCGACGCTGACGTCGTCGGCCGCGGTCGACTACGTGTCGGTGGTGCGCCTGTCGGCGGGGGACATCCGCGTCGCGGGCACGCTCGTGGGGCCCAACGACCGCGAGCGGCTGGTCGAGGTGTGGGGCTTCGACCTCGACATGGAGCCCAGCGACCACATGCTGTTCTTCCGCTACGCCGACCGCCCCGGCATCGTCGGGCGCATCGGCAGCGAGCTGGGCGAGGCCGGGGTGAACATCGCCGCCATGCAGGTGGGGCGCCGCGAGGCCGGCGGCGACGCGCTCATGGCGCTGTCGGTCGACTCGGCGGTGCCGCCGGCGGTCGTCGAGCGCATCGCCGCGTCGATCGGCGCCGCCGAGGCCCGCGCCCTCGACCTGGCCGAGTAGGGTCTGGGGCCGAGTAGGGTCTGGATCCGAGTCGGGATCCCCCGGCGCGGCAGCCGCGCCGCCGAGCACCCAGGAGCTGTCAGTGAGCACCCGCCCCCGCATCGCGATCGCCCCTGCCGGCAAGCGGCCGTGGATCCGCGAGGCCGTCGAGGCAGGCGGTGCCGAGGTCGTCCCGCCAGAGAAGGCGGAGGCGCTGGTGTGGGCGGTGCCGTCGCAGGCCGAGGACCTGCGCGAGGTCCTGGAGGCCAACCCGCAGATCCGCTGGGTGCAGCTGCCCTGGGCGGGTGTCGAGCCGTTCGCCGAGGTGATCGACCACGACCGGTTGTGGACCGCCGGCAAGGGCGTGTACGCCCGCCCCGTCGCCGAGCACGCGCTCATGCTGGCGCTGGCGGGCCTGCGCGACCTCAAGCGCTACGCGATGGCCCGCAGCTGGGGCGAGCAGTCCGGGATCAGCCTCGTGGGCGGCAGCGTCACGATCTTCGGCGGCGGCGGGATCGCCCGCGAGCTGGTCAGGCTGCTGCGGCCCTTCGACGTCGAGATCACCGTGGTGCGCCGCCACCCGCAGCCGCTGGAGGGCGTCGACCGGGTGCTGCCGTTCAACGAGCGCTACGAGGCGCTGCGCGGGGCGGACGTGGTGTTCCTGGCGCTGGCGCTGACCCCGGAGACGCGCGGGTTCTTCGGCGAGGTCGAGTTCGAGCTCATGGAGCCGCACGCGTGGCTGGTCAACGTCGCGCGGGGCGAGCACGTCCACACCGGGCAGCTCGTGATCGCGCTGCGCGAGGACGTGATCGGCGGCGCCGCCCTCGACGTCACCGCGCCCGAGCCGCTGCCCGACGGCCACCCGCTGTGGGAGCTGCCGAACTGCATCATCACCCCGCACACCGGCAACACCGAGGACATGGCCAAGCCGCTGCTGAGCGAGCGGATCACCGCCAACGTCCGCCGCTTCGCCGCGGGCGAGCCGCTCATCGGGCCCGTCGACCCGGACCTGGGGTACTAGGGCGGCGCGGGTCCCGCAAGCCGCCGTGCGCGCCACGCTGACGCTGCCCCTGACCGGCCCCGGCGGGGAGCCGGTCGACCTGCGCCGCACACTGCGCTCGCACGGGGTCGCGTCGCTGTGGCCGCTGCGGGTCAGCGACGACCACACGACCCTGACCGCCACGCTCGCCCCGCGTCGCGGCCGCCCGCGCGTGGTGGAGGTGTCGACCGGCGGCGACGGCGCGGCCACCGTGCGGATCCGCGGCCGCGCGCCCGCCCCGAGCGTCGTCGCCGACCTGCTGGCGGCGCTGCGCCACGTGCTGCGCCTCGACGAGGACCTGTCGGAGTTCTACGCCCTGGTCGCCGACGACCCCGACCTGGCCTGGGCGGCGTCGGGGGCGGGGCGGATGGTGCGCGCCCCGACGGTGTTCGAGGACGTCGTCAAGACGATCTGCACCACCAACTGCGCGTGGTCGGCCACCGAGCGGATGGTGTCGGCCCTGGTCGCCCACCTCGGCGCCCCCGCGCCCGGGGCGCCGCCGGACGGCCCCGCCGGCCGCGCCTTCCCCACCCCCCGCGCCATGGCCGCCGCCGAGGAGGCCTTCTACACCGACGTGGTCCGCGCCGGCTACCGCGGCCGCTACCTGCGCGAGCTGGCCCGCGCGGTCGACTCGGGCGAGGTGGACCTCGAGGCGTTGGCCGCCCCGGGGCGCGACGACGAGGAGGTCGAGGCCGCCCTTCTGGCCCTGCCCGGCGTCGGTCCCTACGCGGCCGCCCACGTGATGATGATGCTGGGGCGCTACTCGCGCCTGATCCTCGACTCCTGGACCCGCCCCACCTACGCCCGCCTGGTCGGCCGCGACCACGTCAGCGACGCCGAGATCCTCGACCGCTTCGCCCCCTACGGCCGCTGGGCGGGCCTGGCGTTCTGGCTGCGCCTGACCCGCGGCTGGGTCGACGACCTCGCCGCGCCGGGGACGGCTGCCCCCTGACGTCGCAGCCCGAGGGCCCCGGCGGGTGGTGACGGGGTGTCGGGTCAGGTCTCTCCCCGGGACGACGGCGCGCGCCGGAGAGACCGCCGGCGTCCGCGTGGCGCGCGGCTCGGCGGCGGGGCGTCAGCGCCCCGGCGAGGGCACGCGCAGGATCAGCAGGCCCGCGAGGACCACGCAGGCAGCTGCGGCGACGCCGCTGGCCGTGATGCCGCCGACGGCGTACAGGGGCGGGGCGACGACGGCGCCGATGGCGCGGCCGATCGCGATGACGAGCACCATCAGCGACAGGAGCCGGTCGCGCGACTCGACCGCCAGCTCGCTGACGAAGGGGATGGCCGCGACGATCGTGATCTCGAAGCCCACCAGCCACACGGCGACGACCACGAGCGCCAGCACCACCGACGCCCCGACCACGCCGAACATCAGGTACCCGAGCGCCGACAACGCCAAGCCCGCGGCGATCGACCGTCGCAGGCCGAGGCGGTCCGACACCGTCGTGACCAGGCCCTCGCCGGTCAGCTCGGCCACGGCCACCACCGCGGTGAAGACCCCGATCCCGGCGACGGTGAGCCCGACGTCGTCCTCGAGCCAGGCGCCGTAGACGACGAACAGCAGCTCAGACGCGACCGTGAACAGCAGCGTGATGACGAGGATCGTCACCCGCGGACCGTTGAGCCGCAGCGGGCGCGGCACAGGCCGGTGCGGTCGGTCTGGTCGGATCATGAGCCGGACGGCCGCGGCACCCACCAGGCACAGGCCGGCGACGAGGACGAACGGCGCACGCCAGCTCGTCGCCGAGATCAGCAGCCCCGACAGCGGCACCGTGACGAGCAGCGCGATCGACCAGGTGAGCTCGGTGGCGCCGAGCACGCGACCCCGCCGCTCGTAGGGGACGCGGTCGCCGAACCACGCCTGCATCGGCACGTCGAACGCGGGCTTGGCGATGCCCACGAGCACGAAGCCGATCCCCGCCACCGCCACCCCCGGCGCCCCGGCCGTCAGCAGGCTGCCGGCGACGACGCCCAGGGCCGCGACCACCATGAGGTCGCGGCGGCCGTGCGCCTCGGCGAGCCGAGCCACCACGGGCGACACCACACCCGCCAGGGACCGCAGCGCCAGCAGCACGCCCAGGACCGCCAGCGAGGTGCCGAGGCCGCGGGCGATCGCCGGCAGGAACGGGTACACGATCCGCAGCCCGGCGTTGACGCCGGTGCGGGCGATCAGCACGGCGATCAGGGCAGAGCGGACCTCCGAGGGCAGGCGCGAGGGCATCGGCGGCGAGGCTGAGGACGGCACCTGCGGGAGCCTAGTCGACGGCTGTCACACCCCCCTGCCACGGTGACGCCATGACGACGACGCCAGCGAGCAGGCCCGGCACGACGGGCCACGGCCGCACGGTGGCCGCGCTCCTGGCCGCCAGCGACGCGTGGCTGCACCGTCGCAGCGAGCTCGTGCGCTTCCACGACGACGCGACCGTGTCGCGGCGCATCACCGTCGAGCTGACCGTGGGCGGCGAGATGCCGCGGCTGGCCGGCGGCGGCCGGCTCGTGCCGGTGACGGTGCTGGCGAAGCGTCCGCTCGCGGGCTTCGCGGTGACCGACGAGGACGGCGCGATGCTGCCGGTCCTGACCGCCGGCGAGAACCTGGCGGTGGTGCGCGACGCGCTCGTGGCCATGGCCGAGGCGCTGCTCGGCGCGGCGCTGCCGGCGGCGGTCGCGGCCGATCTCGCCGGGGCCGTGACGGCGCCGCGCCGGGACGGTGCCGCGCTGGCGCGACTGTGGGGCGCGGCGTCCCACCGCGACGTGCGCACACGGCTGCCGCCGGCGACGGCGTGTTCGCGGCGCTCGTGCACGCCTTCGCCGGCGGCTTCCTCGTGCTGGTGCCGCTCGAGAGCGCGCCGGGCACGCGGCGCGTCCTGACCGTCGCCGCTGACGAGCCGGTCGCCATCCCCGCCGCTCGCGGCTCGGCAGGCTGGGGGCGCCGGCTCGGGTGGCTGGCGACGCCGCTGGTGTTCCGCCTGGGCGGCGTCCTGGCCGGCCGCAGCGCGCACTTCGAGGTCGCCGTGCCGGCCGGCGTCGACGTCGAGCACGCACGGGCGCGTCGTCGCGGTCGGGACGCCGAGGTGCTCGCGACCTCCGGCGACGCCCGCACGTCCACCTGCACCTGGGCCGGCTGCGACCTGTCGACGAGGTCGCGGTGCACGTGGCGATCCGCCCGGAACCGGTCGGCTGGCTCGCGAGGTCGGCGTGGGCGTCCACCGGCATCGCCGCCGCGCTCGCGGTGTCGGGGTGGCGGCTGTCGGCGCTGGCCGGCGTGACCGCCGCGATCGAGGCCGCGTCCCTGCTGCTGGGGCTGACCGGCTTGGCGGCGACGCTGCTCGTGCGGCCGAGGGAGCACCGGCTGGCCACGCGCCTCCTGGCCGGGCTCCGGCGCATGGCGGTGTTCCCGCCGGTGGCGGCGGCCGCCGTCGGCGGGATGCTCGTGATCGGTCCGGGGCGGCCGCTGCTCGACGTCCTGTGGTGGGCGCTGGCGGCGGGGTGCGGTGTGGTCGCCGCGATCCTCCACGTCGCTCGGAAGCCACCGACGCGGCTGCGCCAGCAC
>Ga0207864_1003200_pt1 | contig 14037 bp, 11 predicted proteins | sample HigsolmetaAR202D_FD_184834 | JGI IMG/M metagenome (GOLD analysis project Ga0207864, IMG submission 184834) | Ionic liquid and high solid enriched microbial communities from the Joint BioEnergy Institute, USA - AR20-2-D (SPAdes) (version 2) ...
GCACTCCCCGCGGGCCCGGGCCGAACCCCGCCGCAACGGGAGCCGCAGCCGCGTCCTGACGCGCCTGCCCCGGCAGGCCGGGGCCGCAGCGGCCCTGCCGGGGCAGGCCGGGACCGCGGCGGCCGGCGTGGTCGGCGCTGCTGCGCCCTGACCGGACCGCGCCCCCGTGCGACGGCGCGGCCGGGCTCCGGCGGTCGGTTCCCCGGAGCCAGCGACCCGCTTTTCGGACCTTCTCCGGCCCCGTGTACCGGCGTCCGATAGTCCGGCGGCCCGAGGCGCCGCCCGGGAGCGGGCCGCCGCCGGGAGCGCCGCCGCCCGCCCGGACCTCGGCCGCGAGCCGCCGGGAGGTGCCGCCGGGGGTGCACACAAACCACGGACCGCTTCCCCCGGCGACACGATCAGGGGGTCAGCCGCTCCGGGCGACGACCGCGTCGACGACGAGGAAGCCCGCCAGGGAGACCGCCCAGACCGGCATCAGCCAGCCCAGGGCGACCGCGGCCACGACGACCGCGACCTTCGCCCACAGGGGCAGGGAGCGCCAGGCTCCCCGCGGGAACGGCCGTCCCAGGGCGAACCCCTCGCGCGCGGTGGGGCGGCGCTGCCACCACATCCGGTAGCCCCACCCGATCAGCAGCAGGATCCCCAGCGCCAGGGCGGCCAGCACCAACTGGTTGGGCAGGCCGAACAGCAGCCCCATGTGCGCGGCGATGCCCCAGGTCGTCATCTTGGCCATGAACGGGTAGTCGTCGAACCGCAGCACGTCGACGACCTCGCCCGTCATCGGGTCGACCAGGGCCGAGTCCTGCTGGACCGGCCACTCCCGGCTGGTCTCGACGACCTTGTAGGCCTGGGTCTCCGAGGCCGGGTACACCACCTCGATCGGCCCGTCGATGCCCGCCTCGCGCACCGCGCCCACCACCTGGTCCACGCTGACGGCGAGGTGGTGGTGCTCGTGCCCGCCTCCGGCCCCACCGTCCCCGCCGTGGTGGCCCTCCTCGAAGATCTCCGCGTCCAGCGAGGGGGTCTGCCAGTTCAGCGCCTGGCGGACGGTGCCGATGTTCTGCCCGGCGTAGGCGGACCAGGTCAGCCCGGTCGCCCCGAGCGCCAGGACGCCGACCAGCAGCCACAGGCCGGCCGATCCGTGCCAGGACAGCGTCGAGCCGCGTCCGGAGGCGCTCCGCTCGGGGAGCAGGGCGCGCCGCACCCGGGCGCCGGTACGGCTGCGGCCCAGCCACAGGACGACGCCGCCGAGCGCCACCACCCACAGCCAGCTCGCGGCCAGTTCGCTGTAGAGGCGGCCGACCTCGCCCAGGTGGAGGTGGCGGTGGAGCATGCTGATCCAGGTGCGCACGGGCAGCGCGCCGCTGGTGCCGTAGACCTCCAGGGTGCCGAGGACGTCGGCGGTGTAGGGGTCGACGAAGACGCTGGAGCGCACGCCCTCCTCCAGGCCGTCCACGGCGAACAGGACCCGGGTGCTGTCCTCGGGGCCGCCGATGCGGACAGCGGTGAGGCTGCCCTCGGGGTGGGCCTGCCGGGCGGCCTCCACCTGCATGCTGACCGGCAGCGGCTGCCCCTGGTCCTCGACGTGCAACTGGTCGGCGTAGAGCCACTGCTCCAGTTGCGGGGTGAAGGCGTAGAGGAGGCCGGTGAGCGCGGCGACCGCGATGAACGGCGCGACCAGGACGCCGGCGTAGAAGTGCAGGCGCAGCAGGAGCGCCCGCAGCGGCGGCCACAGCGGCGAGCGCGGTGCGCCCCGGGAGGTCTGGGGGGCCGTGGCCGGTTCCGGGGACGGTGGTGGGGCGTGCTCCTGTGTGGACATCTCTCTCCTTCTTCGTCTGTGCCCCCACAGCGGACAGAACCCAATGACTCCGGACGCCCTCCCAAACGCCGGACATTTGCCTAGGATTGTCGTACAACTACCCAGAGTAAAACAAGAGAGTGTCGTACCTCACTTCCAGAACCTCGGAAATCTCACGGGGAACTGACGTCGCCCGTGCTAGCGGCCCGCCGGGCGGGCACGAAGCTCGCCCTCTCCCCGCCGGGGAGGAAGAATCGGGGCCATGAGCAACACCGACGACGTCCCGCTGCGCGACCGGCTGCGCGCCCTCCCGGTGTTCGACACCGACCTGCCCGAATTCGCCCCGGAGCGGACGCCCGAAACTCCGGCGGAGCTGTTCGTCGCGTGGCTGGAGGAGGCCCTGCGGGCGGGGGTGCCCGAACCGCACGTGGTGAACCTGGCCACCGCCGACGCGGCGGGCCGCCCCTCCTCCAGGTTCCTGATCCTCAGGGACGTCGACGAGACGGGCTGGCGCTTCGCCTCCGACTCCGCCAGCCCCAAGGGCCGCGACCTGGCCGCCAACCCCAACGCGGCGATCGCCTGCTACTGGCCGAAGCAGGGCCGCCAGATCCGGGCGCGCGGGCCCGTCGTGCCCGAACCCCCGGAGCGCTGCGCCGCGGACTTCCTGGCCCGCTCCCCCGAGGCCCGCGCCGAGGTGCTCGTGGGCGGCCAGAGCGAGCCGCTGGCCTCGGCCGCGGAACGCGCGGCGGCCGTGGCCCGGGCGCGGGAGCGGATCGCGGCCGAGCCTGGAACGGTGGCGCCCACGTGGACGCTCTACACCCTGCTGCCCGAGAGCGTGGAGTTCTGGCAGGCGTCCCCGGACCGCCGCCACGTCCGGCTGCGCTACACCCGGGACGGTTCCGGGGCCTGGACCCGCACCCGGCTGTGCCCGTGACCGGGCCGTACCGGCCCGGGGAGAGGGCTCAGCCGCCCGCGAGGACCAGCAGCAGGCCGGTCACGCCCGACACCAGCGCCCCGGCGCCCAGCAGCAGGGCGTTGCGGGGCCGTCCGACGGTGGACGGGGGCGCGGCCTCGTCGTGCTCGATGCTGAGGCGGCCGTCGGCGGGGGCCGCCACGACCGGACGGCCGTCGCGCAGCTCCACCCGGCCGCGCACGACCACGGGGTCGCCCACCCGGATGGCGCGCTCCCGGTACTCGAACTCGATCGTCTCGCCGCGGAAGACCCCGGAGACGCGGCCCTTGATCCGGCCCAGCAGGTCGTCGGCGGGGGCGGGGACGCCGCGCTGGGGGCGGGCGACGACGCGTTGGAGGCACAGGCTGACCCGCGTGGTGTCCGCCTCCTCCGGGTCCACCAGGATGGGCTGCTCGCCCGGCCGCCCGCCGTCGGCCCCGGTGAGGGCGAACGGCTCCGGAGAGCCGTAGTCGGCGATCGTGTCGTCGCCGAGCACCTGCTCCCGCTCCCCGGTCTCCTCCAGGGTGCGCCAGGTGGCGTAGTGGCGCACCACCTCGTGGCCGTGCCAGACGCACTCCACCCCGGCCAGCCGGGACTCCACGGTCCCGCCCGGCCCGGCCGCCGCCAGTCCGTGCAGGGTGACCTCGCTGCCGACCAGCGCGACGAACGCCCTGGGCCGCAGTTCCGCGAGATCGCGCCGGTGCATCCAGCGCCTGAGGGCGACGAAGCCCGCGGGTGCCAGAACCGCCGCGCCGACGAGGAGGGCCATTCCGATCACCAGCATGGAAGACGCCTCTCCTCCATTGTCACTCGCCGCGGGCTGCCCACGGTCCTGTGTCTGTTGTCCGTTCCCTACTTCTTTACCAGGATCTGTCACGGCTTCGGGCCGCAACCGCGTTCTCGGGAACGTCTCCAGTGATACCCGAAACGCTCCACGCCTGCTCGAATGACGGACGAACAGCACCGGAGGGAACGGAAAAGAACGTGGTGGGCGAGGCCGTGTCCGTTTCCGTCCGGGGCCGCGGCGAGTACGGGCGAGCGCCCGGCCGCCGCTAGTCTCGGACACTATGCAGCCTGAGATTCATCCGGAAGTGGCCAAGCTGTCGTTCCTGCTCGGCCGGTGGGAGGGGGTCGGCGTCGCCGGCTACCCCGGCGTGGAGGAATTCCGGTTCGGCCAGGAGATCGAGTTCACCCACGACGGCCACCCCTACCTGAACTACCGGAGCAGGGTGTGGCGCGTCAACGCGGACGGCTCCCTGGGGGAGCCGGTGACCTCGGAGTCGGGGTACTGGCGGTTGCGGCTGGACGCCGACAAGGAGGACGAGGAGAAGAAGGACTCCGACGAGCCCCCCGTCCACCTGGAGGTGCTGCTCTCCCACCCCGAGGGGTTCACCGAGGTCTACCTCGGCACGATCTTCGCGCACCGCGTGGAGATGCGCACCGACGTCGTGATGCGCACCGAGACCGGGCTCCCGGTGGCCGCGAGCCACCGGCTGTACGGGCTGTTCGGCGACGACCGCGAGACGCTGGGCTACGCCTGGGACCTGGCCGCCGACGGCAACGAGCTCCAGCCGTACATGTCCGCCCAGCTCAAGAGGACGTCTTCCTGAGGCGGAAGGTCCCGGACACGGGCGGACCCTCGGGCGTCTTGTCCGGCTCGCGCCGGGGCCGGTCGGACAAGGCCGGCCACCCGAGGGTCCGGGTGTCCACCGTGGATTCGCCAGGGCGATCCGAACGTGGTCGCCCTAACGGGCGAACACCTCGCGTGTCCGCAAAGAAATCACTTTCGGACCACCTCCTTTCTCGCGTGCCTACGACGGTATGCGCACGGTGCGATCAGGGCAAACGCTTTTTCCTGCCGGACTGCCCGCCGGGGCCGGGCGTGCGCCCGCCCGGGTGCTGGGGCGCATAGGCTCACAGGTATGACTTCGCCGCTGCTCACGCGTCCCGGCGCGGTGGCCGCCGAGACGCCCGACCACGACATCGCCGCCCACTACGGGGAGCTCTTCCAGGAGCAGCGCGCCCTGGCGCGCGGCGCGGGCTGGACCGACCGGAGCAACCGGGGCGTCGTCCGCGTCACCGGCCCCGACCGGCTGGGCTGGCTGCACGACCTGACCAGCCAGCACCTGCGGGAGCTGGCCCCCGCAACCGCCACCGAGACCCTGGTGATGGACGCCAACGGACGGCTGAAGCACCACCTGTCCGTGGTGGACGACGGCACCGCGCTGTGGGCGCACGTGGAGCCGGGGACCGCCGCCGACCTCGCCGCGTTCCTGGAGTCCATGCGGTTCATGCTGCGGGTGGAGGTGGCCGACCTCAGCGCCGAGTACGCGGTCGTGACCGTCGCGGGTCCCGACCGGTCGGCCGTGCTGGACGGGGTCCGCGCCGCGCTGCCCGCCGAGACCGTGGTGCGCCCCGCCGCGGACGAGACCGACCTGTTCCTCCCCTCCGGGGCGCTGGAGGCCGTCACGGAGGCCCTGACCGCCGCGGGCGCCCGTCCCGCGGGGCTGTGGGCCTACGAGGCGCGCCGGATCGCCCTGCACCGGCCCAGGCTCGGCCTGGACACCGACCACCGCGCGATCGCCCACGAGATGGGGTGGATCGGCTCCGCCGTCCACCTGGACAAGGGCTGCTACCCGGGCCAGGAGACGGTGGCGCGGGTGCACAACCTGGGCCGCCCGCCGCGCCGCCTGGTGATGCTGCACCTGGACGGCACCGCCGAGCGGCTCCCCGCGCGCGGGGCGGACATCGAGCTCGACGGCCGCCCCGTCGGGTTCGTCGGCACCTCGGCCCGCCACTTCGAACTGGGTCCCATCGCCCTCGGGCTGGTCAGGCGGACCGTGCCGGTGGACGCGGAGTTCGTGGTGGACGGCATCGCCGCCGGCCAGGAGGTGGTGGTCAGCCCCGACACCGGCGCCAACGCGCAGATCTCGCTGCGGCGGCGCCCCCGCTGACGCGGGTCAGTGGAGCCGGAACACCTGCTTGCCCTCGGTCTCGTAGTCGCTGTAGGGCTTGGCCACGTAGGTGCCGGGACGGGCGTGGACGACGCTCTCCCGGCAGTCCTTCCAGGAGCGGGTGCGGTTCCAGGTGATCTCCACGTCGTGGGGGACGCCCCGGCGCAGCTCCACCGGCTCGGCGGTCGCCTCGACGCAGTCGGTGCTGGACCAGATCCGGTCCTCGCCGGAGGTGATGCGCAGCTCCACGGTCTTGGTGCCCACCTCGGCCGTGCAGACCGACGGGCCGATGTTGACCAGGCTGAGGGTGAACACGGGCTCGACGCCCGCGGCGTAGTCCTCCCGGTCCGACTCGACGCTCACGACCACGTCCTCGGGGTGGCAGGGGGCCGCGGCGGGCCGGGAGCCGCCGCCCCCGCCCTGCGGGACCGCGTTGGCCCCGGCGCCTCCGGCGGGGGCCACGCCCTGCCCTCCGCCGCTTCCGCCGCCCGCGGAGCCGTTTGCGCCGTCCGCCTCGTCGCCGCCGTCGGAGTCGTCCGCATCGTCGGCCTCCGCCGAGGGGGAGGCTGGAATACTGGGGTCGGTCCCCTCTCCGCTGTCGGGGGTGGTCTGCGGCTCGGCGCTGGAGTCCGTGCTCGCCGAGCTGACCGGGTCCCCCTCGTCACTGGAGGGGCGGCAGGCGTACGCGATCAGTGTCAGTACCGCGAGTACCCCCACCAACAGAAAGACACGCCGCCTCCAGTATGTCGCCCTGCTCACCGGTCCCGAAGCCATGGCCGTAAGTATCCCGGCTTCCGAGGTTTTGCACCTACCCGACCCGCCGTTGGAATTCTGATTGTCTATGACCGAAAACCCGTACCGTGCAGATGTTCTCGCCTGGTATGACGGCAACGCCCGGGACCTTCCGTGGCGCTCCGCGGACGCCACCCCGTGGGGTGTGCTGGTGAGCGAGGTGATGCTCCAGCAGACCCCCGTGGCGCGGGTGCTGCCCGCCTGGCAGGCGTGGCTGGAGCGCTGGCCGACCCCGGCGGACCTGGCGGCCGAGCCCGCGGGCGAGGCGGTGCGGATGTGGGGCCGCCTCGGCTATCCGCGGCGCGCGCTGCGGCTGCACGCGTGCGCCACGGCCATCGTGGAGCGGCACGGCGGGCGGGTGCCCGACTCACACGAGGAGCTGCTGGCCCTGCCCGGGGTGGGCGCCTACACCGCGGCGGCGGTGGCCAGTTTCGCGTTCGGGCAGCGGCACGCCGTGCTGGACACCAACGTGCGGCGGGTCCTGGAGCGCCTGGTGAACGGCAGGCAGTACCCGCCCAGGACGCCCACCCGGGCCGAGTACCGGCTCGCCGAGTCGCTGCTGCCCGAGGAGCCCGCGGTGGCCGCGCGCTGGGGGGTGGCGGTGATGGAGCTGGGCGCGCTGGTGTGCACCGCCCGCGCCCCCCGCTGCGGGGAGTGCCCGGTGGTCGACCGGTGCGCGTGGGTGCTGGCCGGGCGGCCCCCGCACGACGGTCCGCCGCGGCGCGGGCAGCGCTACGCGGGAACGGACCGCCAGGTGCGGGGTCGGCTGCTGGCGGTGCTGCGGGAGGCGCCCGGCCCGGTGCCCAAGTCCGCGCTGGACGCGGTGTGGGACGAGGACGCCCAGCGGGAGCGCGCCCTCGACGGGCTGGTGGCCGACGGTCTGGTGGACCCGCTGGAGACCGGCGAGTACGCGCTGCCGAGCTGACGCCCCCGCGGCCCGGTCAGCTCGTCTGCACGCTGACCCCGCCGAAGCAGGCCGCCCCGGGTTCGGGGGTCTGCGGCCCCTGCACGTAGGAGACGAGGAAGTCGACGACCCGCTCGTCCTCGGCGCTGTCGACGGTCAACTGCTTGCCCCAGGCGGAGAGCACCACCGGGGCGGGCAGGCCGTCGGCCGGGCTGATGATGATGTAGTCGCCCGTCGAGTACAGGCCGTGCAGGTACGCGAGCTGTGCGGGGTCGAGGTCCGGGTCGTGGGTGATCCACACCGCGCCGTGCTCCATGGAGTGCACGGCGTTCTCCGCGGGCACCGGGACGGTGTAGACGCCGCAGTTCAGCCAGACGGGGTTGTGGTCGCCGCCGACCGGGGGGTACTGCGGGTAGTCCACGGTCCCCTCGACGTGGTTGTAGGAGGAGACGTCGAAGGTCTGCACCCCGGGGATGTCCCCCGGTTCCTCGACGCCCTGGGCGGCGGGCGGCCGGGGGCGGGAGTCGGTGCCGGTGCCGCCTCCGCCGCTGTCCGAGCCTCCCAGGACCACGACGGCCGCGACCACCACGACGACGAGGAGGACGAGCACGGCCGCCACGCCGCCGATGATCCAGCCGAGCGCCCCGGAGCCGCCGGACCGTCGGGGCACCGCCCCGGGCTGCGGGTAGGGGCCTGGCGGGTACGGCCCGTGCGGCCCGGGAGCCCCCTGGTGGAGCGGGGGTCCCTGGACGGGAGGGCCGACGGGGGGCGGAGGCTGCCCGGGGACTCCGGGCTGTCCGACGGGGCCGGAGGGGCCGGACGGTCCGCCGCCGGGACCGGGGGGCTGGGGGCCGTGGGGCGGCTGCGCAGGATGGTTCACAGCGCAGACCCTACCGCCGCGGAGGTGTCTTTTCCCAGACCGGAGGGTGTTTTTGTCCGGGACGGGCCGGGGCCTGCACGACGAGGAGGGGCGGTCCGTGGACCGCCCCTCCCCTCGTGTGTCGGGTGCGTGCCGGCCGGAGCCGGACCGTGTGTCGGAGCGTCAGCTCTGCTGCGCGCCCACCTCGGCGGTCTCCGGGACCGCCTGCGGCTTGGGCACGCCGCGGAAGGTGAACTTGGCCTCGGCGCCCTCGCCCTCGGCGTCGACGATGACGATCTGGCCGGCCTTGAGCTCGCCGTAGAGGATCTTCTCCGACAGGGCGTCCTCGATCTCGCGCTGGATCGTGCGGCGCAGCGGCCGGGCGCCCAGCACCGGGTCGTAGCCCCGCTCGGCGAGGATCTTCTTGGCGTTCGGCCGGACCTCGATGCCCATGTCGCGGTCCTTGAGCCGCTCGTCCAGCCGCGCGACCATCAGGTCGACGATGGCGAAGATCTCCTTCTCGGTCAACTGGTGGAACACGATCGTGTCGTCCACGCGGTTGAGGAACTCGGGCCGGAAGTGCTGCTTGAGCTCCTCGTTGACCTTGGCCTTCATGCGGTCGTAGTTGGTCTTGGTGTCGTCCGGCCGCGCGAAGCCCATGGGCTGCCCCTTGGAGATGTCCCGGGTGCCCAGGTTGGTGGTCATGATGATGATCGTGTTCTTGAAGTCGACGTTGCGGCCCTGGGCGTCGGTGAGGCGGCCCTCCTCCAGCACCTGGAGCAGCGAGTTGAAGATGTCGCCGTGCGCCTTCTCGATCTCGTCGAACAGCACCACCGAGAACGGCTTGCGCCGCACCTTCTCGGTGAGCTGGCCGCCCTCCTCGTAGCCGACGTAGCCGGGGGGCGAGCCGAACAGGCGGGACACGGTGTGCTTCTCCATGAACTCGCTCATGTCGAGCTGGATCAGCGCGTCCTCGTCGCCGAACAGGAACTCCGCCAGCGTCTTGGACAGCTCGGTCTTCCCCACACCGGACGGGCCGGCGAAGATGAACGAGCCGCCGGGGCGCTTGGGGTCCTTCAGGCCCGCACGGGTGCGCCGGATCGCCTGGGAGAGCGCCTTGATGGCGTCCTCCTGGCCGATGACGCGCTTGTGCAGCTCCTCCTCCATGCGGAGCAGGCGGGAGGACTCCTCCTCGGTGAGCCGGAAGACCGGGATGCCGGTGGCGGTGGCCAGGACCTCGGCGATGAGCTCCTCGTCCACCTCGGCGACGCTGTCCATGTCGCCGGCCTTCCACTCCTTCTCCTTCTGGGCGCGCTTGGCCTGGAGCCGCTTCTCGTCGTCGCGCAGCGCGGCGGCCCGCTCGAAGTCCTGGGCGTCGATCGCGGCTTCCTTGTCGCGGCGCACCTTGGCGATCTTCTCGTCGAACTCGCGCAGGTCCGGCGGCGCGGTCATGCGGCGGATGCGCATGCGCGACCCGGCCTCGTCGATCAGGTCGATGGCCTTGTCCGGCAGGTAGCGGTCGCTGATGTAGCGGTCGGCGAGCTGGGCGGCGGCCACGAGCGCCCCGTCGGTGATGGACACCCGGTGGTGGGCCTCGTAGCGGTCGCGCAGGCCCTTGAGGATCTCGATGGTGTGCGAGATCGTGGGCTCGTCGACCTGGATGGGCTGGAAGCGGCGCTCCAGCGCGGCGTCCTTCTCCAGGTACTTGCGGTACTCGTCGAGCGTGGTGGCGCCGATGGTCTGCAACTCGCCGCGGGCCAGCATCGGCTTGAGGATGGAGGCGGCGTCGATCGCGCCCTCGGCGGCGCCCGCGCCGACCAGGGTGTGCAGCTCGTCGATGAACAGGATGATGTCGCCGCGGGAGCGGATCTCCTTGAGGACCTTGCGCAGCCGCTCCTCGAAGTCGCCGCGGTAGCGGCTGCCCGCGACCAGGGCGCCGAGGTCGAGCGTGTAGAGCTGCTTGTCCTTGAGGGTCTCGGGAATCTCGCCCTTGACGATCTTCTGGGCCAGCCCCTCGACCACCGCGGTCTTGCCGACGCCGGGGTCGCCGACCAGCACCGGGTTGTTCTTGGTGCGCCGCGACAGCACCTGCATGACCCGCTCGATCTCCTTGTCGCGGCCGATGACCGGGTCGAGCTTGCCCTCGCGGGCGGCCTGGGTCAGGTTCCGTCCGAACTGGTCGAGCACCAGGGAGGTGGAGGGGGCCGACTCCGAGGCGGTTCCGGCGGCCTGCGGCTCCTTGCCCTGGTAGCCGTGGAGCAACTGGATGACCTGCTGGCGCACCCGGTTGAGGTCGGCGCCCAGCTTCACCAGCACCTGCGCGGCCACGCCCTCGCCCTCGCGGATGAGGCCGAGCAGGATGTGCTCCGTGCCGATGTAGTTGTGTCCCAGTTGCAGAGCCTCGCGCAGCGAGAGCTCCAGGACCTTCTTGGCACGGGGGGTGAAGGGGATGTGGCCGGACGGGGCCTGCTGCCCCTGCCCGATGATCTCCTCAACCTGCTGGCGGACGGCTTCGAGGCTGATGCCGAGGCTCTCCAGAGCCTTGGCCGCGACGCCCTCGCCCTCGTGGATGAGGCCGAGCAGGATGTGCTCCGTGCCAATGTAGTTGTGGTTGAGCATCCTGGCCTCTTCCTGCGCCAGGACAACCACGCGCCGTGCGCGGTCGGTAAACCTCTCGAACATGTCTCGTCGCTCCTCACAGAGCGGTCAGGCAGGGACGGAAGTTCCGACCCTCACTTTCCGCCGATCGGCCCCCCGAGGCGAAAGGGAACCTCCGGGGGCACTTTCGCACCCGTCTACACCGCGCCGACCGGCTGCCCGGACGGCCACACGACTACACCCACACCACCGATCTCTTCACACGGTGCCATGCCAAGAGACTTTCCCCGACGATAGGGCGTTCATCCTCATCCAACTACTGTTGGAGCCTCATGTGTTCCGAGTACGCCGCAAGCGAACGGCCCGTGCCTCTCCATGACGTGAGAGAACACGGGCCGTGATGCGTGTTCGCGGTGTTATTTGCTCTGAGCGAACACTCGTCCCAGCGCTCCGGCGGCGGTCCGGGTCCCGCGGGGAGCCCGGGTCACGCCCTCAGCGGCGAGGCATGATCCAGGTCCGGGGTGGTGGGGCGCCGTCGGTCAACGCTGGGCGGCGTGGTACTCGTCCATGATCGCCTGGGGGATGCGGCCCCGCTCGCTGACCTGCTTGCCCGCGGCCTTGGCCCAGGCGCGGATCTCGGCGCTGCGCTCCCGGCTGGGCGCGCTGCGCTGCTTGCTGCGGGAGCTGTTGCGCTTGGTCGGGGCCTTGCGGGCGGCCTCGACGAAGGGCGCGAGCGCGGCGCGGAGCTTGGCCGCGTTGTCGACGCTCAGGTCGATCTCGTAGGTGGAACCGTCGATTCCGAAGGAGACGGTCTCGTCGGCCTCGCCCCCGTCGAGGTCGTCGACGAGGAGCACCTGCACCTTTTGTGCCATGCCCGAGTCCTTTCTCGGTAGAGAAGCGTGTTAGCAATCCATTGAATGCAAATCTATACCTCATTCATTGGAAAGACAATTCGCTCCGCCCTCGATAAAGTTACTTTCACTCCGGCACAAGATAACGGGAAAAACATTCATGGCATGCTCGGGTCCGGACCGGCAGATCCGGCCCGGCCGTTCATAAGGAGACACGGGAGGGCATTCCCCCGGTGCCGCTTAGCGTCCCCCGGCCTCTTCCCCGGCCCCGTGGACTTCCTCAGAAGCGCTCTGCGCCTTGTTTGCGTCGGCATCGGCGGCGGCTTTGCCGTCCGGCGTCCCACGCGTCACCGATTCACTCTCCTCCACCGGTCTGCCGTCCGAAGTCCTGGGGGCCATCTCCTTACGCAGCAGTGTGTAGACCGCCACACAGAACACCGTCGCGACAACAACGGGAGGGATCAGTGCCGACAATACGTCCCACATCAGACGCACCCTTCTCCTGGCCGTTCCTTTATACAACGATTACCCCAGGCAGGGGATGTCTGGTCGGCCACGCGGCGCGACGGCCGTTTGGCGGCTGACAGGCCCAGGTCATCATAGGCGGGCCGGCCGGCTGTTCCTCCCGGGGGGTGCGGCTCCGTTTAGCCCCCGGCGGGAGCGGCTAAAGACCCGTCAGGTATCCCGCTCAGCCTAAAACACCCGGCACACCGGACCAAAAGGCGACGGCGTGTAGCCGCCGCGGAACTCAAACACCCCTCACCACACGGACCGTATTAAAGCGAGTGCGTCCACAAAGCGTTCCGCAACAGCCCGTATGGACAAACCCCGCCCGGCTTCTTGTCCGCATCGCACAGATTACCTCCTCTATCCCACCGCCGATCCCCCGGCTTTAGGGTCCGTCCCGCCCGGAAGTTGTGGGATCGTTGCAGGGTGGCCGGACGGACCGGCGGGCCCCGACAACTGGTGTGCCGGGACACCCACCTCCCTGGGCATTGAGAGGACCTCTTCGTGGAGTTCCACGCCGATCTGCATATCCACTCCAAGTACTCGCGGGCGTGCAGCAAGGATTGCGACCTGGAACACCTCGCCTGGTGGGCCGCCCGCAAGGGGATCGCTCTGGTGGGGACCGGTGATTTCACTCACCCCGCCTGGCGGGCCGAACTGGAACGGGACCTGGTCCCGGCCGAGCCGGGGCTGTTCCGGCTGCGCCCGGAAATCGAGTCGCGCATCCTGCGGACCCTGCCGCCGCACTGCCAGACCCTGCCCCGGTTCATGCTGTCGGTGGAGATCTCCACGATCTACAAGCGCGACGACCGCACCCGCAAGGTCCACCACCTGCTCTACGCGCCGTCGCTGGAGGCCGCCGCGGCGATCACCGCCGACCTGGCCAAGATCGGCAACCTCGCCTCCGACGGCCGCCCCATCCTGGGCCTGGACTCCCGGGACCTGCTGGACATCACCCTCTCCAGCGACCCGGGCTCCTACCTGGTGCCCGCCCACATCTGGACGCCGTGGTTCTCCGCGCTGGGCTCCAAGTCGGGGTTCGACGCCATCGCCGACTGCTACGCCGACCTGGCCGACCACATCTTCGCGGTGGAGACCGGGCTGTCCAGCGACCCGGCCATGAACTGGATGGTGTCCTCCCTGGACTCCTACACCCTGGTCAGCAACTCCGACGCGCACTCCCCGCCGATGCTGGCCCGCGAGGCCACGCGGTTCGACACCGACCTGGACTACTACGCGGTGCGCCGGGCCCTGGAGACCGGGGAGGGCTTCCGCGGCTCGGTGGAGTTCTTCCCCGAGGAGGGCAAGTACCACCTGGACGGGCACCGCAAGTGCGGCGTCCGCCTCGACCCGGCCGCCACCCGGGAGCTCAAGGGGCGCTGCCCGGTGTGCGGCAAGCCGGTCACGGTCGGCGTGTTCCACCGGGTCAACGAGCTCGCCGACCGTCCCGAGGGCTACCGGCCGGAGGGGGCCGCGGACTTCACCAGCCTGGTCCCGCTGCCCGAGATCGTCAGCGAGATCGAGGGGGTGGGCCCCAAGAGCAAGCGCGTCCTGGGCGAGGTGGCGCGGCTGGTGGCCGCCCTCGGCCCGGAGCTGGACATCCTCACCTCGGTGCCGCTGGACGAGGTGACCAGGGTCGGCGGCGAACTGCTCGGCGAGGCGGTGGCCCGGCTGCGGCGCGGAGAGGTGGTCCGCGAGGCCGGATACGACGGCGAGTACGGCGTCATCCGCATGTTCCACCCCGACGAGCTGCGCGCCGAGGCCGACACGCTGGCGCTCTTCAGCGAGCTGGACCTCGCCCCGGCGCCGCAGCCCGCCCCGG
>Ga0207864_1003208_pt1 | contig 14008 bp, 14 predicted proteins | sample HigsolmetaAR202D_FD_184834 | JGI IMG/M metagenome (GOLD analysis project Ga0207864, IMG submission 184834) | Ionic liquid and high solid enriched microbial communities from the Joint BioEnergy Institute, USA - AR20-2-D (SPAdes) (version 2) ...
CCCGGGTAGAGCACCCGCACGGGGGCCAAGCGATTCACGAGTCACACCCAACCGGGACGGCAACACCGATCCTGTCAGCCAGCACCGGGCCAGCCATACAAATACTTACAGGCGATTCACCAGTCGGACTGGTAGTTGCCTGGAGCCGTCTACTTACTGGTAGCTCTTGATGCGCTTGTGCCACGCGTTTAGGCGGTCGTACTCGGACTTAAGCTCGTTGGGCTCCGGCGCTACGTAGTTGGTCTCCTCCGCCTTGTCGTGGCGAAGTGCCCACTTGGACGTCTTGCCGTAGCCCTCTTGGTACTCGACGTTGTCTTCGTCGGTAATCTTGGCGAGCATTCGTACCATCTGCGGGCGCACCTCGGACTTGCTCCGGTCGTACACGCGATTGACAATCTCACTCGTCACGGTGCGCTCCCACGTCTCCGACAGGTATCCAGCGATCTTGTTGACGCACTGCTCGTACTCGTCGTCGGTAAGGTTCTGGCGGTCCTTGGTGAGCTTGGCTATCTTGTTGAGGATCGTGTTCAGTCGCTGGCCGATATCCTGCGCCTTCCACGGGAAGCCGTCCGCGACATGCCCAGGCACATCGCCACGCCGCTGAATAGTGTGGGGGGTCACTTTGACCTCAGCGGAGGCCGCTGACTTAAGAAGGTCGGTAAGGAAAGCGACGTCGTGGGTGAAGACGATGACCTGCCGAGAGGTGGCGAGGTGAGCGAGTCGGTCCGCCACCTTGTCCCGCCGTACGTGATCTAGCGAGGTCACGGGATCATCAAACACAACAGCAGATTTGGAGGAGTCGAATTCTGCCTCGGTGAAGAAGCCAGCCAGGCCTAGCACAGTCTGCTCGCCCTCGCTTAGCACTGCGCGGGCCGTCCCGTCCTTGTGTCGCACGCCGACGAGTGCTGGGATCTGACGAACCTGCCCCTTTTGCCCGCCCAGTTGCCTCAGCGTCACCTTCTCTAGATGCATCCGAGCGGTTTCACGAGTGAAATGGTCGCGTATCTGCTCGGTCGCGTAGATGCCAGTGAGCTCGGTTGCCTTGCGCGTGATGCCTTTCGTGTCAACTGCCGAACAAGCGTTGTTAAGCTGGGCAAGCTCTTTGAGCCTCGCGACCTCGGCCTTGATCTGAGCCTTGTTCTTGCTCAGTATTTGGGAAGCTGCCAGCTCGTCACGGCTGGACTGTGCTGCGGTCAGTGCCGATTGAAAGCCTGCAACGTCGGTCGTATCGGCCCTGGCGGTAAGAGATGTGGCAAGTTCGTCAAGCTGTGTGCCGAGGGTGGTCGCAGAAAGTGGCGCCACGGCCGCTCCGCTCGCGGTGAAGTGATCCAGCGCGTCGTTGCGGTGATTCTCGAGCGTCCTTAGTCGTTGCTGGACGGCGGTAGCCAGCGGCTCGTCGTGGGCGAGGAGCGCGGATAGTGCGTTTGTGGTCGCATGCGTGGTGAAGTCCAGCGATCGGAGGTCCGCCAGAGCTTCATCGAAGAGACGCTCGGCTGCGACAGCGTCGCTCTCAGTGGTGTCCGTCATGTAGTTGGCGAAGCGCGTGAAGCGGTCCTTGGCGTTGTCGCCAAGGGGCTGCTGGCAGAGGACACAGCGCGCATCATCGCCGACGTCGGGGAACTCGTGCCCATGACCGGGAATGGAGACGGCGTAGTCGCGAGCAGCGCGCCATAGCGTTCGCCAGGTCTCCGAACCAACTCCCGCCAGCGGCAAGTCATCAAAGGACGTCGCTGCGGCGACTGCCGCCGCAGCGCGTTTGGCCCCCGCTTCGTCCTTGAGCTTGCCCACAGCGGTGAGGCGATCCGCGCAGAGAGCGTCCTCTAGCTCGGCGAGTTGTGTTTTCAGGGTACTGATGTGCCGGGCGTCGGCATGTAGGCGCGCACGCTCTTTAGAAGCGTCGCTCGTCTCCAGTCGGGCAACTTCCTGAATCGCCTTGCCGAGGACATCGGCGTCCTCCGATGTGAACCTACACGCGTCGTCAATCTGCTGGTCGCTCGTACTGGGCGTCAGGCTAGAGAGGAAAACACTCGCGGCAGTGCCCTCTGGCAGGTTAAGGATGAGGCGCCTCTGATCGCTCTCGGCGAGCCGCCGCTGAAGTTCCTCGCGGACCTTCCCACACACGGTGATGAGCCCGTCCAGCAGGGTGAGGGAAGAGGGGCGGTAGGTAACGGTGGAGTCACGGCTCAAGTACTCGTCACCGCAGTACTCGTCGTAGAAACGTACTTGCTGGAGGTCAGGCACGGGAGGGTCTGTGGGGAACTTCTCCGAGAGTGCCTGGTCACCTACTGAATACTCCAATTCCGCGCTCGGGTCTGGTGAGCCGTCTCGATAGACATCCGGTAGAACGGTCGAGGAGTGGCGCGCACTCACCATGGCCTTGATGATGCGCGCGTAGCCGGATTTTCCGCTGCCATTGTTGCCATAGACGAGCGTAAGGCCGGCGGGCGCAAACGTCAGCGTCTGGTCTGGGGCAAGTGCGTTGACGCCCTTGACGTTGCAAATGCTCTTGAGTGATACCTGTCTCGGCTCGACCGTGCCGAGCGTGAGGTTCTGGGCAGCGTTATTGGGCACGGCACTACCCGGCATAAGGAGACGGTCTGCGAGCTTGGCCACGGCGGCGGGATCGTCGTACGTTTCCCCGCGCGACAATGCGACCAGCACATCTTGTTGCCACGCGGGCCTAGTCAGCGCCCACGCGCGTATGTCCTGTTCAATCGTCACTTCAACCATTTCCTAAGCGAAAGCGAAACCGACCATGACTAAGACATGCCCCCGTCGCTTGATGCGGCAGACGCACGCCGTCGGAACACTATTGAAGCACCGACTGCCGTCATTTTGCGTTAAGTCATGCGCACGATCCGGCTGAACCGGCTCGGTCGAACGCTTGGCCTGGTTCAGGTCGAGCGTGTCGGCTGTATGGACGGTCGCGCAGGGAATGTGGGGCGAAATTTCCTGCAACGCAGCCGAAAAACACCGCTAGGAATGGTGGACGGCAAGAAGGCGGGGAAAGACTCAGCTGACAAAACGACAACCTTTACTGATAACCCTGCATATTGCTCCCGTTTCTGCGGCCGCAGCCGTCAGGGTCCGGTGGGCGAACTCGGTCGTGATGGCGCGGTGGGACAATAGCCGGTAGTCCTGAGTTGGCAATCCGAAACTCGTTTCCTGCACGAAGCACTATCAAGCCGATGCTTGGGCTGAAAGGAGTGGAATGTGAGGAGGGTCTTCGCCACAAGGCCCCGGCCGTTGAGAACGCACCTCACTGCTTACGAGCTGGATGAATGTATTGCGCCCAGGTGTCGCCGGTCTCTGTGGCGTGCTTCTGAGTGACCTGCTCGTGCAGCAGACCCTTTCGGCGACTACCGGAGCAGGGATCTCTGTGACGAGTGCCTGGAGAGCGGTGTTGCGTGCACCTTGCAGATCGATACCGAGAGTCCGTAGCCGTTTCATGATCGACTGCGGGTCAATATGTCGTCCAGCCCGGCTGCTCGGAAACAACCATGGAGTTCCGACAGCACCGCCCGCCGTACGAAGGTTGGGGCGATGCCGAATATGGTAGTTGAGCTGAGAGGCAAACGGTTCCGGAACGGGCACAGGGTCTTTGCCCAAGGCGATGCGGGTCTCTCCGTCGGCTCGGGAGACCGCCGATGCCTGCAGTGCGGCGATCTTAGTCAGCGGCTGGGCATAAAGCAGTAACAGCACATCCGATGAAAACGGCGACGTTTACTGGTAACCCGCCATATTCGGTCCCGCCGTATTCCAAACGTCGAGAATTGCGGCCCGGCGGCAGGGGTTGGGACGCGCGGGCCCGCTTCCTTCAGGCGGTCTCCTCTGACCGGTTACGCGCGTTCCGATAGAAAATCGTGTCGGTCGATGTAGAAGACGGGGCCGTTGGCTCCGTCGTCGAAGTAGCGGACCCGATGAGATTCAGTGACTTCTCGACCGTGTCGAGGACGCGCGTGGCCGCGGTATGAAGATCTTCCGGTGTGGAGGGCTGGTCGATGTCGGGTGCCGTGTCCAGCGCTCCCGTCATGAGCTCCAATGTGGACCGACGTAGCGTTGCCAAACCCTGAGATTTCGGATGGCCTCGGGCGGCTCGCCGATGGTCCGCTCGCGACGATACTGCGGCGCCCCAGTAGGACACTGCCGTCCAGAATGCGGCGCATGCGATGTAGAGGTCGTTGCGCAGCTTTCCAACCGCACCTGTGCCTGGAGGCACACCCTCACATCCGGACGCACAACGCCAGACTCTTCGAGTACTCCATCGAGGCGCCATAGCGTCTCAATGGCGACGGTGTGAAAGTAACTCGTTTGGGAATTGAAGTTCGAGGTCTCCAGTCGGTCCGGTCGTCATATTTAGTCGCCTATCATGGGGCCTGCGGCTACGCGATGAGAGTCGGGACGTGATCTCAGAATTCAGCGACTTCGGCGATTTATTTAGGGACTTGCAGTCGAAGCTAAGTGAGCCTCGATCTCCGCTATGGAGGATGAATTCGATTGGATATCGGACCACCATCGACTCGGCTTGGGTTGATAAGGTCCGTACAAACCCTCCATTGTGTGGACTCTTGTTACTACTACGCCATGCCTTGCTCTGGAGAGCATAACTAGAAGCACACGCTGCTCTTCAGCTAGGGCCATTCCTGTGCTGTTCCGTTTCGTGGGTATGTGTCCCTCCTCCAAACCTAGGAGGAAGACCCAATCGAATTGCTGGCCTTTACCGGTGTGAGCATTGAGCACGTGCACGCCGGGACCGATCGTCCGCGTAGGGTCGGTTACCCTGATTGAGTTCACTGCGGCTTGCGCCGTGTTGGCGCCGCTTTGCTCTAGGGTGTCAAACGCGTCCTCTACCAGTTCGCGGGTGTCTACGTCTGCTGGATCGACCGTGTCGAGCACGGCCAACCTCGCTTCCGGGATTCGGGTGCCGCGCGGGAGAGCTGCGATGGTCGCCTTGATCAGTGCCACGATGCGGGGGTCATCGATCGCCAGCTCCCATCGGCGCACTGGCATTTCGGTCTGCTGAGTAAACATCCTGTCGATGTCCTCTCGGCGCCAGGCCGCACGACTAATTATTCCGATTGACGACTCTGGATGGCGCTTGGAAACTTCGAGCGCTAGACGATATAGCGATTCCGCTTCGGCTGCGCGGTCTTGAAATTCAAGCGTGGCGGAACAACCGCCACCTGGCCATCGATCTGGTTGCGCCGAGATCAGACTCGAACCCGGAGCAACCAATTCGCTGATTGAGTTGACGGTTTCCAGGACTCTTGGCGATGAGCGGTAGGACTCATGCAAGCGGACTGGTTCACCGCAGATTTTTCGGATGTGTGCCTCAACCTCGATGGGTGCAGCCCCTGCCCATGAATATATGCCCTGAAGCGGGTCGCCAGCGAATGTTTGCCGTGAGGAACAACTCAACATGGCGAGCTCGAGTTGCTGCATCGAGAGGTCCTGGAACTCGTCGACCAGAACTGCGCCGAAATGTGCCTGATAGAGCTGTGCCACTGCAGGGATTCTGAGCAGACGCTGGGCGTGACGAAGTAGGTCGTCGTAGTGGAGTTGATTCGCCTCCTGACGGATTCGCTCGACCTCCTCTGCGAGGTCGCGAGCCGCGCTAGCTGGATACTGCCGGACCGCGGTTAGGACCTCGATATCTGAGAGCGGCCCACGCTTGATCTCACTAAGGATGCGCTCGGCGTCGTAAATGTTTGAACCGCCACCCGCCTGTTCCATGGCACGGCGCATGGTCGTAGTTGTGGGCAGCTTCAGAGTCTCCATGTTGAGGCTGATCGTCCTGCCGTGGGCTAAAACGACCTCTGTGGCGAAACCGTGCAGATTGCGGACTACGACCTGTCGGCGAGCCCGGGAGTTTCCCAGCACGGTCCTGAGTCGGTCTTCGAGGTTCGAGCGGGCCCTCTTGGTAAAGGTCAGTGCAAGCACCCGCTGGTTTCTCGCCAACATCCCGATCTGATGTGCAGCGCGATGCGCAAGAACTTCGGTCTTTCCGCAGCCTGGTGGCGCAATTATCAGCAGGTGATCCTTGTCTGACGTTGCGGCGTCGATCTGTTCTCGGCTGAGAACCATCCCGGTCACTGCTGGCTCATTTCGCTGAGGGTTCGCAGAAGGCGGGATACGCTGCCAATTTTCTCCGCAACCGCAGGTGTCAGGACCTCCGCGATACATGTCGCCGCTTCGACTTTGCCTTTGTCGCGGCAGAACTTCGCCACAGTATCTGGCGTAAGCTCATCGACCGTGGCGGCCCCGGTTGATTGCAGTATCCCGGCCTCCTGACAGAACTTGCCCTGGATCAAGGCTCTAGCTGCGCTAGGGCCGCCAAGGGCACGCGTGTACTCGTCCTCCAAATCGCAGTCAGAGATGAACACCTTCTTGTCGACGATGGTGTTGCGTTTGCCCGTGAAGGCGTTCACCCAGGAACCGCTCTCGTTCTGATCGACTAGTCCGAGCAGCGTAGGGCCGAAGCCGCCGGGACCAAGCAGCGGAAATACGTTCTTGAACTTGTCTGCGCCGTCTAGTTCGACGACCACCGCTCCCATCCGATCGAGATCTATGTTTTGGGCCTGCGCTACGGCTTCCACGATCACTCGGTCAGCAACGCCCTCGACGAGGACTACGAACCGAGCGGTCAGGGCCTCGAGGATGCGGGGCGACCACCAATGTGCACGGGCCTTTTCAACTCTTGACAACTTGGTCGTACCGATTTGGTGACACTTGCCGTGGCGGTCCACGGAGATGACTTCAGAAGGTTCGAACCGATGAAGTATGTAGGGCGAATGGGTGACGATGATCTTCTGGTTGCCCTCGCCGCTCAGAAGATCTGCGACTGTGCGCTGGCTGGTTGGATGAAGATGGAGTTCCGGTTCATCGATCGCGATGACATTTGCAGCGCCCTCAGCAAGATCGAAGAGAGTCATTGACATCAGCTGGCGCGCACCGTCTGACTGCTCTGTCAGTGGCACTTGGTCGCCATTTCGGTTGAGGAAAATGGACACGTCTTGGAGCACGTCGCGTTCAGGGTCGGTGATACTCCTGACTGCGAAGTCGTCCTTGGTTAATACGCGGGGCATTGCGCGACTGAGGTGCTTGGCCACTCGCTTGAGCAAGTCTCCGACCGACTCGTTCCCGGACAGCTCTTCGTTGAATTGATCGAGTAGTGCTCTGAGGCTTTGCTCGTGGGTGCCCAAGTCCGCCGCTGCCAGGAGCGTCCGAACAGGGCTGTGAGCGCCCTCCATTATTGAGGAGCCGCGAGTCGCGCGTAGGTATCGCCAGCCGAACTCCTCCAATTGTTCGCGGCTGGGCGCGCGCTGGTGGCCGCTCTCAGGGAACCATCTGCGAACTGTGATGGCATCATCGTCTTCGGGATGAGCCTCCACGATCATTTGAACCCAGAGGTGCTCTGTGGTGAGGTCATCCTCGATGGTGATCTCAGACGGAAAAGGACGTCGGTTGCTGTCTATGAAATCTCCCCACCAGGCGTCGACTATGAGTGGATGCTCGGGGTCTCGAAGGTCATTGGGCGTAAGTGCTTGGTAGAGACCGGCGGTACTCGTACCCAAGAGCAGATGCAGCATGCGAAGGATCGAAGACTTGCCTACGTCGTTCGCCCCAACGATGACTGCGTGCCGACGCAATTCGAGATCGAGATCTTGGATTCGACTGTGGTTGACGATCTTCACCCTGTGCAGGCGCATGAAGGGGTGGCCTTCCAATTTTTCCGAAGCGGCAAACTGCTCCGCCGAACGTTCTTTCACACCAACTCTATTTCAAAGTCACCAGCAGAAGCTCCAAGCTGAGAGCAGCGGTCGTGTCGCGGGGCACTCCAATCGAGGGTGTTCCACAGGACGACAACAGCCTGAGTTTCGACGGGCGTATCGACGTTCACATGCCCCCACGCCGCCAGGTAGCCATGTGTTGGCAATCCGAAACTCAACTCCTGCATGAAGCGTTTCCAAGCCGATGCTTTGGCTTGACAGGAGTAGAACGTGAGGGGGCACTTCGCCACAAGGCCCCGGCCGTTCAGAACGCGCCCCGATGCTGATGAGCTGGACGAATGTACTGTGCCCAGGTGTTGCCGGCCTCCGCCGCGTGCTTCTGTGTTACCTGGTCGCTGTAACCGAGCATTTCGGCGACTACCGGAGCAGGGATCTCTGTGACGAGTGCCTGGAGAGCGGTGTTGCGTGCACCTTGCAGATCGATACCGAGAGTCCGTAGCCGTTTCATGATCGACTGCGGGTCAATATGTCGTCCAGCCCGGCTGCTCGGAAACAACCATGGAGTTCCGACAGCACCGCCCGCCGTACGAAGGTTGGGGCGATGCCGAATATGGTAGTTGAGCTGAGAGGCAAACGGTTCCGGAACGGGCACAGGGTCTTTGCCCAAGGCGATGCGGGTCTCTCCGTCGGCTCGGGAGACCGCCGATGCCTGCAGTGCGGCGATCTTAGTCAGCGGCTGGGCATAAAGCAGCAACAGCACGCCGGCGACGCGGTAGGGGAGACTTTCGGAATCGCCGGTGAGTAGTTCTTTCAGCCACGCCAGTCGATGGTCTTGCGCAATCAGGGGGGTCGTCTTCGCTTGCCTGAAACCGATCTGGACCGACTTGTTGAGCTTGCTCTTCGCTGCCCAAACGAAGAACGTTCGGATCAGATGACGAGTGGTCGGGCCCGAAGCGAGGTACTCGTCGACGTCCTGCTGTGTGCACTCGCCAACGGTGCGTTGATGAGTCTGTTGAAGCCAGGTCAGGAACTTGATGGTCTCAGTGATCTCCTGTTTCGCAGAGCGCACGGGGCCACCGGAGGATTGGCCGGGTTTCGATTCACTCCGAAGGCGCCGAAGGTGATGCCAGGTAGCGAACTGTTCGGTGGGAGCTCGGACGGTGGGAGAGTCAATCGCGTTGAGTTTGTCGGCTAGCCAGACTTCGAAGCGTGCGAGGTGTTCATCGCGTTGGGGGAGTAGTCCGTGGTGCTGCAGCAGGCTGCGAAGGTGGTCGATATGCCTGCCGGATCCGGCGGCGGTAAGGCCTTCGTGAGTCAACGGTACGGCGCCGGAGGTAATTCCGCCGAGCAGCTCCAAGACTTTGATGTTGCGTTTCCAGGTCAGGATGCTCTCGGGGCGGTCTACGCTACAGAGCACTTCGATGAGTGCTTGCATGGCTACGGGGTCGGCGGGATGGTGCAGCAGAATCTTGCAGAGGTCTTCACGTAAGGCGCATCGCGAGCAGTGGCCCGAGCGGTAGATCTCTCCTTCGAGCCGACATGTCCTGCAGATGTAGTTGCCGGGGATACCCGCGCAGGTCAGACACACTGGCCGCGGATCGGTGCGATTGCGGCGGCCGGGCAGCACGCCTTCGTGGCCACACGATGGGCAGATTCCGTGGATGCGCATGGCGATGTAGAAGCAGCTGTGGCAGAGGTGGTCTCCGGGCCATTCGACCCGCAGTTTGTTGGCCATGCGATGGCAACGGGTGCATTCGTAGGCGCCGGTGGTCACCCGTGGTCGACCACGGGTGGTGGATCGCGGCGTTGGCTCAATGGTCGCCATCAGTCACGATTCGTGCTCGTCGGGGCCGGACGGACTTGTTTATCTCGACAACGTTGCGTCGCGACGATTCGCCGGAGGCGGACTTCTTCTTGCGGGCGTCGGCAGCGGTAACGGTGACGAGATCGTCGACGCCACAACCGAGGATGTCACACAGGGCTGCCAGCAGCTGCAGGGAGACGCGTTCAGGTCGTTGATGCACGATGCGGTAGACCTGCGGCCGCGACAGCTGAATACCGCGTTCGGCCAGGAGGGGGATCAGGTCGGTGCTGTTATGCATGCCTTGTGCAGCCATCAACTCGGCAAGCCGCCACGTGTAGTCGATGTCTCGTTTCACGATGTCTCCTCACCGAAGGAGAGGGCGTCTTTCACCGTCTGGTCTAAGACACGGCGTAGCGTGCGGGTGCGGAAGTCGCTTGAGACTCCTGTGTATAGGGAGGTCGTGCTGGCGTACTCGTGGCCGGCCTGGTCCTGGACGAACTTGGCGTCCCATCCGTCCTCGATGAGATGGGTGATGTAGGAACGCCGAAAAGAGTGCAGGTCGAGGCCCGCCGACAGCTCAAGGTCGTTGCAATACCGGCGGAAGCGTCGTAATAGGGTGCGTTCGGCAACGAGAGCACCGCGCTCACTGGGGAACAGGTCGATCCCGTCGTCGAGGTAAGGCTGGCCGTGGGTGACCCAGTCGCTGATGATCTCCGGTGTCCAGTCGAAGACTGTCAACACGGTTCTCCGTTTGGGCGGCGAGCCCTTCTTTGCTTTCCCGTAGCGGATCTTCACGACCCCAAGATTGCCGAACTCGCGGGCGTGCGGGTTACGGGAGAAGTCCACGGTCTGAAGGTGACGTAGTTCGTTGAACCGCAGTCCGTACGAATAGGCTACTTTGAACATCACGGCGTCGCGGAAGGCGGGCAGCCATCCTTTCTTCCCAGACCTGGCGATTGCTGTGACCTGGTCGTCGGCATGATCGAAGAAGTCCTGAAGCTCTCGTTTCGTAAACGGGCGTTTCTCCGGATCCTGCTCGTTGTCCTGCACATGGGCTGCAGTGTTCCAGGAAAAGAACACCTGCGCGGGGTGAGTTCCAAAGCGTTGTTCGCAGACTCGGTCCCAACCGTAGTCTGGGTCGGCGATGTACGAGCAGAACAATCGCAAGCCGTTCTGATAGCCGCGAATCGTGGACTGTCGGCGTCCCTTGATACTGCGGAGATCGGCGAAGAACTCTTCGACCACGGCAGGTGTCCACGACCAGGGGTACTCGTTCGTGTACTCGATGAACCGACGGACCAGGCTGATACGAGCGTCGATGGTGTCGGGGTCGAGGTTGCGGCACAGTTGTTGGTTGCGCCAGCCGTCCAGCATTTCCTCGACGGTCTGGACCTCGGGATGCAGCAGAGGGACTGCGCCCACCAGGAACACGCGACCGCTTTTGTCGACGGGCAAGTCGGCCTCCAGTCTCGTTGCATCTGATGCATCATTGAATCATCTAATGAAACATCTACCACATAATGGCTGCTAGGGCGACTGAGATGAGAGCTCCTCGCCGGATCATGGTCACGACGTCGCGTGGACCGTAGGTGCGCCTGCCGGAAGCGAATGGTCGTAAAAGCCTGTTGGAGCGCGGCTTTCGTGGGCTCGTCGCGATGTGGAGGGCGGTGTGGCAGGAGGCGCGGATGATTCATCCGATGAAAACGGCGACGTTTACTTGACATAATGTGGCTTATCGGTAGAACAGGAATGCGCTGGTGGGCCGGCCCGACGGGCGGAGACCGCTTCCGACCTGCGAGATCGGCCGTCCGGTGCCAGGTGTCGATGGCGGCCGCACGCCCGGTCATGCGTGGCACCCTGTCGTGCCGTGCGTAACGCTACGGCGGAACATCGCTGGGTTCACCGCCGTGGCGTTACGTACGGCGCGGTGGTCGTCGCCGGGACCGGTTGCCGTTGATGGCTCTACGGGGCTCCCCGCTTGCCTGGGGGCCGGGCTCCCACTGATTCGTCACTGTGACGAATTGGTGGGAGTCGGGCCCCCCGGTGGGATGTGGCACCGGCGGCGAGTGCTTCATCGGCGATCCTGGCGGTGTCGCGGTCCGGGTGTGGCCGGCGCCGCGGTGATTCTCTTCCGGTGTACCCGTTCCGCCGAGTCGAGTCGGGCCGCACGACGGTGGATGCGATGGGTCCGGGCTGCGGGTGCGATCACCGGCACCGGCGTCCGGGTCGTCGGCGACTTCACGAACCAGTCGGTGCCGAACTCGATCGGCACGACATGCAGCACACCCGGCAGCGGTACCGGTTCCGTCGCGCGGCTCGTCGGCCCGGACGGTGAGGTATCGAGCGGTGTCAGGACGTGGGCCCGTCGAGGCGTCGCTGCCGCCAGGGAGCTCAGCGTGGGCTGTATACGCAACGTCGACAGACCCGTAGGGCCTCCCGTGAGGAGTCCTTGGTCCTCGGGGTGCGGTGTTACCGCACTCCCCTCGCTCGGTTCCTGCGCACAGCCGATTTCGTCACGTGACGATTAGGTGTTACTCGCCCTTCGGCCGGAACGGCCCCGCGCACGGCGGCGGCCAGGTGATGGTGCCACCCGGCTCGCGCACCCCCCACCGGCGTTCGGTGGGCCGGCGCATGTCCGGCTGGGACTCCACGACCGGGGTGATCGCCACCGCCACCCACACGGCGGTGAGCGTCGCCGCGGCCAGGCCGGCCACCGCCGTGGCCACCGCGAGTGGGCCGGCCTCCACGCTGGTGTGGCACCACCAGTACGCCCCGATGCCGGTGACCGTGGAGAGTCCCGACAGGTAGGCCGCCGCCACGCCCCACCGGAACCGGCGGCGCCACAGCGTCACGAAGGAGACGATCGCGGCGGCGGCACCGAACGAGGCGGCCACCAGCGGCAGCACCCCGCCGCCGTACCCGACCACCCAGACCGTGGTGGTCGCCGCCAGCAGCACCACCGCGGCGATCCAGGCCACGCGCCGCATCCACGGACTCTGGTGGACCTCGTCGAGGACCCGGTGTTCGATCTGTTTCAGGGTCGCCTCGATCGACTGCTCGCGCGACCGCAGTCGGAACACAGGGCCCACCTCCTCGCACAATGCCCGTTGGCGAGGATAGCCCCATACCGATCCGCGGTGCAGCGCGCACCGGACCCGCCGGGTCACCGCCGAATCCGGTGCCACCGGAATGTGATCCAGGACAAACCGCGACACGTCGATCAGCTCGACTGCCGGGTCCCGGCGAGATCCAACTCCCAGGTCTCACCGACCAGTCGCTGGCCGAAGCTGGTGTGCGGTTCGGCGTCGACGAGTGCGAATCCGTTCGCCTGATAGATCCGGCGCGCCGCGACGAGCACGTCGTTGGTCCACAGCGTGACCTGCCGGTAGCCGGCCTCGACGGCGAAGTCCAGACACGTCCGCACCAGGCGCTGCCCGAGCCCACGGCCGCGACCCTGCGGGGTGACCAGCAGCATCCGCAGTCGGGCGACCTCCGGGTCGTCGGTGCCGACGAGAAACACACATCCGACCCGGCGGCCGTCGACCTCCGCGATCCAGCCCGTCTCCCGGGTCGGGTGGTGGGCATTGGCGTAGTCGGCGACGATGCGCGCCACAAATGCCTCGAAGTCGGTGTTCCACCCGAACTGCTCGGCGTAGACCTCGGCGTGGGCCATTACCGTCCACCCCAGGTCACCGGGGCGATCGGCCCGGCGCAACTCCATCACGTCCGCACCCCCTCGAAACCACTGAAACGAGTGTTTCAGTGGCGGTAGCCTAACCCCGTGCCCGCCGAGACGACAACCGATTCCCCGCGCCGCCGTGAACTGCTCGAGTCCGCCTACCACTACGCGCTGCAGCACGGCCTGGCCGAAATGTCACTGCGTCCGCTGGCGGCCGCGATCGGCTCGAGCCCGCGGGTGTTGGTCTTCCTGTTCGGCAACAAGGACGGTCTGGTGCGCGCGCTGCTGGAGCGGGCCCGCGCCGACGAGCTCGCCCTGCTGGAACGCATCCACCCGACGGCCGGCCTGGCCCGCGCCGTCGCGGAGCTCTGGGCGTGGCTGGCCGCCGAGGAGCACCGCGGGCTGTTACGGCTGTGGGTCGAGGCCTACGCCCGCTCGCTGATCGATCCCGGCGGGGTGTGGGCCGGCTTCGCCCGGGCCACCGTCGAGGACTGGCTGGCCCTGCTCGCCGACTGCCAACCGGCCGAGCGGCGCGACACCGCGGCGGCCGTGGCCGAGCGCACCCGGGCACTGGCGATCCTGCGCGGAGCACTGCTGGACCTGCTCGCCACCGGCGACCGGCAACGGCTGGATGCCGTGGTGGCCCGCGAGGTCGAACTGCTCGACGCCGGCTGACCGGGGCGGGTTCAGCCCCGCTTCGTCAGGTCGTAGGTGACCATGATGCCGACCGGAACCGGGCACAGGTCGGAGGCCCGGAGTTCGGCCGGGGTGACGGTGCGCGTGCACTCCACCACC
>Ga0207864_1003212_pt1 | contig 14001 bp, 6 predicted proteins | sample HigsolmetaAR202D_FD_184834 | JGI IMG/M metagenome (GOLD analysis project Ga0207864, IMG submission 184834) | Ionic liquid and high solid enriched microbial communities from the Joint BioEnergy Institute, USA - AR20-2-D (SPAdes) (version 2) ...
GAAGTTGGGAAGGCCCGAGTACCCACGCTTCCGGTCCTCGGGCAGGAGCTCGTCGGAGTCGACGTATCCGCTCGAGACGAAGAAGGTCGCCGGGATCCGGAGCGCCTTCAGGATGGGGACCGCGTACGTCGCGTTGCAGCCGTAGGTGTCGTCGAACGCGAGACCGATGACGGGCACCTCGAGCCGCGGCCTCTTCAAGAGCTCGTCGATCTCGGCGAGGCTGACGAACGTGTAGCGGCGCTGGACGGCGCGCAGGATCGCCTCGAAGCGATCCGGCAGGATCGTCATGTAGTGGTCCGGCTGGAGCGCCGAGATCCGGTGATACGAGAGGATGGGGATCGAGGGCGGCACCCTCGCCAGTCGTTCCCGCAGCGCGTGCAGCCCGAGGAAAGCCTTGGATGCGAGCTTCGCAGCTGGGGGGGCCGGCTTGCCGTTGGAAGACGCGTGCGCGTGGGCCGCCATGAGACACCGAGAATAGCGGGGTTCGCCGAAGGGTGCACGGGATACATGCACCGCGGCGCAGGGGTCTTGGTCAGAGCGTCGAGCACCACTCACGGATGCGATCGACGGCGCGAGCGCGATCGACCGGCGAATAGAGGATGTGATCGGCATCGAGCCACAGATCGATCGACAGCCCCGGATGGCGGCGCAGGGCACCGTAGGTACTGTCGAGCTGCCGACGATGCGTCAGGTAGTAGGCCACGCCGCCGGTGTAGAGCGCGAGGATCTTCACACCCCGATCCAGCATGCGCCGGAGATCCGACAGGAACGTCGCATGGTCGGGCCAGTCTCGAAAGTCGATGAGCTGCGGACCGTCGGCGTCGGCCTGCTTCGAGCGGAGCGCGCGGGACACGATGCCCGGCCACGAGGCCGGCGGTCGGCGGAGAACCAGCTCGGCCTGTCCGACGCGGAACCAGGCGTCCTTGACGGCGAAGCCGTCCAGCAAGAGGAGCCCCACCACGCGCTCGTCGCTCGCGGCGACACGCCATCCCTTGTCGGCCGCGCTGCAGATGCCGCCGATGACGAACTCGCGCCCTCCGGTGATCGACTCGAGCGTCGAGAACACTTCACCGATGATGGTCTCCTCCGTCGTCTCGCTACGCGTGGGGCCGTCGCCGACGAAGGGCAAGTCGAACCGAAAGACGTCGAAGCCTTCCGCAGCGAGCGCACGTGCGAGATGGACGTGCAACCGGAACGGCCCGATGCGGTGGATGAGCCCCGCGTTCAGGAGCACCACGGTCTTGTTCCGCGGAGCCCCTTCGGCGCGCGTCAGGATGCCGAAGCCCTGCGCCGAATCGAGTGCGATCACTTCATCCATGCCGGGTCCACTTGGGCAAATCTCGTAGCAGGGCCTCGATCGTGCTCTGCGCGTCTCGCAGTTGAATCACGCCGTTCAGCTCGATCTCGTTAGTCCATGCCTCGAGCGACGGCGGCAAGTCGTAGCGTGTGGCCGTCGCGAGGGCGTCGCCGACCGAGCCAGGTGTCGTCACGAGGGCGACGGGGACCGTCGGCGTCCCAGTGAGCGAGCACTCCGCGAGCTCGGTGCGAAAGCGCGGAGAGAGCGCGTAGCCCATGAGATCGTCGGGTCGCCCCGTCTTGAGGTGCTTGGCGAGCGGATAGCGCGCGCGCGACGCATACTCGGCGCGGTCCGCCGCTTCGAGCGTCCTCAGGTATGCCGCGCCGTCCACGACCGGCTGCCACAACCAGAGCGACGTCGCTCCGACCTCGACGGCGTCACGCCACACGAACATCGCCGAGGCGCGGACGCCCATCAGGATCAGCGGGAGACCGCCTCCGCCGGTGCGCCGTCGCAGCTCTACGGCAGCCGCGAGGATGTCGCGCCGCGCGTCCTTCGGGCTGAGATCCGCGTCGACGCCGCCGGAGTCTCCCATTCCGTAGTAGTCGAAGCGGAAGCACGCGATCCCGGCCGCCGCGAGCTCGTCGGCCACCTGGGAGAAGAAGCGGTAGCTCCGGAAGTGCTCGTGGAGCAGCGGCGGACACATCAGGAGCGTCGCCCGCGGGGTGCCTGCCGGTCGATGAAAGACCCCGAACAGCCGTCGTGAGGCCGGCCCGAAGTAGCAGGCCTCCATCGTCGGCCGCGCGGTCTCGACGTCGGCGCTCCTGGATGTCGTCCCCGCTGCGCTGCGCATCTCCATCATGTCTTGGCATCCGATCGCCCGAAGACGCGTTCGACGTACCGGCGGAGGCGTCCGCCCACTCCGGCGCTCCCGTTCCCCTTCTCACCGTTCGCCTGCTTCCTCTCGTCCGCGCGCTCCACCGGAGCGCCGCCGTTCGAGCGACGTGCCGAGAAAGCGGACTCGGGAAGCGTCGCCGCCGCCTGCGCGAGCGTCTGCGTCGCGAGGGGAAGCAGACGGAGCCTCGTGCCGGTCTCCTGCGCCACACGGTTCGCCATCCGGATCGCGAGGATCGAATGACCGCCGAGGTCGAAGAAGTTGTCGTCCGGTCCCGCGTCCACTCCGAGCACCTCGCTCCAGACCTTCATCAGGTACTCGATGCGAGGATCGGCATGCTTCGGCGTCACGCGCGGTCCTGCCGCCGCCTTCGGCTCCGCGACCGGAGCGGCCGCGACCGGCGTGGGCGCAGGCAAGCTCTTCCGATCCACCTTCCCGTTCGGGAGGAGCGGGATCGCCTCGAGCTCCACCACGTGCTGCGGAACCATGTAGTGGGGCAGCGTCTCGCGCGCGTGCGCGAGCAGAGCCGCCGTGTCGATCGGCTGCCCCGACGAGACGACGTAGGCGACGAGGCGTACGTCGCCGGGTTGATCCTCTCGCGTGATGACGACCGCTCGCGCCACGGACGGGTGCCGAAGAAGGACGCTCTCGATCTCTCCGAGCTCGATCCGGAAGCCGCGTACCTTGACCTGGAAGTCGAGCCGGCCGAGGTGCTCGATGACGCCGTCGGCGCGCCAGCGCCCGCGGTCGCCGGTCCTGTAGAGCCGCGGCGGAAGCACGCCCTCCATCTCGGGCTTCGCGAACGGATCCGGGACGAACCGTTCGGCCGTCAGCTCCGGGCGCTTCAGGTATCCGTGCGTCACGCCCACGCCGCCGATGTAGATCTCGCCCGCGACGCCGATCGGGCACGGTCGGCCCTGCGGATCCAGCACCCACACCGTCGTGTTGGCGATCGGCTTTCCGACGTGGATGTCCGGCGCGCCACCGGTCGGCGACGGGAGGATGCGCGCACAAGTCGACCACACCGTCGTCTCCGTCGGCCCGTACATGTTCCACAGCTCGGCGCGCGTGGAGAGGATCGCCACCGCCAGATCGGGCGGAAGCGCCTCGCCTCCGATGAGCGCCTTGAAGCCCGGCACTCCGAGCCAGCCCGTCTCGAGCAGCAAGCGCCACGTCGACGGCGTGGCCTGCAGGAGCGTCACGCCGTGGTCGGCGATGAGCCGCGCGAGCTCCTCGCCGCTGATCGCTTGCTCGCGGCTGGCGAGCACGATCTCCGCACCGACGCTGAGCGTGAGGAAGATCTCGAGGACGGAGATGTCGAAGGACGGCGTCGTGACCGCGAGCAAGCGGTCCTCTCGCCCGAGGCCGGGCTCGCGCTGCATGCTCGCGATGAAGTTGACGGCCCCTTGGTGGTGGACGCAGACCCCCTTCGGTCGCCCCGTCGAGCCCGAGGTGAAGATGACGTACGCGAGCGAGTCCGGACGAGCGCGCTCGGGCGCATCCCGCTCGACGGGTGCCGCGGCGATCTCCGCGGCGTCGACGTCGATCCCGAGGCGCTTGTCCTTCGGCCACTCGAAGGGCAAGAGCTCGCCCTCGGTGACGATCATGGCGAGATCGGCGTCCTCGGCCATGAACCGAAGGCGGTCGGCCGGATACGCCGGATCGAGCGGCACGTAGGCAGCTCCCGCCCTGAGAACGCCGATCAGCGTGGCGATCAGATCCGGATGACGATCGAGGCAGACGCCGACGAGATCGCCTGGTCGGACACCACGATGAATCAGCGCGCTTGCAATGCGCGCGCTCCTCGCGTCGAGCTCGCCGTACGTCATGGCCTTGCCGTCGAAGCGGATCGCCACGCGGTCGGGCTCGCGCGCCATCTGCTCGGTCACGAGCGCGTGCAGCGTGCGCGCGCGAGGCATGGGAGCGATCGTCGCGTTCCACTTCTCGAGCGCCGCCCTGTCCTGCTCCGGCAAGACGTCGACGCGCCCGAACGCCTGCTCGGGATCGAGGCACACGGCGCGGAGGAGCGTCTCGAAAGCCGCGAGCCAGCGCCGTACCGTCGCGGCCTCGAAGAGATCGCGGTTGTATTGGCACTCGAGTCGCAGCCCTCCGCGGACCCTCGCCGCGTTGATGAAGAGCTCGAAGTTGTCGAACGACCGCGGGTTGTCGCCGATCTCGAGCGCGAGGTTCGGGAAGACGGAGCCCTCGTCCATCCCGCGCTCGAGGTTGAGCATCACGCCGATGAGCGGCACACGTCCGGGGTCGCGCCGCAGCGGAAGCTTCTTGAGGAGGGTGCCGAACGTGTAGCGTTGGTGCTCGAGGGCGTCGAGGAGGATGGTCTGCGCCTTGCCGACCGCGTCGAGGAACGGCCTCGTGAGGTCGGTCTCGAACACGAGAGGCAGCGCATTGACGCAGTGACCGACGAGAGTCGCGTGACCACCGACGGATTGCCCGGCGGCGGGGATGCCGACCACGACGCGGTCCTGACCCGTGAGCCGCGTGAGGAGCCCCGAGAAGGCGGCGAGCAGCGTCGCATAGAGGCTCGAGCCGCGCTTCGCGCCGAGAGCACGTACGGCCTCGACGAGCTCCGCATCGAGGACGTGGTCGACGCGCGCGGACGCGAAGCTCCGGAGCATCGGCCGCGGACGATCCGTCGGCAGGTCGAGCACGGGCACCTCGCCCTCGAACCTCGAGAGCCAGAAGCGCTCGTCCTCCCGATGCTGGGGACTCTCGAGATGCAGACGCTCGGCGATCGCATAGTCGCCGAAGTCGTCGACCGGCTCGAGCTGCGCGGTGCGTGCCCCCGTCCGCTGCGCGTAGAACGCGCCGAGCTCGCGGACGATGATCCCCCACGACCAGCCGTCACAGATGATGTGGTGTGCGCTCAAGACGAGCTGATGCTCGTCCTCGGCCAGACGAAGGAGCTCGGCACGGAACAGCACGTCGTGCTCGATGCAGAACCGCGTCTCCACCGAGTGACGCACGCGCGCTTCGATCGACCTCTCACGCTCGGCGGGTGAGAGCCCGGAGAGGTCCGTGAAGGGCATCGGGATCGTGCACGCTCGACGGATGCACATCGTCTCGCCGTCCGGGCCGAAGGCGGCGCGGAGCGCGACGTGGCGATCGACGAGGTCCTTCAGCGCAGCCGAGAGGGCGTCGCGGTCGAGCGGTCCGCGCAGGCGGAGCGAGATCGACAGGTTGAAGGTGAGCGATGCCTCCTCGCCGAGCTGATCCGCCAGCCAGAGCTCGCGCTGCGACTCCGTCGTCGGAACCACGCGCTCGAGCTCTCCGTCGGCGAACGGGTCGTAGTCGACGGGGTGTCGCTCGGGTCCGTATCGGACGAACTTGCCCGGGCGCTCGGCGTCGGGGACGTACCAGGCGGGCGCTCCCTCGGGCGAACGGCCGAGCCGCGCGCCCGGCACGGGCGGACGGCGCGCGTCCATCACACCGGGGACGTTCGGGAGCGTCGTCGGCTGGGGAGTCGTGCTCGGCGCCGCAGTCACCGTCTCTGCCGGGGTCGCGGCAAAGCGCGCGAGGAGCGCCTGCTGCTCGCGCGACAGCCGCTCGATCTGCGCCATCATCTGCCGCTGCTGCTCGATCAAGCGGCCGAGCACGTCGGATGCGCCGACCAGCTCGGTCGCGGGCGCCGTGCTCGAAGGCGCAGGCGAAGAAAGAGCGAGGACCGCCGACACGCTCGTGGAGGGCATCGGCTCGACGCGCGCGGCGCTCGGCTTCGTCTCGATCGCACCCGCAGGGAGCTGCGGCTCCATGAAGGCCGCCAGCCGCGCGAGGCTCGAGCAGTCGCTCATCAATTGGCGGAAGGTGACCTTGACGTCGAAGGTCCGCTGAAGCTGCCTCGCGATCTGCGTCAGCATGAGGCTGTCGAGACCGAGCTCGATGAAGCTGCGCTCCGCATCGTCGATCTCGGTCCCCGATGCATCCTCGAAGATCTCCCGGAGGCGCGCGACGAGCGCGTCGCGCCCGCCTGCAGGCGCCTGCGCCGGCGCACCAGCCGCGTCGTCCGATCCGTTCGGCCCCTGCGCTCCGTTCGTGAGGGTCGCCGGTCGTGCATCGGCGTCGCGGCTCGGCTCGCGAACGACCGTCGCCTCGAGCGGAGGCGCGGCCTCGATCCAGTAGCGCTGGCGCTCGAAGGGGTACGTGGGGAGGCGCACCCGACGCCGCGTGGTGCGGGTGTCGAACAGCGTCAGATCGATCGACACGCCGTTCGACCAGAGGTTCCCCGCGGCCTGACGGAGCTCCCTCGGTTCCGTCGCAGGCGAATCGGACAGCGAAGCGAGCGCGACCTTCTGCGCTCGCGACAGGGACGGATGTTGCCGCGCGAGCGCCGTCAGCGTTCCGCGCGTGCCGACCTCGAGCAGGACCTTCGCGGGGAGATCGATCGCCTTCAGCACCGCGGACGAGAAGCGCACCGGCTCGCGCAGGTGCCGTGCCCAGTAGTCCGGCGAGACCGCCGTCTCGGCGTCGAGCCACTCGGCCGTCGCCGTCGAGAGGACCGGCATCTCCGGAGGCGCGCGCCGCACGCGGGCCACCTCCTCGCGGAAGGCAGCGACCACCGGATCCATCATCGACGAGTGGAACGCATGCGACGTGTGGAGCGGGCGACACGCGACGCCCTCGGCCTCGAGCTGCGCTTGCAGCGCCCGAATCGCGTCGGTCGGGCCCGATACGACGCACGCGCTGGGGGCGTTCTCCGCGGCGAGCGACAGCTCCGGCGGCAGACGACCGAGGACGTCGGCGGCCGGCAAGCGAACCGACAGCATGCTGCCGGGCGGCTGCTCTTGCATCAGGCGCCCGCGGCGGGCGACGAGCCGGAGAGCGTCGGGGAGGCTGAACACGCCGGCGAGCGTCGCCGCGGCGAACTCGCCGATGCTGTGGCCGAGCATCGCCGACGGCATGACTCCGAGGCTCATCCAGAGCCGAGCGAGGGAGTACTCCATCGCGAAGATCGCCGGCTGCATCACCGACGTCGGCAGGAGCGCCTCGGCCTCTCCGTGGAACGCGACCTCGCGCAAGTCGAACCCGAGCTCGCCTTTCAGTCCCTCGGCGCACTCGTCGAACGCCGCGCGGAAGTGCTCCTCCGTCGCATGGAGCTCGCGCCCCATGCCGGCGTACTGCGAGCCCTGGCCGGGGAACATGAAGACAACGTCGGTCGCGTGCGCCGGACGGCTCCGCGCCGCGGCCGAAGCGATCTCCTGGCTCCGGAGCAGCGCCGCGGCGCTCTTCGGATCGTCCGCCACCACCGCGATGCGATGCGAAAACGCCTTGCGACCCACCTGGAGCGTCCACGCGGCGTCCGCCAGGTTGATGTCCGGATGCGCCTCGAGGTGAGCGGCGAGATCGAGCGTCATCCGCGCGAGCGCGCTCGGCGTCCGCGCCGACAACGTGAGGATCTGCGGCCCGCGCGCGGGATCGGAAGGCGTGAGCGGCGGCGCCTCCTCCATCACGACGTGCGCGTTGGTGCCGCCCACGCCGAACGAGCTGACGCCCGCGCGCCTCGGCGTGCCCGGGACCCGCTTCCACTCGTGCGCCTTTCCGTCGATCACGAAGGGCGTGCTCGCGAAATCGATGGCGGGGTTCGGCGCCGTGAAGTGGGCGGTGGCCGGGATGATCTCGCGGTCGAGCGCGTACGCCGTCTTGATCACGCCCGCCACGCCCGCCGCGATGACGAGGTGCCCGACGTTGCTCTTGACCGATCCGATCCGGCAGAAGCCGGTGTCCTCGGTGCCGAGCCGGAAGGCCCGCGTGAGCCCCTCGATCTCGATGGGGTCGCCGAGCGGCGTCGCGGTGCCGTGCGTCTCGACGTAGCTGATGCTCCTCGGCGAGACGCCTGCGTTGGCGTGCGCCATGGCGATGACGGCGGCCTGCCCGTCGCTGCTCGGCGCAGTGAAGCTCGCCTTGTGTCCGCCGTCGTTGTTGATGGCGGCGCCGCGAATGATCGCCAGCACGTCGTCGCCGTCGGCCAGCGCGTCGGACAGACGCTTGAGCAGCACGACGGCCGCGCCGTCGCTGAAGACCGTTCCCTTCGCTTCGCGATCGAACGGACGCGTGTGCCCGTCGGGCGACAACATGGCGCCCTCGATGTACCGGTAGCCGCTGCGCGGAGGACACGTCGCGGACGCGCCGCCGGCGAGCGCCATGTCGCACTGCCCGAGGCGCAAGCTGTCGACGGCCTGACAGATGGCCACGAGGGACGTCGAGCACGCGGTGTGCGTGCTCACGGCAGGCCCGGTCAGGTTCAGTTTGTGGGCCACGCGCGTCGCGACGTAGTCCTTCTCGTTGTTGACCATCACCTGGAAGGCGCCGAGCTTCTCGATGAGGTCCGGACGACGCGACACGTGGTTCTGGAAGTACGTCGCGTTGTTCATGCCGGCGAAGACGCCGACGGGGAACGGCGTCGCGTCCGGGACGTAGCCGGCCCGCTCGAGGCACTCCCAGCAGAGCTCGAGGAAGATGCGCTGCTGCGGGTCCATCAGCTCGGCCTCGCGCGGACCGATGCCGAAGAAGCCGGCGTCGAAGAGCTCGAGCCCTTCGATGATGCCGCGCGCCGCCACGTACGACGGGTCGTCGCGCTCGGCGGCCGGGATCGAGGGATCGAGGTCTTCCTTCCGGAAGAAGGTGGTCGTGTCCTTGCCGTCGAGCAAGTTCTGCCAGAACGTCTCGACGTCCCCGGCACCCGGGAAGCGCCCCGCCATCGCGATGATGGCGATGGGCTCGTTCAGCGAAGACGCGCCGCGCGCCGATCCGCGCGAGTGGCGCGCCACGTCGAGCGCGCTCGTGGAGCGTCCCGAGAGCATCGCCGCGAGGGCGGCCGGCGTCGGACGACGGAAGAACGACGTCGCGGAGAGCGACGCCGCATCGATCGCTCTGCCTCGGCCCTCGAAGACGCGCCGCACACGGTCGAGCAGGCGCATAGCGAGCAGCGAGTTGCCGCCGAGATCGAAGAAGTTGTCGTTGCGACCGACGCGTTCGACGCCGAGCACGGCGCCGAACGCGGCGCATACCTCGCGCTCGTCGTCGTCGACGGGCGGCTCGTAGGCCGTCGCGAGCTCCGGACGTGCGCTGTCGGGCTCCGGAAGCGCGCGACGATCGAGCTTGCCGTTCGGCGTCACCGGCAGCGCGTCGAGCCGGACGTAGACGGCCGGGATCATGTGCTCGGGCAAGGTCCTCGCGAGATGCGCGCGAAGGTCTTCGACGCGAATCGTCGCGCCCGCCGAGCGCGGCACGTACCAAGCGACGAGGCGCAGATCCCCCGCCGGGTCGGGACGTGCGAGCACCACGCCGGCGCTGACGTCCGGATGCTCGAGGAGCCGCGCCTCGATCTCGCCGAGCTCGATGCGGAAGCCGCGGATCTTGACCTGGAAGTCGTTGCGACCGAGGTACTCGATGTTCCCGTCGGAAAGCCACCTGCCGAGGTCGCCCGTCTTGTACATCCGCGCTCCGGGCTCGGAAGCGAACGGATCCGGTACGAAGCGCTCCGCCGTGAGCTCGTCGCGGTTCAAGTATCCGCGACCGACCTGCACGCCCCCGATGTAGAGCTCACCGGTGACGCCTCGGGGCACCGGCTCGCGGTGAGCATCGAGGACGTACATCCGCGTATTGGCGACGGGACGCCCGATCGGAATGGAGAGCAGCCCGCTCACGTCGGGCTTGCACGCCCAGTGGGTCACGTCGACCGCGGCCTCGGTCGGGCCGTAGAGGTTGTGGAGCTCGACGCCGGGCAGGAGCCGATGGAACCGCTCGACCGCGGACACGGGCAGCGCCTCGCCGCTGCACATCACGCGTACGAGGACGTCCCGGCACGCCGAGGCCCCTTCGTGCTCGAGGAACGCATGGAGCATCGACGGCACGAAGTGGATCGTCGTGATGTCGTGCTCGCGAATTGTCGCCGAGATGTACGCAGGGTCCTTGTGTCCGCCCGGGCGCGCCATCACCAGGCGAGCGCCCGTGAGGAGCGGCCAGAAGAACTCCCAGACCGAGACGTCGAAGCTGAACGGGGTCTTCTGCAGGACCGCGTCGCCCGAACCGATCCGGAAGGTGTCCTGCATCCACAGGAGCCGGTTGACGATCCCGCGGTGCTCGTTCATCGCGCCCTTGGGCAGCCCCGTCGAGCCCGACGTGTAGATGACGTACGCGAGATGACGCGCCCCGAGGCCCAGCTCCTGCGGCGAGAGGTTGGTCGTCGGTCGATCGGCCCACACCGGGTTCGGCGCCGAGAGGTCGACGAGCGGACAGTCCACCCCGAGAGGACGGAGAAGCGGCTCGAGCTCGCCTTGCGTGAGCAGCACGCGTGGCGCGCTGTCCTTCAGCATGTGCGCCAGGCGCTCCGCCGGGTACTCCGGATCGAGCGGAACGTACGCACCGCCCGCCTTGAGGATCGCGAGCAGGCCGACGACCATCCGCCAGCCACGCTCGATGCAGATGCCCACGCGCTCGTCCGGCCCGACGCCGAGCTCGCGGAGGTGGTGAGCGAGCTGGTTGGCCGTGGCGTTCAGCTCGGCATAGGTGAGGCGGCGATCCTCGGCCACGACGGCGACGGCCTCGGGCGTGCGCGCCACCTGCTCCTCGACGAGGACGTGCAGGCACACGTCCTGCGGGTAGTCGACGCGCGTGTCGTTCCACGCCTCGAGCACGCGATGACGCTCTTCGGCATCGAGGAGAGGGATGCGGTCGACCGGACGGCTCTCGTCCGCGACCATGCCCGCGAGCACCTTCCGCGCGTACCCGAGCACGCGCCGCGCGGTGTCTTCGTCGAAGAGCTCCGGAGCGTAGGCGACGCGCAGCCGGACTTCGCCGCCCGCCTCGATGACCGCGAGCTCGAGCTCCGTCCCGGACGGCGGGGCGACGGACGCCGCGGCGGTGAAGGCGAGCTGCCAGACGCACGCGCCACGCGCATCCGTCTCCACCCCGGCGATCTTCGCGAGCTCGGCGTCGGTCACGCCGTCCCGAGCTCGGACCGACCGCCATCCCGTCACGACCGTGTCGATCCACTCGCCGACGCTCGCCGCAGGTGAGAGCTCGAGACGGAGCGGAAGGCGCCGTTCCGTTCCGACCGCGACGCCGACCACCACGTCGGTCTGGTTCGACAGACGGTGCACGAGCGCGAACCATGCGGCGAGCACGAGGATCGACGGCTCCACGTCCCGCTTCGTCGCGAGCGTTCGGAGAGGAGCCACGAGCTCGCGCGGCAGGTCGGCCTCCACGTGCTCCAGAGCGCCGCGTGCACCCGGCACGCGCGGACGATCGGAGGGGAGTTCGATCAGGGCGCCCACACCGGTCAATGCAGACTTCCAGAAACGCTCGTCTTCATTCAGCACCGGCATGCTCCTTCGCGCCAGGTTCGGAATCATGCCCGAAGCCATGGGGTCCAGGAAGGCGTTTCACGGGTGACGTCGCAGTCACATCCGAACGGACGACAAGTGCGTGCACCGTCGATCGACGCAATCGTGGAAAGCGATCGCGGCGCGTCGAGATCCGAGCGCTCCGTTCGCGCGAGCTCCGCCGTGCTATGTTCGACTCGTGGCAGACGCTTCGACCCTTCCTTTCGTGACGGTGGCCATCCCGTGCTTCAACGAGGAGCGCCACATCGAGAGGTGCATCGAAGACGTCTTCGCGCAGGACTACCCGGCCGACCGGATGGAGATCCTCGTCGGCGACGGGATGAGCACGGATCGCACGAGGGAGATCCTCGCCGACCTCGCGGCGCGATCGAATGGTCGGCTCCGCGTCATCGACAATCCTCGGCGCCTCCAGGCGGCCGCGATGAACGAGATGATCGCAGTCGCGCGCGGCGACGTCATCGTTCGCATGGACGTGCACGCGCGCTACGCGAAGGACTTCGTCCGGCAGTGCATCGCCGTGCTCGAGGAAACCGGCGCCCAGAACGTCGGCGGCTCGGCGCGCCCGCTCGCGGAGAGCTGGTTCCAGCGAGCCGTGTGCGCCGCGCTCGGGAGCAAGCTCGCGGTGGGCGGCTCGGCGTATCGCCACCCGGACGCGGAAGGCTTCACGGACACCGTCTTCCCCGGCGCGTTTCCGCGCCACGTCTTCGACGTGGTCGGAATGTTCGACCCGAACGCGATCACGAACGAGGACGCAGAGCTCAACCAGCGCATCCTCCGGGCGGGCGGCCGCGTCTACGTCAGCCGCCGCATCGTCGTGCACTACTTCCCGCGCGACAGCTACGTCGGGCTCGCCAAGCAGTACTTCAAGTACGGCAAGGGCCGAGCGCGCACGCTCCTCAAGCACAAGGGTCTGCCCACGATCCGCCCGATGCTGCCGTTCTTCTTCGTCGTCGGCAGCGCGGGCCTCGTCGCGACGTCGGCGTTTCATCCGCTGACGCCCGTCGTGTTCGGGCTCTACGGCGCGGCGTGCCTCGCCGAGGCGGTACGCGTCGGCCGCACGCACGGATGGGCCACGGTGCCCGTCGTCGCTTCGATCTTCCCCGTGCTGCACTACTCGCACGGCGTCGGCTTCGCCGTCGGCCTCGTGCACTACGCGCTCCACCGCGACTGGCCCGAGCAAGAGGCGCCGAAGGGCACGTTCACCCGACCGGAGACCTCGTTCACGCCCGCCGTCGCGCAGGCCTGAGCATCGGGACAGCCATGAGCGGCGTGGCCTACCTCATGTACCACGAGCTCTCGCGGCCCGACCGTGAGCTCTGCAATACGGATCCCGGCTACACGCGTTACGTCGTCGACGAGACGACGTTCCGCGCGCACGTCGAACGGCTGCGCTCCGACGGGCTGCGCGGTCTGTCGGTGAGCGAGGCGCTCTCGCGCGACGCGCGTCGTGCCGACGGCGTGGCGATCACGTTCGACGACGGATGCGAGACGGACCTCGTCGGCGCGGCGCCGATCCTCCGCGACGCCGGCTTCGGCGCGACGTTCTACGTGACGGTGGAGCACGTCGGACGGCGGGGCTACCTCTCGAAGGCGCAGGTTCGGGAGCTCTCCGATCTCGGCTTCGAAATCGGCTCCCACGCGATGACGCACCGCTACCTCCACGATCTGCCGACGCCCGAGGTGCGGCGAGAGCTCGTCGACTCGAAGCGCGCGCTCGAGGACATGACGGGCCGCGCCGTCGTGCACTTCTCCTGTCCCGGCGGACGCTGGGATCGCCGCGTGAGCCGCGCGGCGCGCGAGGCCGGATACAGCTCGCTCGTCACGAGCGTGATCGGCCTCAACTCCAACCGCACGGACCCGTACCGCCTCACCCGCGTCGCCGTGATGCGCGGCATGGGCGCCGACGCCATCGCGCACGTCGCTCGTGGGCGAGGCCTGTTGCGTCGGAAGGCGCAGGCCACGGCGCTCGATCTCGCCAAGCGCGTCCTCGGCAACGCACGCTACGAGAAGCTGCGCGGAGCCGTCCTGCGCGCGGCCGCCGGTCGGTAGCTCGTCGAGACCGCTCTGCGGCGTGGAGACGCGAGTAGTCGTTGCGTGAGAACTCGGCGAGGCCCTCGCGCGCATGATCCGTCACGCGGACGATGCACGTGTGGAAGTTCGGCTCCTCGTGAACGACGTCCTTGCCGCGGCGACGAGCACGAACAACGACGTCGCGACTCGCCTCGAAATCGCTCGAGGCACCCTCACGCGCGTTCGTTGAAGACGACGCCTGCGAACTTCTTCGGGTCGAAGGTCGCTGCCGCCTCGGAGATCTCCTCGGGCGTGCCCATCCCGTAGCCGACGACGAGGACGACGAAGTCCACGAGGTCGGAGAGGATCCGCGCGTCGGGCGAGCCTTGGACCGCGGGACCGTCGAGGAACGTGAAGCACTCCGCCTGCCGTACGGCTTC
>Ga0207864_1003214_pt1 | contig 13997 bp, 15 predicted proteins | sample HigsolmetaAR202D_FD_184834 | JGI IMG/M metagenome (GOLD analysis project Ga0207864, IMG submission 184834) | Ionic liquid and high solid enriched microbial communities from the Joint BioEnergy Institute, USA - AR20-2-D (SPAdes) (version 2) ...
TACGCCCCTTAGGCTGAGGGGCCGTGGAGCCCTGGCTGCACCCCCTCTACGACGCCGCCGGGATGCGCGCGGTCGACCGCTGGGCGATTGAGGAGCAGGGCGTGCCGTCGCTGGAGCTGATGGAGCGCGCCGGCGAGGCGGTGGCCGACGCGGTCGCGGCGCTGGGGCCGCGGGGACCGGTGCGAGTCGTGGCCGGCAAGGGCAACAACGCCGGCGACGGCTTCGTCGCCGCCCGGCACCTGGCGCGGCGGGGGTTCGAGGTCGAGGTGCTGCTGCTGTGGCCGGCGGCGGAGCTGCGCGGCGACGCCGCCGCCAACCTGGCCCGGGTCGAGGCCGAGCCGGCGCCCGCCGACCTCGAGGCGCGGCTGGCCGGCTCCGGCGCCGTCGTCGACGCGATCTTCGGCACTGGCTTCAGCGGCGCCCCGCGCGACCCCGCCGCGGCGGCGATCGCGGCCGTCAACCGTTGCGGGGCGCCGGTCGTCGCCTGCGACGTGCCCTCCGGCGTCGACGCCTCCACCGGCGAAGCGGCCGGCGCCGCGGTCGCCGCCGACGTCACGGTCAGCTTCCACGCCGCCAAGCTCGGCCACCTCGTCGCGCCGGGGAAATGGCACACCGGCGAGCTGCGGGTGGCCCCGATCGGCATCCCGCCCGGGGCGCCCGTCGCCCCCGCCGCGGGGCGGATCGGGGAGGGGGTGCTGCAGCTGGCGCCGCGCCGCGGCCCGCGCTCGACCAAGTTCACCTCCGGCCAGGTCACCGTCGCGGGCGGCTCGCGCGGCCTCACCGGGGCGGTGCGGATGGCCTCCGAGGCGGCGATCCGCGCCGGCGCCGGCTATGCCACCGTGGCCGTGCCCGCCGACTTGGAGCTGGCCTTCGAGTGTGGGCGGCCGGAGGTGATGTCGCGGGGCTGCCCGTGCGAGGACGGCAGGCTGACCGAGGCGGCGGCCGAGGCCGTGCTGGGGGCGTTCGAGCGCGCCGCGGCCGGGGTGCTGGGGCCGGGCCTGGGGCGCGACTCGCGCTCGCTGGCGCTGGCGCGCGCCGTGGCGCCCCGGATCGGGTGCCCGCTGGTGCTCGACGCCGACGGGCTCAACGCGTTCGCCGGCCGCGCCGCGGACCTGGCGGCCCGCCGCGCGCCGACCGTGCTCACCCCGCACGCGGGGGAGCTGGGCCGACTGCTCGGCCGCGACCACCGCGAGGTGGGGGACCACCGCCTCGCCTGCGCCCGCGAGGCGGCGGCGGCGACCGGCGCCGTGGTGGTGCTGAAGGGGGACGACACGCTCGTCGTCGACGGCGAGCGGGCGGCGGTCAACGCGCTCCCCGCCCCCGCTCTGGCGACCGCGGGCAGCGGCGACGTGCTGGCGGGGATGATCGCGGCGCTCCTCGCCCGCGGCCTGGAGCCGTTCGCGGCCGCCTGCGCCGCGGTGCTCGCCCACGCCCGCGCCGGCCGCGAGGCGGCGCGCCGCGTCGGCGCCGCCGAGTCGGTGATCGCCGGCGACGTGATCGCCGCGATCCCGGCGGGGCTGCGTCCCGGCCGCCCGGTCGATTAGTCTCGCCGCTGCCGCGTGAAGACCGCTGCCGACATCATGAGCCCGAACGTCCCGTCCGTGCGGCCCGAGCAGGACGCGAAGGCTGCGGTCGAGCTGCTGGCGAAGACCGAGCTGGGCGCGATCCCGGTCGTCGACGAGGAGCGCCGCGTGATCGGCATCGTCAGCGAGTCCGACCTCGTCCTGCGCGAGGAGGAGTCGGACCTCCACCTCCCGCACTGGCTCAACATCATGGGCGGGATCGTCTTCGTCGGCTCGATGAAAGGCTTCGAGGAGCGGCTCAACAAAGCCTTCGCCACCAAGGTCAGGGACCTGATGACGCCCGACCCGGTGGTCGTCGGGGTCGCCAACTCCGCCGACCGGGTGGCGAAGAAGATCGCCGACTCGCACCACAACCACCTGCCGGTGGTCGACGCGGAGGGGCGCCTGGCCGGGATGGTCACCCGGGCCGACGCGCTGGCCGCCCTCTTCGCCGACGAATAGGGATGGAGAGGGCGCTCGCCCGGGTCGACCTCGGGGCGGTGCGCGCCAACTGCGCCCGGTTGCGCGCCGAGCTCGGCCGGGCCGAGCTGTGCGCGGTGGTGAAGGCGGACGGCTACGGGCACGGCGCCGTCGCCTGCGCCGAGGCGGCGCTGGCCGGGGGCGCGACGCGGCTCGCCGTCGCCACCGCGGCGGAGGCGCGCGGGCTGCGCGAGGCCGGGATCGGGGCGCCGCTGCTGGCCCTGGGGGCGCTGAGCGCCGCGGAGCTGGACGTGGCACTGGCCGCCGGGGCGGAGGTCTCGGTCTGGCGCGAGGGGTTCCTGCGCCTGGTCGCCGAGCGGGCGCGGGCGCGCGGCGCCCCGGCCCGCGTCCACGTCAAGCTCGACAGCGGCATGGGGCGACTCGGCAACCCCGACCCGGGCGAGGTGCTGGCGCTGGCCCGCGCCTGCGCCGCCGACCCCGACCTGGAGCTGGCCGGTGTCTGGACCCATTTCGCCACCGCCGACGAACCGGGCGCCGACGAGGGGTACTTCGACTTGCAGCTGCAGCGCTTCGACGCGGTCGCGGCGGCGGTCAAGGCCGAGTTCCCGGCCGCGATCGCCCACGCCGCCAACAGCGCCGCGGTCTTCCGCGACCGCCGCTCCCACCACGACATGGCGCGCTGCGGCGTCGCCGTCTACGGCCTCGACCCCTTCCAGGTCGACCCGGCCGAGCGCGGCCTGGCGCCGGCGCTCTCGCTGCGCTCCTACCTCGCCGACGTGAAGCGGTTTCCCGCCGGGCAGAGCGCCGGCTACGGGCGCACCTGGCGGGCGCCGCGCGAGACCTGGGTCGGCGTGGTGCCGATCGGCTACGGCGACGGGGTGCGGCGGGCGCTCGGCAACCGGGCCGAGGCCCTGGTCGGCGGCCGCCGCCGGCCCTTGGTCGGCACCGTCTCGATGGACAACGTCACCGTCGACCTCGGGCCCGAGACCGAGGCGCGGCCGGGCGACGAGGTGGTGCTGATCGGCCGCCAGGGCGAGGAGGAGGTGCGGGCCGAGGAGTGGGCGCGGATCCTGGGCACGATCAACTACGAGGTCACCTGCGGCATCACCGCCCGGGTGCCGCGGCGGCCGGCATGATTCGCGACCGCCTCGACGCCGCCCCGGTCGTGGCCGCGGCGCGGCGCGCCCTCGGCGGGCGCGAGGACGCCTGGGTGGTGGGCGGCGCGGTGCGCGACGCGGCGCTGGGGCGCGAGGTGCGCGACCTCGACGTCGTGGTTGGCGGCGATCCGGGCGCGGCGGCGCGGGCGATCGCGGCCGAGCTGCGCGCCCCCGCCTTCGAGCTCTCGGGCGAGTTCCGCACTTGGCGGGTCGCCGACCGGCGCGGCGGGCGCCAGATCGACGTCACCGCGCTGCGCGGGCCGAGCATCGAGGCCGACCTGGCCGAGCGCGACTTCACGATCGGCGCCGTCGCGGTGCCGCTGGCGGGCGAGGGGGTGATCGACCCCTTCGACGGCGTCGCCGACCTCGAGCGGCGCCGCCTGCGCGCGGTCGGCGAGCGCAGCTTCCTCGCCGACCCGCTGCGGCTGCTGCGCGCGGCGCGGCTCGCCGCCGAGCTGGGCTTGGAGGTCGAGCCCGGGACGGCGGAGCTGGCGCGGGCGGCGGCGCCACGCGCCGCCGAGCCGGCGGGGGAGCGGCAGCTGGCCGAGCTGCGCTGCGTCGTCGGCGGGCCCGACCCGCTGCGCGGGCTGGAGCTGATGGGCCACCTGGGCCTCACCGCGGTGGTTCTGCCGGAGCTGGAGGCGCTGCGCGGCGTCGGCCAGGGCCCCAACCACCACCTCGACGTCTACGGGCACACGCTGGCGGTGCTGGAGCGGGCGCTGGAGATCGAGCGTGACCCGGAGCGCTTTGCGGGCGGGCGGGGCGAGGAGGTGGCGGCGCTGCTCGCCGAGCCGCTCGCCGACGAGATGAGCCGCGCGGTGGCGCTGCGCTTCGGCGCCCTGCTGCACGACATCGCCAAGCCGCTGACGCGCAGCGAGCGGGACGGGTTCGTCGGCTTTCGCGGCCACGACCGCGAGGGGGCGCGGGTGATCGGCGCGATCTGCCGCCGCCTGCGCGCCTCCCGCCGCCTCACCGAGCACCTGCAGGCGCTGGCGCTGCACCACCTGCGGCTCGGGTTTCTGATCCCCGAGGCGCCGCTGCCGCCGCGCCGCGTGCACGAGTACCTGCGCGCCACCGACCCGGTCGGCGTCGACGTGACCCTGCTGACGATCGCCGACCGGCTCGCTGCCCGCGGCAGCGGCCCGCTGGCCGCCCCGGAGATGATCCGCGCCCACCTCGACCTGGCGCGGGAGATGATCGGCGCCGCCCTCGACTGGCGCCGCGACGGCCCCCCGCGGCCGCTGGTGCGCGGCGACGAGCTGGCGGCGGAACTGGGGCTGGGGCCCGGCCCGCGGCTCGGCGAGCTGCTCGCCGAGCTGGAGGCGGCGCAGTTCGCGGGCGAGGTCGTCGATCGCGCCGGGGCGCTCGAGCACGCGCGCCGCTGGCTGGCCGAGAGCGCCGAGAGCCTGTAGCGGGAGATCGCCTTCGCCGCCCCGGCGCGGCCCTGCCCGCGGCCGGGGTCAGGTACGCTGCGCGCCGCATGGCACGAGAGGAAAAGATCGAAATGGAGGGTGAGATCACCGAGGCCCTCCCGAACACGATGTTCCGGGTCAAGCTGGACAACGGGCACGAGGTCCTCGGGCACATCTCCGGCAAGATGCGCCGCCACTACATCCGCATCCTGCCGGGCGACCGGGTGAAGATCGAGCTCTCCCCGTACGACCTCGACCGCGGCAGGATCACCTACCGCTACAAATAGGCCGCCGCCGGCGGCGGGTCGGCCAGCTCGGCGACGAGGGCCGACCAGGCGAAGTCCGTGGCGCCCAGGCCGTGGCCGTCGCGCGGGTCGTAGTACTCGCGCAGCCCTTCGCGGGCGACGGCGGCGATCACCCGCGCCGCCAGCCGCTCGGCCTCGCGCTCGTAGCCAAGCCGGCGCAGGCCGATCCAGCAAAGCCAGGCGGCGTTGACCCAGGTGGGGCCACGCCAGTAGCGGCGGATCGGGCCGCGGCCGCCGCCCGGCTCGTAGCCGGGCTCCGAGGCGGCCACCGAAGGCGGCGCCACCGGGGTCAGGAACTCGCGCTCGTTCAGCAGGTGCTCTTCGACCAGGCGGCGACCGATCGCCTTCGGCAGGTCGGGCAGCGCCAGCGGCGCCAGCGCCGCCCAGGTGACGACGGCCGGCCGCAGCCCGCCGGGCTGCGCCTCGTCGAGGAAGAGGCCGCGCCGCTCGTCCCACAGCCGCTCGACGAGCGCCGGCGTCGCCGAGGGGCGCCCCGTCGCCTGCAGGGAGAGCGACCACATCGTGTTCACCAGCACCTCGCACAGCACCGGCCCGCCGCGCTCGCGCACGCGGCGGGCATCGAAGCCGAGGCGGCGGTTGCGCCGCACCAGGGCCGGGAAGCCGAGCCGTCCCCCGGCCCGCCGGCCCCAGACCGGGTCGAACTTGGGCGAGGCGTCCAGCCCGGACTCGTCCGGCTGCACGATCCACAGCAGACCGTCGCCCTCGAGGTCGCGGTCGGCGGCGAGCCGGTCCAGGTGCAGGGCGATGCGCGGCTCCGCCGCCGGGTCGCCGACCGCGATCCGCCAGGCCCAGGCGAGCAGCGGCGGCTGGATCGTCTCCGTCTGGTCCGCCCCGGGGGAGGCGACGTTGTAGAAGGCGAGGCGCAGGGGGGAGACCGGGCGGTGCCAGAAGATCGTGTGGCCGATGAAGCCGTCCGGGCGCTGCGCCGCGAGCAGGCTCTCCAGCTCCTCGCGGGCGCGGCGGCGGTCGAAGCGCCGCCAGGCGATCGCCGCGAAGCAGGAGTCCCAGTACCACTGCCAGGGGTAGCGGCCGGGGCTGGGGCAGGTGTAGGCGTAGGGGACGCCGCGGCGCTCGCCGGTGCGCCGATTGCCGCGCAGCACCCGCTCGGCGGCGGCAATCGCGACGGCGCCGGCGCCGTCCGCGGCCCCGGCGGTCGCCCGCCGCTCGTCTTCGGGGCCGGCGCGCTCCATCGGCACCGCCACAGTAGCGCCCGCTTTGGCCGCGATCCTGCAAGCGGCGCGGCGAGGGCGCACCGGCTCGCCGCAGCGGGCAGAATCGGGCGCAACCGGCGCCCTCGCGCCGTGTTTCGGAAAGTTCGATGCTCGCAGCGAAGCCCCACAAGCAAGCCCGCCGCCCCCGGGCCGTCCTCGCCCTCGCCGCCCTGGCGCTGCTCGCCGCGCTCGTCGCCGCGGCGGCGCCGCGCGCCGACTCGGCGCCCCCGCGGGTGGTCGTGCTCGGCCAGACCGCGCAGACGCCACCCCCCGCCTGCCCGGGCAAAGTGGTCAACAACGTCGAGGTCGAGCCGTGCCGCGTCGAGGGGCACGTGACCGGCTTCCAGACGATGGCCGACGGCGTCGCGCGGCCCTACGAGGCGCCTTTCGACGGCAAGATCGTCGCCTGGTCGATCACCCTCGCCAAGCCCTCGACGCGGGAAACGAAAACCACCACCGACGAGGTGGGCTTCTTCAACGACTTCCTCGGCCAGCCCTCGCGCGCCCGGATCGCGATCCTGCGCCGCATCGAGGGCAGCAAACCGCCGCGCTACAAGCTCCTGCGCCAGAGCCCGCTGCAGACGCTCAACCCGTACTTCGGCTCGACCCCGATCTTCGCTCTCGAGCACCCGCTGACGATTCTGCGCGGCCAGGTGGTCGCGCTGACGATCCCCACCTGGGCGCCGATGTTCGCCTTCAACGTCTCGGCGGAGAACACCTGGCGCGGCAGCCGCCTGCCGGGCAAATGCACCTCCAAAGACGACATCCGCGACGGCCGCCCGCAGCAGGGCGTGGGCAAGATCAAGACCTACGGCTGCTTCTACTCCAACGCCCGCCTGCTCTACACGGCGACGTTGGTCAAGAAGCCGTAGCCGAGCCCGTGCCGCGGCACGCGGGCGGGGCGACGCTCAGGGGCGGACGCTCAGGGGTGCTCGGGCGTCGGCTGGACGGCGCTCTGGCGCAGGCCGCAGTAGGGGCAGTCGCTGACGTCCAGGCCGATCAGCTGGTCGCAGCGGCGGCAGGCGCGCAGGTTCTCGGGGCTGCGGGGCAGCGCCGAGGCCGAGGGGGCGAGGGGCAGCAGGGCGGCCACCGGCTCCATCTCCTCGGCAGTCTCGCGGTCCAGGTAGACCGAGCCGGGCTGGGCGTGGGCGAACGCCTCGCGGCCCGAGGCCGCGGCGCGCATCCGATACAGCTGCCGGTCGTTCATCGCCGGGAAGACTAATAGCTTGCGCGGCAGCGATGCGGCTCCTCCTCTTCCACGGCTACATGCTGCGCGGCACCGGCAGCAACATCTACAACGCCAACCTGGCGCCGGCGCTGGCCCGGCTCGGCCACGAGGTGCACCTGCTCTGCCAGGACCGCGAGGTGGAGCTGGAGGGGGTGCGCATCCACCGCCCCGACATCCACGGCCTGCTGCCGGTCTACGTCAAGGACCCCTACGAGGGCTTCGAGGTCAAAGCGTTCCCGGAGCTGAGCGAAGCCGAGCTGGAGCGCTACCTGGACGACAACGTGCGCTGCGTGCGGAGCGTGGCCGCGGCGGCGGGGGGAATCGACCTGGCGCTTGCCAACCACCTGGTGATGGGGCCGGCGATCCTCGCCCGCGCCGGCGTCGCCCCCTTTGCCGCCAAGGTCCACGGCTCGGCGCTGGAGTACACGGTCAAGCCGCACCCGCGCTTCGTCCCGTACGCCGAGCAGGGGGCGCGGGCCGCGGCCGCGGTGCTGGTCGGCTCCCGCCACACCGCCGAGTCGCTGTGGTCCGTCCTGCCGGGCGTCGAGGGCCTGCGGGAGAAGACCCGCCTCGGCCCGCCCGGCGTCGACACGCGCCGGTTCCGCCCCCGCGAGGGGGAGGCGCGGGAGGGGCGCGTCGTCTACGTCGGCAAGCTGATCGTCTCCAAGGGAGTCGACCTGCTGCTCGCCGCCTGGCCGCTGGTCCACGCCGCCCACCCGCGGGCGCGGCTGCAGGTCGCCGGCTACGGGGAGTACGAGCCGGCCCTGCGGCAGCTGCTGGCGGCACTGGAGGCGGGCGAGGTGGAGGCGGCGCTGGCGGTCGCCCGCCGCGGCCGCGCGCCGGAGGGCGGGGAGGAGAAGCCGCTGCCGATCCTCTCCGCCTTCCTCGCCGACCCGCCGCCGGGCTACGCGGAGGCGGCCCGCGCCGCCGCCGGCTCGGTCGAGTTTCTCGGCCGGCTCGAGCACCACGAGGTCGCCCGCCTGCTGCCCACGGCCGACGCCCTGGTGATGCCCAGCACCTTCCCCGAGGCGTTCGGGATGGTCGCCGTCGAGGCGGCGGCCTGCGGGGCGCTGCCGGTCTCCGCCGCCCACTCGGGGATGCTCGAGGTGTCGCGGCGGCTCGCCGCGGCGCTGCCGGCGGAGGCGGCGCCGCTGGCCTCGTTCCCGGTCGGGCCCGGCGCGCCGGCGGCGATCGCCGCGCGCCTGGTGCGCTGGCTGTCGCTGCCCGAGAGAACGCGCGAGGCCTCGCGCGCGGCGCTCGTGGAGGCCGTCGATCGGCTCTGGAGCTGGGAGGGCGTGGCCCGCGCGGTGATCGCCGCGGCGCAAGGAAACCTCGCTGTGCTGCCGCTTCCGGAGTGACCGCCGCCGGGCGCCGCGGGGGCCAGAAAGCCTCCCGCCGCCGCTTCAATAGAATGGCCGCCGCCTCATGAAGACCCGCCTCCCGATAGCGAAGCTCGCCGCCGCGATCATCGCGCTCACGGCGGCCATCTCGGCGGTGATGCTCCCGATCCGCTGGACCGGCGAGAACGCCTCCGCCGAGGCCGACAAGATCGACACCCTGCTCGACGTGACGATCGTCATCTCGGCGTTCGTCTTCTCCCTCGTCGTCGTGCTGCTCATCTACGCGCTGTGGAAGTTCCGCGTCAAGCCCGGCGACGAGTCCGACGGCGAGCCGATCCACGGCAACACCCGGCTCGAGGTCGCCTGGACCTTGATCCCGACCGCGATCGTCCTCTTCGCCGCCGGCTACAGCTGGGTCGTCCTCGACGACATCGAAAAGGACAAGCAGGACCCGCTCACCGTGAGCGTGTTCTCGCAGCAGTTCGCCTGGAGCTTCGCCTACCCTGGCAAGGACTACGCCTTCTCCGAGGGCGAGCTGCACGTGCCGGTCGGCCGCCAGGTCCGCTTCAAACTGCACACGCTGGACGTCATCCACTCCTTCTGGGTCCCGGAGTGGCGGGTCAAGAAAGACGCCGTCCCGGGCCTCGTGACGACCGTGAAGGCGACGCCGGACAAGGAAGGCACCTACCAGCTCGTCTGCACCGAGCTGTGCGGTTTCGGCCACTCGACGATGCGCGCCAAGATCGTCGTCGAGTCGCCGGAGAAGTTCCGCAAGTGGGTCGAGGGGCTGAACCGCAAAGCCCCGGATGAGTACCTCCAGGTGGTGAAAGAGAACACGGAAGGCAACCCCGAGCCGGTCGGTGCCGGCGGGGCATAATGGAGGAGATCTGATGCTCGCTGCGATCAAGCAACCGGGATGGACCCGTGGGCTGCTCGGGGCTGTCCTGGCGGCAGGCTTCGGCTTCGGCCTGGTCGTCGTCCTGCGCGCGATCTCGGGCCTGCCCGTCTTCCAAACCGAGCAGACCGGCTACCCGCACGTGGTCGTGCCGCTGATCACGACGCCGCTCGGCTTCCTCCTCGGCTTCGGCGCCTTCGACTACTGGCTGCGCTGGGCGGTCGGCGCGCCGACGATCCCCGAGGACCACTCGCAACACGGGGCGAAGAGCTGGAAGGACTACTTCTACTTCAACACCGATCACAAGGTGATCGGGATCCAGTACATCGTCACCACCTTCAGCTTCTTCCTCATCGGCGGCCTGCTGGCGCTGCTGGTCCGCGCCGAGCTCGCCCAGCCGGGGGCCCAGATCGTCGACGCCTCGACGTTCAACGGCCTCTTCTCGACCCACGCGGTCCTGATGATCTTCCTCTTCATCGTGCCGATCTTCGCCGGCATCGCGAACTACGTGCTGCCACTGATGATCGGCGCGCCGGACATGGCGTTCCCGCGCCTCAACGCGCTCAGCTTCTGGCTGCTGCCGCTCGCGGGCATCATGTTCCTGGCCAGCTTCCTCGCCCCGGGCGGCGCCTTCGACGCCGGCTGGACCGGCTACGCGCCGCTCGCCTCCGGGGCGCCGCTGGGGCAGTCGTTCTTCAACGTCGGCGTGCAGTTCGCGGGCGCCTCCTCGATCGTCACCGCGCTCAACTTCCTGGTCACGATCATCACCATGCGGGCGCCGGGGATGACCTTCTGGCGGATGCCGCTGCTGGTCTGGGCGAACCTCTCGACCTCGCTGCTGGTCGTCGCGGCGACGCCGTTCATCGCCGGCGCCCAGTTCATGATCTTTTTCGACCGCGTCCTCGGCACCAACTTCTTCAACTTCGAAGCCGGCGGCGACGTCATCAGCTACCAGCACATCTTCTGGTTCTACTCGCACCCGGCCGTCTACATCATGATGCTGCCGGGCTTCGGGATCGTCTCCGAGGTGATCTCGACCCACGCCCGCAAGCCGATCTTCGGCTACCGCCTGATGGCGCTGGCCCTGATCGGGATCGTCGTCCTCAGCTACTCGGTCTGGGCCCACCACATGTTCGTCGCCGGCATGTTCAGCTGGCTGCGCGTGCCGATGATGATCTCGACGCTGCTGATCGCCGTGCCAACCGGGATCAAGATCTTCTCCTGGCTGGGGACGCTCTACTTCGGGAAGATCCACACCTACTCGACGGCGATGCTGTTCTCGCTCGCCTTCCTGTTGACCTTCCTGATCGGCGGGATCAGCGGGGTGATGCTCGGCATGGTGCCGATCGACATCCACGTCTCCGACACCTACTTCGTCGTCGCCCACTTCCACTTCGTCCTCTTCGGCGGCTCGGTGTTCACGATCTTCTCCGGGCTGTACCACTGGTTCCCGAAGATGACCGGTCGCATGTACGACGAGCGGCTGGGGCGCATCCACTTCTGGGGCACCGTGATCGGCACCTGGGGCACCTTCCTGCCGATGCACTGGGTCGGCATGGACGGGATGCCGCGGCGCGTCGCCGACTACGCGGCCCAGTTCGGCGACTGGAACCTGCTGATCAGCGTCTTCTCCTTCATCCTCGGCGCCGCCCAGCTGGTCTTTGTCTACAACGTGATCGTGAGCTGGAAGTACGGCCCGAAGGCCGAGGCCAACCCGTGGCGCGCGAACTCGATCGAGTGGCAGGTGTCCTCGCCGCCGCCGATCTTCAACTTCGACGAGATCCCGCGCGTCGTCGGTGGCCCCTACGAGTACGGCATCCCGGGCGCCAAGCACGCGATCATGGGCGGTGAGCAAGCCGAGGTGCCGGCCGCCAAACCGAGCGTGGTGGGGTCGTCATGAGCGGGTCCACGGAGCGCAAGCCGCTGCTCGTCTTCCTCAACGAGGTCGCGGGCGGGCGCAAGCTGCTGCAGGCGGTGCGCGATCGCCGGGACGAGGCCTCCGAGGTCGTCGTCGCGGCGCCGCAGAACCAGCCCGAGGCCGGCCAGCTGGTCAGCCCGGAAGAAGTCGCCGAGGCCGCTCGCGCGCGGGTCGAGGTGACGATGTCCGTCCTGCGTGAGTTCGGCATCGAGTCGGTCGGCGAGGTGCTCGACCCGGAGCCCTCGCTGGCGCTCGACGACGCCGTGCGCGCCCACCGGCCGGGCGAGATCCTGCTTTCCTGCCTGTCCGAGACGCGCTTCGGCTTCCTGCGCCGCGACCTGGTCGCGTGGGCGCGGGACCGCTTCGAGCCGGACGCCAAGCTGACGCACATCCCGGTGCGGATCGAGGACGACGGCATCCGCTGGGACCTCAACCACACCCTGGTGGTGGCGACGAAGACGGTCGCCGCGCCGGACCTGGTCCAGCGGCTCAAGGAGCGCGCCTCGGTGCGGCCGCACCGGTTCACGATCATCTGTCCGCGGGCCGAGGACGCGACCGAGAAGCAGGTCGCCCGCGACCTGGCCTCGACGCTGGCCGAGCTGTACCGCGCCGACATCGACGCGACCGGCCAGCCGATGAGCCCGGACCCGTTCCAGGCGGTCCGCAACGCGATCGAGCACTACCGCGTCGACGACGTCCTCATCTCCACCTTCGCCGGCGAGCGCTCGCAGTGGCTGGAGGCGAACCTGGTCGGGCGGGTGCGCGAGATCACCGACAAGTCCGTCGAGCACATCGAGGTCGGCCGTCCGGCCGCCGCCGTCGCCGCGGCCGTGGCCGAAGAAGGGGGCAGCTAGCTGATGGAGAGCGCCACCGTAGCCGTCGGCCACCACGCCGAGCACCACGGCCCGCCGGAGGCCAATCAGAGCTCCCGCATCGACCGTCAGGTCCTCGGGATCCTGCTCTTCATCGTCTCCGAGGCGATGCTGTTCGGGGCGTTCTTCGCCTCCTACTTCTTCCTGCGCGTGGTCGTCGACCCGCCGAGCTGGCCGCCGGAGCCCTACGAACTGCCGGTCGCCGTGGCGGGCATCAACACGGCGATCCTCGTCTCCTCGAGCTTCACGATCCACTACGCCCTGGAGGCGATCCGGCGCGGCAACCGGGCCGGCCTGAAACTGGGCCTCGTCCTGACCTGGCTGCTCGGGGCGACCTTCCTCTTCATCCAGATCAACGAGTACGCCCACATCGGCTTCAGCGCCCGCGACCTGGCCTTCGGGTCGATCTTCTACGGGCTGACCGGCCTGCACGGCGCTCACGTGTTCGCCGGGCTGATGCTGATCACGTTCGCGACGGTCCGCGCCTTCCGCGGCCACTTCGGCCCCAAGGCCGAGGAACATCTCGGCGTCGAGGTGCCCAGCATCTACTGGCACTTCGTCGACGTGATGTGGATCATCGTCTACGTGACGGTCTACGTCCTCTAGGCGCGGTAAGCCGCGGGCAGCCGAGGCGGACGCGGCGGTGCGGATCTCCGAGGAAGCGGTCTTTCGCTGGGTGCTGATCGTCGCCGCGGCGGGGGCTTCCGTCGTCGCGGTGACGCTGCTGACGCGGCCGCTGTGGGGGGCGCTGTGGGGCCTGGTGCTGGTCTGCGCCGCCGCCTGGCACGCCTACCGCTGGTTGGAGCGCAAGCGGCGCGGCGGCTGAGGGGGCCGCCGGCGAGGGGCGTCGAGCAGGGCCAGGGCGACGGCGACCGGCACCGTCGCCGGCAGGGTGTCGAGGGCGAAGAAGAGCAGGTCGAAGGAGAGGGCCGCGAGGGCGGTGAGTGCCGCGCCGCGCAGCTGCCGGGAGGGGTCGGGGGCGAGGACGGCGCCGAGGACCGCGGCGACGAACAGGTCGCCGAAGCCCATCACCGCGGAGCCGAAGTGGGCCAGCTGCAGGCGCGGCAGCCCGGCTGCCGGGGCGGCGGCGTTGAGGACCGCGTTGGGCCCTTGCAGCAGCTCGGCGCCGACCAGCCAGGCGTCGATGAGCGCCATCGCGTAGATGCCCGCCTTCAGCCACCGGGCCGGCACCAGCGCCGCCAGCAGGGCGCCGAGGCTGACGCAGGCGAGCGCCGAGAGGGCGAGCGCCGCCGCCTCGCCGGCGAGCTCGCCGCGCGCCGCCCAGGCGAGCGCGAACAGGGGCGCCGCGAGCGCCGCCCACGCAGGGCGCGCGCCGCGCATCGCCGCCCCCAGGGCGAGGGCTGCGAGCGGTGGCACGGCGACGAGCGCCAGGTAGGTGAGGAAGGAGGCGCTGGCCTCGGCGAGGGCGATCGCCGCCACCGCCAGCGCGATCGAGAGCGGCAGCGAGGCGGCCCACCACTCGCTGCGCAGGCGCGACAGGGGCGGCGGCAGCGCCAGGGTGCGGGGGAGGGCGACCAGGGCCGCCTGGACGAGGCCGAGGGCGCCGATGGAAAGCCAGAACGGCAGCGCGCCGGCCCCCGCCGCTCCCTAGCCGGCGCGCGCGGCGGCCGGCTC
>Ga0207864_1003222_pt1 | contig 13972 bp, 13 predicted proteins | sample HigsolmetaAR202D_FD_184834 | JGI IMG/M metagenome (GOLD analysis project Ga0207864, IMG submission 184834) | Ionic liquid and high solid enriched microbial communities from the Joint BioEnergy Institute, USA - AR20-2-D (SPAdes) (version 2) ...
ACAGAAGCCGGACGACGGAGAACGGTGCTTCGGTTGAGGGTTGCAGGCGCTGCTCTCGACGCTCGACCCTCGCCCCTCGACGCACGTTGTTGCAGGTTGCGGGAACGCGCTTTGCGCGGTTGCGGGTTGCGAGTTGCAGGCGCGCTGCTCTCGACCCTCGACCCTCGACCCTCGACCCTCGACCCTCGACCCTCGACCCTCGTCCCTCGTCCCTCGTCCCTCGTCCCCGAAGACACCCGTCTTTCCTATTGCCGCATTGGCAAAGCTCGACGAGAGGGGTTGCCGACATGACTCTTCGAACTTCGGCGGAGCCAATCGTCACCAGCGTCCTGCTCGTGGATGATCATCCATTCGTCCTCGACGGCGTGGCCGGCGTGCTGGATGCGCAGCCTGATTTTCGGGTCGTTGGCCGCGCGACCTCCGCGCCCGAGGCCATCGCCGCCCTGCGCGAGCTGCGGCCCGCCCTCGCATTGATGGACCTTCGACTGGGCGAAGGGGACGGGCGCGAGGTGCTCAAGGCCGCGCTCGCCGACCGCTGGCGCACCTACACCGTCGTGCTCAGCGCGTTTTCCACCGACGATGACATCCTAGCCGCAGCGCGGCTGCACGCGCGTGCCTACCTGCTGAAGACCGACGACGCCAGCACCGTCGTCTCGACGCTTCGCCGGGTCATGCAGGGGGAGAACGTGCTTCTGGAAACGATGCCCCCCGCGTTGAAGGACCGGCTTTCCATGAAGGACCTTTCGCCGAAGGAAATGGAAGTCCTGCGCCTGCTCGCCGCCGCCGCGTCGAACAAACAAATCGCCCAGGCCCTCGGCGTGACGGAAAACACGGTGAAGATCCACCTCCGCCGCATCTACCGCAAACTGGGCGTCTCCAGCCGCTCCGAAGCCACCATCGTCGCCATCCGGAGAGGGTTCTAGCGTCGAGAGGCGAGGGTCGAGGGACGAGGGAGATGGGGAAATGATGAAATGATGAAATGCTGAAATGCTGAGCACCGGCGCCTGGGATGGCGCGGGGCAGCCTGCCCGGAAGGGCACGACGCTCGGGAGCGCGCGTGGCAACACCGGCGAGAGTCGAGAGCAGGGGCTGCCGCGTTGCCGGATATGCCGCGGCAGGCAGAAGGCGAGGGTGTCGAGAGGCGAGTGCCGAGCGTCGAGAGCAGCGCGCCTGCATCCCGCAACCCGCAACCGCGCAAAGCGCGTTCCCGCAACCTGCAACAACGTGCGTCGAGGGGCGAGGGTCGAGCGTCGAGAGCAGCGCCTGCAACCCTCAACCGAAACACCGGCCTCCGTCGTCCGGCTTCTGTTTCCCTCCTGCGCCTTCCACACGTTCCGCAGAGCGGAACGGCTACAGGTTCGCGGCCCAGAGGTCCTCGACCCTCGACCCTCGCCCCTCGACGGTGTTGCCCCACCGCGCCGGTGCTCAGCGTTTCAATATTTCAGTATTTCAGCATTTCATCTTTCAGCATTTCCCCATTTCCCCACCCTTGTCTTTTCCTCTCCGGGTTCTAGATTGGTGGTTCACTCCAATGGCACTCGAAAAAATCACGCAGGTTGCCGGCACGGCTGTTTACGTTCCGGGCGACGACATCGACACCGACCGCATCATCCCCGCGCGCTTCATGAAGTGCGTGACCTTCGACGGCCTCGGCGAATACGCCTTCATCGACGTGCGCGTCGATCCGGAGACCGGCGAGAAACGCGAGCACCCGCTCAACGACCCGCGCTTCGCCGGCGCCAGCATCCTGCTCACCGGCTCGAACTTCGGCTGCGGCAGCTCGCGTGAGCACGCTCCGCAGGCACTGTATCGCTACGGCTTCCGCGCAATCCTCGCCGAGAGTTTCGCGGAAATTTTCTTCGGCAATTCCATCACGCTCGGCATGCCGTGCATGATCATGAGCCGTCAGGACATCCAGTCCGTCGCCGCGCTCGTCGAGGCGAATCCCAAGGCGGAGGTCACGGTGGATCTCACCGAAAACAAGGTCTCCATCGCCGACATGGATTTCCGGGCCGAGATTCCGGAGCACGCACGCGAGGCCCTGATCGGCGGAAAATGGGACGCCATCGCCGACCTGCTCGAAGGCATTCCGCAGGTCGAGGCCACCGCCGCCGCGTTGCCGTATATGCGGTAGGCAGGCAAAAGGCGAGGGTGTCGAGAGGCGAGGGTCGAGGGAGATAGGGAAATACTGAAACGCTGAAATACTGAGCACCGGCGCCAGGGATGGCGCGAGGCAGCCTGCCCGAAGGGCACGACGCCCGCGGGGAGGCGCGTGGCAACACCGGCGCCAAGGAACGGCACGGAACAGCCTTGCAACCCGCAACCTGCAGCTTTTCGGCCAGCAATTCACCGACCTCCGACGGCTGCCTTCCCCTTGTGCTCCTTGCGCCTCTTTGCGGCAACCCACGCGTTCCGCAGAGCGGAACGGCTACAGGGCGCGGCCCAGAGACCCTCGACCCTCGACCCTCGACCCTCGTCCCTCGTCCCTCGTCCCTCGTCCCTCGTCCCTCGTCCCTCGTCCCTCGTCCCTCGTCCCTCGTCCCTCGACGCCCCTCGCCCCCCTCGACGCATTTCCCGTTTGACGCCCGAAGGCTGCGTCTCTATTCGCTTAGGCACAGGCGGTGCGTTTCCTGAATGAGCGTGTCGCCCTTTTGCGCCATGAAAAGACAGCTCTTCGGCATCCTCACCATCCTGACGCTTGCGACGACCCTGCTTCATGCGCAGGAAACCCCGGCCCCAGCCGAACCGGAGGCGACGACGGAAGAAGCCGCAGCCACCCCGACTCCCGCCGTGGATAAGGAACCGATCGATCTGTTCGAGGCGCTGGACTACGACGAGGAAACCGACACCCACTACGAACCCGGCACGAAGATCGGTTACACGGGCCCCGTTTACGTGATGTCGGACGACGGCACCTACAAGGAGGCGGAAGGATATCTGAAAGACGGCCACGAGGAAGGCTGGTGGATCGAATATTATCCCGACGGCACGAAGTCGTCCGAGGGCGCCTACAAGGCCGGCAACGAGGTCGGCTACTGGACCTACTGGCACGAGAATGGCCAGTTCGAATCCGGCGGCGAATACCGGGACGGCTCCCCGGAGGGCCTGTGGATTACATTCTTTGAGAACGGAAAAAAGGACTCGGAAGGCCGCTATCGCGATGGCCTCATGGATGGAGAATGGCTCTTCTACGATGAGACCGACGGCAAGCCGGTCAAGATGACCTTCGACAAGGGCGTGCAGCTGAAATAGGACGGCCCTTCGCCGCATGCCCGCCCGCCTGCCTTTCCGCATCGTCCGTCCATGGCTGGGCCGGACGTGGCATCGGAGCCGCATCGCTGCATTGCTGCTCGCCTGCCTTGGTGCGCAGGGCGTTCTTCCCGCCCAGGAGTCCATTCCCGAGGAACCCGACTGGGATGAAAATGCGGCAACGACCCTCGAAGAGGATCTTTCTCCGGAATCCCCCGCCGAGGCCGTTGACCTGACCTCCGACACAACTCTGGAAGAACTCCCCGCACCAGAGCCCGCACCGACGCCGGCTCCGCCCGTCCAACGCAGGTCCACCCCGCCGCGTCCCCAAACACCCTCGCATCGCCCGGGCTCCACCACCACCCTGCCTCCCCCCGCTCCGTTCGAAGCTCCGGGGGCCGCCGCCGCCGAGGCCAGCCTCGAACAGCCGGACCTCCTGCCGCCGTCGGAAATCGGGATTCCCGCTGCTCAAAACCACTTTCTCCCCAACCTCAACGACCCCGCCGACCCGTGGTTCCAGTGGGAAGGCCTCCGTTTCCGCTTCGGCGAACTCTATTTCCGCCTCACCCTCCAGCTCGCCTTCGAATACAACGACAACATTTACTACACCTCGAACAAGGTTGCCGATTACATCACCACGATCGGCCCTACCTTGTCCCTCGGAATTGGCGACTTCGACGAAAAGGTGGAGAACTATGTAGTCGTCGCCTACACCCCGCAGCCGCAAATCTTTGCGGAAAATTCCGACCAGACCACGATCAACGAATTTCTCAATGTAGCGGGTCAATACACCTTTTCCCGCCTCTCCACTCAGTTGGAATTCGATTACATCAAGGACTCCAATCCGATCGAGAGCGACATCGGTCGCCGCGAATACAATCAATACGCTCTCACCTGGACGAACTCCTACGCCATCGGCACACGGACCTTCGTGGAGTTGGTCCTGAACGGATCCTACGTCGACTACAACGATCCGTATGTCGACTACACCACGGTTTCCATCCAGCCTCGTGTTGCTTACGAGTTCAGCCAGAAGCTTCGATTGACCTTGGGACCCTATGCAGGCGTAACCTGGGTGCAAGACGGAGGACAACAGCGTTACGAAGGTCTCCTTTTGGGATTTCAATACGACAGCTTTTCGAAACTCTCCTTCTCCGGCGCCGTAGGCTTCCAAGCCATCCAATATGTCGGGGACAATCCGACCGGCGCTGAGGACACGGTGACGCCGATCGTCGAATTGAGGGCCGACTATATATATAGCGAGAAGACGAGCTTCTATCTCGGCCTCGAACAGTCGTTCCGAAATTCCGGCGAATCGCGGGGGCAGACCTACATCTACGACAATATCTCGTTGGGTTACCGCCAGCGGTTCTTTCAACCGTGGGTTTTCAATCTAAACTTTTCGCTATCCTTCCTTAACTACCAGGGAGGGGACGAACGAACGGATACCTACCTGCGGACGACACCTTCCATAGGCTATATCTTCTGGAGGGAGCAGTGCACGTGGTCGCTGTTTTATACCCGCACTCAGCGGTTCTCGGAGATTGAATCCTTTGCATTCGACCAAAACATCTTCGGCACCCGCCTGACGATTGAGTTCTGATAGAGGAGTCGAGGGACGAGGGTCGAGCGTCGAGAGCAGGCGCTACTGCGTGAGGCATGGGTGAGGGGGTCGAGAGGCGAGGGTCGAGCGTCGAGAGCAGCGCCCTGCAACGCGCAACCCGCAACTCGCAACGAGCAGTGCCCCTGCACCGAAACACCGGTCTCCGGCCTCCGTCATCGGCCTTCTGCCTCATGCGCGCAACCCACGCGTTCCGCAGAGCGGAACGGCTACAGGTTCGCGGCCCAGAGGTCCTCGCCCCTCGCCCCTCGCCCCTCGCCCCTCGCCCCTCGCCCCTCGCCCCTCGCCCCTCGACCCTCGTCCCTCGTCCTCGCTCCCCTCTTGCGCCTCTTTGCGGCTACCCCGCGTTCCGCAGAGCGGAACGGCTACAGGTTCGCGGCCCAGAGGTCCTCGACCCTCGACCCTCGACCCTCGACCCTCGTCCTCGCTCCCCTCTTGCGCCTCTTTGCGGCTACCACGCGTTCCGCAGAGCGGAACGGCTACAGGTCGCAGCCCGGAGGCCCTCGACCGACCAGCCTCGCCGCTCGACGCTCGACCCTCGTCGCTCGTCGCTCGACCCTCGACGCTCGACCCTCGATCCTCGACCCTCGACGCTCCACCCCTTGGCATTCTTTGCGCGAAACTCCTTCGCTGTGTTGACCTTCCCTTGCGCGAAAAACAACAAGGTGCCACTATTGCGGCTTCCGATGAGTGAACCCACTGTTCTCGAATGATCCGCTCCCGCACTCGAGGACTTTACAACGCCCACATCCTGGCGATTTGCGCCCTGATGACGGTGACGTTCTGGGGATATCTGCTGATTCTTAAGGAGGTTTATCCCGCCGGTGACGACCTCCAGTGGGAACGCTATCCCTATTATAACGTCATCGCCCTGATCGGTCTTCTCCTTCGGCTCCTTCGGGGGGACGAGCGGGATTTGAGTTTGTTTGGCAACGATCCCTTCCACGCCCTTCGCGAGGCTTCCGCCCAGATTGCCTACGTCGCGGGGGCTCTCATGTTTACCCTGCTCCTCACCAAGGATCGCGCCATTTCCCGCTTCTTCCTGTTCACCTATCTGCCGATGCTCTGGGTGTTGCTGGCAGCGGCAAATGCGGTCATTCCCCGCTATCTTTCCTCTCTCCTCTTTCGCAATCACCGGGTCAGCGAGGCTCTCCTCATCGGCCCGGAATCCCGGGTGGCGAACATTCGCCGCTGGATCCGCTACATGGAACGATTCGGGGTGCGTGTCACCGGCCTGCTTTGCGACGACAACCGGTCCGACTCCGTCTTCGAGATCCCGGTCATTGGCAAAATCGCCGACCTCGATCGGATTGTCGAGGAACGCGAAATTCAATCGGTGGTGCTGCTGGAAATCCCCTCCAGTCAGCGTTCTCTGAACCACATTCTCGACATCACGGAAAGCCACGGAATCCGTCTCGTCGCGCTGAACAATCTCGACGAGCGCTTCCACCACGCGGTGAATTACTTCGATCAGTTTGGGCTCAGCTTCATTACCCTGCGCGAAGAACCGCTTGAGGACCCGCTCGCCCGGATGGTCAAGCGGGCCATGGACGTGGCAGTTTCCCTCCCCCTCGTTCTATTCGCCGTGCCTGTGCTGGCCGTGATCGTCTGGATCATGCAGAAGGTTCAATCGCCAGGTCCGCTCTTCTTTCGTCAGAAACGCACCGGAACCCAGAAGCGGCATTTCGAGATGCTGAAGTTCCGCACCATGCACGTGACGAACGACGACGCCGCCCGTCAGGCCACGGAAGGGGACGAGCGCGTCTATCCCTTCGGCCGTTTCCTGCGCAAGACGAGCCTCGACGAGTTCCCGCAATTCATCAACGTCCTGCGTGGTGAAATGAGTCTCGTGGGGCCGCGACCCCACATGCCGGAGCACGACGCCATGTTCACCAAGGTGATGTCGTCCTACCCCATTCGCTCGCTGGTCAAACCCGGCGTCACCGGCCTCGCCCAGGTCCGCGGCTACCGCGGGGAAGCGAAGAACAACGACGACGTCCGCCAGCGCGTCCTCTGCGACATCGAATACATCGAGCAGTGGTCCCCCCTGCTCGACCTCTACATCATTCTCCGCACCGCCTGGGTCATCATCTTCCCGCCAAAGACGGCATACTAGGGAAATTTAAGAAATGGCGAGATGCTGAAATCCTGAAATGGAGTTCGGCAACGTTCGCTGCATTCCAACGGTGCGCCCCATTTCTGTTTCCCCTTTTCAGCTTTTCCCAATTTCATCTTTTCCCCCTTCCCCTCCCGGCCTATGCTTGACCCATCGCCAGAAAGAAGCCGGCGAATCACTTGACAATGTTGCCCGCGCCTTTAGCTTCGCGCGGGAGCTGCGGGGAATTGGGAAATTTTACTGATCGAATCGACCGATGGAATGGATTACGAGAGAATGGGGATTGTTGAAGGAGGAATTCCGTGAATGGTCCCTTCTCAACAAGTTCGCGGTCATTGGCGCCGCGGTCGGGGCCATTGTGTTCATTGCCTGGTTCCTGGCCCGGCCGGCACTGAACCACGCGGCGCAGGGACGTGAGATCGCGAAGGCCGAGGCGGCCGCGGTCGCTGGTGACTTTGCGACGGCGCGAGCCATCTACCTCGCCGTTCTCGACAAGTCTCCGAAGAGTCCGGAACCGTGGGCGAGTTACGCCACCTTTCTGGAAGCCTGCAGTTCGTCCGAGGCCGAGGTCGCGTGGCGCGAGGCCGCACAGCGGGATCCCCTCAATGCGGAACTTCAAGCGCGCCGTGTCCTTTCCGTCCTTGAAAATTCCGGCCCGGCGGCCGCCCAGAAGGAACTGGCGCAAGTGCCGGTCGAGCTTCGGGATACACCCCCGATTCTGCTGGCATCCGCGGACGCCGCCATCGCCGCGAATCAATTCCGGGTCGCGGAGAACCTTCTCGCCAAGGTCGAAGCAAAAGCCCCCGATTCTCCCGAATTGACGCTCGCCCAATCGCGTCTCGCGCTGGCGCAGGGCGAACCCCTGAATTCCGCCGCCATCGAAAAGATCGCCGCCACCTCCGGGCCGCACCAGATCCCGGCGTTGCGTCTGCTGGCCACCCGGCAGATTGCCAACGGAGAAACCGAGGCTGCGAGGGAAACCCTCTCCCGGATTCTCGAGTCCGGCAACGCATCCCTCGATGACCACCTCACCCATCTCGGCCTCCTGCTCGATACCTCGTCGGATTCCGGTCCTGCCCTTGTCACGGCTGCGGCAGTCGCAAAGCGCAGCGAGTCCGGCTCCCGCAAATTCCTCGATTTCCTGCTGACCCGTGATCAGCTCCAGGCGGCGAGCGATTTTCTCGACAGTCTCGTGATGACGGATTCCCTCCGCCCGTTTGCACTCCGTCTCGCCATTCAGCAAAAGGACTGGACGAAGATCGGAATCGCCGCCGAGGAAAGCGGCTTTGACAGCCGCTCCATTCAGCTCTTCCGTGCGGCGATTCAGGGCCACGACAGTGGCAATCCCAATGCGCTGACGCAATGGACCGCCGCCCTCGATTCCGTATTGATCGTCCCCAGCGGCCCGGATTTTGCAAGGTTGCTTGCCCACGAGTCCGGTTGGGATGAGGCGGAACTCGCCGCGCTCCAGCGCATGCAACTCTCCGACGCCTCGCACCTTCCGCATCTCCGCCGCATGCTGGAGCTCCAGACCAAGGCGGGCGACGTCCCCGCCATGGAACGCACCGCGGCAATCATCCAGCAGTTCGACCCGGAGGCGGTTCAGAGCCCGCGGAGCGAATAGGGGTCGAGAGGCGAGGGTCGAGCGTCGAGGGAGATAGGGAAATGCTGAAACGCCGAAATGCTGAGCACCGGCGCCTGGGATGGCGCGGGGCAGCCTGCCCGAAGGGCGCGACGTCCGCGGGGAGGGCGCGTGGCAACACCGGCGCCAAGGAACGGCACGGGACAGCCTGCAACCCGCAACCTGCAGCTTGCAGCCAGCAATTCACCGACCTCCAACGGCTGCCTTCCCCTTGTGCTGCTTGCGCCTCTTTGCAGCAACCTCCAATGGGCAACTCAACCTCCTGCCTCATGCCTTCTGCCTCTTTGCGGCTACCACGCGTTCCGCAGAGCGGAACGGCTACAGGTCGCAGCCCGGGGGCCCTCGACCCTCGACCCTCGACCCTCGACCCTCGTCCCTCGACCCTCTTGCGCCTCTTTGCGGCAACCCGCAACTCGCAACGGGACCGTCGCGCTAGCGCGCGGTCCCTCGCGCTTCCAGCGCCACGCCGATCTTCGCGGGGACTACGGACGGAAAGAATCGAAGCTGAATTTCCCGGATGTTTTCCGGGCGGAACGTCGGGTCATCGGTGATGCGCCCCCAGGCATAGAGGTTGAAATCCTCATAGCTCAGCCACGTTTCCGTTGGATCCACGCGGAACCGGTTTTTCCCGAATTCCTCCGCCACTGCAAAGCGCTGGCCCTTGTCATCGACAAGGTCCACCCGCACATCCCCCTCCCGATGCAACGCGCGTGGGAAACGCACGCGTAGAAATCCATTTTTCAAAGCAGGCAATCCATTCACCTTTGCCACCGCCATTGGTGGCCGTCTCGGATCGCGACCGGGCCGTTCGATGTAAAAGCTCGTCGTGCGGGACAAGCCCTTGCCTTCCTTGACGATCTTCACCCCATTCAGCGCGGTCCAGACCTCTCCAACATCGGTCACCTCGAACGGCTCCGGCTCCCAGATCCATTGGAAGTCATCTTCTCGGGGTGCGGTTCCCGCAAGGAATTCCCGCTCCGGGAGCAATTCCTCCGTCGGTCGCGTCTCCACGGCGCTGACCACCCGACTCCGCTCATCCCATTCAAAACGCACCGGTGCTCGCAAATACGCATCACCGGGAACTTCCAGCCGCACGGGCAGAGCTACCATCCCCTTCGCCGGCACTTCCACAGGCACCTGCCCGGTCCCATTCTCAAATCTCAGCTCCACACCGACCTCCGATCTCCGCCCTCCGTCCTCCGAAACCCCGACCATCCCTCGCACGGTCCCCGACACCGCTTCGTCCGAAAAATTGTAAACCCTCAGCTCGCCGCCTAGGGACGTATGCCTGCCCGGCGCCACCCAGTAACTGCCGCTTACCTTGTGCGGAATGCAATCCTTGTAGTCAGGCAGCCATTGGAGAACGATCCGCGACGGATCCTCCGGCGGAGTCAGCACCGCCTGCTCGGGAAGCGAATGCTCGCGCGTGAATCTCGCATAGGCCTCCCACACGGGATACGGGGCATCCGGTGCATGAGCGAAGGCAAACCACTCCTCCTTCGGCCACACCAGCACGAACGGCATGAAAACGGCCACTCCCTCCTCGAGAGCCACCCGCGCCGTCTCGAGCGTAAATTCCGTCTGGATTTCACGTCCGCGCTCCTCGTCGAGATCGAAAGGCGGTGTCGAATTGATTCCCGCCTCCGTCACCCAGGTCGGGAGTCCCGGCCGCCACTGTTCGGCAAAGCGCTCATGGAGGCGCAGCGCCCCGCGAAAATCGCGCGCATGCCCGTAAAAATGGACGTTCAATCCATCGGTGTAATCATAAATCCCATTCTCCGCCGCCCGCCGCAACCAAGGCCCCGGCGAAAAGCCCAGAGCGGGCATGAGCACGCCCTGCTTGGGTGGGACGAGGGACGAGGGACGAGGGACGAGCGCCTTGGATGTTGCGGGTTGCCGGCGGGTGCTGTGCGCTTCAGTTTCCCGTCTTTCGATTTCCGTGCCCGCAGTCGGCACGGCCCACCTTCTTCCTCGACTCTCGGCTCTCGATTGCCTGCAGCGTGGCAGGCGGTCTCCGCTTCGCTTCGGCTCTCGACCCTCGGCCTGGCCGTCAGCCAGGCCGAGATACAGCGCCTTGCAGTAGGCCACCGTGCGATCCGGCAGATCGCGGAAGTACATGGTATCCGGCTCGTTGGGCAACTCCCAGATGGTAACAACATCGCGGAGACTCCAGCCAAGGAATCGCCCCCACTCGTAAACGGCAAACAAGTCCTCCGGAAATTGATCGGAAGATTCGGTGGGCTTCGCATAGGGTGGCGGGTTTGCCCACGCCAGGACGCCATATCCTGCAGCATCCAGCTTTCGAACTGCTGCAATGTATCCTCGGTGCCAGCTCCTGGCAGACGTGACGTTGAGAAACCTTTCGCGAAGATAACGGAGACGGGCGGTATCCAAAAGCAAGAGCCATTTCTCCATCTGCTCTCCCTGCGCAAAGATCGAGAGCATGGCATCGATTCCCCAGCCAGGGCGAAGGGGCTGATCGGTCGAGTGGCGACCGTCGAGCGTCGAGGGAGCTTTACTGCTACGACCAAGCAGACCGGAAACCAACAGCAACGCAGCCAGAGCGATCGGGACGAGGTGTCGGGTGGTCACAGGGAATGGGTCGAGAGTCGAACGACGAGCGTCGAGAGAAAAGCTGAAAAGCTGACGAGGGTCGAGGCAGCGCTGAACACTGGCGCCTGGGATGGCGCGGGGTAGCCTGCTCGGAGAGCAGCCCGAAGGGCACGACGCCCGCGGGGAGGGCGCGTGGCAACACCGGCGCCAAGGATGGCGCGGGGCAGCCTGCCCGGAGGGCAGCCCGACAGGGCGCGACGCTCGGGAGAGCGCGTGGCAACACCGGCGCTTGGGATGGCGCGGGGCAGCCTGCCTAGGGGAAATGGGGAAATAAGGAAACGCTGCAACGCTGAAATAACCACGCGAAGCGCGCCCCCTGCAACCCGCAACAAGGTGCGTCGAGAGCACCACGCAGAGCGCGCCCGGCAACCTGCAACCCGCAACTTGCAACGAGCAGCCCCTGCATCGAAACACCGGCCTCCGTCATCCGGCCTTCTGCCTCATGCGCGCAACCCACACGTTCCGCAGAGCGGAACGGCTACAGGTCGCGGCCCAGAGGTCCTCGACCGACCAGCCTCGACCCTCGACCCTCGTCCTCGCTCCCCTCTTGCGCCTCTTTGCGGCAACCAGCAGCCGCGCGAAGCGCCACTCGACCTTCAGACCTTCAGGCCGCCCGATACCGCCGCTTTGCGAGCGCGATGTAGCTCTTGTCGATATCGTATCCATAGAAGGCGCGGACTCCGCAGCGCTTTGCCGCGATCCAGGAACTTCCACTGCCGAGAAAGGGATCGAGCACGGTCAGTTCTTCGCAGTTGCCATGCAGCCGAATACAGCGCTCTGGAAGTTCCACCGGGAAGCTGGCCGGGTGCGGACGATCCTTCGCGCGGTTTTGAATCGTCTCGTAGGGAATGAACCAGTTGTTCCCCACACAACGTCGATCCTGCCCGTTTGAATGCCTCCAACGTCGGATGTTCGCCTTGTCCTGATACGGCACGCCAATCGCCTTGCGATCCAGCTCCACCGCGCCGGAGAGCGTGAGGTGAAACACATACTCGTGGCAATCCGTGACAAAACGCCTCGAGTTGATGGGTTTGAAATGTCCCTTTGAGAGCGGCGCTCCTTCGTGAGTTATGGTCACCGCCTTGATCCAATGAAACGTGTTCTGCAGCACGAAAGGCCCCTCCTCTCCGGCAAGTGCGAGGAGGATTCGATGTGGCAGCAGCGGATTGGCCGGTGATCCGCCCAGGTTCAGAAAAAACGAGCCATTCTGCCGGAGCACTCGAACGATTTCCCACGTCCACACCCGGGTCCATGCCAGATAATCCTCCCCGGCCCGCGCATCGACATACTGCGAATACCGCTTTCCGAGATTGTAAGGCGGAGAGGTCACGACCACATCCACGGAATCGTCCGCCAGATCCCGCCGCATCCCGCGGATACAATCGCATGCGCGAATAAACGATAACGTCCCATTCATCGCTCACGCGAAATGAGCAATCCGCGTTCCGTATTCGCAGCGCGCCACCAGGCACCGCGCGAAGCGAGTCCCCCGCAGCCCGCAACCAGCAACTCGCAGCAGCGCGAAGCGCGCCCTCCTCCGTTCTCCGACTTCTGACTTGCCCTCGTCCGGACAGCAAAAAGCCCGCCGAAGCGGGCTCTCTAGTTTTGCAATTGCGCGTTGCCGGATCAGATATCTACCGAACTATCAGCTGCCGTCGCCTCCGACCAGATACCTGCTTGTGTAATCCATCGAAACCTATACCTCCATTCCGTACAACTCACGCAGCGGTCTTGCAACGGCCTCAGGCAGACGATCCCGACACCTTAGCATCATGGGGATCAGCTTCAGTGCGTTAAAGTAGCGTTTACCGAATCGCGTGGGATCTCGCAAAATGCGAAACAGCCAACCCAAATGAAACCGGTCCGCCCAAGGCGGAATATTTGCCTGTCCACCGGTCAAAAACGAAATGGCCGCGCCTGTGCAGAGGATTGCAGGGGTGTATGAAAGATTCTTTCGCAAATACCATCCCAACTGCTCCTGAACACCACTTCCCACATTCACAAACACGTAGCGCGGTTCCCGCTTCTCGATCAGTGCCAACAATACCGGATCCTCCACAGCTCCGTCCGGTGCCAGCCGGTTTCTATAATAGGGAGCGATGTAACAATCTTCCAGGGTCACCTCATGGCCTTCCAATTTAAGCCATCGAAGATTGCGCTCGCGATCCTCTTCGCTTGGCATAATCCAAAAAGAGGCTCCCTTTGCCTTCACCTCCTGCCGGGGCAGAAGGTCCCGCAAAAGACGAAGGCCTGAATAGCGTTCCAGCTTTCGGGCACCTGCCGGACGCACCATGTAATTCCAAAGCATAACCATCAGTCCGCTATCCGGAATCACGTAATCTGCTTCGAGCAGCGCCCGACCATAGCTGGGCTTGTCTCGCAGATCATCTGCAAGCCCTGGTCCCGACGGCACCTGCACGAGTCCACCATGCGCAAGGAGCGGAACAAGCTCAGGGCCTTTTGTAAAAAAATCAATTCCACAAATCTTCATCGTTTCCCTCTGCGCGGGGGACAATCCCAAATCAGCATCACACCTCAGCCGATCTCGCCGCGCTCTCGCAGCCAGGCCACCGTACGCCGCACTCCTTCGATTCGGGTAAAAGGCAGCGTGCCCACCGCGTTCGTGTCGAAATCGTCGAACGGGATCGCCGCCGCACGGTCGTGCGAAGGCTGCGCCGCCGTATGCACGATCGCGTCCGGCTTCACCTTCTCGATGAGATCGAGCACCCCC
>Ga0207864_1003224_pt1 | contig 13965 bp, 11 predicted proteins | sample HigsolmetaAR202D_FD_184834 | JGI IMG/M metagenome (GOLD analysis project Ga0207864, IMG submission 184834) | Ionic liquid and high solid enriched microbial communities from the Joint BioEnergy Institute, USA - AR20-2-D (SPAdes) (version 2) ...
AGCCGGTGCCTTGCACGGAAACATGGCCCATGGTGCTGGTATCGTGGTACGGGGCACGGGCTTATGCGCGCTGGGCGAATTGCCGGGACTGGCGCGACGAATCAGACAACATCGAATCATTTCTTCCCAGTGAAGCGCAGTGGGAGTATGCGGCTCGTGGCGGTGATGCGCGACGCTATCCGTGGGGAGATGATGAACCGACTCCTGAACTCGCATCCTATGAACAGCACGAGCGCAAACGCGCCTACACGATTGCCGACCTGCCCCTGTCGCCCGTGAACACACGGCTGGGCATGTCTCCTTTCGGGCTGCATCACATGGCAGGCAATGTGTGGCAGTGGTGCGCTGACTGGTACGCCCCGGACTTCTACACCACCGAGGCCGCACGTCGACGAAACCCCATCAACCAGACGCCAACAGGAGTCCGCAACGAGCGCGGCGGCAGTTGGGTCGGTTCCGCATCCCTTATTCGCAGTACGTTCCGTCGCGCCCGCGCACCTTACGCACGCGGCCGATGCCTCGGGTTCCGCTGCATCGGTGATCCTGCGGATTGCAGATGATTCGCATTTCGATTACGAGCCGCCAGGCTTATTGTGCTTTCGCCAGCTTGTGAATCGTCATCAGCACCGATTCCCGGAACGGTTCGCCATCAGCCGTGCGGATGTTCATCTCCACAAGCAGCTGATGCACCGGCTGCAGTGTTGAGGCGTGCAGCGTGAGGGTGTGGCCGTCATCCGAAAGTGTCACCGCTTCCAGCGGCAGCGGTTCCTGGCCCTGTTTTTCGGGGTCGGAGAGCAGATAGTGCGGCGAGCCATATTCGTGCCGCCAGCGGTAGTTCCACTGTAGCGTGCGATAGTTCCGCCTGTCCGTGGCACTGGCGCGGTCGAGCGGGCGATTGAACGTGAGCCGCACTCCACCCTCGATCGCCTCAAACTTTTCCAGCACGGTGATCGGCCTGCCCGTATAACGCAATCGCTGAATGCCGCCTTCACGTGCGTTGGGCGGTCCCTGCCAGCCGGTCAATCCCGTGGCGTAGACCTGTCCATCCACCGGGTTGACACGTGCCCGCATGATGCCCGAGTTGAACTGATGTGGCAGACGCACCACCGCAGCCTGCGTCATGCCGTCCATCTCCTGCATCGTGAGGTAGAACATCCAGCCCTTGCCGAAGGTCGTATGCAGGAAGCGGTTGGAAAGAGGCCCCCACCGTTTCGGATCGGCTGTCACCTGCCCGCCGCTGGAGCTGTCCCATGATTGCGGCAGCCAGATCATCGGCTGATCGAACGTCGGCGGCGGCTTCACCTTGCGGTGATCGATGCGGCCACCGTCGGGCGCCCAGGTCGTGCCATACCGTGCGCCGCCAATGTGCGTCTGCACGTAGCCGTAGAACCCGCCTTCGCGGATCACGCTCACTTTGGAAGCGGGAATCCAGTTACCCTGGTTGTCGCTGACGGTGAGCCGACCATCGGGCATGACACCCATGCCGTTGGGCGTGCGGAAGCCGGTGGCGATGACGTCGTAGCGTGAGCCATCGGGCGCCACGCGCATGATCGAGCCGGGCAGCGCGTAATCGGTGTACTGCCCAGCCTTCGCGTAATACAGATTGCCCGCCGCATCGGTCTGCAGATCGAAATTGAATGCGTGGAAGAAGACCGACACATCGGGGTCAGCGAAAAAGCTTTCGTAGAAGTCGGCTTCACCGTCGCCGTTGCGATCGTGCAACCGCACGATGCGGTCGCGGCAGGTCACATAGATCACTCCATTGATCACCCGCACGCCAAACGGCTCGAAAAGCCCGGCGGCGTATCGCTTCCACCGCAGGTTGGACAACGTCTCATCCACCCCATCGACGATCCACACATCGCCGCCGTAGGTCGTCACCACCAGCCGGCCATCGTCGAAGAAGTCGATCGCGCCAGTACGCAACCATGCGTTCCACGGGTTCGTTTCGGGGAGGGTGATTGTGTCGAGCGTGTAGGCGTGATTGTCCTCGCCGCGCACACCGACGGTTTCCAGTACGTCGGGCCAGCGCAACGGACCCCCCCCCGTGAGCGTGGTCAGATCGGTCACAACACTGCCGCGCAGCCGCTTGAGCTGCACCAGCCCTGCCAGATTCTCCAGGTTGGCCAGCCCGTTGTGATGCTGGCGTGTCACCTCGATGATCCGGGCATGCCGTGCCGGCGGAATGTGCAGCACCAACCGCCCGCGTTCATCCACCTGCCACATCATCCCCTCCACATCGCCCCGCGTCACCGCGGCGATGTACGGTCCCATCTCCCCCTGCTCGTTCACCTGAGCCGCCACAGCCAGATGCTCAGCCGCACTGCCCCGCTCGGCGATCGGCGCGGTGACGTAATCCAGCGACGCCACTCCGCGAATCAGCCCTTCGCCTTCAAGCTGTCCTGCACACAGAAGCAGCGGCGCATCGCCCGGCCCGATGTGCAGCACGTGTGTGATCCCGCCGTCGAACCCCGGCTCCTTCAGCGGCATCTCCAGCACGTCCCGGCCGTCGATCGCATAGGAAAGAATCAACCGGTCACCGTGCAGATAGTGCCCGTGATAATCCAGCCACTGCCGTGGCATCGGCCCGCGCGGCGGCAGGGCGCTACGATCAAAATCAAGCGTCCCATCATGCCCCCAGCCCCACGTCGACAGTCCCGGGATCAGCGGCCCGGCCGGCTGCGGCTCACCCTCACCACGCAACTGCTCATGATGCGTCTGGCTCAGATCCAGAAAGCCGCCCTGCCACACCCCCGCCGCCTCCATACGGTGCAGGTTGTAGGCCATCGTCATCCCCTCGCCAAGCCGAACCGTCATCGCACAGGAAATGTGACGCTGGAGCTGCGACGCCAGCCCCGGCCCAAAATCGCGCTCCCCCGCGCGACGCTGCTGATGATCCGGCGCGGGCACGTACCGCGGCAGCGACTTCAGATACGCTTCATCAATCTCGCGATACGCCGGATGTTTGCCCTTCATGAACGCTTCGCGAATGTAGTGGATCACCGCGTAGCGTTCCTCGGGCGTCATCCAGCTCTGCTGGGGCATCTCACCGTTGCCATTGGTAACAGTGTTGAACATGGACAGCGGGTCGCTGCCGTATTTGAAGGGGCTTTTGCTGAACGCCACCGCTGTGGGGATGGTGGCCGTGACACCGTCCGTGCCGTGGCAGTTGGCACACAGGCCGCGGTAGATCGCCTCGCCGCGTTTAAAGGCGTTGTCATCGAGCGCTTTGAGCAGGCTGACGTGGTCTACGTGACTGATCAGTTCCTGTTCCTGGTTTTCCGCGCCTGATGCCGCCGCGCCATGCCAGCCCAGCCACACGATCAGCCCCGCCGCTGCCGCCCAACCGCGAACCTTCATAAATACCTCCCAGGGATCGCCGCCCCGTGTCACAGGAAATCGCCCCCACGACGATCCTGATCTGTGTTCCGCCCATAAGGTACCGTCCCGGCGGAAAACTGTCCGTTCAGAATCTCCCACTGGAAAACATTTTCGCGTACAGTTTCACATCCTGAAACCCCACCATGAGGTCTGGTCCGTGCGAATCCTTCTGACCAACGACGACGGCATCACCGCCCCTGGGTTAATCGCCCTCTATCGCGCCATCGCCGACCTGGGCGAGGTCCGGGTGGTCGCCCCTGCCACCGTACAAAGCGCGATGTCCCATTCCGTGACGTTCCACCAGGTGATCGCGACGCGCCGGCATGTCGTGTCCTGCGAGACCGGCGTGGAGGTTTTCGAGGGCGTCGCCGTCGAGGGTCGGCCGGCCGACTGCGTCAAGCTCGCCATCGCGCAACTGCTGGAGGATCCGGTCGACCTGGTCATCAGCGGGATGAACGCCGGAGCGAATGTAGGCATCAACGTGATCTATTCTGGTACGGTCGCCGCCGCCATGGAAGCCGCCTTCATCGGCATCCCGGCCATTGCGGTCAGCCTGCATATCGGCGACCCGCACAAGACGCGCTGGGATGCCGCCGCCGGCCACGCCCGCCACGTGATCGAGCGGATTCTTCGCGGGCCCCTGCAGCCGCACACCGTACTTAACGTCAACGTGCCCATTCTGGACGACGGTGCCGAGCCGCGTGGTGTGCGGGTCGTGCCCATCTCCACCAGCCCGATCATCGACGCCTACGAACCCAGTGAACATCCCAACGGCGACCGCCACTTCCGCGCCGGCTCGGGCATGAACTTCCGCCACACACCACCCGACACCGATGTGGACGCCCTGTTCAAGAAATACATCACCCTCACCGCACTGCACTTCAACCTGACACAGCATGAACAAACGCAAATCTGGCGTGAGTTCATGCAGGAGTAACAGAAGGACACGGAGAAATCAGAGAAAAGGCGTTTAAGGCAAACGGATTCCGACGCCTCTTGATGGATTTAAGGCATCTGATTCCCACCACCATCAACAAGGCCCCCATCCACATTCCTCTCCCTCTCTCTGCGACCTCCTGTTAGGATTCTCACGCTACCAGTTGCGCCAGCCCCGTGGCGACGGTCAGCACAATGAAGAAGCTGGCCGCGTCGGTGATGGTCGTGAGGATTGGGCTGGAAGCCATGGCCGGGTCCGCGCCCAGTCCCTTGATGATGAGCGGAATGCACCCGCCCATGACGACCGAGATGACACTTGTAAGCGTGAACGCTCCACCGATCACCAGTGCCAACCACGGTTCGTTCCAGCGCGTCACAAGCACCAGCCCCGCCAGAATCGCGCCGATCACCAGCCCATTGCACAGCCCCAGCAGCACTTCCTTTTGTAGCACCAGCCACACGTCACGCGGCTTGAGCAGCCCCAGGTCCAGCTCGCGCAGACTCACCGCCACCGCCTGATTGCCCGATGCCCCGCTCAGATTCGCCACCAGTGGCAGGAACACGGCCAGCGCGGTGAAGCGCTGGATGATCGGCTCATACAACCCAATGATCTGGATCGCGATGAACGACAGCGCAATGTTGGGGAAGAGGAAGAGCAACCGGCGGAAAGTTCGCTCGCGCAGTGGGCTGGTGCGAAGCTCCTCACCGCCGATGATGCCACCGAAACGCATCAGCGCTCGGTCCGATTCCTCGCTCAGCGCTTCCTGCACAGCCGACCAGGGTGCCACCCCCATCAGACGGCCGTCGCTTTCCAGCACCGGCAGACCATAAAACTGATGGCGGTCGAAGATGCCCTCCAACTCGTCCAGCGGGGTGTCCACCGTGACACTGATCGGGTTGGGTGTCATCACCTCCCGGGCGGTGCGAAAACTCGGCGCCAACACCAGCGCCCGCAGCGGCAGCACCCCCACAAGCCGCTGATGTTCGTCCGTCACGTAGATGTAGTGAATATCGTACTCGGAGTGTTCCTCGGCACGACGGCGCATGTCCTGAATCACGTCCTCGATACGCATGTCCTGCGGGTAGGCGACGAACTCGGTGATCATGATGCCGCCGGCTGTATCCGGGGCGTACGACACCAGTCGGCGGACATCGGCCGCCTCCTCCGGCTCCATCGCATCGAGGATGGCCTGCTGGTTCTCCTCGTCCAGTTCACCCAGGATGTCCGCCTGATCGTCCGACGGCAGCTCATCGAGAATCGCCGCCGCCTTGGTGGGAGACAGCTCCTCGATCAGGTCAGCTGCATGCTCATCGCTGAGGAACTGCATCAGGTCCGCCGCGAACTCCGGGCGGATCAGTTCCAGCATCCGACTGCGATGCTCATCATCCAGCCGCGAAATGGTGTAGGCGGTCTCCCCCGGAGGCAGTAACTGTACGAACGCCTCCACGTGATCGGCATTGCCCGTGTCGATCACCTGAGCAAGCTGGTCCCAGGGCGTGATGACTGCCTGTTCCTCGGCCATTGCGGAACTATACCACGACAGCGGCCCGGCCCGTGACCGGCCAGCCGCTCATGCCGATAATATTCTTATGCAACCAGACCGCCTACGCATCGGGCTGATCGTCGCGACCGGAATCGGCTCGTGGTACGGCATGCAGCTCGTCCACGAAGCCGGCCACGTGCTGCATGCCTGGATCAGCGGCGGCGCGGTTGTGAAAGTGGACCTGCCACTGATCGGGTTTTCTTCTACCACCGTTCAGCCCAATCCGCACCCGCACTTCGTCACCTGGGGTGGGCCGCTCTGGGGCATGACGCTGCCGGTCGCCCTCATGATGGTCGCGACAGCACGGCGGTGGCGCTGGACGTTCCTCAACCGCTTCTTCGCCGGGTTCTGCCTGATCGCCAATGGCGCGTATCTGGGGGTAGGGTGGCTTGCCGATGCGGGCGATGCGGCCGACCTGCTGCGTTACGGATCACCCGCCTGGCTGCTCACGCTCATCGGCGTCATCGCGCTCGCCACCGGGCTGGGGTGCTGGAACAACCTCGGCCCGCACTTCGGGTTCACACGTCAACGCACAGCGCGACGCGCGGCGATATCTCAGGAAGATTAACCCACCCTCGCAGGCGTCACTTCTTCAACGCCAGCCGGCCACGCCATCGGGCGACACCGACCATACCCAGCAGCACGAACCCTGCTCCAACTGCCGCAGGCAACGGCACGATGCTGCCCACGTAAAGCGTATCCAGCGTGACGTAGGCGTTCGCCTGCGGATCGTTGCTTTGGGCAGAAATGTAGGCTGTCGAAAACGGGGTGGAGGAAATGATGCCAATGAAGTCGCTCGATCCGTTGGTGAGCACTTCCTCCCACCAGCCGTTGTCCAGCTCGATCCGGATGGTCGCGGTCATTTCGTCGAAGAAGTCGTCGGTGGCAAAGAATCCGCCAATCGCGTAGGTCGGAAGGCTGCCGGCTTTCACCGTGAGAACGAGTGGGCTTGAGTTCGCCGAGATCCATTTGGTGCCGCCGCCGGATCGGATCGCCACAAACCCGTCATCCGCGGACAGCTCACCGTTGTAGCCGCCTACCGAATAGGTATACGTCGGATCGACAAGAAAATCGTAGTCGAAAGTCGGGTCCGGTAACAGCTCCTCAAAATCAACTGTCACATAATCACTCAGCGCCGCCAGGAACTGCGTCAGATCCGTGTAGACCGTCGCCGCGGAAACCTCGCTCACGAACACGACCAGCGACATCACCGCCAGCACCGCTCGATTCATCAGTCCGCGCATCTTCTGCTCCCTGAATCAGGTTGGAAAGGTTGATCCCAATATAACGGCCTTGGCAGTATCGGAAACCACAATCACGTCAGCGTCAAAATTTTTCGATGCCCCGATAACCCCAGCCGGTCGTGTTCGAGATGTCCCGCTCGGAAGTACGGTTTAAGAAATGTTCAACCCAATGTCAGAACTCGATCCGGTCGATCGAGTACATCCCCGACGAGTCACGCCGCTCCCGCAACGTGATCTCCAGCGACTGCAGCGCCTGGCTGATCGCGTGCATCCGAGGATTGATCCGCAGCGCTCGGCGGTAGCATTCCACCGCCCGCTCAAGGTCGCCCAACTCGACGTAGGTATGGCCAAGCCCGGCGAACGCGCCGAAGTGGCACGGCACAAGTTCGATCGCCCGGCGGTTGTCTGCGATGGCGGCACGCCATTGGGAAAGTAAAAAGTGCGCAATGGCGCACTGGTTATAAGCTTCCGCGAATTGTGGATCGAGCCGTGTCGCCTCGTGAAACGCCTCGATGGCCTGATCGTATTTTTCACCGGCCATTAGCGACACGCCCTGACAGAAGGGCCTGCTCGCCTGTGGATTGCCGCTGCGGAACCAGATTGACCACAGCGCGTTTTCCGCCAGCTCGTTTACCTGCCAGTCATCATCGTGCAACGCCCGGGTGAGTGGGCCGACGCAGGACATGTCCCCGATCAATCCCAGCGCCATCGCCGCGACCCGCCGCACCTCGATGTTATCGTGTCGCAGCATGGAGGTGACATCACGGGTGCGCCAGCGGGACTTGACTGCGTGCGCCAGGGCAGGAGCATCGCATCGGCTCAAAGCAGGCCTGACTGCTTCCAGAAACGCGTCGCCGTCGATCCGGGGATCAAGCATGGGTCATGGATCCATCGAACCCGAAAACCTGCCTGGCATATGTCACCATACGTTCACCGCTTCCCGACCACGACCCACGGGATCAGGGCATTGGAAGACAGGGGAGCATTGTCCATAAGCCGGGCCTTCTTCAGCGTCAACGTGACGCTCACGCCGCCCGCACTCGACCGATGATAGGCCCCCCGACGAGGCGATTCCACCACTTTCCGCCAACCGCGCCCGGATGCGGGCAAAATGTGGATTCAGCCAATCCGGACTATCTACACAACATGTTAAAACACCGGGTGTTACCACAAAAGGTCCCGCGTGCGACTTTATCGTCGTTGTGAAAATTTTCGTGGGTACCTCATCGGCCGGGGCGTTTCATCGCACGACCCGGCCGAGTTACCGGACGGACGGGCTGAAGTGGCTGTATCGGTTGTGCCGATACCTCAGCAGTGCCCGCGACCACGGTCGCCGGAGAACCAGCCATGCACCCGGACCAATCCCATCTTCAGTCTGAAAGGCGACAGCATGCACGAATGCCGCTGAACCGCCCTGCCAAGTTGCGGCTGGTCGAAGGCGGGCGGTATCTGGCCTGCCGGACCCGCGACGTCTCCGCCGGAGGATGCCTGCTGGAGCTGGAGCATCCACAGTTGCTCATGACTGGACAGACTGTCGACCTGGCGATCGCCTGGCAGCCCAACCAGCCGCTCATCCTCAGCGAGCAGATCATCCGCGCCCGCGTGGTGCGATGCCTCGGACTGTCCGGCCGCCAGCAACTCGCCCTGGTGTTCGCCGAACCCCAGGCGCTGCGCGCCACTGCCTGATTAAGAAACCATTTTGAATCCTTGCTTTTCCCAACACCCACACAGAGTGAAGCGAAGGGCGGGGCCACTCGCTCGTATGTTTTGTAACACGCTCTGTCCACCTTCATGTCGGTTGGGGTAAGATAGAACGGGACCATTTCCCCGCGTCTCGTCGTCGGCAGGTTGAGAGAGCTATGAGCACGATGCAGCGACCCCCCAGCGATTCTCCACCAGTCCGGGTGCGACCAGCCCGATCGTGGGTCTCGGCTGTGGTATTGCTGGCGGTGGTCTGCGGAATTGCCGGCCTGATGTACCAGAACAACGACCCGGACCAGGCCGAGGCGGTCGAACCGGTGTCACCCGGTCGCAGCGATGCGCAACGGCTGGGCCGCATGAGTTCCTGGAGTATCCTCACGCCGGAACCGGGGGACAAGCCGTCAATGGAGGAACCGGCAGACATCGCACCGCTCACCCGTTTGCCGGGAGCCGAGGCCCGACGGGATGCGGGTTACGTCCGCCGTCTTCGCGGCGTGACCGATATCGTAAGTCTCTGGACCGTCTCGGGCGTCGATGTCGGCGACCTGGCAGCCTTCTACAACGGACAGGCGCAAGTAGCCGGCTTCACCCCCCTGCCCAGCGGCAGCTACGGCATGAGAATGGCCATGATGCGACGCTACAGCCGCCAGACGGAACGCGGCACAGAGGTGCTGACGGTTCGGCTGGCCACAGCTGACGAGTTCGAAGAGATCAAACGTCGTTATCGTGAACGTCAGCGGTTCCGCGAAGCAGCCCGCCGCGCGGGATGGGGTTCACCCGATCAGCCCGATGGGCCGGATAACACCGCCAATACAGCCTCGCACGACGACCGACAACGCATCGCCGCCACTCCCACCCAGACTACGACCGACGATCCCGACCCGACAATCGACGCCGGCGGCAGAACCAATCTGGATGATGACGATGCGTTCTATTTCAAACCCGCCTCTCCCGACGCCATCCGCGTCTTTGTTATCCTGCGTTCGCCCCTGCCGGGCCAATGATTCCCGCCGGGGATGGAGCGATGGCGGGTTGAGCGTAAAAAGCGCGTGAATTTCCCTTGCCCGGCGTGATCCTTAAAGTATCGGCATGAGCAGCACCCCCACCGCCGTTCCGCCCCCCACCGCTGTCCCCGATTCGCGAGGCCGATTCGGCGATTATGGCGGCATCTTCGTACCGGAAACGCTCCACAACGCATTGGAGCAGCTCACTGTCGCTTACGACCAGGCGCGGCGCGATCCCGATTTCGATTACCAGTTCCAGCAACTGCTGCGGCACTACGTCGGCCGTCCGACGCCGCTCTATTTCGCCCGACGCCTGACCGAACATCTCGGCGGAGCGCAGATCTGGCTCAAGCGCGAGGACCTGGCGCACACCGGCGCCCACAAGATCAACAACGCCCTCGGTCAGGCGCTGCTCACCCAGCGTATGGGCAAGCGGCGGGTCATCGCCGAGACCGGTGCTGGCCAGCACGGCGTCGCCACCGCCACCGCTGCCGCGGTTTTCGGCCTGGAGTGCGAAATATTCATGGGGGTTGAGGACATGCGCCGCCAGCGTCCCAACGTGCTGCGCATGCAATTGCTGGGCGCGAAAGTCATCGGTGTGGAGTCCGGCTCAAAGACGCTCAAGGATGCCACCAACGCCGCCCTGCGCGACTGGATGGCCACCAGCAGCCACACACACTACATCATCGGCTCGGTCGTCGGGCCGCACCCCTTCCCGATGATCGTGCGTGACTTCCAGTCGGTCATTGGCCGGGAATGCCGTGCCCAGTGCCTCGATCAGATCGGTCGACTGCCTGATGTGGTGGTCGCATGCATCGGCGGCGGCTCCAACGCGGCGGGTATCTTTTACCCCTTCGTCCCCGACGAATCAGTCCGGCTCATCGGCGTCGAAGCGGGTGGGCGCTCCAACCAGATCGGCGATCATGCCGCCTCTCTCTCTTACGGCCATCCTGGTGTGCTGCACGGCTCGCGCAGCTACGTCCTGCAGGATGAGGACGGCCAGACCGCCCCGGTCCACTCCATCTCCGCCGGCCTGGACTACCCCGGCGTCGGCCCCGAACACGCCTACTGGCGCGATACCGGACGAGCCACCTACACCACCGCCACCGACGCCCAGGCTCTGGAAGCCTTTACAACCCTGACGCGGCTGGAAGGCATCATCCCCGCGCTGGAAAGCTCCCACGCCATCCACCACGCGATGCAACTGGCAAAGACTTTGCCCAACGACCGCGTCATCGTCGTCAACCTTTCCGGCCGCGGCGACAAGGACCTGGATGAAGCAGTGCGTCTGCTGGGGATGAAGTGAGAGAAGCGCGATTTGGGCGATGTGGTGATTTGGCAATGTGCCATGCGCACTTGATCTGCGCGGCCGCCAATGATCGCATGATGGGACATGCGTCACGCTTGTCATTTGCCAACACTATGCCTTCAAATCAGACACTCTTCTGAACCACTATCTTCTACTCCACACTGGCAAGCAGTTCCTGGGCTTGTTTTCGGGTCGTGGCAGTGACGCCGGTGCCGGCGAGCATTTCGGCGAGTTCTTCGATGCGTTCCTTACCCTCCAGGAGTTTGACCGTCGTACGGGTCTGACGGTTCCTGCCCTTGCCTTCGACCTGTTTGGCGATGCGCAGGTGGCGGTCGGCGAAGGCGGCAATCTGCGGCAGGTGGGTGATGCACAGGACCTGCTGGCCGGTGCCCGTGCGGCCGCGCGGCGCGGTGCCGGTGGCCAGCTCACGGAGTTTGCGGCCGATGACGGTGCCCATGCGGCCGCCGATGTTCGCGTCAATCTCATCGAAGACGAGCACGCTGATGCGGTCGGCCTGGGCGAGGATCGCCTTCAGTGCGAGCATGATGCGTGACATCTCACCGCCGGAGGCAATCTTCCGTAGCGGCCGGGCGGGCTGGCCCGGGTTGGTCTGCACAAGCATCTCAATGCGATCGAAGCCGGATGGGCCAGCGGCCCGTTTCGTGTCAGCCCCCTCGCCATCGTCCGCGTCGAAGGCAACCTCAAACGTCGCCTCCTCCATGCCCAGTTCCTTCAATTCCGCCTCCACCAGCGGTTTCAACCGTTTGGCGGCGGTGCGGCGGGCGGCGGACAGTCGCGTGCCGATCTCATCCAACTGCTTCTCCAGCGTGCGAATCTGTTTTTCGATCTGTGACAGGTCGCTGGTCTGGCTTTCCAGACGATCAATCTCCTGCTGGATCTCCTGACGATAGGCCAGCAGCGCACCGATCGGATCCTCGCCGGGCAGTGTGTCGGGGCCGATATATTTGGCCAGCAGGCGATTGAGCGTATTGAGCCGATCCTCGACCTGCGTCGCCTCGTCGGGGTCGGCTTCCAGCCGATCGAGATAGCTGCGCAGCTCATACGCCCCCTCCTGCAGCGATAGCACAGCTGTGCGAATCTGCTCCGCCACGTCAGCCAGCGCCGGGTCGCGATCGACCAGGTCGATCAGCACGTGGGCGATCATCTGCGCCCGCTCCAGCACGGAACCATCCGATTCATACAGCGCAGCATAGGCGGCACCGGCCTCTCGCTGAATGCGTTCGAGGTTGGACAGCACCGCGTGACGCGCCTGCAGCTCCATGAACTCCCCTTCCACTGGCTGGGCCTCGTCGATTTCCTGGGCCTGGAAGTGGTAAAGCTCCAGTTGCTGTCGCCGCAGGGTTTGGGAGGCGGTCAGCTCCTCGCGTCGGGCACGCAGGTCGCGAAGCTCGGTGTAGATCGACTCGAACTGCTCGCGCAGCGCAGTGGATTTGCCGAACGCGTCGAGGATCTGCAACTGATTGGCCGGGCGCAGCAGGTACTGATGGTCGTGCTGGCCGTGGATGTCGACCAGCAGTTCGCCCACCGCGCGGACCATGGCGGTGGTAACAGGCTGACCGTTGATGCTGGTGCTGGAGCGGCCCGAGGCGTAGAGCTTGCGTGTGATGAGCAGTTGCTCGCCCGGCTCCAGGGTGATGTCCGCAATGCGGGCGATCTCACGGGCAAGCTGCGGGTCGGCCAGCTCGAACACGCCCGAGACGCGTGCCTCTTCCGCCCCGGCACGGATCATGTCGTTACCGCTGCGCAACCCCAGCAGTATCTCGAATGCCCCCAGAACGAGGCTCTTGCCCGCACCGGTCTGGCCGGTGAAGCAGTTCAGGTGCTCGCTCAGTTCCAGCCGGACATCCTCGATGACGGCGAGATTGGAGATGTGCAGTTCGCGCAGCATGATTAATTCGGAGGCACCGCAAGGAACGGCTGTTTGGAACGACCGGAGTTCGGACGATGGTGCGTCAGCCTGGGGATGGGAAACGCTGGAAGAAAGGTGAGATCGAAGTCAGTGAGCCTCGGCCGCTGCGCTCGATCGCATCCCTGCTTCTCGGCGGCTTTCCTGATGACCGGGTCTGACGTCCGGCGTCTTCCTGAATGCGGCCGAGAGGATTCGAACCTCCAAGGGTGTTACCCCACCAGCACCTCAAGCTGGCGCGTCTGCCAATTTCGCCACGGCCGCGACTGGGATGCACCGGCCTTCCGCCCGAAAGGACGGCTGCCGACCCCCGACAAGCGGTAGTATAGGACCCACCACGAACTTGTCGAGTTGGCCCCCCTACTAGCCCGAACCATCCAAATATCATCCTAACACAGTTCGGCCGCAGGTCAAGACAAACGAACCGCCGGTGTAGACCTGTTTGGTGATCCGGCGGTTCAGGCCGTCGTCTTCGTAGCGGGCGATAGTCACATCCGAAGCATCCGTAACTTTCACCAATCGATTCCACGCGTCATACACGTATTTGTGCTTCGTAGTCCGCTCGCCCGCTTTCGCGCTGGGGGCTTCGGCCAGGTTGCCGGCGGCGTTGTAGCCGTGGACGATCCTGCTCGGCCCGGTCGTCACGGTGATGGCTGCGATTTCGTTGGCATCGTTGTGGGTGCGGGCCTGGTCGAGATCGGTCGAATCGCTGATTTTCTCAACGAAATTCTCCCAATCGCCAAAGATAGGACGATCGTACCGCATCGATCCCGGCACTCACCCGCCCCCGGAGGCCCGGCTTTCATAGTTTCTTTCCCGCGTTCGGCGAAGTCGGCGATCATACGAACAAACCAATCGTCGGGTAAGAACAGAATTAAAATATGCGCGTTTACGTGCCAAGGAATAGAGTGCTGACCTG
>Ga0207864_1003229_pt1 | contig 13953 bp, 9 predicted proteins | sample HigsolmetaAR202D_FD_184834 | JGI IMG/M metagenome (GOLD analysis project Ga0207864, IMG submission 184834) | Ionic liquid and high solid enriched microbial communities from the Joint BioEnergy Institute, USA - AR20-2-D (SPAdes) (version 2) ...
TAAAAAAAGGGAAGCCCGGAAAGCTTCCCTTCTCTGATGAACATGAAAACGATCGGCTGAAAACCCAGCCGATCACCTCAATTTACTCGCTCTTATTGGTGGTGTTCAGATTCTTCAGCTGTTCGCCGAAGAGATCCCCCATCGTGGTCTTAGCGGTCGACGTCGCTTTCTTCACGTAGTCTTCGACGTCCGCTTTCGCTTCGCGCAGCTTCACCAACTTCGACGACAAGCCGATCTTACGAGCGTCTTTGTCAATCGAGATGATCTCCGCTTTCAAGACGTCGCCGACTTTCACCACCTCTTCAGGCTTATTGATACGCTCGGTGGTGAGTTCGGAAACGTGGATAAGACCTTCGATATCGGGCTCAAGTTCGACGAAGACACCGAAATCAGCCATCTTCACGACTTTCACGTCATGCTGAGAGCCGATTTTGTATTTCTCATCGATCAACGCCCACGGATCCGCCTCAAGCTGCTTGATACCGAGCGAGAAACGCTCGTTCTCGATATCGACGCCCAAGACCACCGCACGGACTTTTTGACCTTTCTGGAAGAGTTCCGACGGATGGTTCACGCGCTTCGTCCAAGAGAAATCGGAAATGTGAACGAGACCGTCGATGCCCTCTTCGATACCGACGAAGATACCGAAGTCGGTGATCGATTTGACTTCGCCTTCGATGATCGTTCCCGGCGGATAGTTCTCTTTGAGCTCGATCCACGGGTTCGGCATCAGTTGCTTCATGCCGAGGCTGATGCGGCGGTTCGCGGTATCCACCTCAAGCACGACGACTTCGACTTCATCGCCGACGTTCACGACTTGAGACGGGTGCTTCACGCGCTTCGTCCAAGACATTTCGGAAACGTGAATGAGACCCTCAATACCTTCCGAAAGCTCGACGAACGCACCGTAGTCCGCGAGGCTGACGACTTGACCTTTAAGACGCGTACCAACCGGGTATTTGTCTTTCGCCGACTCCCACGGGTCAGCTTGCAACTGCTTAAGACCCAAGCTCACGCGCTCGCGCTCGGTATCGTACTTGAGAACTTGAACTTTGATCTCATCACCGATCTTGAGGATTTCAGACGGGTGCTTGACGCGGCCCCAAGACATGTCGGTGATATGGAGAAGACCGTCCATACCGCCGAGATCGATGAAGGCACCGTAATCGGTGATGTTTTTGACGATACCGGTAACAACCGACCCCTCTTTCATCGCATCGAGGGTTTGAGAACGCAGATTTTCACGTTCTTCTTCAAGGAGCGCACGACGAGAAAGGACGATGTTACCGCGCTTCTTATTAAATTTAATGACTTTGAACTTGTACTTCTTGCCGATGTACATGTCCATATTGCGGACCGGCCGCAAGTCGATTTGCGAACCAGGCAAGAAGGCTTTCACGCCGATATCGACAGAGAGACCACCTTTGACCTTCGCGATGATCGTTCCTTCGATAAGTTCTTCGTTTTCGGCGGCGCGAGAAATGTCGTTCCATGCGCGAAGCATGTCGGCCTTATCTTTCGAAAGGACGACCATGCCGTTTTCGTTCTCGATGCGGTCGATATAAACTTCGACCACGTCACCAGGCTTCACATTGCGAGTCCCTTCAACCATCCGGAACTCACTGATCGGAATCAGCCCTTCGGATTTGTAATTGATATCGACGAGCACGTAATCCGATTGAACTTCAACGACGGTGCCTTGAACGACGTCACCGACTTTGAAATCCCGTTCTTTAATGGATTGCTCGAAAAGTGTCTGGAATTCTGAATTTTCGTTCGAAGCCGGTTCAGCTTCATCGAGAAGAGCGGCGACACGCATGCGCTCTTTTTGAGCTTTGGTCATATTAGTCATACGATTTTTTTGTTCCTCCTTCAGAAAACAGGCTCAGGCCCGTTTTCTTTTTTTATTTTCCCGTCTCGCCAAAACATGCGCCTTATGTTCCGGTTTATTCGCGTAAAAGACGGCCGCCGCGAATCCTTTCAGAATCGCGCCAACTGTCCCAGGCAAAAAATCCAGTCTTAAGGACAAGTTAGCGATTGGGAAATCCTGTTATGAGAGCGGATGACGAGAATGTCAAAGGGATTTCGCCTCTGTGTCAAAACAAGGCAGGTCGAAACCCTCCCCCGATCCCTTTAATTTGACTGCAAAGCCAGCTTTTCGCGGACGAGAGCTTCCACTTCATCGATCACTTGGGCCAGCGTCAGAGTGGTCGTATCGATCACCGTCGCGCCTTCGGAAGCCTGCATCGGCGAGGCTTTACGGCTGGCGTCACGCTGATCGCGTTTCTGTTGTTCTTCAATCATTTGCGCCACATCCCGGCCCTCGTCGCGCGCCCGACGAGCCGCCCGGTCCTCTGCCCGAGCGGTTAAGAAGATCTTCACCTGGGCTTGCGGGAAAACAACCGTACCGCAATCCCGTCCCTCGGCAATGAGGCCCTCGACCCCTTTTGCGCACATACGCTGCGCGTTAAGCAGAGCTTTACGGACTTTAGGGAACGAGCTGATTTGCGAAGCCAATAGACCGATTTGCTCAAGCCCAATCTCCCTCGTGACATCTTCGCCTTCGAAAAAGACCTGGGTTTCTTGAGGAGTCAGTTTGACATACCAGTTGGCCGACCGGGCGATCTCGACGAGCGCATCCTCATCTTTCATGTCCACGCCACAACGATGGGCCACATAAGCCAACCCACGATAGAACGCGCCGGTCGAAACCCAACTCCAACCCAAACGCCGAGCGAGATCGCGACTGACGGATGATTTTCCGGACGCCGCAGGGCCGTCGATTGTCACGATAAAGGGAGCATCAGCCATAAAACCTACCCTACCGCTGTCGTTTCCCAAGGGGAAAGCGGATATTTCCAGATCTTGACGCATGAGTTCCGGGGACAAAAAAATCTCCATCTGCGCAAGTCCTCAATAACAAGTAGATATAGTGCCATGAAAGCGCGAATACCTCAGCCGAGGCGCAAGCGGCATCGCTGAAGTTTTTACCGGCACAGACCGTTCGACGTTCAGATTGCCCACATCGAAGCGTGAATCGTTTGGGCGGTCAACCTGAAAGGAGTCGACGCTCATCTCCATTGGGGCCCAGTTCCACGCCTTCGCACTGGAATCCGCTGGACATTCGTGTTTTATTTCAGCTCTTTTACCGATGATGGAAACCGGTTTCAAGATGCCACATGAGTTCGCTCTCTCGATTGGAGAATCGTTCGCCGAGCTGCTCGCATATTCGGCAGATCCAGCCCAAGCAACGTATCGAAGTCGCTGGTACTTGCCCCGCAAAGGTGTCGGTGACGGACTGAAAGAGGCGCTGAAATCTTTGTCGATCGATGAAACCAACGAGCCCTCTATCCGCTTGACCGTGGCGACGTCCGCTGTCGAGCGCATCCTAGCTCAGGACCAAGGACGCCCTCCGGCCCTCCTCGTAAACGCCGGCTTTGAAGGCAGCGCTCATCTACTGAATCAGTTTATAACTCCGCAGTTTTCATTTCGATCAGAACGTCGCCCACTGCCCATCGACAATAATCTCGTTTTCGGCGTCTCCGGAAAAATCGCGCCCGACGGCTCCGAACTCGCCCCTCTACGCCTCGAAGATCTCGAACAAATCGTCGCGAAACTCGAACTCGTCAACGTCAGAGACGTTGCGATCGCTTTTCTCCACTCAACGGCCAATCCGAAGCATGAACTGCAAGCCGCCGAGTTTTTGCGCGAACGAGGCCTTCGCCCGTTCTTGAGCCATGCGATGGAGGGAACCGATAAAAAGCGTCGAGCGATCGAAGCGGCGTTCGCGGAATCCGCAGTCATCGAAGAGAAAGAAGAAATCGAGAACGCTTTAAAACCCTTTGTGAGAGAATGGCGCGTCGTCGGCGCCAACGGTCTAAAGGAATGGCACCATTATTCCGCCGCCACCATTCGAGGAGGACTCAATCACGCTCTTCGAAAACTGGCGTCATTGGAAGACGGCATCGTCATCCATTGCGGCCTCGATGAATTCGAAGTTTACGTTGCGGGCCCTGAACGACACCTCGTAACAAGCCGAATCCGCCCCACACAAATGGTCGTTCACGGCACTTGGCCTTTTCCTTATTTCAGCGAAACGGCGTGCGACTATGCGCCAGGCCCGATGCTCTTCGGAAAATCGCAAGTTCTCGCGGCGGTCGACACGCTCTTTGTTTGTCAGCACCTGAAAGAAATCATGGGTTTCACGCCCTTGATCAACGAAAAAAGCCGCCCGCGCATTCTCGAAGCGCTCTTCACGCTCGCGAAAAGTTCGGACACGGCCGCCAAGCCGGAACCGATTGAGGTCGCGCAATCGCTCGTACGTGCTTTCGTCGAACAAGTCGCGGTCAAACTGCAACTCAGCCTGCATGAAGGCGCCCTTGCGCAAGCGAACTCTGAAGTACAGCTCATCGGCCCTTTGGCCGAAACCATGCGACCGCTTCTTACCGAGCGACGGCCCGATCTGAAATTCGTGTGCACGCCCGACGCGAGCTGGGGCGAAACGTTCGCCGTCGCCAAAGCCTGCGAGAGCAGAAACGGTAAATCAGCCACGGAGTCATTCGGATGAGCGTTTTTTCCGGAAGTTCGGCCGTCCTTCATCAAGTTTTCAGCGACGCTCTCAAAGGCTTAAACCGAGGAGCGTTAGTTGATCCCAACGGCAATGCAGTGTTCGTGAACTCGCACGCGCCGACGGATCTCGCCACGCTTCCCCAAACCGGCGCCCTCTGTCATCGTTACCTGAAATTAAACGACGGGGACGTCGCGCTGACGAACGATCCGTATTCGGGAGGAACCTCTCTTTCGGATTTCACCTTGGTCAGGGGCCTAAGGCTCTTTAAAAATTCCGCTGCGATCGATTATCTCCTTGTCTCACGAATCTCACATCCGCCGCGGCTTCCTTTCCATGCTCGTCTCGACGAGGAGGGCGTCCGCGTCCCGCCAACGCCCCTGGTGACGGAATCGCAATTCAATCGCGATCTCCTATATGCCATCGCAGCCCACCCGCTCGCACCGAGAAGGCTCTTTGAGTCGATCGCGACCGAACTCGAACGCATGGATCAAGCGGTCAAAATCTTGAAGGCTGTCGCGGACGACCCGCGTTCACTGTTTTCAGCGGCGGGTATCAAGGCGTATCTCGACGACTCCCGTCGCGTTTTCGAGACCTTCATGAGCCGCCTGCCGCTCGGAAACGCGACCGTCAGTCAACAGTTGCGGACAGGTGAAACTTTGAAGCTGCAGCTCAGGATCACCGAAAGCCAAGTCGTCTTCGATTTCACGGGAACGGATAGCCCGACTCAATTCGGACTCACGGACCTCGCCACCTTCGGCGCCTGCTGGGCGGCGCTCGTCGGAAGCTACGACGCCTCCATCCCGGCAAACACCGGAACCTTCCAAGGCGTCCACGTGAGCGCGCCGACGAAGTCCTTTCTTTCCGCGTCGGCGCCGACCGCAACGACTCGCGGAACAAGTGAGGGGGTCGCGATCGTGGGCCGCCTCGTCAACCAAGCGCTCGCACGTCTCAGCCCGTCAACACAGCTGACTTCCGCTCCGGCGGGAGACGGATGCTATCAGTTCAACTTCGAAGACGGTCGCCAGCTCACCCTTTGGCCGCCCGCTGGACAAGGTGCGCGCGCCGACGGCCCCGGCACTGATGTCTGGGCCTTCCTGCAGGCGAACTCCCGGCCGCTCTCGCCCGAGGAAATCGAGAGCAGTTCCGGCGTGGAGGTGGTTTCCATCGATGTTCGCAAGAACTCGGGCGGCCACGGAAAACATCGCGGCGGGCACGGGGTTGCGATTCACTTGCGCTTCACATCGCCCTGCTCGCTGATCTGGAACGATCCTTCGCTCGGAAAGACAAACACGGGCTTAAAGGGCGGACGAGCGGGAGCTCCCGCGGCTCTTGAAGTTTTCCGTCAAGGAACTAAAGAGCGTGAAGAACATCTCGAACCGACCGGACGCCTGGAATTCGCCGCCGGTGACGAATTCTACATCCTGACCGGCGGAGGCGGCGGCTACGGCGAACCGAAGAAAGAGCCCGAAGACGAGTGAGCGCACGCGCGTTCCAAACCCCATATCTGCATCATCGCCCGGTAGCCGCTTAGTCGGCCTTCATATATTCGCGGTACATGTAGAAGATGTGGTTCTTCCGGATGTACGTGCGAAGCGAGCAGACGCCGATGTTTCTTGCCGCGTCGATACCTCCGCCCTGCTGCACGCGGTTTTCCTTCGTTTTGTTGATCAACTCGAGCTGCTCATCAAAGCTCATGTTAAGCTTATACCTGTCTTGTGTGTCGGCAAACTCCGATTCGAGAACCGCACCCCGGCAAAGTTCTTTAAACTGGTCACGCGACTCGAAGGCCAGAGCCTGCATGCAGAGCATGGCTCGCACATGCTTGTGCGCGCGGGAGTCTTCTGTCGGAAAGAACTTCCGCCGGATTTGCTCGTCACGGAATTGCTTCGCCTCCTTCGGCGTGCGCAGGTGCGTTTGGCAAACCTTTTCTCCTTTTTTGCGCCTGATATAATCCGACGGGCGGCCCATGTACACAAAGCAGTCCCGCTCATCCGTCTTTCCTTCCTCCGCTCTCAGTTTTTCGAGTTTCTCAATTTCGCCTTCGAGTTCCTTATTCACTTTGCGAACATCGAGTTCTTCGCGCCAGAAATCGAAAATCTTCCACGACGAGCGAGCCGGGTCGATCGTCTTATCGACATAGAGACAGAACTTCCCTCCGAAGAGTTGGCAATTGAGCTTCATGAGCCGTCCGTACAGAACCTTCGCGAAGCTCTGCTCGACAGCCTGCAAGTTCGCAAGATGAACCATCTTAGCTGAGCTGACATCCGATCTTTGTTGGACCGGGTTCGGTGAGTAGAATCCAGCTAGGCGCTGCACGAGATCGGGCGCAATCGCCATGAAGAACTGATATTGACGCTCGGTCAGACCTTCCTTGCGCCAGAGCGTATCGGATAAATCGGCGTGAAGAGCGGTCCGCATACGGGTGCCGAAGAACGAGTCACGGGCGACGAGCATGTAGGCCCATTCGTAGATGATGCCCATCACTTCCTCGCTCTGCTTCTTCGTCGATTCCTCATCGCTCGTCTTGAAGTGCTGAATCGAGTCAAGCGCGGCGATGATTTTATTGATGCGCACGATCGAATCGCGCAGCATCGGAACTTGGGCGCGCAATTGCCGGCCGCGTACCTGCGTCGCCGAATCCGAGCTTCTCAGAAGCTCCGCGGAACTCTTTTCGAGCTTCTTTGCGAGGTTCTGATAGTAATTGCGCAGGTTCGTGAACGCCTGGTACGGAGTCACGCCGGGCCCCTTCATAGCCTCCGAAAGGAGGTTCTGCGGGTCAACGATCATCCGTTTCGCGAAGAACGAGTTGGCCTCAACCTGCGCTTTTTCCAACAGGCTGTGCAGGCGCGAACGGATGACCTGGATCAACTCGTCAGGATTCGAGAACACGCCCGTTCTCGACATCGCTTTGGAAAACCACCAGCTCTCGAACTGGGCTCCGAATCCAGAGAGCCGTTGTTGGACTTCCAGGAATTCCGGCGGGAAGGCGTCGTAGCCGAGAAGATAGAAGTTGATCATCTCCGGCTGCATCGTGTTCATGAAGAAGTTCCACTTGTCCTGGCCCATTCCGCCGCTCATGACGTTCTGGAGGACTTGGTCGAAAATCACCTTCACCTGGCTGATTTTCGTGTTGTAATCCTTGCCGGCCGTCGTCTCGAGGTAGATCTGCTCGCGATCGCGGAAAGCGCCCAAGAGCGAGTTCCCCTGCTTGATGAAGGTCAGGTAGCTTTCCCAGTAGGCGTTCTTCATGTCGCCTTCGATCTTCAGGCGCGGATCGATACCGAAGAGAACCTTCTGCATCCAGTTCTGCATGATCGGCACGTCACGCATCAGGATAATCAAACCGCCGAGAGGATTGAGAACCGGGTCCTCTTCCGGATTCATCACCGCCTGTTCGATCTTCCTTTTTTCCTCGTGGGAGAGTTCGACGGTCTTCAAGAAATCGAGCGAGTCCTCCGCGTCCTGGATGGAGCAGTAGGATTCCGCCGTACTCTCGATCAAGCATGAGACCGCGTTTTGGTAACGGGCCAACTCCATCAGCTTGAGCGAGTTGATGTACTTCATGTCGCGCGAATAACGCATCAGGGCTCCGACGAGTTCGCCTACGCCGTCGATTTTGCCCGCGCTCGCGAGCGAAGCTGCTGAATGGGCGATAGCGCCCAAAATCGCCGCCGTCTCGCTCGGACGATTATCCATGCAAAGCTCCGACTGCGGGAGGGCCGCGACGATGTTTCTGGTCGTCGCGATCGTCATATCCGCAACCGCGGTCGCTTTGTCGACGAACTGCTTAAGCCGCAGACTGACGTTCCGGATGTCTTCGCGCTGGTTCTGCGTGAGGTGCGCGAATTCCGTTTGCGAGTGGATATCCCTTAAAGCGTCGTAACTCTTATTAAAGACCACATGGAACACGATATTACGGAAAGACTGGTCGTCCATTCCGTTATTCAGGCGCGACGGCTTCATATAGTCGGAAATCGCTTGCAGCTCACGATAAGTGTCCGCAAACGAAATCGTTTCCGGATCGTGTACGTCCGCATTGAATTTGGGCGAGTTTTCAACCGCCTGGATGAGCACCTGGCAGTTGGGGTCATTGCGGAGCGCGTTCAGCGCACTCGTGATGATGTCCGCTTGGTTCAACGCCTGTTGGAGCCAAGTCCCCTGGCTCATACAAGCGCCACCGGAGAAACGAGCCTGAGCCTTAGCCTCATCAAAAGGGAGCAATACCCCCGTCATCGCAACGAGAGCCAAGTTGGAGACAAGAACGCTCAACCTTAACCGCATACTCATCCGTTTTCCCTCTTGACTTGATTGCAAAACCGACAGCTTTCCGCCATCGGCCTCTTTGCCGCGCAAAAATCCGCCGACCTAATCTTCAAGCCCTATGCCATTGGGAAAACGTCTTGAGGCCCTTTTTTTCGGGCAGGTCGCCCTAGAAGAGGAAATAGGAAGTGTCAGTACGCTGACAGGTGTGCCGAGTTTCGGCTCGAGTCGAAAACCACGATCGTAATCCTCCCATCACGGAATGAACACGCATCGGAATCCGATATTGGAGGCCAAGCGAGCCGATCCAAAACCCGAGGGCGCCGCGAACATTCCAGATCCGCTGCCGCTGAGGCCGGGAGCCGCCCCGATGGATCGGACCAGCCGCCCCCCCGATCGACCATCCTCGAACGAATGTGAAAGATTCAGGCCTTGATTTGCATCATCACCACCGATTGAAAGGGAGAAGAAACTGGCTCACAATCGTGGTGATGAACCGTTAACGTTACAAAAGCGACGCTATACCCGCGACTTAGCGCCGTCACCACGGTAGTGAGCCAGTTTACTAAGGGTCCGTTTCCACACCCAAAGAAGGTTCGTTATTAACCGTGGATGATGCGGAACCCCTGAGCCTTCAGCGCCTCTTCAATCTCGCGGATGTGATCGTCGCTTAAAGTTTCCACAAGAAGGTCGATGCGAGTTTCGCGCAAGCCCAATTCGGGCGAAACGCGGTCGTGATAAACCTCAAGGATATTGGCGCGGTTTTCGGCCATGACGTTCGTGATCCGATTGAGGTTACCGGGCAAGTCGTCGCAAACGACCGCGAATCGCGCAAGCCGGTGCTCGCGTCGAAGACCTCTTTCAATGACTTTGGCCATGACATTGAGGTCGATATTGCCGCCGCTTAAGACCACGCAGGACTTCTTACCCAGACAAAGGGTTCGCGACATCACGGCCGCAAGCCCTGAAGCACCCGCTCCTTCGACCACCGTTTTCCCCTTCTCAAGAAGGAAGACGATCGCTTGGGCGATTTCGTTATCGTCGACCTCAACGATTTCATCGACGAGCTTCGAAATATAAGTCTCGAACATCAACGGACTCGGGCTTTTGACCGCAATCCCTTCAGCGATCGTCGAAATCCGCTTTTTCGACACCGACTCCGGTTGACTGCGGAACAAGTGCATCATCCCGGGCGCCTGGTTACTAACAACCCCGATCACTTTGATCGACGGTTTGAGCGCCTTTAAAGCGGTGGCAACACCGCTGATCAAGCCCCCGCCGCCGATCGGAATCACAACGGAATCGAGATCCGGGAGATCTTCAAAGATCTCAAGCCCAATCGTCCCTTGGCCGGCAATCACATGCGCATCTTGATACGCGTGAACGAAGGTATAACCGTTCTGGCTCTCCAACTCCTTCGCCCGGGCATAGGCCTCGTCATAAACATCTCCATGAAGAACGACATTCGCCCCGTAGGATTTCGTGGCATTGATTTTCACAATCGGCGCCGTGACCGGCATCACGATGTGGGCGGTGACGCCCAATTCGTTCGCGGCATAAGCCACTCCTTGCGCATGGTTGCCGGCCGAGCTTGCGACCACACCACGCCTTTTCTCTTCTTCCGTAAGGGAATTCATCTTGTTCAAGGCGCCGCGGATCTTAAAGCTGCCCGTCAGCTGTTGGTTCTCGCACTTGAAATAAAGTTCCGTTCCAGGAATTTCGAGCGCGTTCGGACAGCGGCGCACAGGAGTCTTCGTCACTTTGTTCCGCAAAAACTCCCGCGCGCGCTCAATGTCCGCAAGCTGAATAGCCTTAAAAGAAGAATTTTGATTGCCGTTCGAGGTGGAAATAACTTCGTCTCCTGCAAGATGGTCCACTAAAAAATCTGGCCATATTAAACCAGTCCCTTAAAGGGCGCCAGCCGAGAACTACCAATATGCCGTAAATCCCCGCACCGGCAATCTTTCTCCCGGCTTACACTCGTTGTCGGGCCGCAGACCGTGTTCCGACCACGGCGCCACTTCAGCTTCATTGAAAAAGTAGAACGGTGCCATGGGCTTTCCACAGTGCATACACCTCGAAACGGGAGCCCCCACGCTTTCAGTGATACCCTGGCAGAGATGGCAACGTCGGAAATGATGCTTATGTTTTTTCATCTGAGGCGACCTCCCAACAACCGGAGTCGCACCCCAAAACCGGAAGGAAACAGTCAGGTTCCGTCTCGAACTCTTAAGCCTGTTCTGAGTCTAGCTCCCTTCCCCACCCCTCACAAGGGCCGCGCACTCATAACGCAGCAAAATCACCGGGAAAACTGTCTAATGACTTTACGCTTCAAAGACTGGAATCCAGTCAATTCGCGAGGAAGATGCGTCGCAACCTAAGCCGTCGAAAACGCGAAGATCCGTGTCTCAAAACAAGCTTACGAAACCGAAACGAGACAGAGCGGTAAGAAAGTGGAAACCTCCAGCGAAGCTCCGCCAACCAGAAACCCGTCAACTTCCTCTTGGCGTGCGATGGCTTCCGCGTTTTCGGGCTTTACGCTGCCACCGTAGAGAATCGGCGTTTTCGCAGCAAACTCGTCTCCACCGATCTCGGCGAGCGCTTTTCTCAAAACCGCATGCGCTTCACCCGCTTGCTCAGGCGTCGCGACCTTTCCGGTTCCGATCGCCCAAACAGGCTCATACGCGACCGTCACAGGACGCGAAGAATCGCGGTCTTTGAAACCCTCACGCAATTGGCGGACGATCACGTCGGACGTGATCCCTTTCTCTCTCTCCTCGAGCGTTTCTCCCACGCAAAGCATCGGTGTGATCCCAACCGCGTGGAGCGCTTTCACTTTGCGCGCGGTGTCTTCGTCGGTCTCGTGGAAAAGTGTGCGCCGCTCACTATGCCCGACGAGACAATAAGTCGCGCCGATTTCGGCGAGCACCGCCGGAGAGTTCTCACCCGTGAACGCTCCTTTCATCTCGTAAAAGCAGTTTTGCCCGCCGAACTTGAGATTTGAACGTTGAAGCGCTTCTTGGGTCACCCAAAGATCGACCGCCGGAACAAAAAAGATGACCTCCCTCATCGCAGGCAGCTCGGCCAAGCGTGGGCGGATGTCCTTTAAGAACTCAACCGCCTCACGCGGCGATTTATGCATCTTCCAGTTGGCGGCAACGATAAACGGGCGACCCACGAAACTTCCCCTTAAAGAGTCGGTTGAACGGACGGACGCAGATTCCGCAAGACTTCCAGGCCAGGAAGCTTGTCGCCTTGCAGATACTCGAGGCTTGCACCTCCTCCCGTCGAAATATGCGAGAGTTTGTCGGCGAAGCCAGAGGCTTCAGCCGCGGCTGCCGAGTCGCCGCCGCCCACGATCGTCGTAGCCCCGGCCGCCGTGATTTCCGCCAAAGCGGCCGCGATTCCGAAACTTCCCTGCGCGAATTCCGGTTTCTCGAACACACCCATCGGACCATTCCAGAAGACCGTCTTCGCCTTAGCGAGTTCTTTCCAATACAACTCGCGGGTTTTGGGACCGATATCGACGCCGAGATAACCTTCAGGGATCGTAACCGTGTCGGTCGTTTTGATCTCCGAGGATGCGAGGAAATCATTCGTCACGATGTGATCAACCGGCAAAAGCAACTTTTTACCGCGGGCTTCGATCCGTTCGATCATCTCACGAGCGAACGGAATCTTTTCTTTTTCGATCTTCGATTTTCCGACCGGGACGTTCTGCGCGGCCAGGAAGGTGTACGCCATGGCACCGCCAACGAGGAACGTGTCGATCTTTTCGATCATGTTCTCGATCATCGGGATCTTGTCGGAAACCTTGGCGCCTCCCAGCACCACCATGAACGGCGAAGCCGGAGAGTCAAGCAGCCGATCGAGCATCTCGATTTCTTTATTGATTAGGAAACCGATACCCTTTCTCTCCACCGCTTTTGGAAGAGCGTCGATCGTCGCGTGAGCCCGGTGGCTCGCACCGAAAGCGTCATTGATATAAATATCGGTGTACGACGCGAGCTTCAGAGCGAACTCGCGCGAGTTTTCCGTTTCACCCTTGTCGAAACGGACGTTCTCCAAAAGAATGACTTGGTTCGAACGGAGCGAAGGAAGCAGCCCCTTCGGCGCGTCGGACGTCGGCTCGTCGGTCAAGATGACCTCGATATCCATCAGTTCGCCCAAACGGCGCCCAACCGGCTCGAGCGAATACTTCTTGCGGTCCTCGGGCTTCCCTTCCGGACGACCCAAGTGCGACGCCAGAACGACTTTCGCGCCGTTCTCCAGCGCGTAGCGGATGGTCGGAATCGCGGCGCGAATCCGTGTGTCATCCGTGATCACGCGCGAACCGTCCGCCGCCGTTTCCATCGGAACATTGAAGTCAACCCGGATGAAAACGCGCTGATCGCGCAAATCAAACTCATCGATCCGTTTAATTCCACGAAGACCGGTTGTCGACGCCATCTCAAATACCTTTCTCAGCCATGTAGAGAGCCAAATCGATCATCCGGCAGGAGAAGCCGGTTTCGTTGTCGTACCATGAGAAGACTTTGGCCATATTCTTGCCGATGACCATCGTGCTCTCGAGATCGATGATCGAACTTTCTTTGCGACCGTTAAAATCGACGGAAACCAAAGGCTCGCTCGAGTAAGCCATCACGCCTTTCATCGGACCGTCGGCCGCTGCGATGAGCGCTTGGTTGATCGCTTCCTCGGTGACTTCTTTCTTCGAAATAAAGGTCAAATCAACGAGCGAAACGTTCGGAGTCGGGACACGGACGCTCGTGCCGTCCAAACGGCCCTCGAGTTCGGGCATAACAAGCGCGACGGCCTGAGCCGCACCGGTCGTCGTCGGGATCATCGATGCCGTGGCCGTGCGCGCGCGTCGCAAGTCCTTGTGGGCAGCATCGAGAATCCGCTGGTCGTTCGTGAACGAGTGGATCGTCGTCATAAGGCCGTATTCAATGCCGAACGTCTCGTGGATGACTTTCGCGAGCGGTGCCAAGCAGTTCGTTGTGCACGAAGCGTTCGAGACGACGTGGTGCTGGTTCGGATCATATTTGGTGTGGTTGATTCCGTAAACAACCGTGAGGTCAGCGCCTTTAGCCGGAGCGGAGACCATCACTCTCTTCGCTCCG
>Ga0207864_1003231_pt1 | contig 13950 bp, 11 predicted proteins | sample HigsolmetaAR202D_FD_184834 | JGI IMG/M metagenome (GOLD analysis project Ga0207864, IMG submission 184834) | Ionic liquid and high solid enriched microbial communities from the Joint BioEnergy Institute, USA - AR20-2-D (SPAdes) (version 2) ...
TGACCCCGCGCCGCTCGCACCCTCCCGGGTAAGCGGTCTTGCCTACCGCCCACCCGCCGCAAGCGTCCCTACCGCCCACCCGCTGCAAGCGGCCCTACCTACCTACCGCCGCCTCCGCCCTCGCCGTCGCCTTCCGCCAGGTGTCGTTCTCGCGCCGGACGTCCGGCAGCTTCCGGTCCGGGTCGACGGTCACGCGCACGACCTCGCGCACGCCGGGCAACTCGAACGCGTAACTGTCGGCGCGGAACCAGATCTCGACCGGCAGCCGGTGCCGCTCCGTCAGCCCGCCGGCGTACTCGACCTCGAGCATCACCGGCATGACGAGCCCTTCGCGGTTCGACAGGTGGACGAGCGTCACTCCATCCCCGACCGTCACCGAGTCGACGGCCTGGTCGAGCAGCTCCGTCGAGTAGAACCACCCGCGCCAGAACCACGACAGGTCCTCGCCCGAGACGTTCTCGATCGTGCGGAAGAAGTCGGCCGGCTGCGGGTGCTTGTTCGTCCAGCGTCGGATGTACTCCTTCATCGCGGCGTCGAACCGCTCAGGGCCGAGGACGACCTCGCGCAGCAGGATCAGCGCGAAGCCGGGCTTGCGGTAGGCCATGAAGCCGAGCCCCTCGCGCCGGATCTGGTCGGCGTAGGTCATGACCGGCTGGTCGTGCGTCGGCAGGAGCATCTGCTGCACGGCGTAATCAGGGCTGGTCCCGCGTACCCGCTGCGCGCCCTCGCCGTAATAGGCGAGGTTCGAGTAGTGGTTGAGCAGCGTGTTGAGCCCCTCGTCCATCCAGGGGTAGCGGCGCTCGTCGCTCCCGACGAGCATGGGGAACCAGGTGTGGCCGAACTCGTGGTCGGTCACGCCGAAGAGCCCCTGGCCGCGCGCGTTCACGCTGCAGAAGACGATCCCCGGGTACTCCATCCCGCCCACGACGCCGGCGACGTTGATCGCGACCGGGTACGGGTAGCGCGCCCATGTCTCGGAGTAGTGCTGGATGGAGTGTCGCACGTACTGCGTCGACATCTCCCACCCGGGCTGCTCGGGGGTGCCGAGCCCCTCGCGGGGGTAGGCGGACATCAGCAGGATCCCGTCCCAGCTCGCGGCGTCCCAGATGAACGCGCGCGACGCGGCCCAGGCGAAGTCGCGGACGTTCGTTGCGCGGAAGCGCCAGGTCAGCGGGCCTCGGCCGCGCGGACGCGACTCCGGGCTCCCCACCTCGTCGGGCGACACGATGTGGACCGTCTCGGCGCTCTTCCGCGCGCGCTCGAGCCGCTCGCGTTGCGTCTGCGTCAGCACGTCGCCGGGGTTCTGCAGCTCGCCGGTCGCGACCACGATGAAGTCGCGCGGGACGGTGATCTCGACGTCGAAGTCGCCGTACTCGAGGTAGAACTCGCCCTGCCCGAGGTAGGGCATCGGGTTCCAGCCGTGGACGTCGTCGTAGACGTACATGCGGGGGTACCACTGGGCCAGTTCGTAGACCCAGCCGTCGACGCTCTGGAAGCGGCCGAGCCGGTCGGCGCCGTACTCGGGGACGACGAACGTCCAGTCGATGCGGATCTCGATCTTGCCGCCGCGCGGCGCGATGGGCTCGTCGAGGGCGAGCCGCATGCGCGTGTCGTCGACGAAGTAGTTCGGGCGACGCGTCTTCCCGCCCTGCACGACCTCGACGCGGGTCAGGTCGACGCCGCCGCCCTCGAACGCGCCGCGCCAGCGCGTCCCGGAGTTGACGAACGAGCCGCGGCTCCCGGGCCGGAAGAGGTTCTGCTCGAGCTGGATCCACAGCTCGTCCAGCGCGTCGGGCGAGTTGTTCGTGTAGGTGATGACCTCCGAGCCGCGGATCCGGTGCGACTCGGGCTCGAGCGCGACCTGGATCCGGTAATCGGCGCGCTGCTGCCAGTAATCGGGCCCGGGCTCGCCCGCCGCGGTCCGGATCGACGACGGCGCGGGCAGCGGCAGCGGAGCGAAGACATCCTGATTCGTCGGCGGGAGCGACGTGGGCGCCTGTGCGACGGCGCCGCTCGCAGATACCGTGATGAGTACGCCCGCGAGCGCAGCGGTGCGCCAGCGGGTGATATGCGACAGCGACATCTCCAAACCTCCATCCATCCTGTCAACGTGAGGCCGGGACCACGCCGGGGCGGCGCTCCGCGCCTCCAGCCCAACGTGAGGCCGGGACCGCGCCGGGGCGGCCGTCCGTGCCTCCGGGCGGGTGCGTTACACCGGGGGCGGACCGCCCGGTCCGCCCCCGACGCACCCTACCATCCAAGCACCAGCGCGAATACGAGGGGCGCGACGATCGTCGCGTCCGACTCGATGATGAACTTGGGCGTGTCGACGCCGAGCTTCCCCCAGGTGATCTTCTCGTTCGGAACGGCGCCGGAATACGAGCCGTAACTCGTCGTCGAGTCGGAGATCTGGCAGAAGTAACCCCAGAGCGGGACGTTCGTCCGGCCGAGGTCCTGGTGCAGCATCGGGACTACGCAGATCGGGAAGTCGCCCGCGATCCCGCCGCCGATCTGGAAGAACCCGATCGACGCCTCCGCCGAGGTGGCCGTGTACCAGTCCGCGAGCTGGATCATGTACTCGATCCCGGTGCGCACCGTGTGGACGTTGCGCACGTCGCCGGCGATGCAGTGCGCAGCGTAGATGTTCCCCAGGGTCGAGTCCTCCCAGCCGGGCACGAAGATCGGCAGGTTGCGCTCGGCCGCAGCCAGGAGCCAGGAGTCCTTGGGGTCAATCTGGTAGTACCGTTCGAGCTTGCCGCTCAGCAGGATGCGATAGAAGAACTCGTGCGGGAACAGGCGCTCGCCCGCGCGGTCGGCCGCCGTCCACTCCTCCAGGATCGCGGACTCGATCCGCCGCATCGCCTCCTCTTCCGGGATGCAGGTATCGGTCACCCGGTTGAGGTGGCGGTCGAGGAGCGCCTTCTCGTCCGCCGGCGTCAGGTCCCGGTAGTTGGGGACGCGTTCGTAGTGGTCGTGGGCGACGAGGTTGAAGACATCCTCCTCGAGGTTCGCGCCGGTGCACGAGATCGCGTGCACCTTGTCCTGGCGGATCATCTCGGCGAGGGAGAGCCCGAGTTCGGCGGTGCTCATGGCGCCGGCGAGCGTGATCATCATCTTTCCACCGGCGTCCAGGTGTGCGCGGTACGCCTCGGCCGCGTCCACGAGCGCCGCGGCGTTGAAGTGTCTATAATGGTGGCGGATGAAATCCGAAACCGGCGACGCGGACCCGTGCGTCGCGCGAGTTTGTTCGGTCATTCTTCGTGCTCCTCCGGGACGTGAACGGTCGCGTCGCATGGTCCTCGGCCCCGGGCGTCCGAGGAAGCCACGGCGTCCCGCCCGCAACGAGGAGGCTCCGCGGCGCTGGGCACCTGCGGCGGGACGCTGGTCATAGGCGTGTTTGAGGCCAACATACGGTGAACGCGACGGACAGGGCAACCTGGCGGGATGTGGCCTCGACGCGCCGTCCGTCGTCACTAGATTTCGGACGACTCTGTCTCGCGTGCAGTCTCCGCGAGACTCCCCGACCTGTCCCGCGCGTTTTGGCGCGGGCCGCGCCGACACCCGTTGACCTCCGCCGCAAACGAGTGCCGATGCTTCGTCCTACCGTTCTCGTCTCGCTCGTGATCCTCGTCGCCGCGCCCGCGGCCGCCGTCGCCCAGACCATGGTCGAGATCGGCGCGTTCTACGAGGCGACGCCGGGCTTCGTACCCGCCGGCTTCGGCGGCGAGCTGGCGCTCGGCCGCGCCGTCGCCAAGCTCCGCGTCTCCGGCCGGGCGGGCGTACTCGACGTAGCGGGCTCGCCCCGCTTCTGGCTGGGCGATGTCGACCTGAAGCTCGCGCCGCTCAACGTGCACCCGGCCCTGCGCGGGCTCCCGCCGCTCGACGCCGAGCCGTACGTCTTCGCCGGCGCGGGCGTGCGCCGCGAGGAGCTCGTCGGCGGCGGGAGCGATTGGGACGGGTCGCTCTCCTGGGGCGTCGGCGTGCGGATTCCGTTGATCGGCCGGGCGATCGCGTTCTACGCCGAGCATCGGAGCAGGGAAGGCGAACGGGAGCTGCGCGGCGGGATCGGGCTTCGAATCGGCGACACGCGCGCCACGGCCCGACCGGCGCCTCTCGCAGCCCGTGGCGCCGGCGCCGCCACGCGTGCCCGCCCCGGCGACGTCGCCGCCGGCGTCCTCGCCGAGGCCGAGCGACACCTCGGCGTCCGCTACGTCTGGGGCGGATCCGACCCCGCGACCGGCTTCGACTGCTCGGGGTTCGTCCGGTACGTCTACGCCTCCGTCGGGATCCGACTCCCGCGCGTGACCCGCGACCAGGCGCGCGCCGGGTCCGGCGTCCCGCTCGACTTCGACGCCTTCCGCCCCGGCGACCTCCTCTTCTTCGCCAGCGACGGCCGCACCATCGACCACGTCGCCATCTACGTCGGCGACGGGCGGATCATCCACGCGCCGAACCGCAGCGACCGCGTCCGGTACGACGACCTTGAGGGCCCCGGCGGGCGGTGGTACCGCGAGCGGCTGGTCCGGGTGCGGCGGGTGATCTGATGACGTCGCGCCGGCGGCGCGCCGCGCCGCCCGCTGAACCCCGGACGTCGGCCTGGCTCCGCCAACGGCCCAACCCCGCCGCCGGCCGATCCCGACACCGGTGGGCTCCAGCCGCCGGCCGATCCCGTCTCGGTCCCGCCCATCTCCCGCCCCTCCCGTTCGTCTCGCCGCCGCTCCGCTCGTCCCGCCGCGTTTCTCTCCCCGGCCGGGGTTCCGCGAGATTGAACGCGACCGGCCCGTGGCAGAGCCGGCGAACCACTTCACGACGAGCGGACGATGAGCCCCGATTTCTCCCTACAGCACCGCGCCCCGGCGCCCGCCCGCCGCCACGACCTGGATTGGCTGCGCGTGATCGCGATCGTGTTGCTGGTATACTTCCACACGGGGATGATCTTCGCGGCCGAGTGGGGGTGGCACATCAAGAACCCGGAGACGAGCGCCCTTGTTCTGGAACTCAACTTCTTCATGTCGCGTTGGCGAATGGCGCTCCTCTTCTTGATCTCGGGGGTCGGGACGAGCTTCGCGCTGCGTCGCCGCACGGCGGGTGAGTACCTGGCGGAGCGCGCGCGACGGCTGCTCGTTCCCGTCGTCTTCGGGATGCTGGTGATCGTGCCGCCGCAGATCTACTTCGAGCGGATCGCCGACGGAGCGGCGTATTCCTCGTTCCTGGACTTCTATCCCGACGTGCTGACGACGGGGCCGTACCCCGAGGGGAACCTGAGCTACCACCACCTCTGGTTCGTCTTCTACCTCTTCCTCTACTCGGCGGCGGCGCTGCCGCTCTTCCTGTACCTTCGGGGCGCCGGAAGGACGCGGATCGAACGGGCAGTGGCGCGCGTGGTCCGCGGCGCCGGGCTCTACGCCCTCGCGGCTCCGCTCGGCGCCGTGCTCGCCGCGCTCGTCGTGCGCTTCCCGGGACCCCAGGACATCGTCCACGACGTCGCGCACCTGGTCTACTACTTCCTCTACTTCGTCTACGGTTACAGCCTCTCGACCTCGGAGAGGGTGTGGGACGACATCGAGGCGCGGAGACGCACCTCGCTGACGCTGGCGTTCCTTTCGATCGTCGCGATCAACGCGCTGCGTTGGAACGACGCGACCCCGGCCTTCGAGTACTCGATTCCGAACACCCTCTACCAGTTGCTTCAGGGATTCAACGCGTGGTGCTGGGTGCTCGCGCTCCTCGGATACGGCAAGCGGTACCTGAATCGGCCTTCGAGGGTACTCGAACGCCTGAACGAGGGGATCTACCCCTTCTACATCCTGCACCAGACCGTGATCGTGGTGATCGGCTTCTACGTGGTCCGGGTCGAGGAGGGGATCCTGGCGAAATACCTGTTCGTGAGCACCGTATCGCTCTTCGTGAGCTGGGCGGTCTACGACCTGCTGGTTCGCCCCGTACCCGTGCTGCGCTTCCTGTTCGGGATGAAGCCGTTGCCGGTCCCTCCGGATCGGGAGCCCGCACCGGCTCGTGCGCCCTCGACGACCGGGACGGAGGCGTATGGATAGACGCGGTCCGCGAGACCCGGACCTGCCGCCGTCGCTGACGACGACGCGGATCGTGGCGTGGAGCCTCCTCATCACGGTCGCGGTCGCGCTCCTCACGTTCGCGTACAAGTACCTGGACTACGTCGCGAACGACGTATCACGGCCGGCAGCGGCGCCGCTCCTGGAGGAGTTGACCGGACACCTGGGCGGCGCGCTGCTCCTCATCCCATTGGTGATCTGGTCGCGGCGGATCGGGCTCCCCGGCTGGAGCTGGCCGGGGCGGATGGCCTGGCACGGCGCGGCGATCCCGATCTACTCGGCGCTTCACACCACGATCAATTGGCTGAGCCGCGAGGCGCTCTTCCCGCTTTTCGGGCTGGGCGACTACGACTACGGCCGCATGCCCGTCCGCTACGCGATGGAGCTGCCAAAGGACGTCTCGACGTACGTACTGGTCTTCGTACTCGTCGCCCTGTTCGAGCGGTACCGCGCCGCACGCGACGCCGAAGTCCGCGCGCGCGCCCTCGAGGCGCGCCTCGCCCGGGCCCAACTCGACAACCTCCAGGCACAGCTCAACCCGCACTTCGTCTTCAACGCGCTGAACACCATCTCCTCCGTCATGTACGAGGACGTGGCGCGGGCGGACCGGATGCTGGTCGGGCTATCGGATCTGCTGCGGCGGGCGCTCCAGGCGTCGCACCGGCAGGAGGTCACGCTCGCCGAGGAGCTGGAGGTCCTCGAGGCGTACGTCGACATCATGCGCGCCCGCTTCGAGGACCGGCTCCAGTTCGACGTCGACGTCGACGTCGGGATGGGCGCCGCGCTCGTTCCGACGATGATCCTCCAGCCGCTGGTCGAGAACGCGCTGCGACACGGCGCGCCTCCGCCGCCCGCGCCGGCCAGGGTCGAGCTGCGCGTGCGCCGCGATGGCGACGCGCTGTTGCTCGAGGTCGAGGACAACGGCCCGGGGTTGGCGGGTGAGGTGCGGCCGGACGGTGGGTTCGCCGCGGCGGCGGGACGCGCCGGCGCTTCCGGGGCGGTGCCCTTACGGGACACCGCCTTGGGTGCGCGCGAAACGGCGCGGGTGGGCGTCGGGCTCCGCAATACCGCCGAGCGGCTGCGCACGCTCTACGGCGCGGCCCAGTCGATGACCCTGGGGACCGCGCGGATCGGTGGCTTGCGCGTGTCGATCCGGATCCCGTATCACGAACACCCGCAAGGCGTTGCGGCGGAGGCGCAATGAACCGGATTCGCGTCCTGATCGTCGACGACGAGCCGCCCGCTCGCGCCCGGGTGCGACGGCACCTCGCCGCGGACCCGGAGTTCGAGGTCGTGGGCGAGGCGGGGAGCGGCGCGGAAGCGGTCGAGGCCGTCTCCCGTCTCGAGCCCGACGTCGTCTTCCTCGACGTGCAGATGCCCGGGCTGGACGGGTTCGGCGTGGTCGCCGCGCTGGACGCCGGTGACACGCTCCCGCACGTCGTCTTCGTGACCGCGCACGACGAGTACGCCGTACGCGCGTTCGAGGTGCACGCAATCGACTACCTCCTCAAACCGTTTCGCGAGCAGCGGTTCACGCAGGCGCTGGAGCGCGTCAAGGAGCGCCTCCGCGGTCGTGGCGACGACGTCGCCTGGCGCCTGCGCGACCTCCTCGCCGGGATCGGCTCACGGCCGGCCTATCTGGAGCGGATCCTCGTGCGCGACGGCGAGCGGTCCGTGCTGCTGGACGTGACGCGCATCGACTGGATCGAGGCCGAGCGCAACCACGTGCGGCTCCATGTCGGCGAGGCATCGCACCTGGTTCGCGGGACGATCACGGCCCTCGAAGGCCGGCTCGATCCGGCGCGCTTCCTCCGCATCCACCGTTCGCGGATCGTGAACGTCGAGCGGATTCGCGAGATTCACCCCTGGTCCCACGGCGATCAGCTCATCGTGCTGCGGGACGGTACCGAGCTGATCATGAGCCGTCGCTACCGGGACCGGCTCGCGCGCTTGTCGCTCTGAGGCCGCCGGGCCGGGCGGCCACCTCGCCGGAGCCCGCCCGAATTCGATGTCCGATTTTCGGTGGATGCGACGTCGCCCGCCCGCTACCTTTCCGCACGGTGACTTTCCTGGCTGCGAGACCACTCGTACGCGGGGACGAGACATGCACGCGATGACCGAGGAGCACGCCGAGATGAACGGGCGGCCGGCGAAGGCGCCGATCGGAGAGCCGGCGAAGGCGACGATCGGAGGGTCGGCGAAGGCGACGATCGGAGGGTCGGCGAAGGCGACGATGGGCGAGCCTGCGACAGCAACGCACGCGAGCCCCGTCGTCGGCACGGCGTCGTCGCCCTCGAACCAGCTCGAGCTGATCGGCCTCGGGCCCGCCGGTGCGGACCGTCCGCGCGCTCTCCCGTCGGAAGCCGAGATGCACCGCGCGTTCATGGAACGGGACACGCGCTACGACGGGATCTTCGTGACCGCGGTCCGGACGACGGGGATCTTCTGCCGGCCGTCGTGCCCCGCGAAGAAGCCCCGGCGCGAGAACGTCGAGTTCTACGCGACGGCGAAGGAGGCGCTCGCGATGGGGTACCGCCCGTGCAAGCGCTGCCGGCCCATGGAATGGCCCGGGCGGACGCCGGAGCCGATCCGTCGCCTCCTCGCCGAGCTGGAGCGCGACCCCGCGCGTCGCTTCCGCGACGGCGACCTCCGCGCACGCGGCCTCGATCCGGCAGCGGTCCGTCGCTGGTTCAAGCGACACCACGGAATGACGTTCCAGGCGTATCAGCGGGCGTTGCGCGTGGGGAAGGCGATCGGGGAGCTGGCCAGGGGCGAGTCGATCACGCGTGCCGCGTTCGGGAGCGGATACGACTCGCTGAGCGGCTTCCAAGAGGCGCTCCGGCGCATCACCGGGCGCTCGCCGTCCCGCAGCCGCGACGTCGTGACGGTACATCTCTCGCGCGTGCTCACGCCGCTCGGGCCGATGCTCCTCGGCGCAACGGACTGCGGCGTCTGCCTGCTGGAGTTCATGGACCGTCGCATGCTCGAGACGCAGCTCCAGCGGGTGGCTCGGCAGCTCAACTGTGTGTTCGTCCCGGGCGCCAACGAATTCGGCCGGCGGCTCGAGGCCGAGCTCGAGGCGTACTTCGCCGGCGAGTTGGAGAGTTTCGAGACGCCGCTCGACATGTTCGGCACCCCGTTCCAGCGACGGGTCTGGGAGGCGCTGCTGCGGATCCCGTACGGCGAGACGCGCAGCTACGCCGACCAGGCGCGCGCGATCGGCGAGCCGAACGCCGTCCGCGCCGTCGCCCGGGCCAACGGGGACAACCGCATCGCCATCGTGATCCCGTGCCACCGCGTGATCGGCAGCGACGGCAAGCTGACGGGCTACGGCGGCGGGCTGTGGCGGAAGAAGTATCTGTTGGAGCTGGAGATGGGCCGGACGGGGTGAGCTGGCGGCGCAGTCGTTGCCCCGTCGAGCAGGTCGCGGGCGGGCCGAACGGCGTGCGTGCATCCCGCCGTCCGCCCGCCCGGACCTGTCGTCCCCGCGCCCGGCCCTGTCATCCCCCCACTCGACCCCGCCTCACCTGGCCGCCGCGCCGGACACGGAACGCGCCGCCGACGCACTGCGCTTCGCGCTCGCACGCGCGGCGCCCGGCCTCGGCCGGTCGTGGGCGCCGATCGCGTCGCGGCCTTCGTCGCCGGGATCGTCCGCGGAGCGCCGAAGGACATCCGGGTCGAGGTGCCGGATCGCGCGCGTGAACGGGCTCCCCGGACTCCTCACCTTCGTCGACGGCCGGCTCTACAACGTGGTGAGCATCGAAGTGGAGGTCCGGCGAGTCCGTCGCCTATTCATCGTGCTCAACCCGGAAAAGCTCCACGGCCCGAACACTCGCGAGAAGGCAACGCATCCGGCGCCGTTCGCGGACGCGCGACCTTGACAACCCCCTGCGGCTGCGTTAGCCTGCGACGTTCTCTAAACCGCCGGTATCTCGTAACCGGGGCAGCGCCGTTCTCCCCGTGTCGAACGTGAACCCTTGCGGCTCAGCCTGCGTTTCCTCTGCCTGATACTCCCTGTCACACTCGGGGCCGCTAGCCTGGATCGGGCCGGTGTGTCCGGGTACGCGATGCCGCCCTCGGTCGCGTGCGAGCACGCCGATGAGGTGAGCACGGCACCCGCGTCGGGCCTGGCGCGCGCTGACCACCACGCCGTCGAGGCACTCATCTCGCGCGCCGGGCCGATGCTGGATCAGATGCGCGACGACACCGGCGGGGCGAAGCGACGCATCGGTTCACAGAGCACTCGCTTCGGCGTCGTCGGGGATGCCGCGCTGGAGGCACAAGCCCGGGCCGCGAGCCGCGCCCGGCACGTCGCCCGCTCCTCACTCGCATACGCCGCGGATCTGGCCCGCGCCCGAGCGGGGATCGTCCTGTCCCGTAGCGCCGCACCTCCTCCGGCCCCCCTCGGTTGATCCGCTCAGGTCTCAAGTACTGAACACTGCAGGAACTTCTGGGTAACGGGGCCCCGCCGGTCGTTGACCATCACGGCGTGCAGCGCGAAGGCGGCGCCGCGACGGGGGCCGAACCGGGGCTCGCCATTTCGAGAGGGACGAACCAGTGAGTCTGTTTGCACGCAAATCCATCGACGACCTGCGCGCCGAAGCGTTCGCCGAAGGGGAGCACTCGCTCGCTCGCGAACTCGGCCCATTCAACCTGATCTCGATCGGCATCGGCGCGATCATCGGCACCGGCATCTTCGTGCTGACGGGGACGGCGGCGGCACAGTACGCGGGGCCGGCGCTCGTCCTGTCGTTCCTCATCGCCGGGATCGGTTGCGCCTTCGCGGGGCTCTGCTACGCGGAGTTCGCGTCGATGATCCCGATCGCCGGGTCGGCGTACACGTACGGCTATGCGACGCTCGGCGAGCTCTTCGCCTGGATCATCGGCTGGGACCTGATCCTCGAGTACCTGTTCTCGGCCTCCACCGTGGCGGTCGGATGGTCGGGGTACGTCGTCTCGTTCCTGCGCGACCTGGGGATCGTGATCCCGCCGGAGTGGACGACGGCGACCGGGACCAAGCTCATTCAGCTCCCGGGGAGCGAGAGCTGGGTCGCGTTCACCTCGCAGCTCGAGTCGCAGCTCCTGTCCCAGGGGATCGACATCGCCTCGCTCCCGCAGACGACGGGGATCTTCAACCTCGTCGCGGCGATCGGCGTCGGGTTCATCGCCCTGCTCCTCGTCCTCGGGATCAAGGAATCGGCGCGCTTCAACAACGCCGTCGTCTTCATCAAGCTCTCGGTGATCATCGCCTTCATCCTGGCGGGCGGCTACTTCCTCTTCCGCAACCCCGAGCTGGCGGCGGAGAACTGGACGCCGTTCATCCCGGAGAACACCGGGACGTTCGGCGAGTACGGCTGGAGCGGCATCCTGCGCGCGGCGGGCGTGATCTTCTTCGCCTACATCGGCTTCGACGCCGTCTCGACCGTCGCGCAGGAGGCGCGCAACCCGCAGCGCGACATGCCGATCGGGATTCTCGGCTCGCTGCTGGTCTGCACGATCCTCTACGTCCTCGTCTCGGCGATCCTGACGGGGCTCGTCCCGTATCCGCGGCTCAACGTGCCCGAGCCGATCGCGATCGGGATCGCGGCGACGGGGTATTCGGTCCTGTCCGATCTCGTGAAGATCGGCGCAATCGCGGGGCTGACTTCGGTCATGCTCGTCCTGCTCATGGCGCAGCCGCGCATCTTCTTCGCCATGTCGCGCGACGGGCTGCTCCCGCCGGCGTTCGGCCGGCTGCACCCGCGTTTCCGCACGCCTCACGTCGGGACGATCCTGACCGGCATCGGATGCGTGATCCTGGCCGGCGCTCTGCCGATCCACATGCTGGGCGAGCTGGTTTCGATAGGGACGCTGCTCGCGTTCGTGATCGTCTGCGGCGGCGTGCTGTACCTGCGCATTCGGGAGCCCGAGCGCGAGCGGCCGTTCCGGACGCCGTTCGTCCCCTTCGTCCCGGCCATGGGGATCATCGTCTGCTTCGCGATGATGCTCGGCCTTCCGGGCGACACGTGGATGCGGCTGATCGTCTGGCTCGTCATCGGTCTCGCGATCTATTTCGGTTACGGCAGGCGGCACAGCCTCCTGCGGCGTCGCGCCGCGGTCGCGGCTGGCACCGGAGAGTAGGAAGATGGGGATGAACCAATCGAACGGCGGAGACCACGGAGTGGCGCTTCACGGCGGGACCGCACCCGCGAGTGCGGGTGGTGAGCGTCGCAAAATGGCGCTGCACACCAAGATCCTGCTCGGCCTCGTGATCGGTGCGATCGCCGGCGTGGGCTCCAACATGCTCTGGGGCGATGCGCCTGCGCTCGGCTGGATCGTCGACAACCTGGCGCAGCCGGTCGGGCAGATCTTCATGCGCATGCTCTTCATGGTCGTCGTGCCGCTCGTCTTCACGTCGCTCACGCTGGGCGTCGCCGGCCTCGGCGACGTTCGGAGGATCGGGCGGATCGGCGGCAAGACGCTCGGCATTTTCGTGCTCACGACGACCTTCGCCGTGGCGATCGGCTTGACGCTGGCGAACGTCGTCGAGCCGGGCGGCGCGCTCGACCCCGAAGTCCGGTCGGCGCTCCTCGACGCTTACGCCGGGGAGGCGGCCGCGAGGGTCGGCGCAGCGCAGTCGAGCGGGTTCGGCATCAACACCCTGGTGGGCATCGTCCCGCGCAACCCGCTCGACGCGGCGGCGCGCGGCGACATGCTCGCCCTCATCTTCTTCACGCTCGTCTTCGCGATCGCGCTGACCAAACTCCCCGAGCACCTGTCGAAGCCGGTGCTGCGGGTGATCGAAGGGGCGGCCGAGGCCATTTCGGTCATGATCGGCTTCGCCATGAAGCTCGCGCCGGTGGGCGTGGCCGGGCTGATCTTCGCCGTCACCGCGCGCTTCGGCTTCGACGTGCTCCGCTCTCTCGGCCTCTACGCCGTGATGGTGCTCCTCGGGCTCGCGCTTCACCAGTTCGTCGTTCTCCCGACGCTGGCGCGCACCATGGTCGGCGTTCGGCCGTTCGAATTCATCCGCCGGACGCGGACGCTCATGGTGACCGCGTTCTCGACATCCAGCTCGAACGCCACGCTCCCGACCACGATCCGGACGGCGCAGGAGGAATTCGGCGTCCCGAAGCAGGTCGCCGGCTTCGTCCTCCCGCTCGGCGCGACGATGAACATGAACGGCACGGCGCTCTTCGAGGGGATGACCGTGCTCTTCCTCGCGCAGGTCTTCGGCGTCGAGCTGTCGCTGTCGATGCAGCTCATCGTGGTCCTGATGGCCGTGGTCACGGCGATCGGCGCCGCAGGTGTGCCGGGCGGCTCGATCCCGCTCCTCGTCATGGTCCTCGAGATGGTCGGCGTGCCGGGCGAGGGGATCGCGCTGATCCTCGGGATCGACCGCATCCTGGACATGTCCAGGACCGTCCCCAACGTCACCGGCGACCTGCTGACCTCGCTCGTCGTCACGAAGAGCGAGGGGATGGAGTTCTTCGCGCAGGAGGCCGCCGAGCCGGAGGCGGTGGCGGCGGAGGTGGGGTAGCCGCCGTTTGGCGACTGCCAGGGTTGGCCGGGCCGGGTGCGGGCGCCGGCGAGCGCCCGCGGTGCCGCCGGGGCCCCGGCCGGTCGTTGCGGACCGTGGTTACGGTGGGTTGCGGCGGGGGGCGCCCGTTCGCGGCGCCGACCCGACTGAACCCAGAATCGCAGAGCGCGATTCTGGGTTCTCTTTGGTGGTAATATTGCACCCAAGCGCACCCTGGCAATACGGCTCGCCATGACCTGGTGCGATTGGGTCGAATATTTCCACCGAATCGCACCATACGTTGCCGGAAAGTCCCATTGGGTGCACTTGGGTGAGCGGGACGCGGTCCGGCGGCCGCCGTGTCGGCTCGCCACGCGCGCC
>Ga0207864_1003237_pt1 | contig 13936 bp, 12 predicted proteins | sample HigsolmetaAR202D_FD_184834 | JGI IMG/M metagenome (GOLD analysis project Ga0207864, IMG submission 184834) | Ionic liquid and high solid enriched microbial communities from the Joint BioEnergy Institute, USA - AR20-2-D (SPAdes) (version 2) ...
GAGGTTGTATTTGCACACGAAGTTCAGCGCTTCGCGCGTGCGCTGCACGGCGAGAACCGGATCCTTGGTCGCATCACTTTCCACGCCTTCCCGGCCGCCCCAGACGACGTAGTACTTGGCGCCGAATTCCGCACCGAGCTGCATGGCACGCATCGTCTTCTGAATCGCATAAGCGCGAATCTCCGCATCGTTGCTGGTGAACGCGCCATCCTTGAACACCGGATCAGTGAACAGGTTGGCTGACACCATCACCGCCCGCAGCTTGTTGCGGCGAAGCGCCTTGCGGAAATCACGCTTGATTTCCTCCGCCTCAGCGGGTGTGGCATCGATGGGGATCAGGTCGTTGTCGTGGAAGTTGACGCCATACACCCCGCCCACATCGCCCAGCAGGTCGACGATTTCCGCGGGGCTGAGCTTGGCACGGGTCGGCTCGCCGAAGGGGTCGCGGCCGGGATTGCCCACCGTCCACAATCCGAAAGTGAACTTGTCAGCCGGAGTCGGAGCGAACACATCGGTACGAGCCATGATCAACTTCCTTATTCTGAAAGGTTGTGATTCACGCGGGCAGGTGCAAAGTTTGGCCAAGAGTTGCAGGAAGGTCAAATGATTTATCCGTGCGTGCCACCCGAGACGCAGTAATTCACGCCAATAATCCAGCCATTCAGCAAGCGTTTGACGTTTTCTTTACCGTTTGGGAGAGACCGGGTGAGGCGAATACCTGAGTCTCATCGCATGTGCGACCTGTTTGATTAACGACCGCGATCACTGACGAGTGGCGAGGTTGTTCGGACCTTGCCAACGGTGCTACCTCCACCTCCACGAGGACAACGGTCGCGTCCGAGCCACGGCAAGAGATTGAACAACTCGCTCATACGCCACTTCGGGCGATTTTCTGCAAACCTCGGTCAGACGGTATGATGCGAGCATCACCCGGCTACACGGAGCTATCCCCCAGCCGCAGCAGGAGCCCCCTGAAGTCCCCCATCGGAAGTGCCCATCGTCCCGATAACTCACCCCAGACGCACAGAAAAATTTTCCACCAGCGCAATACCAAAATCCCTTATGGCGCGCCATACACAGGTGGGGAGAGGAGTACGGATCGTTCCCGTCGCACTCGACATCTGTTTGCGTGGTTCAGGTGACGCGAGAAAGCCATATGCACGATCAGCCAGGCACCACGCCAGCCTCATCACAGACGCCTCCCCCGCCGCTGGGCCCCGCGTCCTACGAACAGTTCGTTCGCCTGTTCGCGGAGCACCATCGACGAATCTTCGCGTACATCCAGGCGCTGCTGCCCAACCGCACCCACGCTGATGAGGTCTTCCAGGAAACGAGCGTGATTCTGTGGCGCGAGTTTCCCAATTTTCGTGCCGATGGCGACTTTGGCCGGTGGGCCTGTGCCATCGCCTTTAACCAGGTCCGAAAACTTCGCCGGCAGATTCGCAGCGACCGCCACATCTTCAGCGACGACCTGCTGCAAAAACTCGCCGAGGAACGGCTGCCCATCGCGGACGAACTGAATGACCGCCGCGAAGCCCTGGCGCAATGTCTGCAGAAGCTGCGTGACATTGATCGGCTGCTCATCCAGCGCTGCTACAGCGGATCCAACACGTTCAAGGATGTCGCTCTCGAACTGGGCCGTCCCATCAACACGGTTTACAAGGCCATCAACCGCATTCGCCGTGCTCTGTTCGACTGCATTGATCGTCAACTCCAAATCACGATGTGACGGCTGTGTTCCGCTGAACCCGACAGCTCATGCCCACGCGTTCTGAACAATTCGCGCCAATCATCGAGCTGACCGCCGAGCTGGTGAACGGTTCCGCCACGCGCGAGCAGATCGAGCAACTGGAAACGCTGCTTCTGGCCAGTCCCGAAGCGCGGCGCTGCTATCTCGATTACATCGCGCTGCATTCGGACCTGTCGTGGGACCGCGAAACGCTGGAAATGCTCGTTGAAAGCGAGCAATCGCGAGCGATGCTGCTCGAGGCGATCGAGGATATCGAGACGTCCGCCCGTCGCGCCCAGATCGAGGAGGGACAGCGGCTGCTCGAAGAGCAGGCTCAGGAACGACAGCTTCGGCTGCTCATCCCCGAAGAGCCCGATCTGACGCCGGTGCGCCACATCATCATTCCCAAGGTGGTGGTTTACGTGGCGATTGGTGCGATGGCGGCGTTGCTCATTTTGGCGGTGAAACCCTGGCTTGTCGCCCCGCCGGCGTCGGAGTCTCCATGGATCGTGCAGGAAGCGCGAGCGTCGGTGGCGCAGATCACCCGCTCCGCAGATGCCGCCTGGCAGGCAGCAGGGCCGACGCCGCGCGTGGGCGACCGACTCCACACCGAAAGCACCCTCACGCTGACGCGCGGCTTCGCGCAAATCACCTTCGACCGCGGTGCTCAGCTCGTCCTGGAAGCGCCCACGACGCTGCAACTGCTTTCGGCCGATCGCGCCATGCTGCTGTCGGGCAAGGTCACCGGCGAGGTACCTGCAGAAGCGGTCGGCTTCACCGTCCTCACTCCGCACGGCAGCGTCATCGACCTGGGCACGCACTTCGGCATCGAAACTGCACTCAACACCGGCACCAGCGTCCACGTCTTCGATGGCGAAGTGTCACTCCAGCCTGACCCGCGATTTCAGACGACGAACCGGCAGCGCATCGTCGCGGGCGAGGCGCATCATCTGGACCAGCAGGGTTACACCCAGCCCATCGAGTCGCAGCCCACCCGGTTCCTCGGCACGCGCGAGATCGAGCGGCTGGAGACGGAGCAGCAGCGATCCCCGATTTATCGACGCTGGCTGGAACAGGTGCTTCGTCGGCAGCGTGATCCATCGGTGGTCGCGCTCTACACCTTCGAGCGTGACGCAAAGCGGCCGCAGCTTGCCCTGGAAGCTCGCCTTGCCCATGACCCCAACGCCCCGGACCTGCATGGCCGCATCCCCGCTGATGTCACATGGCAGACTGGACGCATCCCCGACAAGCAGGCACTCCAACTGTCAGGCCGGTCTGTCATCGAGTTCGGCCCGGCAATCGGCCAGGTGCTTGGCCACGATGTGCGGCAGTTCACCGTCGCCCTGTGGGCACGATGGCGACATGCGGTCCCCCCACATCAGGGGATTTTTCAGATCGGCGTTGCGTCCGATGCACAATCGGAACTCAGCCTGGACCTGGCTGAAGGTCAGCTCATCGTCACGCTCGGCGTCCCCGGAGCACGCGACCCGGTCTTCGGACATCGGCTGCATACACGCGGCCCCACCCCCGCGGTCGATCAGTGGCTGCACATCGTCGCCGTTTACGATGCCTCGCTCGAACGCGACAACCTTTCGCTCTACGTCAACGGCCAGCGCATCGCCACGCTCACCGCGACCGGCACACTCGATTTCCGCGGCGCGACGATGCGCGTGGGTACCTTCGTTCATCCGAGCGGCGTCAACGTGCATCAACCGTTCGACGGCTTCGTCGATGAACTCATGATCCTTCGCCGCGCTCTGTCGGCTGAGGAAGTCAGAGCGCTTTATCAGGACGACCCGGGCGTCACGCATTGAACGGAGGGAAAATGATCGCGCCACGTTGGGTCGCTTTTCGCGAGGCGGGGTGACAACCGCTATGGGTCAGATCGATTCCCACAGGTCGCGCATCGACTGTGGCAGCACCTGCTTGATATCGCTGATTTCGCCCGCAGAGATACGCCGCTCCAGCAACTGAAAGACGCAGCGTACCGCGTGCTCCTCATCCACCGCGCTGCCGCCGGACATCTTCTCGCGAACGAGCAGGAAAAAGTCGTCGCGCGACCGCGTTTTGATGGGTGTGATCGCGGGGTTGTACCCCTCGTAGTAGAAGCCGCGGATGAGCATGGGCAACTGGGCCGCCAGATCCGACGCCTCCTCGACGGTCATCCTGTCGCGCAGCGCCTGCAGCACAGCCCGCATCGCGGTGTAGGCCTGAGCTTCGTCATCGAACCGGCCGATCTCCTTCAGTTCCTTGAGCCACTCCAGCGTTTTGTGATACGTCGCTTCCAGTGAGCTTATATGCGTGCTGATCATGATCGGGTTCCTTCACCACAGAGGTTGGTTGAGGGCCGGTTCGTTAAGCTGATTATGTTGTGATGCCGTCCAGGTCACTTGTTCAGGCGCTTTCGCCCGAAACACCACTGATGATGCCGAAGAGCCTTCGCTGCGGCAGCACCTCGCCGTTGCCAAAGCTCAGATGTCCGTAGGAAGGCCCGGGGTAAGGATCGCTTGCGCGCACCGGTTTGAAATGCAGTCGCTTGCTGATGAACCAGAACGGCGCAAAGCTCACCGTGCGTCCCGGCTGCATCGGCAGTGTCGTGGGCGTTACCACCAGTGCCGCGGCGATCTGGGTCTGATGTTCGCGGCCGGAGGCGTCCCGACCCGTCACGTTCAGCCGAAACAGCCCCTCGCCCAGGTACTCGCCGATCTCGTAGTGGAAGATGTAGTCCCGCCGGGCGCTGTCGTCCTCCACCGTCTCGCCGTGTGGCATGATCGCCCAGGACAACAGCTCCGTTTCAAATGTGTCCTCCGGCTCGACAATCTGCAGCGTCTCGGAGGTCTGCTCGCCATCCGATTCGAAGTAGCCGGCGAACGGCAGCGGTCGCACCCGCATGGCTAAATCCTTCTGCTATCCGGTTGGCCGTCGGGGCTCAGATACTGTGTGAACCAGCATTGCGCCAGATGCGCCACACGTTCGAGCGTACCAGGCTCCTCAAACAGGTGTGATGCTCCGCGAACCAGTTCGATGCGGTGCGGCGCGGTGAGCAACTGGGCGGCCTCCCGGTTCAATTCGATCACAGCGGTGTCGCGGCTGCCGACGATCAGCAGCGTGGGCGCCTTGACCAGCGGCAGCATGGAGCCGGCCAGGTCCGGCCGCCCGCCACGCGACACCACCGCCGACACGTGGCCCGGCCGCTGGGCCGCAGCAACCAGCGCGCCAGCCGCGCCCGTGCTCGCGCCGAACAGGCCGATCCGCATATCGTGCGTCGTGTCGTAACGAGCCACCCAGTCAATGGTTCCGATCAGCCGCTCCGACAAAAGACCAATGTCGAAGCGGAACTCGGCCGTCTGCTCGTCGATCACACTTTCCTGCGGTGTGAGCAGATCGAAAAGAAGTGTCGCAATCCCCGCATCGTTCAGCACTTCCGCAACGAACCGGTTGCGCGAGCTGAACCGGCTGCTGCCACTGCCATGGGCGAAAACAACAATGCCCTGCGCCCTCTCCGGCACCGCCAGGAAGCCCTCCAGCGCCACGCTCTCAGCCTGGACAAGCACATCACGGGTCTGAACCGTCGCTTTGGGACACACGGCCTGACCTCCGACAGCCCCGCGGCCGAACCCACCTCGGCCAAAGCGCCTCAATTCACTTTACCACCAGTAACCCGACTGACCAACAAAAGATGCGCTGATTCCTAACCGGGGAAACGCCCGAGGGAGTGGAATGAGTGCAAAGTTAAAAGGGGTTCAAGAAGTTCAAGGTTTTGGACCCGTCCTCTCGGCGTGGTCGCTTCAGGGATCCACGTGCGACGCATCCCTGACCTGACCCAATGTTGCGATTGGCGATATCAACCACTTGACGAACATCTGTTTATCTGGATTCCACACAACGCGGAGTTAATGGGGAAAAAAATCGTCCGACACCGCAATGATGTCGGACGATTTGATTTTTGATTAAGGAATGATGTCTGCCCGTATATGGTCGTTCAGTCCTTCTCCTCCAGATCCAGCGGGCGGATCCAGATGTTGCGGAAACGGACGGGGTCGCCGTGGTCCTGGAGGCTGAGGGGGGCCTTGTCGGGGTGGGGGCTGTAGCGGGCGCGCTGTTTGTGGGTGGTGGCGCCAAGGAAGGCAACGTTGTGGTGGACCAGCACGCCGTTGTGGAAGACGGTGACGCGGGCGGGTTCGCGGACCGAACCATCTTGGTTGAAGCGCGGACGACGGAAGACGATGTCGTAGCTCTGCCATTCGCCAGGCTTGCGGCTGGCGTTGACCATGGGCGGGTACTGACCGTAGAGCGCAGCCGCCTGACCGTCGGCGTAGGTGACGTTTTCATAGGAATCGAGCACCTGCACCTCGTAGCGCTCCATGAGGAAGACGCCACTGTTGCCGCGGCCCTGGCCGTCGCCCTGGACCTTCTCCGGCGTGGCCCATTCGATGTGCAGCTGGCAGTCGCCGAAGGCTTCGCGTGTGCGGATGCCGCCGGTGCCGTTGACCATCATCGCGCCGTCGACCAGCGCCCACCGCGCGGTTTTGCCATCATTGCCCACCCACTGGCTCAGGTCGGTACCGTCGAAGAGGACGATGGCGTCAGCGGGGGCGGCGACACCGTTGAACCCACCCGGCGTAACGACGGGAGGCTTGGGCCGATTCATGTCGTGGACTTCCCACTTCCAGACCGGTGCAGCGGGTTGCTGGGCAGCAGGTTGTTCCGCAGCGCGCGGCGTGGCCGGCTCAGGCGAGGGCTTCGAGGTCTTCGACTTCGCCGCACAACCACCCATGACAAGGAAACCCGCCATCAAACCGATCGTCGCCAAACGCTGCTTCATGGTTCGTCTCTCCTGATTTGGGAAGGCAACATGGTATCAGATGTACCGGCAAGGGCGAGAGACTTTTGAGGGGGAGCAACCATTGCGTATGCCGAGGGACGTTCGGTCCTCGCCCCAACCCTTCGGAGGGGTGATGGGGGATTATAATTGCGGAACTCGGCGATGCTGGACTTTTCAGATCAACCTTATCGCTGGTTTCCACCCAGGCGGAGCGGATTGTTCGCCTGGGCGCTGGGGCATTACAACCGTTATGTCTATCTGCCGCGACGGCGGGAAATCGAAAACGTTCGCGTAACGGGGCAGCTCGATGCAATTCGCGAGCGGACGTCGCGCGATCGGTTGCTGTTTCTGCCCAATCACCCGACACATGACGACGCCTATATCTGGATGGAGGCGCTGAGGCAGCTCGGGGTGAGTACGCACATCATGGCGGCGTATGACGTGTTCCTGCGCAGCCGACTCAACGCGTTCGTGATGCAACGAATGGGCTGTTTCTCGGTCGACCGCGAGGGGTCGGACCAGCAGGCAATGAAGCAGGCAATCGAGACGCTGACGCAGGGGCATCATGCGCTGACAATCTTTCCCGAGGGCAACGTTTATCTGCAAAACGATGTGGTGACGCCGTTCCATGAGGGGGCGGCGTTTCTGGCATTGCGCGGGGCGCGAGCACTGGCGGAGGAAAAAGGGCGGGTGCTGGCGGTGCCGGTGTCGATCAAGGTGACACACGTGGTGGATGTGCGTGATCCGCTGTCGCATCGGCTGCATCGGCTGGCAGAAGCGCTGGCGTCACCGGTGAAGGCGGATCATCCGCCTCTGGAAAAGGTGAAGCGGGTAGGGCTGACCGCGCTGGCAAAGAACCTGCGCCATCGCGGGCACAACGTGCCTGAGGCACCGGAACTGGCCGAGCTGGTAAAGCAGGCGGCGGAAACGGTGATCGCCCGGCTGGAGGCGAAGATGGAGCTGACGCCCGGCCCGGAGGACTCGCTGATCGACCGCATTCGCCGTGCCCGAAAGGTGGTGCACGAAATTCGCAGCGACCCCGAGCGGGCGCACGAGCACACACTGGCAGCTCACTGGGCGGATGAGGCGATGCTGGCGTTTCGCATTGCGAGCTATTCGGGCAATTACCTGCAGGCCCGGCCGACGATCGATCGCTTTGCGGAAACGATCGAGAAGCTGAGCGAGGATGTATATGCGAGGGCGCATCCCCCGGTGGGTCGGCGGGAGGCGCTGGTACATTTTGGGGAGCCGATCGACCTGACCGAGCATTTGGAAGCGCGGCCGCGGCAGGCGGCGCAGGCAGTCACCGCAGCGGCGGAACAGGCAGTACAGCGGGGGCTGGATCAGCTCAACGCGGAGAACGACAGGGTGGGGGCAAGGTTGTGGGAGTGAGGGGGGATTCGGGAGGCGTATGACCCACCCATTCCGTGGATGAGCTTCGGGGAGGATAAAGGGTATCTCTGGTATACTCCCGCGCAGGAGGTGCCGGCATGTTTGTCGAAGACCCCAACGATCTGGACGAAACGGAGCGAATGATCAAGTTTCACGAGATCGCCCGGGAGTACGGCCGCGCCATTGCCGCCTGGGAAACTGCACCGTGGGTCACCGAATATGAACTGCTGCAGCGTGATGGCGTTCAGTTGCGTAATCCCGACGACATGGATGATGACGAGCTGACCGATCTGCTCTGGAAGATCATCGAAAGCATGGCGACGCGCAACACGTTCTTCTATCAGACGGATCACCTGTCTGAACGTGAGTTTTACGAACGGCTGTATTATGAGGTGCTGCACGAACCGGCGAAGGATTACGCCGCGGTGCTGGACCCGGAGGAGCTGACCGGGCCCGGCGCGTGGGTACAGACGATCGACATGTGCGACGATGGCGATCTGGAGACGTACTGGCGCTATTACGCGGATGATGAAACGCGCGAGCGTCATGCGGAGCAGTTTCCGGACATGACGATGCCGCCGCGGGAGGAGCCGCCTTACGATCGCGATCGATTTCTGCCGCGATCGTATGAGGATGCGATGATGGAGCGCGGAGAGTTTCCGGAGTATGAGGAGGAGGTGGATGAGTTTGAGATAGGGGAGGATGAGTGGGATATTCCGTGGTAAGGGGGCCCACCCACGGAATGGGTGGGCTTTCGAAAGATCACTCATGTATCAATAAAAAGATAAACCCACGGTGTTTTTAGCACCGTGGGTTTCTTTGTACGCTCTGACGGCGTTTAGTCGTAGAGTGGGCTGATGCTGGTGGGGGGCACTTCGACGAGGTAGATACTCGTATCGATACGGAAGTTCGATTCGGTGGTGTGACGCTCCGCGAAGAAGAAGTGGAGCGAGCAGGCGTCGCTGGAGCCCTTGGGGGTATAGTAGCGAGCCTCGGTGCCACCCGCGGTGACCCACGCGCCGATGATCGGTTCCTGCGCGGTGTAGCTGCGGGAGTAGCCGCTCTGGTTGTCGAAGCTGACTTCCATGCCGTTGGCGAGCTTCAGCACGACAGTATTGATCTGACTGGACGACCAGACCTTCAGCTTGTTCGTTTCGAACTCACAGCGCACGTCCGCGCCACCCTTGGTGAGGTCCAGATCGATGTAGCGGTCACCACTGCGAATCGGGCAGGTGCCGGACATACCCAGGCGCGACCATTTTGTCGCAAGCTCATTGGCCATACTGCTGGAAACTTCCTTGACGATGCCGCCCTTGGGGAAGTGGTTCTTTTCGACAAACGCCTTGCCGTCGAACAGCAGCACCGAGCCGGTTTCAGCCGAGTGCACACCGCCCAGGTCGATCACCTTGGTGCCATTGACGTAAACCCACACGTCGTCGTCGCCGACGAAGGTGAACCGCTGTCCTGGTGCGTATGCGAAGGTGGATTTGAGTTCAAAGGTGAAGTGATAATTGTGCGACAGTCCCTCGTTGCCGAAGCCCTGTCCATCCAGTGGGAAAAACTGTTTGTTCCCTGTGTATTCGACGGAATAGATGCTCGGGTTATCTGAGCGCGGTTTGAGTGTGAGGGTGAACGGCATGCTGATGTTCACATCAGGCACATCGTTGTACCAGGAATAGAGGCTCTGAGCCGACTGGATGGTGTCATTGGAGGGTCGGCTGGGGTTGTAGACGGGTTTGCCGTCCTCGCCCAGATACATGGTGACCAGTCCGTTCACCAGCCCGTAGTCGCCGTGCCCTCGGACGGTATGTGCGGTTTCGAAGTCGGGGTGCCCCCCGGCACGGTCGCCGCGTTTGAAGTCGCGGAGGATGCCTGTGAGTTGCAGGTCCTCAGCCATTGCCACGCCGGCGGCGTGACTGAGCAAGCCCGCCAGCGCCAACGCCAGTGTCGGTCGCATTGCCATGTGCAGGTCCTTTCGTCGCCTCACGTCTTCGTCAGCGCCGCTGCGGGTTTGACGGAACCCCGTCGGATCGAAAACAGCAGCAAGCCGACACGCTCAACCTTACAATTGGGCAAACGGATCGGGCCACTTTCGCGGGCTGGTGAAAGTGGGAAACCCGACGTCGCGTCCGCACAGACGTTACAACTTCACTCTGGAGGTGGCCGGGCATGGTTCGGCGATCGCTGATGCGGGCTTATCCATGGCACATCGAGGTGCCGTTGCTGCTTCTGGCGACGACGGGGATGCTCATTGCCGGGCTGTCGCTGCCCGTTTTGACCGTGCGCAAGCTCATTTTCTGGGAAGAGGGCTGGTCCGTGTTAACGGGCATCCATCAGCTTTACCACGAGGGGGATACGGGGATAGCAGCCATCATTCTTCTTTTTTCGGTGGTTTTTCCACTGTTGAAGCTGGCGATGCTGGCGCTCGTCTGGTTCGTGCCGCAACGCATCGAGCAGCGCGAACGAACGCTCGCCTGGCTGGCGGTGCTGGGCAAATGGTCGATGCTCGATGTGTTCGTCGTGTCGCTGATCGTGCTGGTCAGCAAGACCAGCAGCCTGCTGGATGCCCAGCCTCGTGCAGGAGTGTATGTGTTCGGCGGTGCGGTGCTGATGTCGATGATGCTGACGTTCTACATCCAGCGGCTGGCACAGCGCGAGGCGGACAGCCGCAGCGAAGCGATCACAACGGCTTGAGATAACGGCCCAGGCCGAACGGCAGCGTGAGCGTGTTGCTCGGTTCGTCAGCCGCCTGAATGACGTCGCTCAGGTCGATCGGCTCGTCGAAGTGGACACCCAGTTCGTGTACCTTGCTCTCCACGTGGCGACAACGCACAATCGTGCCCGTGATGCGCATCCATTTGCCCTCGCGCAGTGGCAACGAGATGACACAACGCGTGCCGTTATGCAGGAAGTTGCCGTGCAGGAACGCCAGGCCGGAGCGACTGATGTTGCGCGTACGGCCGACATAGTTGACGCACGTACCACCTGGGTGGTGAATCTGGATTACGAACACCACCGCATGTGGATAGCGTGGCTGGGCACGCTGCTGCAACACCATCGGCGGTGCTGAACCGGCCTCGTGGTCGAGCTTGCCCAGAATCCGCTGGTATTCCATATCGCGAATCTTGAGCGTGTCGACGACGTGATTGTCGTTTGTTTTCGGCGTGTTTGGCCGCATGACCCGCTCCTTGTCAATCCAGCTTCCTTGGCATGGTGGAAGCTATCACACGAACCGGAGCGTTGGAGCCGTTCTCAATCGCCAGTGTGCTGTCACGCCCCGGTTCAATTGTCAGATCAATGCTGCCACGTTCCAGCACCCATACACCGTCCCGATCGCGGCGCCGATGCGCGTAGAACTTCGCGTCCGTTACTCCCGCGAGGATCGGCTGTTCCAGTGTGACCCCGCCGTCACTGTTGTGGATGATCACCCACAGCTCCTGTTTGTCGCGGCGATGCTCCACGCGCACCAGTTGCCCTTCCGGGTCGATCAACTCCAGATACCAGCTTTCGATCGTGTTGCCGCTGAGTGTGATGGGCGGATTGCTCGTCAGATCAGGCAAGAGTGGGCCATGCGCCGTGCTGGTGCGCACCAGCTTGATGAGCCGATGCGTAACCAGGCGGCTGGAGGCCTGCGTGCTGGCCAGTTCCGCCGCAGTGGCATAGCTGCGGAAGCTGGCATCGATCGCGACCATCGTCGCGGTAAGCAGCACCGCAGTGATCGCAAGACTGATCAGCATTTCCACAAGGCTGAAGCCATGCACGCGCCGACGGATCGGTCGACGCGGCACAGCAGCACAGCATTTCATGGTTGACGGCTGTCTCATGGCGCGACTCCTTCGTAATAAGTCGCGACCAGGGGCTTGATCTCGACCGGTCCGCGAATGCCATCCGGCATCGCCAGCCGCGGGTCGTAGCGAATCTGGATCACGCCCAGGCCGTCCGCCGGCAGTTCCGCTTCCAGGTCGCCCGAAGACGACGCGAAGTAGCCCAGTGTTGTGTTGAACTGCGGGCTGGTATCGCCCAGCACCGGTGCGACGCCGGCCTGCGGCTCGAATGTCGTGATGAGCGAGCCTTCCAGGCGAATCTGACCACGCATGTCCACCACGCCGCCGACGATCGTACCCGACAACTCCAGCCGCTCGCTCGGATCGGTCGGCGAGATGAACGTACCCATTTCCACCGAGTAGTGCGGCATCAACAGCGTGCTGCGCTTGAACAGCGCTTTCTGAGCCGCATCCAGATGCGTCGAATCATCGATCTGGAACTGAGTACGGCCGGTGAACGCCACCTTGTTGCGCGTCTGCGTGAACTGTCGCGGCGCATCGGACACTACCGCGCCTTCGAATACGCAATTGTCAAAGCGGATGTTGTTCGACACCGTCTTGGTGTCCGCCACGGGCATGTTCTCGCCAGTAAGCGGGTTTTTCACCATCGCAACCAGCCCCGGATGCTTCGGTGTGCCGTCGGGATTGAGCATCCCCGCGTAGGCAAAGTTGGGGTCCTCATTGTCCGTTTCAGTTTCGATGAATGTCACACCGATGAACCGGCAGTTCTTGAAAAGCGCGTTCAGGCCCTTGGGGATTCGGACATTCTCGAACGTCATGTTCTCGAACACCGGCCGCTCATAGTAGTCATACGGATACGCTGCACCGTAAGGCACCGGCTCACGATGTTGACCTGATAGGTCCATGCGCGGCGAGGCCGGATCGTCCGGGTTGTGGTTCTGCGCCTGTTGCGTAGCAGCGGCGAGCAGATCGCCCGTCGCCATGGCGCGGAATGTCGCCACATCGAAGTCGCTGGGGTCGAACTGATAAGCGTTGGCTTCCGTAGCCTGGAACTTCAGTGCCGGATCGTTGTAGTTGGGTACGATCGGCCCCTGGAAGTAGTCCTGATACGCACCCTTGGCAGCCCCTTCCTGCCAGTCCTGCATCGACGCCAGGATCATCACCTGACCACGAACCTTCGCATAACGATCATAATCGTCGATGAAGCCGTCGTTGTACCCCGAACGCGAGTCTGAGCCGAACGTATCGATCAACTCCATCAGTTGCGCCGCGAGAATAGGCGAAGTCGAGCCGGCTTCCAGCTCGGTGCGCGACACACGCCCATCACCGTTGGTGTCAAAGTGTGTCAGGAAGAAGTCATAATCGTCCAGATAGCCATCGCCGTTGGCATCGTACTGCTGCGGGTTACTGATACCGTTCGTTTCCGTCGCGCTGGCAAGGTTGATCCGGTTATCGCCGTTTACATCGTTGGTAATCAGCGTGTTCTTCAGAACATCCAGCAGTTCATCCAGGTCCGGATGCAAACCGCGAAAATCGCTTTCCATCTGCACCGGGTGGCCGTGCTCCAGGTGCGTGTCCATGAAGCGGCTGCCCACGCGGCCTTCAATCATCACGTTGCGGCCGATCATCACCCTGCTGCGCGACAGGATGGCGAACCGCAGCTTCTTGTCCACGCGAAAGTCCATCGAGATCGACCGCGTGATTGCTCTGCCTTCGGGCCCATCCTGCGCCGTTACCACCACTCGAATCCACCGCGCATCCAGTGGATTGCTGCTGGAGACCGGCTGATCGAAAAGGTTTGGATCGTTATACGGGGCCCGCTTGTAGAAGGGGTCATCGTAACGCGAAAGATTGCCCGGCAGTGGGTGAGGCTCGAATGTCGCGGTGAACGTCGGCGCATCAGGCCCCACAGCGATCGGTCCCACACGCAGGCCACGCGTGGTGAACGACGGCTGCTGCAGCGCCGATACCTCCGCAAAAGCGTCATACAGCCGCTGTCGAATCCCACCATCGGGATCCAGCCACAGCTCTTCGGCTCGATCAGCATCGATCTCGCCGTAACGCGTCAGCACCTGCCGCGCCACCTCATCGAACTGGTAGCGGACAAGGTTCATGCCCGTTTCCGCCGCGGCCAGCGCGCGGTGAATCTTGATCTGGGAATCGGCGATGGCAAGGTTACCCTGCGACACGATCGCCATCGCTGCC
>Ga0207864_1003239_pt1 | contig 13930 bp, 11 predicted proteins | sample HigsolmetaAR202D_FD_184834 | JGI IMG/M metagenome (GOLD analysis project Ga0207864, IMG submission 184834) | Ionic liquid and high solid enriched microbial communities from the Joint BioEnergy Institute, USA - AR20-2-D (SPAdes) (version 2) ...
CAGCAGGGAGGCGAGTCGGGCGCGCCCCTCCCCGCTGCGCAGCACCACGGTCGCGCTCTCGGCGATCAGGGCGTCCACCCCCGAGATGCAGACCGGCACCGGCTCCATCTCCTGCAGGCGCCCGGCGCGCTGCTCAGGCCCGCCGACGCCGCCGTCCCGGAGCGCCACACCGCGCCCGGCGAGCAGCTCGCGCAGCCCCGGCAGACCCACCTGCTCGAGATCCCAGGCGATCACCTCGCGCGCCTCGTGCTGGGAGAGAATGGCCCCGATCGCCTCCAGGGCCGCCTCGTCGTCGGCGCAGAGGTGCGGATGCGCCTGGAGCTTGGTGAGCTCGTCGGCGAACTGCTGGGCCAGGTCGTCGGTCTCGGCCGGGTGCACGAACGGCGGCGGGGTGTGCGGGGCGGCCGCCGCCTCGGCCTCGAGGGTCGGGCGGGTGGCCTCCAGCCCGGCGCGGATGCGGGAAAGGATGCGTTCGCGGCTGCTGCTCATGGGGCCTCTCCTGTCCGACACAACTTCTCGGTGCCGAGCGCCGTGAAGCCGCCCAGCGCCCACACTGCGGTGAGCTGATCCGGGCGCGTCTGGTCGGCGGCGTAGTCCAGCACGGCGAGCTGCTGCAGGTCGAAGTACCAGCCGGCGGCGATGCCGCCCGGCATCGGCAGCCCCAGGCCGGCCCGCCGCTCATCGCCCGACCGCCAGGTGATGGCGTAGACCTCGCCGGCGCGGCGCACCTCCAGATCCCAGGGCTGAGCGCCGCCGTCCGGCGACGTGTGGACCAGGCGGTGATCGCCCTCGAACGAACCGCCCCACGGGCTCTCGAAGCGCGCCGATCCGACCGCGCCGTCCAGCTCGGGCGCGCTCCACTCGCCGCGGGGCGCGCCGGCATCCAGGTAGTAGAGCGCGACGCCGAGCTGCCGGAAGGTCTCGCCGCAGCCGACGTACAGGTGGTCGCCGCGGGCGAGGCCGACGCCGACGTAGCGCCCGGCGGTGATGTCCCAGTCGAGCAGGTAGGCCCGGGCCGCGCGCCGGACGGCGATCGTGCCGGTGTAGGCGGGGGCGCCGCCGGGGAGCGTGGCGTGCTCGACGCTCCAGGCGCCCTCGTAGGCGAACGGGGGCGGGGTGCTCGCGCGCATGCCGCTTACCCCTCCTGCTCCGGCTTCCCGCCCTTCCGCTGGCGCTCTTCCCAGAGCTGGCTGAAGGACTTCGCGGCGAAAGCCGGGAAATCGCGCTCTTTGGTCCACTGGTCGAGGGGCGGGGGCAGCCAGCCGAGCCGGCCATCGCGGCCGCCGAGGATGCGCGTGCCGAGCGAGGCGAGCCGGCCGCCGGCGGAGTAGAGGGCCGGATTGGTCATCGCCTGGCGGTAGGCGGTGATCGCGAGCGGCTCGAACCACTCGTACTTGCCCTGCCTGACGGCGTCGGCGCGCAGGCGCAGCAGCAGATCTGGGATGGCGATCCGCACCGGGCAGGCGTACTGGCAGGCGCCGCACAGGCTGGAGGCGTGCGGCAGCTTGTGGACGTCCGGCAGGTCCGGCTGGAGCAGCGGCGTGAGGATGGCGCCGATCGGGCCGGAGTAGACGCCGCCGTAGGCGTGGCCGCCGATGTTCTGGTAGACCGGGCAGGCGTTCAGGCAGGCGCCGCAGCGGATGCACATCAGCGCCTCGGCGTAGGCGCCGCCGACGATCCGGCTGCGGCCGTTGTCGAGCAGCACCAGGTGGAACTCCTCCGGCCCGTCCGGCTCCCCCGGGCGGCGCGGGCCGCTGAGGACCGAGGTGTAGACCGAGAGGCGCTGGCCGGTGGCGGAGCGGGCGAGCACCTGCAGCAGCACGCCGAGGTCCTCGAGGCTCTCGCAGACGCGCTCGATGCCCATCACCGCCACGTGGATGCGCGGGGCGGTGGTGGTGAGGCGCGCGTTGCCCTCGTTCTCGACGATGCAGACCGCGCCCTCGTTGGCCACGCCGAAGTTCACGCCGCTGATGCCCATGTCCGCCTGCAGGAAGCGCTGGCGCAGAGCGGCGCGGGCGGCGCGCGTCATGGTCGGGATGTCGTCGGTGGGCTCCATGCCCAGGTGGCGCTCGAACAGGTCGCGCACCTGCTCGCGGGTCTTGTGGATGGCAGGCGCGATGATGTGCGACGGAGTCTCGCCGGAGAGCTGGATGATGTACTCGCCGAGGTCGGTCTCGACCACCTCGAGGCCGGCCTCCTCGAGCGCGTGGTTGAGGTGGATCTCCTCGGAGGCCATGGACTTGGACTTGACCACCAGGCGCACGCCACGGTCGCGGGCCAGGCTGGTGATATAGTCGCGGGCCTGCTGGCCGTCCTCGGCCCAGCAGACGTGGCCGCCGCGCCGCTCGACGTTCTCGGCCAGGCGGACGAGCAGATCGTCGAGGCGGGCGAGGGCGCCGGCGCGGATGGCGCGGGCGCGGGCGCGCAGATCCTCGAAGTCGGTCAGCTGGGCCAGCGCGTTGGCGCGGTTGGCGACGAAGCGCGTGGTGGCGCGGTCGAGCGCCGTCTGGAGCGACGAGTCGCGCAGCGCATCCTCGACGCGGTCGTAGAAGGCGACGGGCTGTGTGGTCATCGAGCTGACTCTCGCTTTGCTTCCACGGAGGCGGATCACGTCGTCCGGGCGTCCACCTTGTTGGCCAGCACCTCGGCGATGTGGCGGGCGCGGGTCCGGGACTTCTGGCGGCTGAGCCCGCCGGCGATCTGCGTCATGCAGCTGGCGTCCCCCGTGACCACCAGGTCCACCTCGGCCGCCCGGATGCCCTCGAGCTTGTCGGCCAGCATGGCCTCCGAGATGGCGCGCTGCTTGACGGCGAAGAGGCCGCCGAAGCCGCAGCAGACATCGGCGCCGGGCAGCGGCACGATCTCGGCGCCGCGCACGTTCGAGAGGAGCAGGCGGGCCTGCTCGCCGAGGCCCATGAAGCGCAGGCCGTGGCAGGCGTCGTGGTAGGCGATGCGCCCCTCGAACGAGGCGCCGACGTCGGTGACGCCGAGCACATCGACCAGGTACTCGGTGAGCTCGTAGGTGCGCCCGACGAGCTCCTCGGCGGCGGCCTGGTGGCGCGTGCCGTGGAACAGCTCGGGGTAGAGGTGGCGGATCATCGCGCCGCACGAGCCGGAGGGCAGCACCACGTCGCCCTGGCCGCGCAGCACCTCGATCGTGCGCCCGCCGATCGCGTAGGCGTCGTCGCGGAAGCCGGCGTTGAAGGCCATCTGGCCGCAGCAGGTGAGCCCGCGCGGCACGTGCACCTCGACGCCGAGGCGCTCGAGCAGCTCGGCGGCGGCGAGGCCGATCTCGGGGTAGATCTGGTCGACGATGCAGGTGACGAACAGGACGGCGCGGCGCTGGCGGGTGTTGGCAGGCACCGGGGGCTCCTCTGGGCAATTGCGGGTACAGGCTGCGGCAGAAGTGCTGGTATTATAGCAAAACTGCACCAGCGCAACGTCCTATTCGGATACGCCGCTCGCACGGCCACGGAGCACGCCATGACCCTCATCCTCGACCATATCTACCAGGGGGACTGCCGCGAGGTGCTGGCGACGCTGCCGGAGAAGAGCGTCGACCTGATCTTCGCCGACCCGCCCTACAACCTGCAGCTGCAGCAGGAGCTGCGCCGGCCGGACCAGAGCCGCGTGGATGCGGTGGACGACGCCTGGGACCGCTTCGGGAGCTTCGCGGAGTACGACCAGTTCACCCGCGAGTGGCTCACAGCCTGCCGGCGCGTGCTGAAGGACAGCGGCACGATCTGGGTGATCGGCAGCTACCACTGCATCTACCGGATCGGGACGGCGCTGCAGGACCTGGGCTTCTGGCTGCTGAACGACATCGTCTGGGTGCGCACGAACCCCATGCCGCAGTTCCGCGGCGTGCGCTTCACCAACGCCCACGAGACGCTGCTGTGGTGCAAGAAGACCCGCGAGCAGAAGCAGTACACGTTCAACTACCACGCGCTCAAGGACATGAACGACGGCAAGCAGATGCGCAGCGACTGGGAGCTGCCGATCTGCAGCGGGTCGGAGCGCCTGCGGGTGAACGGCGAGAAGCTGCACTCCACCCAGAAGCCCGAGGCGCTGCTCTACCGGGTGCTCATGGCGAGCTCGAACCCCGGCGACGTGGTGCTGGACCCGTTCTTCGGCACCGGCACGACGGGCGCGGTGGCGAAGAAGCTCGGCCGGCGCTTCATCGGCATCGAGCGCGAGGCGCGCTACGTCGAGGCGGCGCGGGCGCGCATCGACGCCATCCCCGAGGCGAGCGGCGACGCAGAGATGTACGGGGCGCGCCAGACGCGCCGCAGCGCGCGCCGGGTGCCGTTCGCGGCGCTGCTGGAGGCCGGGCTGCTCGCGCCGGGCCAGCAGCTGTACTTCGGCGGCCAGGAGTCCCGGGCAGCCACCGTGCTGGCGGACGGGACGCTGCGCACGGCCGACGGGGCGCGCGGCTCGATCCACCAGATCGGGGCGCTGGTGGGCGGGCTGCCGGCCTGCAACGGCTGGGACCACTGGTTCTACCGGGCCGAGAACGGGGAGCTGGTGGTGATCGATGCGCTGCGGGAGAAGGTGCGGGGCAGCGGCCAGTAACGGGCGCGGAGGAGCGCCCCGCACCTCCGGAGAGACTTCAGAGAGGGCGAGCGCAGCGGCGCCGGCTACTGGCTCCTGTGCGCCGAGGGGGACACAAACGACTCGATCGTGCCGCGCCAGCCGTCCTGCGTCGCCCAGACCTCCTCGTAGCGGCCGCCGGTGTAGCGCTGGCTGACGCTGCGCCAGAAGGCGATCGCGGGCACATTGCTGGCCGGCGTCGCGATCTCCCAGCGGCCGGGGAAGAGATCGAACAGCCGCGTCGCGGCCCAGGTGCCGACCCCATTGCGGCGGCAGCCGCGCAGCACGAAGAACTCGGCGACCGAGTGCCCCTCGAAGGGCGTGTGGATGCGGCTGACGTTGGAGACGCGCGCGAACCCGGCCAGCCGCCCGTCGACGCGGATCAGAAACGGGTGGCTGCCAGGGTCAGTCCAGAAGTGGCTGAGCTCCGGGTAGGAGAAGCGCCCGCGCTCGTCCGGCAGCTCCCCGCCGAAGTCGCACAGGTCGTACAGGTAGAGCTGCAGCAGATTTTCGAGAATGGGACGCTCGGCAGCTGTGGAGGGTAGCAGCTCGATCGGCATGATCACCTCAGCTACGCGGGTGCGGTCCCGGTTGGAAGTATCGTATCACACGGCGCAAGAGGATCGATAGCCGCCGCGCACGGGCGAGGGGCGCGCCGCCGCCGACACGGTTCGGCGCTGGTGGCACGCCCTACGCTCCTACGGCCCCCGCCGCCTGCGCGCCTCCCGGCTACTCGGCCGGCGGGTTCTCGGGCGGCAGCGACTGGAGCAGCAGCTCGGCCACGTCCCTGCGCGCCAGGGTCTCGTCGACGCCGGTGTTCTTGGCGGCGTCCTCGAACATGACCATGCAGAACGGGCAGCCCATCGCGAGCGTGCTCGGCTCGGCCTTCTGAATCTGCTCCAGGCGAATGACGTTGATGCCCTCCTTGCCCCAGCCCTCCATCCAGACGTTGCCGCCGCCGCCGCCGCAGCACATGGCGCGCTCGCGGTTCCACTCCGGCGCCTCGACCAGCTCGAGGCCCGGGATGCTCGCCAGCAGCGCGCGCGGCTCGTCGTACACATCGTTGTAGCGCCCGATGTAGCACGGGTCGTGGTAGGCGACGCGCTCGTTCACCGGCTGGGTGGGCTTCAGCTTGCCCTGCGCCACCAGCTCGGCCAGCAGCTGCGTGTGGTGGATCACCTCGTAGTCCACCCCCGGCCGGCCGCCGAACTGCTGGTACTCGTTCTTGTGCGTGTTGAAGCAGTGCGCGCAGGTGGTCACCAGGCGCTTGAAGCGGTACTGCTTCATGGTCTCGATGTTCGTCTGGGCCTGCTGCTGGTAGAGCAGCTCCTCGCCCATGCGCCGCGCCGGGTCGCCGGTGCAGGTCTCCTCCTCGCCGAGGATCGCGAAGTCCACCCCGGCGCGCTGCAGGAGCTGGACCATGGCGCGGGCGACCCGCTTGGAGCGCTCGTCGTAGCTCGGCGCGCAGCCGACCCAGTAGAGCACGTCGACCTGCTCCTTCTCGGCCATGGTCGGTACGTCGAGCCCGTCGGCCCAGGCGGTGCGCTCGCGCGCCGGGAGGCGCCACGGGTTGCCCTGGCGCTCGATCCCCTCCAGCACGCGCTTGACGCCGCTCGGCACCTCGGACTGGATCATCGTCAGGTTGCGGCGCACGTCGACGATCAGGTCGACGTGCTCGATCATGGCCGGGCACTCCTCCATGCAGGCGCGGCAGGTGGTGCAGCTCCAGATCTCGTTCTCGGTGAGCAGGCCGTGCTCGAAGAGCGGCAGCTGCTCGGCGTCGCCGCGGATCACCTTCCAGCGCTCCTGCCCGTCGGCCGGCTGGCCGGCCTCGCCGGCCTCGCTGGCCGTCTCGGCCACGTTGGGGTGGACGCGGGCGATGGTGCCGTCGCGCAGCAGGATCGGCTCGCCGCGCATCAGGTCGGCCATCTTGGTGATCAGGAACTTGGGCGACAGCTCGGTGCCGGCGGCGGTGGCGGGGCACTTGGACTGGCAGCGGCCGCAGCGCATGCAGGCGTCGAAGTCCAGGCGCTGCTTCCAGGTGAAGTCGGCGAGCGTGGCCACGCCGAGCTTCGGCTCGTCCTTCTCGATCTCGGCCTCGAGCGCCGGGATGGGCTCGAGCGCGCCCTTCGGCGCATCATCGCGGAAGAAGGTGTTGAGCGGGGTGTAGAAGATGTGCTTGTACTTGGAGAACGGGATGCTGGCGATGAACGCGAAGGTGACGAAGGTGTGGCTGAACCAGAGGAACAGGTGCAGCCCAAGCCCGGCCGGGCTGCCGTCGCCCAGGCCGACGCCGCGGAACAGCGTGGCGAGCGTGTAGCCGACGAAGGAGCGCGCCGCCCAGTCCTGGGAGTAGACCGGTATGCCGCCGATCGTCTGGTTGGCGAGGCGCAGCCCTTCGATCAGAAAGCCGCTGACGGCGATGTACAGCAGAGTCGCCAGCACCCAGGTGTCGGTGGGGCGGGTGTTCAGCCGGTCGGGGCGCACCACATAGCGGCGGACCGCCATCCAGACCAGGCCGGCGGTGAACACCAGGCCCATGAAGTCCAGGACGAGCTCGTAGGTCTTGTAGAACTCGCCGACCAGGATGCGCCCGGCGTCGCGGCCCATGAGCGGGATGGTGAAGTCCTCCTCGACGGCGATCAGGTCGGTGCCGATGAAGAGCGCCAGGAAGCCGAAGAACACCAGCGCGTGCATCACGCCCGGGCTGCGGTCCTTGAGCACCTTCTTCTGCCCGAAGACCTGGGTGAGGAACTCGGCTGCCCGCTCGCGCAGGCGGTCGATGCGCGCGGCCGGCCGGCCACGGCGCCAGCGCGCGACATCGCGCAGGAACCCCCAGGTCATCACCGCCAGCGCCAGGATCGCCGAGAGGTAGACGGTCAGCGAGCCGACGGTCTCGCCGACGTTCCAGTAGATCTCGCGAAAAGTCTCGGTCATGGGTGCTCCGTAGGCGTAACGCGCAGGACGATCTTGGTGGCGGCGGCCTGCCCGGCGAGCAGCTCCTCGAAGGCGCGCGGCCCCTCGGCCAGCGGGCGCTCCTCGAGCCAGCCGCCGTCGAGCGGGATGGCGCCGGCGACGATCAGCTCGAAGGCGCGGGCGAAGTCGGCCGCGGTGTAGGCGAAGCTGCCCTGGACGGCGATCTCCTGGCGCACGATATAGTTGGCGTGAAGCGTCGCGTTCTCGTCGTGCAGGCCGAGGAACACCACCCGCCCGCCGGGCACCACGGCGCGCACCGCCTGGTCGCGGGTGACGCCGGTGCCGACCGCGTCGACCACGGCGTCGGCGCCGCCGGGGGCGAACTCCTGCACGGCGGCGAGCAGGTCATCCTGGCGCACGTTCACAGTTGCGGCGGCCCCCCAGGCGCGGGCGACCTCGAGGCGGCGCGGCGAGATGTCGCTCACCAGCACCTGGGCGACGCCGGCGGCGCGGGCGGCCACCAGGCAGCACAGCCCGATCGGGCCGGCGCCGAGGACCACCAGGCGCTCGGCCGGGCCGGCGAGGGAGACGGCGCGCACGCCGCAGGCCAGCGGCTCGGTGAGCGACCCGGCGACCTCGGAGACGTGCGCGGGGAGCGGGAAGCAGAGCGCGGCTGGCACAGCGACGTAGGGGGCGTAGGCGCCGGGGCGGTGGGCGCCGATCAGCTTGCGGTTGCGGCAGACGCTGCTCCGCCCGGCGCGGCAGCGGTCGCACTCGCCGCAGACCACCAGCGGGTTGAAGGCGACGCGCGTCCCGGCCCGCGCGGGGCTGCCGTCGGCCAGCGAGGCGTCGGCGTCGGCGACGATCGTGCCGGCGGCCTCGTGGCCCATGACGAGCGGTGGGACGCGGATGCTGCTCTCGCCGAGGTAGCCGCTCAGCTCGGAGCCGCAGATGCCGGCGGCGCTGACCGCCAGGAGCACCTCGCCCGGCTCGGGGCGCGGCACCGGCAGGCGCTGCATCTCCATGACGCGCGGGGCGGTCCAGACCAGGGCTTCCATCAGTTCGCCGGGCGGCGTGCTCATCGGTGCCTCCTTGCTGCTCTGCTGCGCAGGGCATTATACACCGCTGCGCGGCGGGCGTTGCTCGTGCCGCGTGGCCCGCGTCATTGGAGTTACGCGGTGCGGTCAGAGCGTGCTTGATAGCGAGAGGGGTTGCGACCCCTCTCGCGCTCTCCTCCGTCGGAAGGGGCTGTGCAGCCCCTTCCGAACCATCCCCGCAAGCGGTGTCACCTCGCGTAGTCCGCCCGTTGTCATGCCTCAGCACACCAGCCGCACGTCTTAACCACTCTGCCCGTTGCGTTGCAGCACACCAGCTGCTCGTCTCAGCCAAATCGGGCATTCCAGCGCATCAGCCTGTGCCTGGGGCACGGGCATCGGTGGAGGTGGGCATGACAACGGGCAGGCCAGCACGGTCCTCGTTCCCTTGCGGGTCCAGGGCCGCAGGCCCTGGCGCGGGTGGTGCAGGGCGGAGCGCCTGCATGAACAACCTTGGGTGCAGGGCGGACCACCTGCGCAACACGCCCAGGTGCAGGGCGGACCACCGCGTAAGTGCTATTCATTTAGAATAGCGCAGGTGCCCGACGCGGGCCGGCAGCGCCCGCCACAGGAGACTAGGAGAACCGTGATGCGCTACCAGGACAAAGTGACGATCGTGACCGGCGGCACGAAGGGGATCGGCGAGGGCTGCGTGCGCGTCTTCGTCGGGGCCGGCGCGAAGGTGGTGTTCTGCGCCCGCAACGAGCAGCAGGGCCGGGCGCTCGAGGCCGAGGTCAACGCCACGGGGCCGGGCGAGGCGTATTTCGTCCGCTGCGACGTGTCGAAGGTCGAGGAGGTGCGCCATCTGATCGACGAGACGGTGGCGCGCTACGGCCGGATCGACTGCCTGATCAACAACGCCGGCTGGCACCCGCCGCACAAGCCGATCGACGACTTCTCGATCGAGGAGTTCCGCGATCTGCTTGACCTGAACCTGGTGAGCATGTTCGCGGCCTGCAAGTTCGCGCTGCCCTACCTGCGCCAGACCAAGGGCAATATCATCAATATGTCGAGTCTGGTGGGCGCGATGGGCCAGCTCTACGCGACGACCTACGTGGCGACGAAGGGCGGCATCACGGCGTTCACCAAGGCGCTGGCGATCGACGAGGCCGCCTACGGCGTGCGCGTCAACAGCGTCTCGCCGGGGAACATCTACACGCCGCTCTGGCAGGAGGCGATCGACTCCTCGCCGGACCCGGAGAAGACCCGCGCCGATGGCGAGGCGGCGCAGCTCCTGGGGCGCATGGGCACGATCGAGGAGGCCGGGAAGCTGTGCCTGTTCCTGGCGGCCGAGGCGACGTTCACCACCGGCGTGGACCACATTCTCTCGGGCGGGGCCGAGCTGGGGTACGGGCGCAAGACGCGCCTCGGCCGCACCGGGGGAGCCGCGTGGTCGTAGGGGTCGCGCGTGATCGTGGGGTCGTGCGCGCACGACCCCACCGGTTACGGCGTCCTCACCCGGAAGTTGTCCGCGATCACGGTGGCTGGGCCGCTGAGCCCCTGGCGCGAGGACGCGATCACCCCCGCGCGCCCGCCGTCGAACGGGCTGGAGGGCACGGTGGCGACGTGGACGCTGTTGATCCAGAGCTGCACATGGTCGGGCCTGCGGACGACCCACAGCACATTGGTGCCGACGCCGTCCTGCAGCTCGGGCAGCGGGATGCGCCCGGTGGTGAGCTCAGGCACCAGCCGGCCATCCCGCACCGTCCGCAGCTGCCAGTGCTTGTCGTTGAAGACCTCGAAGAAGACGCCGTTGTTCCCCTCGGGCTGGACGTCGAAGGCGATCCCAACGGTGGTCGGCACGCCGGTGGTCTCGAAGGCGACGCTGAGCTCGACGTTGTACTCGCTCCCGAGATCCCGGTCCCAGACCTCCCACATGTTCTTGTCGGGGCCCTTGAGCGTGAGCGCGTAGAAGTTGTTGCGCAGGCGCGCGGCGACGTCCTCGTTGTCGAACTGCGACCAGATCGCCTTGGTGCGCTCGCCGCGGTCGAAGGTCTCGAACAGCCGCTGGCTGTACGTGCCGACGAGCGCCTGGTAGTCGGCCAGGGTGAGCTGGCCTGGCTCGGGCGCCAGCCCGACCGTCGGCTCAGGAGTCGGCGGGGTCTCCGTCGCCAGCGCGGCGGCGATCGCCGTCTGCCGCACGGTGACGGATGTGGCGACCGCCTCGGCCATAGCGGTTGCCGAGGCGCTGGCCGCGACCGCATCGGTCGGGGTTGTCTCGACGGTGGCCGTGCTCGCCGCGCCCGCCGGCTCGGCGGTTGCGGTCGGCGCGACGACGACAGTGGCTTCGACCGGGGAGGGCTGCGGCGCGATCACCTGCCGGCTGCTGGTGAAGAACCACAGCGCCCCGCCGACGCAGGCTACCAGCAGGAGCAGCCCGGCTGCGGCGGCCGCAAGCAGAAGCACCCACGGGAAGCCGCGCCGCGGCGGCTGACCGCCCGGCCCGGAGGCGGACGGCGGACGGGATGGGTTCGGCGCAGCGGCGGCCTGCTGCGCGGTCGGAACGGCCTGTGGCGAATCGTCGGGGTGAGAGGCGGGAGGCTGCGCCGGGTTGGGAGATGATGCGGCCAGAAGCGCGAATCCGCACATCCGGCAGAAGCGAGAGTCGTACTGATTGGACGTGCCGCAGCTCGGACAGGACACGTCCGGTGGAGTCGGTTGGGTCATGATCTCCTGAGCGTCGGCGGACTACGCGCGGCCATTGTACCCCTAGAGGCCGCGGCGCGTCAACGCGCCGCGTGGCGGCGCGCAGCCGGGCGTCTGATTCGCACCGCGAACCGCGTTATGGTATACTTCTGCGCAGCAGAAGGCCATGCCGGGGAGTAGTAGACGCGCCTTTCCAGAGAGCAGCCGGGCGGTGCGAGGCTGCGCCGAGCGTCGAACTCGCCCCGTGCGCCGAACCAGGGAACTGGCCGTAGATTGGGGACTGTAGCCTGCAGAAACGTCTGCAGCCCACAGCCTACGAGCCAAAGTAGTTGGTTCCGGGTGCGCCCGTTAGCGCGCGCAACGAGGAACATACAGCGTAACGCGCACGACGTACGGCGGCGAAATCGCCCGCTCTGCGCTCTGCATCCTTCGCTCTATGTTCGAACCGGGGTGGTACCACGAGGCGATGCCTTCGTCCCTGTGCTGGGGGCGAGGGCTTTGTGTTTCAGGGCTTACGGGGTGTCGTGTCGTCGACAGGAGTTCCGCGGATGGCACGGGGCGTGCAGCGTGCGGACGCCTACGCGGACTACGCCGCGGTGTACGACGCGACCGGCCAGGGGCGCGGGGCCGCCCTCCAGGCTGAGCAGGCGCTCGCGTGGCTGCGGGCGCGCGACCGGGCGCCGCGCGATGCGCTGGACCTGGCGTGCGGCACGGGCGCGGCGACGATCGCCCTGGCGCGCGCCGGGGTGCGTGTGATCGGGATCGACCGCTCGCCGGCGATGCTGTCGATCGCCAGAGGCCGGGCGCGCGACTCCGGCCTCAGCGCGGCCTTCGTCAGGGGCGATATCCGCGACCTGATGGCCGGCGACGGGCCGGGCGCGGAGCCCCTCGACCCGATGAGCGATGGCGCTGATGACGCCGCGCCCCTCGCCCTGCGCCCCGCGTCCGTGGACCTGGTCACCTGCTTCGGGGCGCTGGAGGAGCTGACCGACGACGGAGACCTGGCGCGCGTCTTCAGCGGTGCCGCCCGCCTGCTGCGGCCCGGCGGCCACCTGATATTCGACCTGCCGCGCGGCGGGCTTCCCGAGGGCGATGAGGTGCTGCACGACGGCCCCGACCACCTGGTGTACGCGCATACAGTCTGCGACCGGCGGGGCCGGTTTGGGCGCCGCAGAGTGGTGTGGTTCGTGCGCGAGATCGAGCGCTGGTGGCGCGGCGAGATGACCTACGGCGTGCGCAGCTGGCGCGGGGGCGAGGTGAGCGAGGCGCTGGGCGCGTCGGGGCTGCGCCTGATCGAGCGCAGCAGCGGCTCAGACGGCCTGCGGGAGCGAGTCCGCTATGTTGCGAGCAGGTAGCCCGGCGAGGCCGGCCCAGAGCGGCACATCGGACGCGCTGGCGTTCTTCTACGGGCTGTGGGCGACGGCCGCCCTGAGCCGGTCGCTCTACCAGTACCTGTTTCGCCGCGAGCAGGACCTCACGCCGACGCACATCTCGCTGTTCGTCGGCGCGCTGTACGTGCTGATCATCGTCGGGCTGCGCCGGCGGTCGCGGCGGGCGTGGTGGCTGACCTTCGGGCTGCTGCTGGTGGAGCTGGCCGGCGTGCTCGTGGTGGGGACGATCGACGTCCTGTGGCAGCCCTTCCCGTACACCAGCGTCTGGTCGGGCTACGGCGCCGGCTACCTGTACATGCCGCTCATCCTCCCGCTGACCGGGATCGTCTGGATGCTGCGGCGCACGACGCGCGAGGCGTACGGGGCGCGGGCCGGACAGAGTGCTTGAATTGCTATAGATGATACTGGGCCAGCAACGTGGAGGCTTCTGATGACCGAGACAACGACAAAGCGACGCTTCGAGCGCTTTGACCCGGCGATCGAGCCGAAGTGGCGCGAGTTCTGGGCGCGCGAGCAGATCTTCAAGGCCGGGCGGCGAAAGGGAGCGCCGCGCCGCTACATCCTCGAGATGTTCCCCTACCCCAGCGGCGACCTGCACGTCGGTCACCTGAAGAACTACGTGATCGGCGACGCGCTGACGCGCTACTACGTGATCCGCGGCTACGACGTGCTGCACCCGTTCGGCTGGGACGCCTTCGGCCTGCCCGCCGAGAACGCCGCGATCCGCTACGGCCGCCACCCGCGCGAGTGGACCTACAACAACATCGCCGAGTCCAAGAAGTCGCTCGAGATCGCCGGCATCATGTACGACTGGTCGCGCGAGGTGACGACCTGCGACCCCGACTACTACCGCTGGAACCAGTGGCTGTTCCAGCTGCTGTACCGCAAGGGCCTGGCCTACCGCGCCAAGGCGACCGTGAACTGGGACCCGGTGGACCAGACGGTGCTGGCGAACGAGCAGGTGGACAGCGAGGGGCGCAGCTGGCGCAGCGGCGCGAAGGTCGAGAAGCGCGAGCTGGAGCAGTGGTTCTTTAAGATCACCGCCTACGCCGAGCGGCTGCTGAACGACCTGGACAAGCTCGAGCACTGGCCCGAGCGCGTCAAGGTGATGCAGCGCAACTGGATCGGCAAGAGCGAGGGCGCGGAGGTGGACTTCCCCGTCGCCGGCGCGGGCGACGGGAAGGACGCGCCGGTGATCCGGGTGTTCACGACCCGCCCCGACACGCTGTGGGGCGCGACGTTCATGGTGCTGGCGCCCGAGCACCCGCTGGTGGAGCAGCTGACCACGCCCGA
>Ga0207864_1003241_pt1 | contig 13915 bp, 13 predicted proteins | sample HigsolmetaAR202D_FD_184834 | JGI IMG/M metagenome (GOLD analysis project Ga0207864, IMG submission 184834) | Ionic liquid and high solid enriched microbial communities from the Joint BioEnergy Institute, USA - AR20-2-D (SPAdes) (version 2) ...
GCCCAGGTGCCAGCGCGGTCCCTCCGGCGAGTCCTCCACCACGATGCCGAGCCGCGCCAGCCGGTCGCGGACCCGGTCGGCGGTCGCGAAGTCCTTGCGGGCGCGCGCCTCCTCGCGCAGCTCCAGCAGCGCCTCGACCAGCGGGCCGACCAGCTCGTCGCCGGCCTGGCGCTCGCTCAGGTCGTAGCCCAGCACCCCGGCGAGCTCGGTGAAGACGTCGCGCACGGCGGCCGCCTCCTCCCAGCGTCGCGCGGCGAGGTGGGCGTTGCCGGCGCTGACGAGGTCGAACAGCACGGCGTGCGCTGCCGGCGTGCCGAGGTCGTCCTCCATGGCGGCGCGGAACCGCGCCAGCGCCTCCTGGGCCTCCGGGGTGCGCTGCGCCGGCGGCTGCAGGTCGGCGCTGGCGCGCAGGAACGCCCGCCAGCGGTCGTAGGCCGCCGACGCCTCGTCCAGGCGCGCCTCGGAGAACTCCACCGGCGAGCGGTAGTGGGCCTGCAGGTAGAACAGCCGCAGCACGCCGCCGCCGTAGCGGTCGAGGGCGTCGGCCAGCGAGATGATGTTGCCGACGGACTTCGACATCTTCTGCTCGCCGAGGTTGAGCAGGCCGTTGTGCACCCAGTGGCGGGCGAACGGGTGCCCCGCCGCCTCCGCCTGCGCGATCTCGTTCTCGTGGTGGGGGAAGGCGAGGTCGATGCCGCCGGCGTGGATGTCGAAGCCGTCGCCGAGGTAGCGCAGCGCCATCGCCGAGCACTCGATGTGCCAGCCGGGTCGGCCCGGGCCCCACGGCGACTCCCAGCTGGGCTCGAACGGCGAGCCGCCCTCCTCCGGCGGCACCACCCGCTTCCACAGCGCGAAGTCGAGCGGGTCGCGCTTGCGCTCGTCGGGCTCGACCCGGGCGCCGGCGCGCAGCTCGTCGACGTCGCGGCCCGACAGCTTGCCGTACTCGGGGAAGGCCCGCACCGAGAAGTACACGTTGCCGTCGGCGGGGTAGGCGGCGCCGGCCTCGATCAGCTCGCGGATCAGCGCGATCTGCTCGGGGATGTGCCCGGCGGCGCGCGGGACGACGTGGGGCGGCAGCACCCCCAGGCGGGCGATGTCGCGCTCCCAGACCCGCGTGAACTCCTCGGCCACCGCGGCGGCCGGCCGCTGCTCGGCCTCGGCGCGGGCGATGATCTTGTCCTCCACGTCGGTGATGTTGCGGACGTGGAAGACCTCGTGGCCGGTCCACTCGAGGTAGCGCCGCAGCACGTCGGGGACGATCGACGCGCGCGCGTGGCCGAAGTGCGGTGGCCCCTGGACGGTGGGCCCGCACACGTACATCGTCACCTTGCCGGGCTCGCGCAGCCGGAGCTCGTCGACCCGACGGGTCAGGGTGTTGTAGAGCCGCATCGCCGGCCAGCCTAGTGCACCGCGTCGGCCGCCCCGCCGCCCTGCTCGCGGTGCAGCAGGACCGTCGCCAGACAGCAGATGCCCTGGCCACGACCGAGGAAGCCGAGCCCGTCGGTGGTGGTGGCCTTGACGCTGGCCGCGCCGGGCTCCACGCCGAGCAGCTCGGCCAGCGCCGAGGCCATCCGCTCGCGGTAGGGCGCCAGGCGCGGGCGCTGTGCCACGACGGTGGTGTCGACGTTGCCGACGCGCCAGCCCTCGGCCGCCGCCCACTCCTGCGCGCGGCGCACGAACACCGCCGAGTCGGCACCGGCGTAGGCCGGGTCGGCGCTGCCGAAGCGGCTGCCGAGGTCGCCCAGCCCCGCCGCGCCGAGGAGCGCGTCGGCGACGGCGTGCAACAGCACGTCGGCGTCGCTGTGCCCCTCCAGGCCCGGGCCTTCGGGGATCTCGACCCCCGCCAGCCGCAGGACTCTGCCGGCGTCGTCGCTGAAGCGGTGCACGTCGACGCCGTGGCCGACCCGCCAGGGGGCGGTCACGTGGGCTCCGCGGCGAGGAGCGCCTCGGCCAGCGCGAGGTCCTCGGGGTAGGTGATCTTGAGGTTGCGCCGCTCGCCGCGCACCAGCCGCACGCGGCCGCCCGCGCGCTCCACCAGCGACAGGTCGTCGGTGGCGGCGTCCGCGTCGCTGGCGACGCGGGCGTGCACGCGCTCCAGCACCGCCCGCGGGAACACCTGCGGCGTCTGCACCGCCCACATGCCGCGCCGGTCGACGGTCCGCAGGACCTTGCCCTGCGGGTCGACGAGCTTGATGGTGTCAACCAGCGGCAGGCCGGGCGCCACGCCGTCCCACGGCGGCTGCAGCGCGTCGAGGGTGCGCCGCGCCAGCTCCTCGCTCAGCAGCGGCCGCGCGGCGTCGTGCACCGCCACGACCCGCGTGCTCGGCGGGCACGCCGCCAGCCCGGCCGACACCGAGTCCTGCCGGGTCTCGCCGCCGATGGCCAGGCGCACGTCGCCGGCCCCGGCGGTGTCGAGCAGCTGCTCGGCACGCTCGCGGTGGTCGGCGGCGACGACGCACACGACGCTGTCGACGACACGGGCGAGCACGCGCACGCAGCGCAGCACGAGCGGCTCGCCCGCGAGCTCCACGAAGGCCTTGGGAACCCCGACGCCGAGTCGCTCCCCCGCCCCGGCGGCGACGATGACGGCGCTGGTGTCTGGCACCCGCGGCCGGGTCGGCTACTCCGACAGGAGCTGGTCGATCAGCTCCTCGGTCTCGGCCTCGTCCTTGCCGACGGCGGCCGACAGCTCGGAGATCAGGATCTGCTTGCTCTTGGTGAGCATGCGCTTCTCACCGGCGGACAGGCCCTTGTCCTGCTCGCGCAGCGAGAGGTTCCGGACGACCTCGGCCACCTGGAAGATGTCGCCCGACTTGAGCTTCTCGTAGTTGGCCTTGAAGCGGCGGGACCAGTTGGTCGGCATGGACCCGTCGCGGCGGCGCAGGACCTCGAAGACGCGCTCGCACTCCTCGGGGCTCACGACGTCCCGCAGGCCGACCTCTTCGGTGGCGTCGGCCGGGACCATCAGGGTGAGGTCGCCGTAGGTGAGCCGGAGGACCAGGTAGTCTCGCTCTTCGCCCTGCAGGTTGCGCTTCTCGCGCTTCTGGATGACAGCGGCTCCGTGGTGCGGGTAGACGACGGTATCCCCAACCCGATAGGTCATGCGGTGTGATCCTCCCTCGGGGCCGGGCGCGGGGCATGCGCGATGGCCGTGGAGTGCCGGGACTGATACTCGAGTCTAGCACGGATTGCCTAGCCCGACCAAGAAAACCGCTGGTCAGAGGCGTGTTCTCGGCTCCCCCGGTCCGGGGGTGACATGGTCCCCCGAGCGTCGCAGCCCGCCTGGTCGCAGGGCTGACGTCAGGCGTAGCGCTCCAGGAAGGACGTCTCCGCCAGCCGCGCCAGCCCCTCCTTGATGGAGCGGGCACGGGTCTCGCCGATCCCCTCGACGTCGTCGAGCTCGTCGAGGGTGGCGTCCATGAGCGCCTGCAGCGACGCGAAGCGGTCCACCAGCTTGTTGACCACCGGGGCGGGCAGGCGCGGGATGCGCGACAGCAGGCGGTATCCGCGCGGCTGCAGCGCCATGTCGAGGCCGTGCTGCTCGACGGGGAGCCCCAGGGCGAGGCCCAGCGAGGACAGGTCCAGCAGGGACTCGGCCGGGATCGCGTCGAGCGCCGCCAGCACCTCCTCCAGGGTGCGGCCGTTGTCGGGGCGGTAGTCGCGCACGACCAGGACCCGCTCGGTCTCGACCCCGGCGATCAGCTCGTCGAGCTGCAGCTCCAGCAGGCGTCCGTCCGTGCCCAGCTCCGCCACGTAGGCTTCGATCTCGTCGGCGATGCGGCGCACCATCTCGGCGCGCTGCAGCACCGACAGCACGTCCCGCAGCGACACCACGTTCTCGATCTCCAGCGCCGACAGGGAGCTGGACACCTCGTCGAGGCGGTTGCGGTAGCGCTCCAGCGTCGACAGCGCCTGGTTGGCGCGGAACAGGATCGAGCTGATCTCCTCGAGGACGTGCTTGGTCGCGTCCACGTAGAGGCTGACGATGCGCATCGACTCCGACACGCTGATGACCGGCTTGCCGGTCTGGCGGGCCACCCGCTCGGCGGTGCGGTGGCGCGTGCCGGTCTCCGCGGTCGGCACCTTCGGGTCGGGGACGAGGTGGACGTTGGCGTAGAGGATCTTCTCCGGCCCCTCGTCCAGCACGATCGCGCCGTCCATCTTGGCGACCTCGGACAGGCGCTGGGCGGTGAACTTGGTGTCGAGCTTGAAGCCGCCCGAGATGATCTCGTCGAGGTCGGGCGTGTAGCCGAGCACGATGATCGCGCCCTTGCCCGACTTGATGATCCGATCGATGCCCTCGCGCAGCGCAGTCCCCGGCGCCACCTTCTGCAGGACCGAGAGGACTCGTTCGTCGCGGGGCACCAGGGTCGATCTCCTCGTCGCGTCGTGTGCCGTGCGGATGGGTGCCGCTGCCCTCCCCCGTCGCGGCCACGACTCCTGCTCTGCGAGCAGGACCCCGTCGCCGTGAGGTGCTAGAGCACGGCCCGCAGAGCACCTCGCAGGTCCCCGGCACGGTGCAACCGCAGGCCGAAGTCGCTCCCACTATACGCAGCGGGCACGAGCGCTCCGGCGAATCCGAGCCTGGCGGCCTCCGCCAAGCGGCGCTCGGTCTGCGCCACCAGGCGCAGCTCGCCGGCGAGGCCGACCTCGGCCAGCGCCACCACGCTGCGCGGCACCGGCTGCTCGTGGCGGCTGGAGGCGATCGCCAGGCACAGCGCCAGGTCCACGGCCGGCTCGGTCAGGCGCACCCCGCCGACCGACGAGGCGTACACGTCCTGGCCGACCAGGCGCACGTCGGCGCGGCGTTCCAGCACGGCCACGAGCAGGCTGAGACGCTGGGAGTCGAGGCCGGACGCCACACGGCGCGGGTTGGCCAGGGTGCTGCCGGCGACCAGCGCCTGGATCTCGCAGGCCAGAGGGCGGCGGCCCTCCAGCGCCAGGGTGACGGCGATCCCGGTGGTGCCGTCGACGGCATCGCCGAGGAACAGCCGCCCGGCGTCGCTGACGCCCACGAGCCCGTCGCCGGTCATCTCGAAGCAGCCGACCTCGCCGACGGGGCCGAAGCGGTTCTTGACCGCCCGCAGCAGCCGCAGGGCGTGCTGGCGCTCGCCCTCCAGCTCGCAGACGGTGTCGACGAGGTGCTCGAGGACGCGCGGACCGGCGAGCTGGCCGTCCTTCGTCACGTGGCCGACCAGGACCGTGGCCATGCCGCGCGCCTTGGCGGCGCGCACCAGCGCGGCGGTGCACTCGCGCACCTGCGTGATGCCGCCGGGCGCGCCGCCCAGGTCCGGCAGGCGGACGGTCTGCACCGAGTCGACCACCAGCAGGTCAGGGGCGTGCGCCTCGGCGAGCCCGAGGATCGTCGGGACGTCGTCGGCGCTGGCCAGCAGCAGGCGGGGGCGCAGCGCCCCGAGACGCTCGGCCCGCAGCCGCACCTGGCCGGGCGACTCCTCAGCCGACACGTACAGGACCGTGCCGCCGGCGCTGGCGACGCCGACCGCCGCCTGCAGCAGCAGGGTGGACTTGCCCGCTCCGGGCTCGCCGCCGACCAGCGTGACCCCGCCCGGGACCAACCCCCCGCCGAGGACGCGGTCGAGCTCGTCGAGGCCGGTCGAGGCCCGGCGCTGGTCGTCGACCGGCACCTCGGCGATGGGGCGCGCGGTCGCGGTCATCCCCGCGGGGCGGCCCACCGGCGCGGGAGCCTCCTCCACCATCGTCCCCCAGCGCTCGCAGCCGGGGCAGCGTCCCACCCAGCGCGGTTCGGTGTGCCCGCACGTCTCGCAGCGGGCGACGGTCTTCACCTTGGCCATGGCCGCGATCGTACGCAGGGGCTGCGACAGCCCCGCGGACGTCGCGCACAGCCCCGCTCAGCCGTGCTCCAGCTCGGCGGCGGTGACCTCGTCGATGGTGGTGTCGGGGCTGAGCTCGGTGCCGGCGCGGTAGGCGGCCCTCCCGATCATGTGCGAGCTCAGGGGCGCGGTGGTCAGCTGCAGCACCACGACCAGGAGCAGCTTGACCTTGGCGCCGGGGGCGTCCAGGTGCAGCGCGGCGCCGAGGAGCGTCAGCCCCAGGCCCAGGGTCACCGGCTTGGACACCGCGTGCATCCTGGCGAACACGTCCGGGAAGCGCTGCAGGCCGATCGCGCCCAGCAGGGTGAACGTCACGCCCAGCAGCACCAGGGCGCTGGCGATCACGTCGACGACGCTCACGTGCCCCTCCGCTCGATGAAGCGGGCCACGGTCACGGTGCCGATGAAGCTCACCAGCGCCGTCACCACCAGGACGTTGAGGAAGGTGTCGCTGTCACGCCGCACGGCCATCACCGCGATGCCGCTGACGACCACGAGCAGCAGCGCGTCGAGGGCCACGACGCGGTCGGCGAGCGACCGGCCGCGCAGCAGCCGCAGCAGGCACAGCAGGCCGGCCGCGACCAGCCCGGCCATCGCCACGGTCGTCACCGTCGTCACCGCTCACGCCTCCTCGTCGCGCTCGGCGTCGTCGTGGCGCTGGGCCATCGCCGCCACCGCCTCCGCGTCGCCGACAGCCTCCACCACGTGGCGCTCCAGCTCGCGCACGCCGCGGCGCGTGTCCTCGACGCTGCGCAGGTGCAGCACGTGCACGTACAGGGTCGCGGGATCGCGGCGGACGTCCAGGGTCAGGGTGCCGGGGGTCAGCGTGATGGCGTTGGCGATGGCGGTGAGGATGGCGTCGGACGCGCCGCTGACCCGGATCCCCACGACGGCCTCGTGAACGGTCCCGCGCGGCCTCAGCACCAGCCACGCCACGGTGAGGTTGGCCAGCACCAGCTGCCACAGGAAGTACGCGGCGAGGCGGAGCAGCCGCAGCGGCCGCACCACCCCCAGGCGCCCGGGGGTGAGCGGCGCGAAGGCGACCAGCACGGCGCCCGACAGCAGCGCACCCGCCACGACGTTGCCGAGGGTCAGCTCGCCCCACAGCGCCACCCACACGGTGGTGAGCCACACGACCATCCACCAGCGCCCGCCCAGGGCGCGGATCACGGCTCCACCTCCGCGCCGGCGTCGCCGAGGACGGCCTGCACGTAGCCGCTGCGGGTCAGCAGGCCCTGTGCCGCCCGCTCGGCCATGTTCCACAGCGGGCTGACGCCGAGGGCGACCACCAGCGTGACGGCCACGACACCGCCGGCGCCGGCGACCATCGGCCGGGGCACGCGCACCGTCGCGCTGGTGTCGGTGTGCGGGTCGGGCGCCTGTGGCTCGCCCCAGAACGCCCCCGCCCAGATCTTGGTCATGGAGAACAGCGTCAGCAGGCTGACCACCAGGCTGACCGCGACCACGAGGTGCTGGGCGGCGGCGATGCCGGCCTGCACCAGGGTGAGCTTGCCGAAGAAGCCGCTGAACGGCGGGATGCCGCCCAGGCTCAGCGCCGGGACGAGGAACAGGCCCGCGGTCACCGGCGTGCGTCGCGCGAGCCCGCCCACCCGGGACAGGGCGCCGCTGCCGGTGACCTTCTCGACCATGCCACCGGCCAGGAACAGCGCCGTCTTCACGGGGATGTGGTGGACGATGTAGAGCGTGGTCGCGGCGATCCCGGCGACGCTGTAGAGCGCCAGCCCGAAGATCATGTAGCCGATCTGGCTGATGATGTGGAAGCTGAGGATGCGCTTGATGTCGTCCTGGGCGACCGCGCCGAGCACGCCGACGAGCATGGTGGCCGCCGCCAGGGTCAGCAGGACGCCGTCGGGGCCGTTCGCGCCGCTGCCGAACACGATGGTCTGCGTGCGCACGATCGCGTACACGCCGACCTTGGTGAGCAGGCCGGCGAACACGGCGGTCACCGACGCGGGGGCGGTCGGGTAGCTGTCGGGCAGCCAGAAGAACAGCGGGAAGATCGCCGCCTTGATGCCGAAGACGACGAGGAAGTACAGCGCGAGGCCGGTGCGCACGCCCTCCGGCAGCGCGGCGACCTTGCCCGCCAGGTCGGCCATGTTGACCGTGCCGGTGGCGGCGTAGACGAACGCGACACCGGTGAGGAACAGCGTCGAGGAGACCAGGCTGACCACGACGTACGTCATCGCCGAGCGCGTGGCGTCGGGGTTGCCGAGGGCCAGCAGCGCGTAGCTGGCGATGAGCATGACCTCGAAGGCGACGAACAGGTTGAACAGGTCGCCGGTCACGAAGGACGCGGTCACGCCGGCCGTGAGGATGCAGTACAGAGGGTGGAAGAAGCGGGCCTCGACGACCAGGCCGAGCTGGCCGATGGCGAACACCAGCACCCCCAGCACCGTCGCCAGCGACACGGTCAGCAGCAGCGCGCTGAAGAGGTCGACGACGAGGACGATCCCGTAGGGGGCGGGCCAGCCGCCGACGGTGACGACGACCGTGCCGCCCCGCTCCACCCCCGCCAGCAGGGCCGCCGCTGACGCCAGCGACACGGTCACGCCCAGCAGCGACAGCGGCCGCTGCCAGGCGACGCGGCGGTGCGCGAGCAGGCACGCGGCCGCGGCCAGGAGCGGCGCGACGATCGCCAGCGGGACCAGCGCCGTCACGGCCGGTCCCCCGTCTCGCCCGGCGACACGGCGTACTCCTCGGGGTGCTCGGTGCCGCGCAGGGCGGCGATGCGGCGGTCCTCGACGTCGTCCTCCACCTCGTCGTCGCGTCGCGTCAGCCACGAGCGGTAGGCCAGCGTGAGCAGGAACGCGACCACGCCGAAGGAGATCACGATCGCGGTCAGCACCAGCGCTTGCGGCAGCGGGTCGGCGGCGTCGGCGGGGGCGCCGTCCGGTCCGCTCAGCGGTGCGGCACCGGGCAGCCCGCCGACCATCAGCAGCAGGAGGTTGGCACCGTGGCCGAGCAGGACGATGCCGAGGATCACCCGCGTGAGGGTGCGCTGCAGCAGCAGGTAGGTCCCGGTCGTGTAGAGGACGCCGACGACGATCGCCATGACCACGGTCATCGCGACGGCTCCGCGCCGAGGGTGGACAGCACCATGCGCACCAGCCCCACCACGATGGCGTAGACACCGGTGTCGAAGACCAGCGCGCTGGTCAGCTTGACGTGGCCGAACAGCGGCAGATCCACGTCCACCGCCCCGCTGGTCAGGAAGTCGGCACCGACGAGCAGCGCGGCGACGCCGGTGCCGCCGGCCAGCAGCAGCCCGACGCCGAGCAGCGCCTCGGGCGGCGCTCTGACGACCTGCCGCAGCCCCTCGGGGCCGTAGGCGGCGTAGACCAGCACGAACGCGGCACCGGCGGTGAGCCCGCCGACGAACCCGCCGCCCGGCCGGTTGTGGCCGGCGAACAGCAGGTACAGGCTGAACACGACGATCGTCGAGAAGACCGCGCGGACCCCGGTCTCCAGGATCACCGACGGCACCCACAGCTCGTCGTCTGCGCGCCGCCTCATGGCGCCTCCTCGGCCGTGCCGCGGCCGCCGAGGGTCGCCGAGGCGGAGGCGTCGTCGTGGAAGCGGCGTGCGCGGCGGTCCTCGAGGTGGCCGACCCGCACGAGCCCGGCGATGCCGAGCGCGGCGACGAGCAGCACGGTGATCTCGCCCAGCGTGTCCAGGCCGCGGAAGTCGACGAGGATCACGTTCACGACGTTGGCGCCGTCGGCTTCGGCGTACGAGCGCGACAGGAACTCGCCCGACACCTTGGGGGCGGTGCGGGCCGCGGCCGCGACCAGCGCGAAGGCCGACACGAACAGGCCCACGGCCAGCGCGATCGCAGCGCGCACGGCGCGCTGGCCGCGCAAGCGGTTGCGGGCGAAGCGGTCCGGCAGGAAGCGCAGGACCAGCACGAACAGGATCAGCGACAGCGTCTCGATCAGCAGCTGCGTCAGGGCGACGTCGGGGGCGCCCTGGATCACGAACATCGCCGCCACGCCGAAGCCGGCCGCCCCCACGAACAGCACCGCCGTGAAGCGGCGCCGCGCGACCACGGTGGCGCAGGCCGCGACCACGATGACCGCGCCGATGACGGCCTGCAGCGCGTTGGCCGCGAAGGGCGGGGGCTCCGGCGTCGTCGTGCCCAGCAGCCCGCTCAGCGGCAGCAGCACGGCGACCAGCAGGATGACGCCCAGGTAGAGCGGCAGGGAGCCCGGCTGCACGACGCCGGTCACGGCGTTGGCCCCCCGCAGCGTCCCGGCCACCGTCGCGTCGTAGGCCTGGTCGGCGCCGAGCGGGGCGGCGAGCGCGGCCTGCAGGCGCTCCACCGGCTCGCGCGCGAGCCACAGGGCCGCGCCCAGCGCGATGGTCAGCAGCGACGCGGCCAGGGCGGGGGTGAACCCGTGCCACAGCGCGAGCGGCTCCGGCGTCCACCCCGGCTCGAGTGCCGCGGCGGCGCGGTTGACGAGGTCGTCGACGAGGACGGGCGCCACCCCCGCGACGACGGTGACCGCGGCGAGGAGAGCGGGTGCGCCGAGGAGGCCCGGCGACGGGCGCGACACGTCCGGTCCCACGAGGTCGTCGCCGGCCCGCTTGACGCCGAAGCCGCCGTGCAGGAAGCGCGCGGTGTAGGCGAAGGTCAGCACCGACCCGGCCACGACGCCGATCAGGCCGGGCAGCGCCAACCCGCCCAGGTCGCCGTGCAGGAAGGCCTCGTACGCCGCCTCTTTGGAGATGAAGCCGAGCAGCGGCGGCAGGCCGGCCATCGAGGCACCGGCGATCGCGGCCACGGCGAACGCCGCGGGCAGGCCGCGAGCGAGCCCGTGCAGGCGGCGCAGGTCGCGCGTGTGGGCGCTGTGGTCGACGATGCCGACGACCATGAACAGCGCGGCCTTGAACAGCCCGTGGGCCAGCAGCAGGGCGGCGCCGGCGAAGGTGGCGGCGGGCGTGCCGGCGCCGAACAGGGCGATGAGGAAGCCCAGCTGGCTGACGGTCCCGAAGGCGAGCAGGAGCTTGAGGTCGTGCTGGCGCAGGGCCCGGTAGCCGCCGACCAGCATCGTGGCGACGCCGACGCCGACGACCGCGGGCCGCCACCACGCCACCGAGACCGCGAAGGCCGGTGCCAGACGCGCGATGAGGTACACGCCGGCCTTGACCATGGTCGCCGAGTGCAGGTAGGCGCTGACGGGCGTGGGCGCCGCCATCGCCGCGGGCAGCCAGGTGTGCAGCGGCACCTGCGCCGACTTCGCGAAGGCGCCCACGCAGATCAGCGCCAGCCCGACCGCGGCGGTCGTGCCCGACGGCGGCGCGGCGATGATGCCCGACAGCGCGTAGGTGCCGGCCGCCTCGCCGATGAGCACGAACCCCGCCAGCATCGCCAGGCCGCCGGCGGTGGTGGTCAGCAGCGCTTGCAGAGCGGCCGAGCGTGCGTCGGCGCGGCGATCGTCGTAGCCGATGAGCAGGTAGCTCGCGATCGTCGTGAGCTCCCAGAAGACGTACAGGAGCACGAGGTTGTCGGCCAGGACCAGGCCGAGCATCGCGCCCGAGAAGGCCGTGAGCGTCGCTGCGAAGGTGCCCAGCTTGGGTGCGTCGGCGGAGAAGTAGCCGGCGGCGTACACGAACACGCACACGCCGATCCCCGACACCAGCGCCACCATCAGCAGCGCGAAGGCGTCCAGTCGCAGCGTCGCCTCGAGCCCCAGCTGCGGCGCCCAGGCCAGCGTCTCGGTGACGGCGCGGCCCGCGAGGACCTCGCCCGCGCGCGCGGCCGCGTACGCCACGGTCGACAGCGGCGCGAGCGCGGCGACGAGGAAGACGCCGCGGCCGAGCCGCCGCTGCAGGGGGGCAGCGCTCGCGGCGAGGACGGCGTGGAGCCCCAGGAGGGCGAAGAGCACGGCGACGGTCCCGTTCCTCGGCTGGCTTCCCTCGCGGCCGGGTCGCCCGACGTCCACGTCGGAGGCTTCCCGGCCCGGACCCTATCTCACCGCCCCCGCGCTGCGGGAGGAGGCGTGGACCGTCCACGCCGCTGCCACGCGGCCGCCGCCGCGAGCAGCAGCAGGGGCACCGCAACGCCCAGCGGCAGCCAACGCCTCCGTCCGCGCGGCGGCGCTGCGGGCGGTGGCGGCGACAGCGCCGCGGTCTCGGGCTGGGGCACGGCCTGCGGCTGGGGCGAGCCGGCGGGACCGATCCCCTCAGCGGCAGCCCGCTCGACCTCGCCCATGGCAGCCAGGGGGTCGACGACGGCGAAGCCGGCGCCGGCCTGCACCTCCTGCGACGCGCGCCGTCGCCGCTCGATGACGAAGTTGAGCTCGGCGCCGACGAGCAGCAGCAGCATCGTCAGCTGCAGCCACAGCAGCACGACGATGACGGCGCCGAAGCCGGCGTAGGCGGGGTTGCCGACGTAGCTGCCGAAGAAGCGCGTGTAGAGGCTGAAGCCGAACGACGCGAGCAGCCAGCCGACCACGCCGAGCACGGCGCCCGGGGTCAACCAGCGCCACCGCGGACGGACGCGGCGGTCCGGCCCGATCCAGTAGATGAAGGCCAGCAGCACTTGCAGCACCAGGACGGCCGCCAGGTGGCGCCCGACCGTCGCCAGGGCCCGCAGCGCCCCGCCGGCGATCGGCGGCAGCAGCGCGTCCTGGATCTGCGGCCCGAACACGAGCAGCACGAGCAGGACGGCGATGGCGACGAACAGCGCCACGGTGATGACCAGCCCGGTGAGACGCAGCGCCAGGAACGTGCGGGTCTCCGCCTGCGCGCGTGCCCGCGACAGCGCCTTCATGAGCGCGACCGCCGCCGAGGACGCGGCCCACACGCCGAGCGCGACGCCGAAGGCGACCACGCCGCCGGCGCCGCGGCCGTCGACGCCGACGACCTCGACGAACAGGTCGACGACCGCCTGCGGCGCGACCCCGGACAGGGTCGTGACGAGCTGCTCGACCTCGCTGCGGGTGATGACGAGGTTGAGGATCGCCACGCCCGCGATCAACGACGGGAACAGCGACAGGAACAGGCGGAAGGCCACAGCCGCCGCGAGCGAGGCCACGTCGTCGCGGACCGCCTCGGCCGCCGTCTCCTTGGCGATGGCCAGCCACACCTGCCGGCGCGGGACGACGCCCGCGGCGGCACCGACGGCGGGGGCGAGGGGGGCGGTCACGGGCGCTGCTGTCCCCTCCTCCAGCGGGTCGGTAACGTCGTGCGGCTCACGGCAGGCGCAGCACCGCCTCGTGGTCGTCCCACACGGCCAAGCCGTCGCGCACGAGCGAGGCGACCACCGCCTCCAGCCGCGAGCGGTCCTCCAGCCCCGCCGCCGCGGCCAGCTCCTCACGGCGCAGCCGGCCGCGCCGCAGGGCGTCCACCAGCCGCCCGCGGTAGGCGCGGTCGGAATCGGCGAACGGCGCCTGCGGGCGCGGGCGCAGCGCGCCGATCGCAGCGGGGTCGGCGGTGTCGCCGCGGCGCCGCCAGGCGCAGCGCGCCGCCAGCGGGCAGCGCGGGCAGTCGATGCGACGGGCGGTGCAGACCGTGGCGCCGAGGTCCATCAGCGCCGACGTCCACGCGGCGGCGCGGCCCGGCGGCAGCACCCGGTCGGCGACCTGCTGCGCCTCGCGCCGCGACAGCGGGGCGCCGACGACGGCGCGGGACAGCACGCGCGCCACGTTGGTGTCGACCGGGGCGACGTCGCGGCCGAAGGCGAAGGCGAGCACGGCCCGCGCCGTGTAGTCGCCGACGCCGGGCAGCGCGCGCAGCGCGGCCAGGTCGTCGGGGACGCGGCCGCCGTGCTCGTCGACGATCACGCGGGCGGCCCGCTGGAGCGCGATGGCGCGGCGGTTGTAGCCGAGCCCCCGCCAGCGCCGCACGACCTCCCCGGGGGCCGCGGCCGCCAGCCCCGTCACCGTGGGGAAGGCGTCCAGGAACGCCGTGTAGGCGGGCGCGACCCGCGCCGCCTGCGTCTGCTGCAGCATGACCTCGCTGACCAGGATCCGGTACGGGTCGCGGGTGCGGCGCCACGGCAGCGTGCGCGCCCGCGCCTGGTACCAGTCCAGCAGGCGGCGC
>Ga0207864_1003243_pt1 | contig 13910 bp, 11 predicted proteins | sample HigsolmetaAR202D_FD_184834 | JGI IMG/M metagenome (GOLD analysis project Ga0207864, IMG submission 184834) | Ionic liquid and high solid enriched microbial communities from the Joint BioEnergy Institute, USA - AR20-2-D (SPAdes) (version 2) ...
GCGGCGCCGCCCCCCGCCGGCGCAGCCGGCCGCCCCCGCGCGCCGCAGGCGCGCCCCTCTTGACACCACCCGCCCCGCCGTTTACTTGGGTTAACCCATGAGCGACACGCGAACTCGTATTCTCGATGCCGCGCGCCAGATCCAACGCGAGCTCGGCGCCGACCACCTCACGATGCGCACGATCGCGGCCCGCGTCGGCGTGACCGCGACCGCGCTGTACCGCCATTTCAAGGACAAGGACGAGCTGATCCAGGCGCTGCGCGCCGAGGACCTGCAGACGTTCCAGTCGTACCTGGACCGGGTCCTCGAGTACGAGCAGGTCGGTCACCGGCTCGTCTACACGGGGCAGGCCTACCTGGACTTCGCGCTCGACCATCCCGAGCTCTACCGGACCTTTTTCCTCGACGAGCCCGATTCGCCGACGGAGCGCCGAACCGTGGGCACGGTCCGCGTCCGGGCATACGCCTTCATCCGGGACCGTCTCGACGACTGCATGCGCGCCGGGCTGATCCCCAACGGCGACCCCGGCCAGCTCACGATCGAGGTCTGGGCGCAAATGCACGGGTTGATCGCCCTCTACCTGGCCGGGGCGGTGGCGGGAACGCAGGAGTCCTTCCGCGATTCGTACTATCGCGCGCTGGATCGCCTGTTCGCGAGCATCACGGCCTGACGCTGCAGTTGCGCCGATGGGAGCCGGACCGGGCGCCCGAACTGCATGACGAAGGGGCGGAGGTGATCGTTCACCCCCGCCCCTTCGAATCACCCGACCGCGGCGTCACCCCGGGCGGCGGTCAGCTCCGCCGGAGCAGCTCGGTCCAGACCAGCACTTTGGACTGGGTCGCCACCGTGGACTTGCCGACCTGGGCATCGGCCAGCGCCTCGTCGAAGTGGATCGCGCCCGAGCCTTCGATCGAGACGTACCCGCCGACGATCGACCCGTGGAACGCGCCGGACCCGGTGGTCGTGACCTTCGTGTTAGGGGCGTACACCGACGCGAACATCGTGACCGAGCCGCCCAGGCGCACGCCATCGGCTCCGCTGAAGGAGGTATAGATGGCGATGGATGGCTTCGGTTGGTCGTTCGTTACGATGGTTGGCGCTGCATCGTTCGTCAGGCCTCCGGCGATGTCCACCTTGCCCGTCACCAGGAATTCGACGGAAGCGCCATCTTCCACGATGAACTTAGCGCCGCCATTCAAGACCATGTCCCCGTCGACGAAGATGCGGACATGCCCGCTGCTCCCGGGCGTCGACGGCGCCCGAATTCGAATCGTGCCGCTCGACCCGAGCCTCAGGTCGCCGTCCACGAAGATCTGGTCGACCGTTCCGGCGTCGAACACCAGATCGTTCGGTCCTACCGACAGGCCTGACTGAAAGGCGACGTTCTGATTGAACTCGACCGGGTAGCCCAGCCACCCCGAGTAGTTGCCACTCTGGTAGCTGCTGATTCCCGTGCGGGCAGTCGCGAGCTGCGCATCCACGTAATCGTACACGTTCAGGATGTCGCACGTCGTGTCCGGCGGCGGCGGGACGTTGGCGTTCTGCACGATCAGTCCGCGTTGCCCCGTGCACCACCAGGAGCCCGGGAAATGCACCGTTCCGCCAGCCCGCACGTTGTGCGTCGGACAGGGCGTCCCGCCGCCGAACGTGATGTCGCCTACCGTGATGACCTCACCGAAGACGCTCCCGCTCCCGTCGTACGTCAGGTTGCCGTTCACGTACACGTTCCCGCGGATCTTCGTGTTGCCGGGGAGCGTTATGTCGCCGTTGAGCGTGGTCACGGTTGCGTTGGCTCGCGCGGACGCCGCATTGTAAGGGCCCGATCGCGAGTCGTAGGAATCGATCGTCGCCGACCCCTTGAGATGGATGCCGTTGCACGCGCGGACGGCGTCGCCGAACGGCATCGCGTACGCCGCCGTGCCGCGGGCGTACTCGATCTCGACGGTCCGCCTCGAGCCGCCGGCCTGGCCCGCCCGTGCCGTCGGACCCTCCCCGGTGATCCAGATCCTGGCCTGGTCGCCGCTCACGGTCACCGAATCGACCCACCACCGACCCGAGCCGTGGGCGTGCCCCGGTGCGACGAGAGACGCATCGCCGAGCAACGCGACGTCGGCTCCGGCGTAGGTGCCATCCGCCGGCCATGCGATCTCCCCGGAAGCCAGCCCATTCACCACGTAGGCGGCACCCGATTCCGCCATATGGAGCGCGATGACCGAGCTGTGCAACGCGCCCGCGCCGCGCGCCTGATGGAAGGCGACGGACGCCACCGCCGCACCGCCGAGCGTGCCCACGAGGAGCAGCACGATCACCATCGGCAGCGCGTATCCGCCGGGACTGCTATCGAGGTGGTTTCTCATGGCGTCACCTAGAAGCTGATCCGTTCGAGTACCCGCGATCGGAGCGCCGCGTGGACGACGATCGTGTCCGCGAATCGCCCGCGTCCGCGCTCCGCGCCGAAGTGCAGCCGCATCAGTACGCCGAGGATGTCTTCCGCTCTGGCGCCGGCGGCGCCAAAGCACTCCGTCGTCGGCTTCGTGCCGCAGTCGACTTTGCCATCCCCGTCCGCGTCCAGGCCGTACCGGAAATCCACTGCGGTCACGGAGCCGGCGATCACGCGCCCCGATCCGCCCTGGGGGCCGATCTTCAGCCCTTCGGACGGCGTCGCTTCGACCCAGCAAACGGATGCGCCGCACGTGGTCCCCGCGATTCCGCCCACGACTTCGAGCCGCGATGTAGTGCTCGTCGTCGCCACCGAATCGGCATTCCGCAACAGTCTGACGATCTGCTCGACGGCGCTGTGCACTTCGGTCTGGACGTCCCGGACGACCTCCTGCTGCTCCCTGGCCCGTTCGAGGCTCATGAACGCCGACACGGCGCCCGTCATCACGACCGATACGATGACGATCGTGACGAGCAACTCGGCCAACGTGAAGCCGCCTCGATCACCTTGCGGCAGCACGGCGCGCGACAGTGCTTTCGTCACGATGCCCCCTCCTGCGGGAGGATCAGGTAATGGGTGGAACTCCCCGCGCCGGGCGCACGAACCACGATCTCGTAGCTCCCATCGCCGGCGGCGGAGACCGTCCCGTCCCACCCGGGGAATGCGGCCCTGTTGAATTCCTGCCATTCCACCACGGCCCGGTGCGGGTCGGCCAGGTTCAGCCACATTCGCTCGCCCAGATCGAGCACCTGGATCTGGGTGACGGTGCGCGTGTAGCTGGCCGAGCTCGCCCGAACCGCGTACGCGAAGAGTTGTGACAGGACGAGCATGCCGACCACGAGCACGATGAGACTGACGAGCGCCTCGACGAACGTGAACCCGTCACGGTCGCCCCTGACCGGAAGTCCGTGACCCATTCTCGGTCGCGCCATCGTGCCGTGCCTCCTCGATCCGGCCGTCATCGCCCGATCGCTCCGGTCGATCAGCTCCCGAGGTAATCCAGCGTGAGGTGGAGCAGCGCCCGCACGCCGACCGGCAGCGCACGCTCGTCGGCGAAGAAGTACGGCGAGTGGTTCGGCGCGGCGGTGGCCGGATCGGGCGCTACGCCGAGGAAGAAGTACAGCCCCGGGACCTCCTGCTGGAAGTAGGAGAAGTCCTCCGCCGTCGTCGTCGCCGGGGCGAGCATCACGTTCTCCGCGCCCGCGACGCGGCGCAGCGTCGGGATCATGGTCTCCGTGAGGGCGGGGTCGTTGTACGTGACGGGGACCATCGGCGAGATCTCGACCGTCGCCGTCGCGCCCGCGCTCTCGGCGATGTTCGTCGCCGTGCGGCGGATCGCCTCGTGGATCCGCGGCTGCATGTCCGGGTCGAGCGTGCGGATCGTCCCGAGCATTACGACGCTGTCGGGGATGATGTTGTGGCGCACGCCGCCGTTGAAGCTGCCGATCGTGACGACGGCGCCCGCGCGGGTCAGCTCGGCCTGACGGCTCACCACCGTCTGCAGCCCCATCACGATCTGCGAGGCCGCGACGATCGGGTCCACGCCCGCCCACGGCTGCGCGCCGTGCGTCTGCCGCCCGTGGACCACGATCCGCAGGTTGTCCGCCGCCGCCATGAGCCCGCCGGAGCGGTAGGCGATCTGCCCGATCCCGAGCGGCATGACGTGCAGCCCGAAGATCGCCTCGGGGCGCGGGTCCGAGAAGGCGCCCTCCTTCAGCATCAGCGCCGCGCCGCCCTCCTCGCCCGGGGGCGCGCCTTCCTCCGCCGGCTGGAACACGAAGACGACCGTCCCCGCGATCTTCTCGCGCATCCCCGCCAGCACTTCGGCCACGCCCATCAGGATCGCCACGTGGTTGTCGTGGCCGCAGGCGTGCATGACGCCGACTTCCTGCCCGTTGTACTCCGATCGCACCTTCGATGCGAACGGCAGGTCGACCATCTCCGTGACCGGCAGCGCGTCCATGTCGGCGCGGAGCGCCACGACCCGTCCTGGCCGCCCGCCCCGCAGCACGCCGACCACCCCGGTGTGCGCGATCCCGGTCCGCACCTCCAACCCGAGTGAGCGCAGGTGGTCCGCCACCAGCTTCGACGTCCGAAACTCCCGGTTCGACAGCTCCGGGTGCTGGTGGATGTCACGGCGCCAGGCGACCACCTTGTCCATGACCGCCGCCGCCCGCGTATCCGCCTCCGCCAACAGATCGGGCGACGCCTTCTGCTGCGCCAGCCCCTCCGACGGTGCGAGGATCCCGGCCGCCAAGCAGCATGCCCACATCGCCGCCACCACGGCCACTCCTCCCCGGTGCCTGCCCAACATGGTCATGACCCGTCTCCGGTTGAGGTCGGATTCGAAGGCAAACCGCTGCAACATTACATGTCCACGCCCCCCGGCGCCACCCGGAAATCCCATGGGCCGCGTTGCGCGGTGATGTCCCGGGCCGCCACGATCACCATGGGAGTCCGGGATCGATCCTGGTAGAGCCGGCCGTGGAGCTGGAGGACGCGCAAGTGGCCTTCGCGGTGCCAGAGCCTGATCTCCGTGTACCGCTCCGGGTCGCCCTCGCCCCGCAGCCGGCTCGCCAAGCGCGACTCGAGGAACGCGATGTCGTCTTCGTGCACGAACTCCCAGATCGGACGCCCGATCATCTCGGCCGGAGCGTAGCCCAGCATGTTCCGGACGGCCTCGCTGATGTAATGGACTGTGCCGGCGCCGTCGACTACGGCGACCGCGTCAGCCATGCCCTCGATCACCGAGCGGAACGTCCAGCCCGCCTCGAGCCCGACCGAACCGTGTCCGTTCCCGGAGGACGGCGCCTGCAACGTGTGCCCGTCCGGACCGCCGGCGGAATCGTCGGACTCCACGCCGTGTCCGCGCGACCCGAGCGACGCGACGAGTTCGTACGTCACGGGCGACGGGTCGATCCCATACAGGTCGCGCAGTCGGCGCGCGAAAGTCTCGAACTCGCGGAGCGCCGCCGCGTCGTTACCCGTGCGGTGCAGCAGCTCGATCCACCGGCGCAGTGAAGACTCGTCGTCGGGGTCGAAGAGATGCGCCGTGCGCGCCCAGCGGATCGCGTTCGCGACGTCGCCCGCAGCCTCCGCCTCATCCACGAGCCCCCAGGCGGCCTCCCGCGCGCGCCACCGGAGGCGGTTCCTCTCGACGTCCAACCAGTGCTCGAAGTCGGCCGCGCCCGACATGTGAAACCCCTGGAGCAGGTCGCCGCGGTAGAGAGCGAGTGCGTCTTCCGGCCGGCCGGCGTCCAGCGCGTCGTCGAAGGCGACGACGTCGCACCAGACCCGCTCCCGGTCGACGGCGATCTCCTCGCTACCCCGGCTCAGGATCGCATCCGCGCCCAGCGACGCGCGGAGGTGATGCACCGCCTTGTTCAGCGCTGCGCGCGCTCGCCGCGTCTCGAGTTCGGGCCAGAAGAGAGCGAGAAGGGTGTCACGACGATGGAAGCCGCGCGGCCGCGCGATCGCGAGGTAGGCGAGAAGGGCGATTCGCTTGGGCTGGGCCGCCGCCCCGTTTACGGGACGCCCCTCGTGGTCGAGGAGTTCGAGCGATCCCAGCGCGTGGATGGAGACCGTCGTCGGCATTCGGCTTCTTCGTGCCCAAGCCGGCCTACGCGTCTGCCGGCTTGCAACGTCGATATTTGCACGATGACTTCCGCTATCTTACGACGCGGCTTCCGGGGCGTCCAGTTCCCGGCGGCGCGGCAGCCGCGTGGCGCACGCGCCGACGACCCCCGTATATTCCCCGCGTTTCCACCCCGTCGGGAGCAACCGCAATGGCAGAATTCCGCCTCCCGGACGCCACCCGCCTCGGCGCGGCCGCGCTGCGCGTCGCCGACCTCGACCGGTCGCTGGCGTTCTACACCGACGTGATCGGACTCCGCCAGATCCCGGCGACCGGCGCCGGGGCGACGCCCCGGTCGGAGGAGGGGCCGGACGCGGCGACGGAATCGGGGCGGTCCGCAGTACTGTCCACCGCCCCCGACGCGCCCCCGCTCCTGACCCTCGTCGAGCGGCTCGGCGCGAGACCGCGGCTGAGGCACACCGCCGGGCTGTACCATTTCGCGATCCTCCTTCCCTCGCGGCGTCACCTGGCCGCGGCGTTCCTCCGCCTCCACGAGCGCCGCTGGCCGATCGACGGCGCCTCCGACCACTTCGTCAGCGAGGCGATCTATCTGTCCGACCCCGACGGCAACGGCATCGAGATCTACGCCGACCGGCCCCGCGACTCCTGGGTCTGGAACGACGGCGAGGTCTACATGACGACCCGCCCGCTCGACCTGCGCGGACTCCTCGCCGAACTCGGCGACGAAGCGCCGCCCCGGGCCGGGCTCCCCAACGGCACCGTGCTGGGCCACGTCCACCTCCACGTCCCGGAGCTCGACGACGCCGAGCGTTTCTACAGCGACGTCCTGGGCTTCGACGTGGTCAACGACCGTTACCCCGGCGCTCGATTCCTCTCGGCCGGCGGATACCACCACCACATCGGATTGAACATATGGGCCGGCATCGGCGTCCCGCCCACGCCCGAGGACGCGGCCGGACTCATCGAATACGAGATCGTCGTGCCCGACGACGCGCTCCCGGGCTGGGAGCGACACGTTCGGGATGCCGGCCTCGAGCCGCGCCCGGCGTCGGGCGGGTTGGCCATCGTCGACCCCGCCGGCGTCCGCGTCGTCGTGCGCGGCCCTTATCCCCCCGGGAACGCGGCGCCCCAGCCGCGAGACGTCGTCCACTAGCTCGGAGAAGCTCATGTCACTGACTCGCAACGCCGCAGTAGTTGGCCGGGTCGCAGCCGCCGCGCTCGGTCTGGTCATCGCGTCGAACGCCGCGCCCGCGCCAGCGATCGCGCAGCAGCCCGCGGGCGGGGCAGCGCCCAAGTGGCACACCGTCGCCGGCGAACGCCACGGCGTCAGCTACTTCCGCGTGCACCGGTTCCCCGAGGTCGAGTACGAGCCCGGCGACAAATTGACCTTCGACCGGTACCACACCGTCGACGTCATGTACCACTGGCTGCGCCGGTGGGCGGAAGAGTACCCGAACATCGTCGAGCTGTACGAGGTCGGCACCAGCTTCGAGGGGCGCCCGATCCTTCAGATCACGCTGACCAACAAGGCGACGGGCCCCGCGACGGACAAGCCGGCCGCGTACTTCGAGGGCGGCCGCCACAGCGGCGAGATCACCAGCAGCGAGTCCGTCCTCTGGCTCGCCAGGCACCTGATCGAGAATTACGGGAAGGACAAGACGATCACCGACCTTCTCGACAACGCCGCCATCTACCTGCGGCCGCAGAACAACCCCGACGGGTCGACTCTCTACCTCTACACGGCCCAGCGGAACCGGAGTACCGTCCGGCCCCACGACTCCGACGGCGACGGCCTGCTCGACGAGGATCCCGAGGAGGACCTCGACGGGGACGGGATTATCTACATGATCCGCAAGAGGGTCGGGCCGGGCGAGGAAGGGAATTACATCATCGACCCGCGCGATCCGAAGGGCCGACTCATGAAGAGGGTCCCCAACGGCGAGGGCGACTACATCGTCATCACCGAGGGGATCGACAACGACGGCGACGGCAGGTACAACGAGGATGGGATCGGCGGGCTCGACCTGCACCGCAACTACCCCGAGAACTGGCGCCCCGACACGGGCGGCGACCGGACCGGCCGCGGATACACCCAGTCCGGCGCCGGCGCGTTCCCGCTCTCCGAGCCCGAGACCCGCGCGACCGTGCTCTGGGTCCTGTCGAACCCGAACATCTCGGTCGTCAACTCGATGGACACCCGGGTGCCGATGCACCTGCGCCCGCCGTCGACGTCCAAGAGCAGCGACCGCATGTACCCCGAGGACCTGAGGTACTACGAGCGCTTCGACAGCATTGGCCTCTCCATCACCGGCTACCCCTGGGCCGGCGACGTCTACGAGACGTACGCGACGCGCAACCCGAGGAATCCGGTGACCGGCGAGCCCACGCGCCCGACCCCGCTCTTCGGCCACGGCCCGGATTTCGGCTACTTCTACCTCGGCGCCATCTGGTACGGCGACGAGCTCTGGAACAACGGCCAGCACGCCGACCTGAACGGCGACGGCGAGATCGACGAGTACGACGCGCTCCTCTGGGACGACCGCGAGAACGGCGGGCGCGGGTTCCGCGAGTGGGAGCCGTTCGACCACCCGCAGCTCGGCAAGGTCGAGATCGGCGGGTTCCACCCGAAGTTCTTCTCGCAGAACGGCCCGCCGCATGTGCTCGAGAAGTGGGCGAGCCGGCAGGCGATGTTCAACCTGCAGATGGCGCTCCACCTGCCGCGCCTTCGGCTCGATGGCGTCGACGTCCGCCGCCTCGCCGCCCACGGCGACAGCACCGATTACGAGATCACCGTTCGCTGGACCAACGTCGGCAAGCTCCCGACAGCGCTCAAGCAGGCGCAGCTCGTCAAGATCGTGCGCGAGGACCGCGTCCGGCTCGAGTTCGACAGGGAGCTGATGGACCGCAGGGCGCCCCAGGTTCGGATCATCGACCCCGAGGGGACCGACAAGACGGCGTACGCCGGCTGGACCGAGCCGGGCGAGTCCAAGACCGTGACCTTCCGAGTCCGGACTTACGGGATCCCGGGCGCCGAGGGGACCGTTCACGTATTGTCCACGCGGGGCGGCGTCCTGAAAGCCCCCGTGCGACTCGGGAATCCCCGCGTGGCGGCGAACCGGTAGGCCTGCCGTCTTGCTTTCGATGTCGTGACGCGACGTTTACATTCGCCGGTGGCGGGCCTGGTCGCCCGGGCCCGCCACACTTCACGCCGTTGCCACAAGGAGGGGTTCATGCCGAACCACCGCGTCACCCTCCGCCTGCGGGCGGCCCTTTTCCTCGCCTTGGGCCTCGCGCTCGCCGCCGCGCCGGCGCACGCCCAGAAGCCGACGCTCACCGCGGCGGACTACGGCCAGTGGGAATCGCTCGGATTCGCCACACTCTCTCCCGACGGACGCTGGATCGCCTACCCGATCACACGCGTGAACGGAGAGAACGAGCTTCGCATCCGGAAGCTGGACGAGGACTCGACGCGCGTCGTCGCCTACGGCTCGCGCGCAACCTTCTCCGGCGACTCCCGTTGGCTCGCCTACTCGATCGGCGTCTCGGAGGAGGAGCGCGAGAAGCTGCAGGAGCAGAAGAAGCCGGTCCACCTGAAGCTCGGACTCCTCGACCTCAGGACGGGCAATACGGTCACCTTCGAGCGCGTCGCCTCCTTCTCCTTCAGCGACGACGGCCGGTTCCTCGCCATGCAGGGCTACCCGGCTCAGGGGCAGGAGCACAAGGGCGTGGACCTCGTCGTCCGCGACCTGGCCCGCGGCATCGACACCAACTTCGGCAACGTCGCCCAGTTCCGCTGGCAGGACGACGGCTCGCTCCTCGCCCTCGTCATCGACGCCGCCGCGAACGCAGGCAACGGCGTCCAGCTCTACGACGCGGCCACCGGCATGCTGCGCACGCTCGATTCCGACACCGCCAGCTACACGGGCCTCGCCTGGCGCAAGGACGCCGACGACCTGGCCGTCCTGCGCGCCCGCGTCGACACGCTCTACGACGAGCCGACCCACACCATCCTCGCGTGGAAGGGCCTCGCCCGCGGCCGCGGGACTCGCCTCGAGTTCGACCCCGCGAGCGCAGACGGCTTCCCGGCCGACACCCGCATCGTCGATTTCGGCACGCTGCAGTGGGCAGACGACGGCTCGGCCGTCTTCTTCGGGATCAAGGAGTGGGAACGCAAGGCGCAGCCGCCGACGACGCTCGCCAAGGCCGCCGGCGATTCGGCCGCCGCGGATCCGACGGCCGAGAAGGCCGCGACGACGCAGAAGGCCGCGCCCGCCCGCGACGCCGCCAAGAAGGAGGATCCGGCCGGCGTCGAGGTCTGGCACTCGAAGGACGTCGACATCATCCCCGAGCAGAAGGTCCGCCTCGAGCGCGACAAGCGCCGGAACTACCTCGCGGTCTGGCACACCGGCTCCGGCCGGTTCGTCCAGCTCGGCAACGAGCTGACCGAGGACGTCGTGCTCGTCAAGGGTCAGAAGCTCGCGATCGGGATGGATCAGACGCCCTACGAGACCGAGCGCATGTTCGGTCCGATCTACCACGACTTCTACCGGATCGACGTCGCCACCGGGCAGCGCGAGCGGATCGAGGAGAAGCTCGATTTCGACTTCGGCGCCAGCCCCGGCGGCCGCTACTTCCTCTTCTTCGAGGACGATCACTACTGGACGATCGACCTGAGGACCGGCCGGCGTACCAACATCACCGCCAACGTGCCGACCTCGTTCGTCAACCTCGAGGACGACCACACCGTCGACCAGAAGCCGCCCTTCGGGATGGCCGGCTGGCTCAAGGACGACCGCGCCGTCATCCTCTACGACAAGTACGATCTGTGGGAGGTCGCGCCCGACGGCTCGAACGCCCGCCGCCTGACCATGGGCGCCGAGGACAGCGTCCGACATCGCTACGTCCGCCTCGACCCCGAAGAGGAGTTCATCGACCCGGCGAAGCCGATGTACCTCTCGCTCTACGGTGAGTGGACCAAGAAGTTCGGCTACGCCCGGATGCGCATCGGCCGCGCGCCCGAGCGCCTCGTCTGGATGGACAAGAACGTCGGCCGACTCGCCAAGGCCGAGAAGGCCGACGTCTTCGCCTACGTCGTCCAGGGCTTCGACGACTCGCCCGACTACTTCGTCGGCGGCCCGGCGCTCGCCGACGCGCGACAGGTCACGGAGACCAACCCGTTCCAGAAGGACTTCGCGTGGGGCCGCGCCGAGCTCGTCGAATTCCACAACGCACGCGGTCAGCGGCTCCAGGGCGCGCTCTACTACCCGGCCGACTACGAGCCCGGGAAGCAGTACCCGATGATCGTCTACATCTACGAGATCCGCTCGAACACCCTTCACAACTACTCGGTCCCGTCCGAGCGGAGCCCGTACAACCCGACGGTCTTCACCCAGGAAGGGTACTTCGTCTTCCAGCCAGACATCGTCTACCGCGATCGCGACCCGGGCCTGTCCGCCGTCGAGGCGATCGTCCCGGCGGTCGAGAAGGTCCTCGAAACCGGGATGATCGATCGCAACCGCATCGGCCTCGTCGGGCATTCTTGGGGCGGCTACCAGACGGCGTTCGTCGTGACGCAGACGGACCTCTTCGCCGCGGCCGTCGCGGGCGCGCCGCTGACCGACCTGGTCAGCATGTATCTCTCGATCTACTGGAACACCGGCGGCACCGACGCCCGGATCTTCGAGATCAGCCAGGGCCGCATGGAGGTGCCGTACTGGGAGGACCTCGACGCCTACACGCGCAATTCGGCGGTCTTCAACATCCAGTCGATGAACACCCCGCTCCTCGTCGCCTTCGGCGACAAGGACGGCGCCGTCGACTGGCACCAGGGGATCGAGCTGTACAACGCGGCCCGCAGGGCGGGCAAGCAGATGGTCCTCCTCGTCTACGAGGGGGAGAACCACTCGCTCGCCAAGAAGCCGAACCAGCTCGACTACCACCGTCGCATCCTCGACTGGTTCGGCCATTACCTCCAGGGGAAGGACCCCAAACCCTGGATCACCGACGGCGTCCGCCACCTCGACCGCCAGAAGGAGCTGGAGCGGTTGAAGAAGGGACGGTAGCGGGCCGCCGGCCGGGCAAGAAGGGCAGGCCGGTGGAAGCCGGAAGGCCCCGCGGGACGGCAATGGCCGGAGGTGGGCCGGCGATGCCCGGAAGGCTCGGCGGTACCCGGAAGGCCCGGCGGTGCCCAGACGGGCCGGCGGTGCCCGGCCGGCCCGGCGGTACCCGGACGGCTCCGCGGGAGTGAAGAGGCCCTCGAGAGATGCATGGCCCGGCGCGCCACCGCGCGCCGGGCCGTTCTCTGCGGCGAAATAGGCCAGTAGGCGCGCGGGGGTCAGTGCGACCACGCCCCCGGTGTACCCAACCGCACCCGCCTCGTCCGTCGGAATTCGTTGGGTGCACTTGGTTCGGAATTATCCACCCGAGTGCACCCATCGTTCTCGGCGGCATTCGCCTGGGTGCAATTGGGCGGCACATTTCCGCCGAAGCGAACCATGACTCCGGGGAACGGCGTTGTGGGTTCATTTCGGTACGGGCGCGCCGCTGTGCCCCGCCAGCCGCCTCGGCTCGACCGTGGCCCCACCAGCCACGCCCGACTATGGCCCCGTCGGCCCCTCCTGCCTATCTTCCCGCCTCGTCAACGACCCACCCCAACGACAAAACGGAGCGGCAATGGCCAACCGCATCGCGCATTTCGAGACCACCGAGGGCGAGTTCCGCATCGAGCTCTTCGAGGACAAGGCCCCGATCACCACCAAGAACTTCATCGACCTCGCCGAGCGCGGCTTCTACGACGGCGTGATCTTCCATCGCGTGATCGACGGCTTCATGATCCAGGGCGGCGATCCGACGGGCACCGGCCGCGGCGGGCCGGGCTACACGATCCCCGACGAGTTCCACCCGGAGCTGCGGCACGACGGCGAGGGCGTGCTGTCGATGGCGAATGCGGGGCCGAACACCGGCGGCTCGCAGTTCTTTATCACGCTCGCCGCCACGCCGTGGCTCGACCGGCGGCACTCCGTCTTTGGCCGCGTCGTCGAGGGGATGGACGTCGTGCGCAAGATCGGCCGCGTCCCGACCGGCACCGGCGATCGCCCGCTCCGGGACGTCGTCATGACGAAGGTCACGATCGAAGGGGGGACGGACGGGTGATGGGTGCCCCGGCCGGTGGCCGCGGAATGTAGGGACTCCCGCCACGGCCTATTGGCAGCCGGGACGAAGCAAGGAACCAGGTACGAAGCGAACGATGGCAAAGCGGTACTGGCTCATGAAGTCGGAGCCGAACACCTACTCGATCGACGATCTCGCACGCGACGGCCGCACCCACTGGGACGGCGTGCGCAACTACCAGGCGCGCAACTTCATGCGCGATCAGATGAAGGTCGGCGACGAGGTTCTCTTCTACCACAGCAACGCCGAGCCGCCGGGCGTCGTCGGGATCGCCCGCGTCGTACGCGAGGGCTACCCCGACCACACCGCGCGCGACCCCAAGAGCAAGTATTTCGACCCCAAGGCCAGCGACGAGGCCCCCCGCTGGTTCATGGTCGACGTCGAGTTCGTCGAGAAGTTCGGCGAGATCGTCCCGCTCGACACCCTGAAGGCGACGCCCGGGCTCGAAAACATGCTCGTGACCAAGAAGAGTCGGCTGTCCGTCCAGCCGGTCACGGAGAGCGAGTTCGAGATCGTTCGTCGTCTGGGCCGACGTCGCTGACGACGCGCCCGGGGCGGAGCAGCGACGCGCCCACGGCGACCGCGAGCACCACCGCGATCACCCCGAGCGAGACGGCGGTCGGGACGTGGAAGACGTCGGCCACGAGCATCTTCACGCCGATGAAGACCAGCACGACGCTCAGCCCGAACTGCAGGTAGTGGAAG
>Ga0207864_1003247_pt1 | contig 13892 bp, 14 predicted proteins | sample HigsolmetaAR202D_FD_184834 | JGI IMG/M metagenome (GOLD analysis project Ga0207864, IMG submission 184834) | Ionic liquid and high solid enriched microbial communities from the Joint BioEnergy Institute, USA - AR20-2-D (SPAdes) (version 2) ...
ACCCTGCCTGCCGACGCCCGCAGGTCGCTGACCCCCTCCAGCGCCCGCAGCTCGGCGGCGAGGGCGTCCGGGTCGGGCACCTCGACCGTGGCGCTGCGCACCGCCCTGGCGAGCAGGTCGTGGATCCGCTCGACCGCGATCAGGCGCCCGGCGCGCACGATGCCGACCCGGTCGCAGACGCGCTCGATCTCGTCCAGCTCGTGGGAGGAGATGAAGACGGTGGTCCCGCGCTCCCGCTCCTCCCCCACCATCGCCAGGAACTCCTCCTGCATCAGCGGGTCGAGGCCGCTGGTCGGCTCGTCGAAGATCAGCAGCTCGGGCGAGTGGAAGGTGGCGAGGATGAGGCCGACCTTCTGCCGGTTCCCGCGCGAGAGCTCGCCGAGCGGCCGGTCGAGGTCGGCGCGGAAGCGCTCCGCCAGGGCCTCGGCGCGGCCGAGCCCGTCCATCCCCCGCAGCCGCGCGAGCAGGCGCAGCGCCTGGCGTCCGGTCGCCTGCTTCCCGTAGCCGAAGTCGCCCGGCAGGTTGCCGAGCCGCGCCCGGATCGCGACGCTCTCCCGCCGGCTGTCGAGCCCGAAGACGCGGGCGCTGCCGGAGGTCGGGTGGAGCTGGTTGAGCAGCGTGCGGATCGTCGTCGTCTTGCCGGCCCCGTTGGGGCCGAGGAACCCGAACACCTCCCCGCGCCCGACCGAGAAGCTCACCTCCTCGATCCCACGCGCGCTCCCGTAGCGCTTCGTGAGCCGCTCGGTCTCGATCACCGGCTGCACGGGAACCAGCCTAATGCGTGCCGCCCACGACCCCGCGGACACCGCTCCCGGCCCCTCGCTCCAGCCCTCACCGACGCGGCAGGAGTCGCGCCTCGCTTCGGGACCTGCACCGCTACACAGCTACACAACTGTGTAGTTGTGCTATTGTCGCGGCCGTGACCGACCCGCTCGCCCACCCCCTCCCCGATCCGCTGGTGGAGCTGATCGCGCGGCGATTCCGAGTCCTCGCCGAGCCGATGCGGATCAAGCTGCTGGACCGGCTTCGCGACGGGTCGGCGACCGTTGGCGATCTGGCGGAGACCACCGGCGCCTCGCAGCAGAACGTCTCCAAGCACATGGGCGTCCTGCTCGACGCCGGCATGGTCAGCCGCACCCGCGAGGGCAACTTCACCCGCTACGCGATCTCCGACCCGACGATCTTCGACCTCTGCGAGCAGGTCTGCGACGGCCTGCGGCAGCAGCTCGACGAGCTGGACTCGGTCCTCGACCAGGGAGGGATCCGATGAGCGACGCATCCACCGCCGCCGGCTGCGCCCCGACCGCGGGCCGTTGGCCCCTCGAGCGCATCCTGTTCGCGCTCGCCGGCACCGTCACCCTCACCGGGACCCTGCTCGCCGCGCTCGTCTCACCCTGGTTCCTGATCCTCCCGGCGTTGGCGGGCGTGAACCAGCTCCTCTACGTCACCGTCGGGGCGTGCCCGGCGTCGCTGGTGCTCACCCGCTTCGCCGGGTTGCGCTCGGTTGTCTACCCGCGCAACGGGAGCCCCCGGTGACCCCCGTCGGCCCGATCGGACGGCTGGGCCGCTGGACCGCCACCCACTTCAAGGTCGTCCTCGCCGCCTGGCTCGTCGTCGCCCTCGGGCTCGGCTTCTTCGCGCCGCGGGTCGAGCGGGCGCTCTCGGGGGCCGGCTGGGAGGCGGCCGGCTCGGAGTCCGTCCAGGCGCGGGAGGCGATCGACCGCGAGCTCGGCGGGCTGTCCGGCTACGGGCTGATGGTCGTCGTGCGCTCGGACCGCGGCGCCGGCGAGCCGGCCTTCGACGCGACCGTCGGCACGGTGGAAGAGGCGCTGCGCGCCAGCGACGCGGTCAGCACCGTCGTCGCGCCCCGGCCCGGCGCCTCGATCTCGCCCGACGGGCGCACCGCGGTCGTCCAGGGCGGCGCCGCCCTGCCGCCCGACGAGATGGTCCGCGCCGCCGGCGACCTCAAGGGCGAGCTGGCCGCGCTCGGCGGCGAGGGAATCTCCGTCGACCTCACCGGGGCGCCGGGCATGTGGTCGGACTTCAACGAGGCCAACAAAACGGCGATGCTGAAGAGCGAGCTGATCTCCTGGCCGGTGACGCTGACGATCCTGCTGCTCGCCTTCGGGTCGCTGGTCGCCGCCGGGCTGCCGCTGATGTTGACGATCCTCGGCCTCGTCGCCGCCGCCGGCTCGCTTTATCTCGGCGCGCAGGTCTTCGACATCTCGATCTGGGCGATGAACTTCGCCCTCATGTTCGCGCTCGCGCTCGGCATCGACTACGCGCTGTTCGTGGTGATGCGCTTCCGCGGGGCGCTGTTCGGCTCCGGGCTCGACCCGGTCGAGGCGGCCGCCGTGGCGATGGACACCGCCGGCAAGGCCGTCCTCTTCTCCGGGCTGACGGTCCTGATCGCGCTCAGCGCCGTGATGCTCGTCCCCAGCCCGGCGTTCCGCTCGATGAGCGCCGGGATCATGCTCTCGGTCGTCTTTGTGCTGGCGGCGACCCTGACCCTGCTGCCGGCGGTGCTGGCGAAGCTCGGGCCGCGGGTCGACAAGCTGGCGCTGCCCTGGGTGGGCTCCGGCGCACACCGCTCGCGGCGCTTCGCCGCCTGGGCGGAGCGGCTCTGGCGGCGGCCGCTCGGCTACGGCGCGGTCGCGCTCGCCGCCCTGGTCGCCCTCGCGGTCCCGGTGCTCAGCCTCGACACCGGCATGCCCTCGATCAAGGTCGTGCCCGAGGAGGACTCCTCGCGCCAGGGCTACGCGGCCGTCCAGGCGGCGTTCGGCCCGGGCGCGCCCGGCGCCCTACAGGTGGTCGCGCCGCGCGGCGAGGCCGGCGCGGCGAGAGCGGCGCTGGAGGCCGACCCCGGGATCGCCGGCGTGATGCCGCCGCTGGGCGGCGAGGGGCGCCTGGTCGCGATCCAGGCGGTCCCGGCCACCGACCCGTCCGATCCCGCCACCGGGGCGACGATCGACCGCCTGCGCGGGGAGCTGCCGGCGGGCGTGCTGGTCGGCGGCGCGGCGGCGGAGAACCACGACCTTGAGGCAGCGCTGGCGGAGAAGACCCCGCTGGTGATCGGCGTCGTCCTCGGGCTCGGATTCCTGCTCCTGCTGGTCGCCCTGCAGGCGCCGGTGATCGCCGCGGTCGGCGCCCTCACCAGCCTGCTCGGCACCGGCGCCGCCTTCGGCGCCGCGAAGCTGATCTTCCAGGACGGCCACCTCGCGGGCCTCCTCGGCTTCGAGTCGCAGGGCTTCCTCGACGCCTGGGGGCCGGTCTTCTTCTTCGCGATGATCTTCGCGATCTCGATGGACTACACGGTCTTCCTGCTCTCCTCGGCCAAGGAGCACTGGGACCGCACCGGCGACCCTCGCGAGGCGATGGTCGGCGGCCTCGCCCACTCCGGCCGCGTCATCTTCGCCGCCGCCGCGGTCATGGTCGCCGTCTTCTTCACCTTCGCCCTCTCGGGCCCCCTGCCGCCGAAGGAGATGGGCGTCATCCTCGGCATCGCCGTCCTCCTCGACGCCACCCTCGTCCGCCTGATCCTGATGCCCGTCCTCCTCCGCCTCCTCGGCCCCACCGCCTGGTGGCTCCCCACCTGGCTCGGCCGCTGGCTGCCAAAGGTGCGCTTCGGCCACTGAGCGGGCGGCTCAACCCGACCGGACCCCTCCCGACCGGACCCGTCCCGACCGGACCCGTCCCGACCGGACCCGTCCCGAACTGCATCAAGTTCCAGCCGAAATGGCCCCGAAACTTGATGCAGTTCGGGAGGGCGCGCCGGCTGCCGCCGGCTTCATCCGGTGCGTGGCGCCGGGATCGGGTTGGCGCTGAGGGCGCGGGCGGCGGCGAGCAGGTTCGCCGCCGCGGTCCTGCCGGTCGAGTGGGACCACTCGTGGCCCTCCTCGGTTTCCGAGTAGTCCTCGCCCGGCCCCGGCCCCTTGTTCCAGTAGGTCCATGCCTGACCGGGGATCGTGAAGCCGATGTCGCCGAGGGCGCCGCAGATCTCGGCGATGACGTGGTGGGCGCCGTCCTCGTTGCCGGTGACGACGACTCCGGCGACACGGTTGTAGGCGACCGGACGCTCCTCGTCGTCGGTCTCGGAGATCATCGCGTCCATCCGCTCCAACACTCGCTGCGCGATGCTGGATGGGCGGCCGAGCCAGGTCGGGCTGGCGAGGACGAGGATCTCCGAGTCGAGGATCCGGGCTCGGATGCCGGGCCACTCGTCCCCCTCCCCCATGTCGGATTCGACCCCCGGGGGGATCGAGTGGTCGACCGCCCGCACCGAGCGAACCTCCACCCCGTCCCCCCGCAGGGCCTCGGCGACCACCTCCGCCAGCGCCTCGGTGTTCGACTCCTCCGGACTCGGCTTCAGCGTGCAGTTGATGAGCAGAGCTTTCATCTCCCAAGCCCTCCCGATGCCCCGCCCATGAGGACGAAGCTGCCCGGGGGCCGGCATGACCGGGAGCTACCCGAAGCCGGCGAAGCCGAAAACGGGCCGCGGCCCGCGGCGCGGAAGCCGACCTCGCTCCTCGGCAGAATCCGGCCGATGACCGACCAGCCGATCTACGCACTCAACCTCTTCGACATCGCCGACCGCGACGAGTACCTGGCCTACGCGCGCCGCGCGGCAACCGCGGTCGAAGAACATGGAGGCCGCGTGATCGCCCTCGGCAGGTTCTCCGACGAGATCAAAGGAAACATCGCTCCGCGCCAGGTTCTGATCCTGGTCGAATGGAAGAGCCGCGCCCATTTCGACGGCTACCGCGAGGACCCCGAGCTGGCCGACCTGCACCCGCACAGGGAAGCCGGGGGCGGCAACTACGTCTGGCACCTCTTCGACAAACTCGACGACCTCCGCCCACTGCTTGGCTGAGGACGGAACGCGACGGCGGGAAATGCCGCAGGAGCCCCCTGTTCACTGTCCCAGATCCCGCCCAGCAGCACGAGCTGCGCCCGCATCACCGGTCTCTTCGGGCACCACGGCTGGTGCTACGCTGTGCTACATGCGGACGATCACCCACCGCGAAATGCGGAATCGGAGCGGCGAGATCCTGCGCCGGGTGGCCGAGGGCGAGACCATCCAGGTGACGAACCGGGGCGAGGCGGCAGCGCTGATCGTGCCGCCCGGCACCGATCCACTCGAGGAGCTGCGGGCACGCGGACAGCTGCGGCCGGCGCGGCGCCCGCTTTCGAGCCTCAGGGCGCTGAAGCGGCGCAAGAGCGCCGCGCGCAGTGAGGAGATCGTCGCGGACATCCGCGGTCGCTGGTGATCAACGCCTACCTGGACACCTCGGCGGCGATGAAGCTGATCGTCGAGGAGCCCGAGTCGGACGCGCTGTCGCGCGAGCTGACGTCGAGGCAGGATCGACGCCTGGTCGCCCCCTGGCTCCTGCACACCGAGATGCTCTGTGCGGCCGGGCGGCATCCCGACGCCGTCGACGCGGCGGCGGTCCGGGCGATGCTCGAGACCGTGAACCTGGTGGACCTGACGCGCGGCGACCTGCTCGCCGCCGGGACCCATTCGCCGCTGCGCTCCAACGACGCCATCCACCTGGCGGTGGCCCTGCGCGCCGGATGCGAAGAGATGGTGACCTACGACGAAGGGCTTGCCGCAGCCGCGGCAGCAGCCGGCCTCTCGGTGCTCGCGCCGGGTCGGTAGAACCTCCTGTCTCGCGATCCGAATCGCATGAAGCGGTCGTCCGCGAACAACCCCGGCTTCGCATCAAGGCCGCACTCTGAACTTTCTTCCGTGTACGGGATCGGCTTCCCGAAGTCAGGACGGCCAGAACCCGCGCCTGCTCGGGGGAGGCGAAGCTCCTTCCCGGCTCGAAATTGGAGCGCAGGAAGCGGTGGGAGCGCTCGAGGATGCCCTTGGACTCGGGGTCGGCGGCCTCGCAGATCGACCATCCCGCCGGCAGCGCGCCGCAGAAGGCGGCGAAGGCCTCGGTCGGCTTTCCCCGTGGGGCGATCTCCGCCTCGCGGTCCCAGACCACGGTCTCGGGCAGCGCGCCCAGCTTCGCCAGGCAGCGCGCCATCCCCTGGAGGATGTCGGGCGCCTGCTTGGCGAAGATCAGCGCGCCGGCCCCGGCGCGCGAATAGCCCAGGGCGCAGGTCACGACCCAGCCGCGCCGGGTCTGCCCGTGGCCGACCGGGATCTCGGCCTTGGGCTCCCAGAGGTCGAACCGGCAGATCTCCCCCGGCCGATAGACGGTGCGCTGGTAGGTGCGCCCGGGAGTGAGGCGAGGCCGCACCTCGCGCAGGTGGTCGTCGAGGATCGTCTTGCCGCCCTCATAGCCAAGCTCTTCGATCAGCTCGCGCACACGGGTGCCGGGGAGGAAGTGATCGGCGCGCAGGAGACGCTCGATCTCCTCCTTGAAGGGGTCGAGCTTCGATGGCCGCGGCCCGCGCTCATAGCTCGGTGGCTTCTCGGAGCGAACCGCCGCTCTGACTGTGTCTCGTGCCAGCCCGGTCCGCCTGGCGATCTCCTTGATCGGGATCCCGTCAACCACGTGAATCCGCCTGATCTGCGCCCACTGCTCCACGTCGACCACGCCTTCCTCCCGGCTCGCCCTCTTCGGTCGAGCCGAGGCTCCGCGTCCCCCCGGACGCTCTCGCCGCCGTCGGCGGGGGGTCAGTTTTCGACCGGCGAGAGGGGGTCAGTTTTCAGGCGGCGCCTACAATGAGTACGGAGTTCGCGAAGTAGCGATCTCCGAAGAGGCAGAAGCGGACGATCCCCGGGCCCGGGGCCGCCTCGAGCGCGGACATCGTGGAGGAGACGGCGATCGGCGCCGCCTCTTCGAGCGGGTAGCCGTAGATGCCGCAGGAGATGGCGGGGAACGCGATCGAGGAGACGCCCAGCTCCGAGGCCACCTCGATCGCGGAGCGGTGGGCGGCGGCGAGCAGGTCCGCCTCTTCGCCCCCGTGCTGGCCGTAGATCGGCCCGACCGCGTGGATCACCTTGCCCGCCGGCAGGTCGAAGCCGTCCGTCGCCACCGCTTCGCCCGTCTCGAGCGGGCCGCGCTCGGCGATCAGCTCATCGCAGGCGCGCTGCAGCTCGGGGCCGGCGGCCCGCGCGATCGCCCCGGCGACGCCCCCGCCGTGGGCGAGCCGGGCGTTCGCCGCGTTGACGATCGCGTCCACCTCCTGGGTGGTGATGTCCCCGAGGGTGACCTCTATCCGCGTCGAGAGAGCCACGGCAACAGCCTATGACCCGGGACAAGGGCCGCCGGGTAGCCTCGGCGCGTGAGCACCGTCGAGTTCCTCTGGTGGCGCGAGTGCCCCTCCTGGGAGCGCGCCCTCGAGCTCCTGCGCGAGGAGATGCGCGCAGCCGGGCTCGACCCGGATGCGGTCGAGCTGATCGAGATCCAGGACGAGGCGGACGCCGAGCGCCACCGCTTTCCCGGCTCGCCGACGATCCGGGTCGACGGCAGGGACGTGCAGCCACCTCCCCCCGGCGAGCCGGTCGGGCTCCTCTGCCGCGTCTACCGCCGCGAAGACGGAAGCGTCTCCCCCCTCCCCGACCCCGCCGCCGTCCGCGAGGCGCTTCGGCAGAGCGCCGATTCGGAAAAATCGGGGCCATGAACGCGAGCAACGGACTCTCGATCGGCGACCGCGGCCCCGCCTTCGAGCTGCCGGACACGAGCGGGGAGACGCATCGCTTCGGCGACCCCTCGCCCGAGGTGGCGGCGACGGTCGTCTACTGGACCTGCAACCACTGCCCCTACGCGCTCGCCTGGGAGGAGCGGATGCACCGCGTGAGCCGCGAGTACTCCCAGCGCGGCGTCCGCTTCCTCGCGATCAACTCCAACGACGCCGAGCGCTACCCGCACGACTCGCCGGAGGCGATGCGCGAGCGGGTCGAGCGCGAGGGCGGCTGGCCGCATCCCTTCCTCCACGACGCGAGCCAGGAGGTCGCGCGCGCCTTCGGCGCCGTGCGCACCCCCGACGTGTTCGTCTTCGACCGCGACCTGCGCCTGCGCTACCGCGGCGCCCCCGACGAGGACTACGACGACCCCTCGCAGAACGCGGCCTGGCTGCGGGAGGCGCTCGACGCCGTGCTTGCCGGCGCCGAGCCGGAGCGCGCCGAGACCGAGCCGGTCGGCTGCACGATCAAGTGGGCTGAGGCGTAGCGGGCGGCGCGGGGTCGCGCCGGCGGGGGATGGCGGTCGCCGGCGGGCGGTCGGCGCCTACCGCATATCGGGTCGAGGTCCGTCCAGGGCCGGCGCAAATCGTGGACCCTCCACGATGAAAAGGCGCCCCGCCCCCGGAACGATTTCCGCATACCCGGCAGGTTCTCGACAGCAGCACGTCTTCCCGACGGCGGTCGGGGGCGCGTCGGCGCGCTCGTCGCGCTCGCCGCAGCCTGCCTCGCGGCCGGTGCCGCGCTGGCACCCGCGCGGGCCGAGGCGATCGTGTTCGTCTGGGGCACCGAACCCATCCTCTACGGGACCGAAACCGCCGGAGAAAACAACAACCTGACCATCTCGCAGAGTGGGTCGACGGTCACCTTCACCGATCCCGGGGCCGCCTCGTTCTCCGTGGCAGACGGCTGTTTCGTGTCGGGCACGAACAGCGTCACCTGTCCGGCCCCATCGCCCTCGTTCGAGATCGAAGTCAAGCTCGGCCCCGGCAACGACTTCGCGCGCGCCCTCAGCAGCGTCACCGCCCCGATCAGGTGGGAACGCATCGTGACGATCGGCCAACCGCGCGGCCCCGGCAACGACACCTACATCGGCGGCGCCGGGCCGGACTATTTCTACGCCGAAGTCGGCGGCGACAACTACACGGGCGGAGGCGGCACCGACAGGGTCATCTACGACGTCGATGACGACCACGAAGCCGGGGTGTCGGTGACGCTGGACGACGTCGCCAACGACGGCATCCCGGGCGAGCAGGACAACGTCGGCGACGACATCGAGCAGGTGATCGGCACCGTCGGACCCGACTCGATCAAAGGCAGCGGAGCCGGCAACTTCATCGTCGGCCTCGAGGGAGCCGACCTGTTGGAAGGCGGCGGCGGCCCGGACCTGATCTACGGCGACGCGGAGTCCTGCGCCCCGGGCCTGCCGGGGCCGGACACGCTCGAGGGCGGCGCCGGCAACGACGACCTCTTCGGCTGCGGCGGGGACGACATCCTGCTCAGCGGGGCCGACACGGCCGGGCCCGACGCCGACGTGTTCAACGGCGGCGCCGGGACCGACTCCCTCAGCTTCGCCTCGCGCTCGGACTCGATCGATGCCGACCTCGTCGACGGCGAGGTCGGCGAGGGGGACGAAGTGATCGGGGTGGAGACCCTCCTGGGCGGCTCGGGCCATGACGCCCTCGCCGGCAACAACTTCAACAACACGATCGTCGGCGGGCCCGGGAACGATCTCGTGGAAGGCCTGGGCGGAACCGACGTCGTGGACGGCGGGCCCGGCAACGACAACCTCTACGGCGATGCGGGTAGCGACGACCTTCGCGGCGGCGGTGGGCTCGACGCCGTCTACGAGTACGCGACGGCCGCGGTCCCGGTGACGGTCCGACTCGACGACGTCGCCAACGACGGGCCGTCGGGCTCGGCCACCGACAACGTCCGCCCTGACGTCGAGGTGGTGCTCGGGGGCGCGGCGGGCGACTACCTGGCCGGCAGCGGGGGAGCCAACCAGCTCCTGGGCAACAACGGCGGCGACTTCATAGACGGGGCGGGCGGCGACGACGTCCTCAGCGGTCTCGGCGGCCCCGACCAGCTGATCGGCGGCGCCGGTGTCGACGACATCCAGGGAGGGCTCGGCGACGATCTCCTGCAGGCCCGCGACAGCACCGTCGACTCGAACCTCGACTGCGGAGGCGGCGACGACGAGCTCGAGCGCGACACGACCGACCCGCCGGGGATCGACTGCGAGGCTGTCGACCCGGTGCCGGGGTCAGGGGATCCGCCGGGAGGTCCGAGCGGCCCGGGTGGATCGCCGAGCACACCGGCGCCGCCGCCCGCGGGGGCCCCGAAGGCGGCGAGCCCCTCCAACGCCTTCCGCCTCCGGCGCCCGATCCGCAACCTGAGGCGCGGGCTGGTGACGCTGCGGGTGGTGGTCCCCGGCCCCGGGCTCGTCGACCTGGTCGGGAGCCGGCGCACCCGCCCGGCCCGCCGCCGGGCGCAGCGCGCCGGGGTGGTGAAGGTGCCGGTGAGGGTCAGGCCGCGCTTCCGCAAGGCGCTGCGCCGCCCGCGCGGGCTGAGCGTCAGCGTGCGGATCGTCTACGTCCCCGACGGCGGCGCCGCCGGCACGCGCTCGACTCGGGTGAAGCTGGTTCAGAAGCTGAAGAAGTAGTCGGGCGCAGGGAGCCAGTCGGGCGCAGGGAGCCCGCCACCGGCTCAGGGCTCGGCGGCGTCATCCCCCAGCGCCGCCGGCAGCTCGCGGCGCGAGGAGATGCCGAGCTTCGAGTAGGTGTGGGTGAGGTGGGTCTCGACCGTGCGCCGGGCGAGGAACAGCGCCTCGGCCACCTCCCGGTTCGACATCCCGGCCGCGACCATCCTCGCGACCCGCAGCTCGCTGGGGGTGAGCGAGGCGACCCCGCCCTTCGCCTCCGGCCGCGGGCTGGCCCCGCTCGCGACGAGCTCCTCGTTGGCGCGCCCGGCGATCCCGCGGGCTCCGATCTCGGCCGCCGTTGCCGCCGCCTCGCGCAGCGGGTCGCGAGCGTCGCGGTCCCAGCCCGCGCGCCGCAGGGCCGCCCCGAGGTCGAGCAGCGCGCGGGCGTGCTCGAGCGGGCTCGGCCCCGCGGCGAGCACCTCGGCCGCCTCGCGCAGGCGTTCGACAGCGGCCTCCGACGAACCCTCGACCAGCGCCCGCCCGCGCAGGGCGAGGCCAATCGCCCGCGGCGCGCCGAAGCGCCGCGCCAGCTCGACGTCCTCGTCCGCCAGCGACAGGGCCGCCTCGGTCTCCCCGAGCCGGTGGGCGGCGAGCGCGGCGTCCGAACGCCACTCGCAGATCGCCGGGTTCGGGGCGACGCGGCGGAACTCGGCCTCCGCGGCGCTCAGCGCCGAGCGCGCGGCTTCGCGATCGCCCAGCGCCAGCGCCACCCGCCCGGATGCGGCGAGGTCGTAGGCGGCGAAGAGGAACACCTTGCGCTCGGGCGCGAGCTCCTTGCGCTCGAGCGACTCGGCAGCGGCCTCAGGCTCGCCGCGGTCGAGGAGGCCGCAGGCGAGCGCGATGCGGGCGGGTGAAAGAAACGGGTCCCGCCCGCCCAGGCGCAGCGCATCGCCGGCGTCGGCGAGGGCACCCATCAGCTCCCCGAAGCGCCACCGGTAGAACGACCGGATCGCCAGGGTGCCGGCATAGGCGGCGATCTCACCCCGCGCTCGCGCCGCGGCGATCGCCGCGTCGAGGATCTCGAGGCCGGCCTTCTCGTCGGAGACGCCGAGCCCCGCCGCGACGGGCTCCAGCACGGTCCTGTCGAGGTCACGGCCGCCCTCGCCGGCGAGCGCCCGCCCGGCGATCGAGACGACCCCGTCGCGGGGGACCTCCCCCCGCAGCGCAGAGGTGCCGGTGGCGATGGCGAGCAGCACGCGCTCCGCCGGGGTCGGCGGCCGCGTCGCGGTGGCGGCGAGCGCCGCCTCGGTCCTCTCCCGCACCAGCGGAGAGGGGGCGAGGGCGAGCTCGCTCGCCGAGCCGAGCCCGCCGAGCAGGCGCGCCTCGAGGGCGGGATCCGGTCGACCGTCCCCCTCGATCTCCGCGATCCCGCGTTCGAAGGCCGCCATCGCCGACCCGTACTCGCCGCGGGCGTAGCGGTCTTCGCCCAGGCAGGCGGCGATCAGCGCCGGCGGCGGCTCCTCGCCGGGCGCATCGAGCGCGGCCCGCAGCCGCTCCGCGGAATGCGGCAGGCTCGCCGCCGCTTCCGCAGCTCCGAGCTCGAACAGGACGGTGCGGCGCTGCGGTCGATCGCCGACGCAGGCGAGCGCCCGCCCCAGATAGCGCGCGGCGGCGTCCGAGGCGCCCCGCGACCGGGCCCGGGAGGCGGCGTCGCGCAACGCCTTGACCGCCCAGTACTCCGCCTGCGGCTCGGCACGAAGGAGCTGCGCCGCGACTTCCTCGGCGGGCGCCGCCTCCTCGCGGAGGAGGCGGGCCGCGGCGGCATGCATGCGGGAGCGACGGGACGGGGCGATGCCCTCGTAGACGAGCTCGGCGACTATCGGGTGGACGAAAGCGATCCCGTCGGGCCCGGCCCGCAGCAGCGCCGCGGAGACCAGCGCGTCCATAGCCGCGGCTGCCGTCCCCTCGTCCATGCCGGCCAGGCGCGCGGCACGGGCCTGCGTGGTAGGGCCGAGGATCGCGACGGAGGCGGCGATCTCGCCCGCGTCGTCTCCGAGCGCGGCGAGCCGGGCCGCCGTCGACTCTCGGATCGCGCTCGGCCGCAGGCGGCGCACGGCGTCGGCCGACAGGGGCGCGGAGTCGGCCCCGGCTCGGGCTGCCTCCGCCAGCTCCGCGGAGAGGAAGGGGTTGCCGGCGCTGGCCTCCGCGACCGCCTCGCAGAGGTCGTCGCCCGCCTCGGGCAGTCGCGAGCGGACGAGCGAGGCGATCGCCCCCGGGCGCAGCGGGGCCGGGTGCAGCTCCCGCGTCCTTCGGTTGCGGCGAATCTCCCCGATGGCGGAGCACGAGCTCTCGGGGCGAGGTTCCCCGGGCCGCTCGGCGAGGAGGAGGGCGATCGGCAGGTCTTCGATCCTGTCGAGCAGGAAGGCCGCGAAGCGCAGCGTCTCCGGGTCGAGCCAGTGGGCGTCGTCGAGGGAGAGCAGCAGCGGCCCCCGCCCGGCCGCTCCGGCGGCGAGCCAGTAGAGGCCGTGCAGGATCGGGAACGGGTCCGCCGCCGGCGCGTCGGCGGCTTGGCGCGAAGAGGGATCGGCGAGCGGCCTCACCCGCTCGGCGGCGCCGGCGAAGAGCTCGTCGGCACGATCGTCGCGGGCGAGCTCGGAGAAGAGCTGGATCGCGCCGCCCCAGGCGTGATCGCGCTCGAGCACCCGACCCACCGCCGTGAGTACCCGGAATCCGCGCGCCTCCGCCAGCCGGGCTGCCGCGGCGAGCAGGCTGCTCTTCCCCAGGCCTGCCTCGGCCGAGATCAGTACGGCACCGCCCTCCCCGCTGCCGGCTGCCGCGATCGCCTCCTCGACGACCGCCAACTCGCGCTCGCGTTCCAGCAGCCGGTGACCATCGCTCCCGACTCGGATCGGATCCCCAGTTGCCCGTGCCACCCCGCCGGCCATCTGCTCTAGAGATTGTTGCGCCCTGCGCATAGGCTCGCTTGTGTCTCGTCCCCGACGAAGGAGCACGCGATGCGCCGTCCTCGTCCGAAGCTCACCTATGCAAACGCGGTGTCCACCCTGGCCCTCTTCCTCGCGCTGAGCGGCGGCGCCGTCTGGGCCGCCGACAAGATCACCAGCCGGCAGATCGGCAAGGGCGCCGTGAAGGCTAAAAACATCGCCAAGGGGGCGGTGAAGAGCTGAAACCTGGCGAAGAACGCCGTGAAGAGGCGGAACCTGGCACCGCGCTCGGTCAACGCGGCGAAACTCGCCGGAGGCGCCGTCACCACGCCCAAGCTCGCCAACGGGGCCGTCACAGCGGCCAAGCTCGCGGCAGGCGCGAACGTCGTCGCCTCCGCGACCGCGGGCCCGGTCCCGGTCAACCAGGAAACCCCGGTCGACGTCCCGCTCAACCCGCCGCTGACGCTGATCCCCGTTGCCGGGCAGGTGCTGTCGGTTCACCTGGAAGCGCGCGGAACCCTTACCCGATCGGGGAAAGAACCGTGCCTGGCATTCGTCATCCCTGTCATCAACGGGCTCCCCGCGCTCGTAGGCGAGAACCTCCTGCTCGTGGCTCCGGACGAAGAAGCCGGGCCCATCTTCGCCCAGGGAATTCCCCGCATGGCAGCCA